>Ga0102932_1001992_pt1 | contig 10486 bp, 10 predicted proteins | sample SalPonR1_C_D2_MG_FD_78212 | JGI IMG/M metagenome (GOLD analysis project Ga0102932, IMG submission 78212) | Salt pond soil microbial communities from South San Francisco under conditions of wetland restoration - Salt Pond MetaG R1_C_D2_MG | ecosystem: Environmental > Aquatic > Marine > Intertidal...
AACGGCGCCCGTGCCGATTACTGGAAAACCGGCCACAGCCACATGAAACGGCGCGTGAAGGAAATCGGCGCGCTTGCCGGATTCGAGAAATCGGGCCACTACTTCCTCGCCGCACCCGTCGGGCGGGGCTATGATTGCGGCCTGCGCGTGGCCGTCGAAATCTGCAAGCTGCTGGACGCCAACCCGGCGCAATCCATGTCCGATTTGCGCCGCGCGCTGCCCCGCACATGGGCCACGCCCACCATGTCCCCCTATGCCGCCGATACCGAGAAATACGATATCCTCGACCGGCTGGTCACAAAACTGGTAGCCCGCCACGAGGCCGGAGACACCGTCGGCGGTCGCCCGATCAAAGAGGTGGTCACCGTGAATGGCGCGCGCGTGATCCTCGACAACGGCTCATGGGGTCTTGTCAGGGCAAGCTCGAACACTCCCAACCTCGTCGTTGTCTGTGAAAGCTCCGAGAGCGAGGCCGAAATGCGCGCGATCTTTGCCGATATCGACGCGGTCATCCGGACCGAACCGGGTGTCGGCGACTACGATCAGACGATCTGAACTCCGGCCGCCCGTCCTTCATCCGCTTCCCCGTCCGACCGCCCGCCGACACCGGCGCGCGGTCCGGCGGTCTCTGGCGCACCGTTCGCCCCGTTAACCCGCCTCTGGTGGGCGAAATGCACCGACGTGATACCGACGTGAATGCCGACGTGGATGCCGACCTCGCGCAACCCATGAAAATCAGGCCATTAACCATGATTCGCGCGCCCTTGCCCCTCTGCACCCTTTTCCGGGACCGTGCGATCGGCTAACCCTTCGCGCATCAATCTTCCCGAAAGGCCCCTCAATGAAACCCGTCCGGCTTCTTTCCAGCATCCTCACCGTGGGCGGCTGGACACTTCTGAGCCGCATCCTGGGCTTCGTGCGCGACGTCATGATCACCAATCTCGTCGGCCCCGGCCCGGTGATGGACGCCTTCGTCGCGGCCTTTCGCCTGCCCAACATGTTCCGCCGCTTCTTCGCCGAAGGTGCCTTCAACGCCGCCTTCGTGCCCATGTTTTCCAAGCGGCTGGAAGCAGGCAACGACCCCGAAGGCTTCGCGTCACAGGCAATGAGCGGTCTGGCCTTCGTGCTGCTCATCCTCTGCGCCTTGGCAATGGTCTTCATGCCGGCCTTTGTCTGGGTCACAGCCGAAGGGTTCTATGGTGACGAACGCTTTGATATGGCTGTGGATTTCGGGCGCGTGGTGTTCCCCTACATCTTCTTCATATCACTGGCCGCACTGTTTTCCGGGGTGCTCAACAGCGCCGGGCGCTTCGCGGCGGCCGCGGCCGCGCCGGTGCTCCTGAATGTCATGCTGTGCGTCACGATGGGCGCCGCGGCCCTCACCGGCGGTGCCCGCGTGATCGAGGCACTTGTCTGGACCATCCCGCTTGCGGGGCTGGCGCAGTTGGTCCTTGTCTGGATCGCGGCACGCCGCGCCGGGTTCAGCCTGCGGGTGCGCCGCCCGCGCCTCTCGCCAGAGATGCGCCGCCTCGTGCGCATTGCCATTCCCGCCGCGCTCGCCGGTGGGGTGGTTCAGGTAAATCTTCTTGTAGGTCAGATAGTTGCCTCAAATTATGAGGGCGCGGTGAGCTGGCTCTATGCCGCCGATCGGCTCTATCAACTTCCCCTCGGCGTGGTTGGCATCGCCATTGGCATCGTGCTCCTGCCTGACCTCTCACGCCGGCTTAAGGCCGGAGATGACATAGGCGGGCGCGCGGCCCTTTCGCGCGCTGGCGAAATGTGTCTCGTGCTGACTTTGCCCTGCGCGGTGGCGCTCGTGGTGGTGCCTTTGCCGCTTGTCTCTGTGCTCTTTGAACGCGGCGCCTTCACCAGCGACGATACCGCAGCGACCGCGCTCGCGGTTGCGGCTTACGGGTTGGGTCTACCCGCTTTCGTCCTGCAAAAGGTTGTTCAGCCTGTCTTTTTTGCCCGCGAGGACACACAAAGCCCGTTCCGCTACGCGCTTGTCGCGATGGTGGTGAATGCGGTCATCGCGGTGGGGCTCGCGCCCTATATTGGTTGGATCGCGGCGGCTATCGCAACCACCGTGGCGGGCTGGGTCATGCTTGGGCTGCTCGTGGCGGGCGGGCGCCGGATGGGCGAAACGACGCGTTTCGACAGCCGGTTTCGCCGCAGAGCGTGGCGTATCGTTCTGGCGTCGCTGCTCATGGGGGCGGTGCTGGCGGGCTTGATGCTGCTGCTCGGTCCGCTCTTTGCCTATCCCGGCTGGCGCTGGCTGGCGCTTCTGCTTCTGGTGGGGCTTGGCGCGGTCGCCTATTTCGCGTTGGGCGCGATGGTGCGCGCCTTCTCCTTCGCCGAATTTCGGGACAGCCTCAGGCGCGGATAACGCGCCCCGGATCAGCTTCGCTGGCGTAGCCGGTCTCGGATCTTGGCCCAGCCGCCGGGCGCCACGAAGAACGACATCACGAAGCCTATGCAGAACCCGGCCACATCAGCGATCCACATACTGTTCGCGCCAAAGAAAAGCCCGAAAATCAACTGGATGAACATCAGAATCCCGATAAGCGAAAAGGCCCTGATCTGTCGCTCGCCCAACTCTCCAAGCCGCAGCCACAAGAGATAGGTAAACGCCCCGATCAGGCCATAAACCCCCGGATACCCCCCCATCAGCCATGGCTGCTCAAGCGTGAAAAGCCCATAGATCGCGGCCCCCGCAACCGAGGACAGGACAAACACCGCCAGCACGGCCCATTGCCGGAACACCTCGCCCACGAACTTGCCCATCGCCAGAAGGATCACCGCCGCAAAGGCCATATGCGCGATCGAGCCATGCACGAATGGATAGGTCACATAGCGCATCAGGTGTTCGACCGGGAAAACGCCGTTCGACAGCATCCATCTCTGGATATCGCCGTTGAACCCATAACTTTCGATCGCCATCTGACGCCAACCCACGGCAGCACGTCCCCCGATCAGCCCCTGTTCGCCCATCACAAAGGCCGCCTCGACCCCCACGATGGCCAGGAAAAGCGCCACAACGACAGGGGGCAGAGGATTGACGGGCGGTGCCGGTGGTGTGCTCATGATAATCTGCGTCCCGTTCTGGCCTGTGGAGCGTCCAACGGGCAAAGCCGTTTGCCGGGATGTAGCGTAACCAAAGGTGAAATGAAAGACGGCGTGCCAACAGCGTATCACGGTTTCACCCCCTCGCCCGTTACCTTATGGTGCCTGCAAAGCCGCCCCGCGCGGCGCATCAAACCGGAGCATCAACCCTATGAAAAACCGCACTCTTCTCATCATCACGGGCGTTCTCTTTCTGGTTGCCGGGCTCCTGGCCCTCTTCAATCCTCTGGCCGCGTCCATGACGGTCGAAATTCTTGCCAGTTGGGCCTTTGTCCTTCTGGGTATCCTGCAAATCTATGCCGCGGTCCGCTCGGGCGATCTGAGCGGACAGCTCTGGTCATTGCTCCTTGGTGTCGTGGCGCTCCTGCTGGGTGTCATGCTTCTCGCGGATCCGCTTGCGGGGCTTGTGACGCTGACTGTCATCGCGGGAGTGGCGTTCCTCGTCTCCGGTCTTTTCAAGCTGATGTTGGGTTTTGCTCTTGCCTCTTCCCCGCTCAAGTTGCTCGTGCTGCTCTCGGGCGGTGTGTCGGCGGCGCTTGGCATTCTCATTCTTCTGGGCCTTCCCGAAAGCGCCGCGATCACGCTTGGCCTGCTTCTAGGGATCGAACTCCTGTCAAACGGGGCCGCCGCCCTCGGGCTCGGTCTTGGCGGTAAGGACGACCCGAACGCGCCCACCGGATAAACTGCATCCACCGCGCCCTGCCTTGACCTGCCCGCGCGCGGCGCTTAATCGCTGCGTCACTGTGACATCCCAGACGGAGCACCACCCATGACGACCGAGGGCGCGAGCCGCATATCCGAATTCACCCCGCGTGTCTTTTCCGGGATTCAACCCTCGGGCAAACTGACGCTGGGCAATTATCTCGGCGCGCTCAAGCGGTTTGCCGGGGGTCAGGACCAGGGTATTCAGTCGATCTTCTGCATGGTGGACATGCACGCCATCACCGTCTGGCAGGAACCCGAGGCCCTGCGCCATGCCACGCGCGAACTGACGGCCGGGTTCATCGCCTCCGGGCTCGATCCCGAACGCTCGATCCTGTTCAACCAAAGCCAAGTGCCCGAACACGCGCAAATGGCATGGGTCTTCAACTGCGTGGCGCGCATGGGCTGGATGCAGCGCATGACGCAGTTCAAGGACAAGGCGGGCAAGAATGCGCAGAACGCCTCGCTTGGGCTTTTCGCCTATCCTGCACTCATGGCCGCCGACATTCTCGTCTATCACGCGACCCATGTCCCCGTGGGCGAGGACCAGAAGCAGCACCTCGAGCTGGCCCGCGACATCGCGTTGAAATTCAACCACGATTACGGGGTGGAGTTTTTTCCGATCACTGAACCCGTGATCGAAGGGGCCGCAACACGGGTCATGAGCCTGCGCGACGGATCGAAAAAGATGTCCAAATCCGACCCCTCGGACATGAGCCGCATCAACATGACAGACGATGCCGACACCATCGCCAAGAAGATTCGTAAGGCCAAGACCGACCCCGAGCCACTCCCATCCGAGGTGGACGGCCTTGCCGACCGGCCCGAGGCGCGCAATCTGGTGAACATCTACGCGGGCCTCGCCGACCTGAGCGTCGAAGAGGTGATGCGCGAAATGGGCGGCAAACCGTTTTCCGAATTCAAACCCGCGCTGGCCGATCTGGCCGTGGACCGCCTTGCCCCGATCTCGTCGGAAATGGCACGGCTCATGCAGGACGTGACCGAGATTGACGCGATCCTCGCGCGCGGCGCTGAACGCGCCCGCGACATCGCGACGCCCATCATGCGCAAGACCTACGATATCGTCGGCATGGTTTCGGGGTAATGGAATGACGATGGCGCTCGCCACAGGCCGCACGACATGACCGGGCCGCGCCGTGCCACCACGCTTGACGAGATGAAGGCGATCTCCGCGCGGTTTGCAACCGACACGGGCTGGGCGCGTGGTCTCGCCTATCGTCCCGATCCCACGGATGTGTTTATCTCACCATATGCCAAATGCGGCACCACGTGGGTGCAGCAGATCGTGCACGGCCTTCGCAGCGGCGGCGACATGTCCTTTAACGAAATTACCGCCGCCGTGCCATGGATCGAAATGGCGCATGACATGGGTATCGACATCCCCGGCGATCAACCCCGCCCGCGCGCCTTCAAAAGCCATCTGAGTTGGCACGACATCCCCAAAGGCGGGCGCTATATCGTCGTCATGCGCGATCCGCTTGATGCGATGCGCTCTCTCTATCGTTTTTTTGAAGGCTGGTATTTCGAGCCGGGCAGCATTCCATTTGACACGTTCGCCGAATATTATCTCGATCGCGACACCTCGGACGATTACTGGACCCACGCGATGTCGTGGTGGGATGTCCGAAACCGCGACGAGGTGCTCATACTGGCCTACGAGCGCATGCGCGGCGATCTTGCGGGCACGGTGACGCGCGTGGCGCGCTTTATCGGCGTGACCGATCCCGCCGCCATCACCATCGCGACACGGCAGGCCACGTTCGATTTCATGAAGGCCCATCAGCGTCAGTTCGATGATCACCTCATCCGCGAAAGCCGGGATGCCGCGTGCGGCCTGCCTCCGGACGGGAAGGCGTCAAAGGTTCACACAGGCACAGTCTCGGGCGAGGCGCATCTCCTTAGCGAGGCGATGCGCGGCCGTTTCGCAGCCCGGTGGAAGGCAACAATGGGCGCGCGGTTCGGCCTGCGCGACTACACAGCACTGCTCGACACGCTTGGCTGAGCATTCATAGGCGGTGCGGCTGGCGCACAGAAATTGTGCGGTTTCTCCCACTGGTCCGCCGGCAGCAGGATACCTTAGTGATCCTTAGGCCCACACATACGCCTTTGACATCATCCACCGGGAGTCCGTGACCATGTCATCCGCACCACAGCCCCAAGGCCGCATCGGCCACGTTCACCTCAAGGTCGCAGACCTCGAGCGCGCCATCGCCTTCTATAGCGGCGTTCTGGGGTTCGAGTTGCAGCAATGCTTCGGGACACAGGCCGCGTTCCTGTCGATGGGCGGATATCACCATCATATCGGCCTAAACACATGGGAAAGTCTTGGCGGCACACCCCCGCCCAAGGGTCATACCGGGCTTTATCACACCGCCATTCTGTATCCTGACCGGCGCACGCTGGCCGATGTCCTGACGCGTGTCGTCGCCGCCGGCATCCCCCTCGAAGGGGCGGCGGATCATGGGGTGAGCGAGGCCGTCTACCTGAAAGACCCCGACGGCAACGGGATCGAGCTTTACGTCGATCGCCCCGAAAGCGAATGGCCCCGCGACACGTCGGGCGCGCTCAGGATGCACAACGGCCCGCTCGACATCGCGGCGCTCCTGACCGAGGCGACGAACACCTGAGCGTATCCCACTGGACGCGACCTTGCGCCCGGAATAGGTTGCCAGCGAATAATCGCAGACGGGAGGGGCACATGGCCACGGGCAAGAACATCCACACCTATTTCGAAGGTCGCTGGCACGCGGGCGATACCCCGGTTATGCGCGCAGCCGATCACGGTATGTGGCTTGGCAGCAATGTCTTCGATGGCGCCCGATTTGCACATGGCCTGACCCCCGATCTCGATCTGCATTGCGCGCGCGTCAATGCCTCGGCGCGGGCGCTGATGGTAGAGCCCACCGTGACGCCCGAAGATATGGTCGAGATCGTGCGCGACGGACTCACGCGCTTTGCCAGCGATGCGGCGGTCTATATCCGGCCAATGTATTGGGCCATCGACTGCGGCTACGCCGCCATTCTTCCCAAGCCGGGCGGCGCAACCGGCTTCGCGATCAGTCTTGAAGAGGTTCCTCTGGCCCCGGCGGACACCACGACCACGCTGACCCGCACCCGCTTCCGGCGGCCGGTACTCGAGGACGCGGTGGTCAATGCCAAGGCGGCCTGCCTTTATCCCAACAACGCCCGCATGCTGGCCGAGGTGCGCGCCAAGGGGTTTGGCAACGCGCTTGTCGCCGACGCCTTGGGCAATGTCGCCGAAAGCGCGACCGCCAATGTTTTCGCGGTGCGCGACGGGGTGGTCATGACACCTGTTCCAAATGGCACGTTTCTGGCCGGGATCACACGTGCGCGCCACATCTCCAACTTGCGCGCCGATGGCTACGAGGTTCAGGAACGGGTTCTGAGCTTTGAGGATTTCCATGCCGCGGACGAGGTGTTCCTCACCGGCAACATGTCCAAGATCACCCCTGTTACCGCCTTTGACGACACGTCGTATCAGGTGGGCCCGATCACGCGCCGCGCCCGCGACCTCTACTGGGACTGGGCGCATTCGACGGCAGGCTGAGCCTCAGCTTTGGCGCGCGCGGTTCAAGGCCGTTTGCAACTCGCCAAACAGCACCTTTCGCTCATCTTCCGACAGGAAGGCACCAAGCTCCACTTCCCGCCCCTTGCCGCGCAGTGTTATATAGTGCGGCACCGGGCCTTCGCTGGGATAGAGAAAGGCCTGCGTCCAATAGCTGTTGCATTCCCAGTTCTGTTCATCGCCACCCGGGTTGACGCGCCTCAGCGTTACGGTTTCGGGGTCGATATGCAGCGCCTCCCGCGTCTCGCCGCTGCGGTAGGACCGTTGTAGCGCCCACCACACCGCCGAGACCGCGAGAATCAGGAACGGCAGCAAACCCCAAAGCGCGAGCGACCCCAAAAGCGGCAGCAACGGCACGGCAAGCATGCCCGAGGTGATCAGGATGAACGCCGCAAAACCCGAACGCGGAAGCGAACGGTGTGGCCAGAGGATAAGGCGCGTGGCGTGGGCACCACCGCGCTCGGGGGTCCAATGATACGGCATTGTCCAAAGTTTAGCGCCCTGACCCACCGAGAAAAGTGCCTTTTGCCGATGATGGACGATTTGGCACAGCCCTTGGCACGCATATTCTGTTCGAAACGCGCTAGCGTGAATACTTGATGAATGGGGTCACGGTCGCGATCCGGTCATAAAGCCTGCGCGCTTCGGCGTTGAAATCCTGCGTCAACCAATAGACCGAAGGACAGCCCGCCTCGTCCGCCGCGCGATACACCGCCTCGATAAGCTTGCGGCCCAAGCCCATGCCGCGCACCTGCGGGTCAGTATAAAGATCCTGAAGATAGCACACGTCCTCGATCCGCCAGTTATGCGGATGATAAATATAGTGGACAAGCCCCATCGCCTTTCCGTCCGACAGCGCGAGAAACCCGTTCTGTCGCGGATGCGCGTCCGATAGAAGCCGGGCAAAGGTCGTGGCATAGACCTCTTCGGTGACGCTGCTCTCATAGAACTCAAGATAGGCCGTCCAAAGCGCGCGCCATGCCGCTTCATCGCCGGGTCGAAGGGGGCGAATGGTGATCTCGGACATCGGCAGTCTCCTTCGATGCGTGGCGCATGCGCGACCATAGCCGCGCCAAACCCGAAGGGTCCAGTGACTTTGGGACGGGCCATGCGGATTGGGACGGCATTTTCTTGCCGGCCCTTGTTGCGTTTCGCCGGCATCACCTCCACGTGGATGCAACAAGAGATCAATGACGCCTCAACCCACTATGCGAAACTGGAGAACGCTATGAAACTCAAGAAAACATTCGCACATACACTCGCAGCCCTCGGCCTTCTGGTTGCCACGCCGGCCCTTGCGCAGGAAACACAGCCCGAAACCGCCGAGTTGGCCGCCGCTGACGTCACGGACGCTCAGGTGAGCGCCTTTATCGAGGCCGTGACCGCAGTCGAGAAAGTGCGTCAGGAATATATTCCCCGCATTCAGGAACTCGAAAGCGAGGATGAGCGAAACGCCCTGATTCAAGAGGCCGATACCGAGGCCAAACAAGCGATCGAAGGTGTTGAAAACCTGAGCCCCGCCGAATTCATGGCGATCGGCCAGGCGGCACAGACCGACAAGGATCTTCAGGCCCGGATCGTGGCCGAAATGGAAACGCCGGACAACGAAGCTTCGGAAGACTAAGGCGTTTCGGCTTTGGGTGACACCTCAAGGTAAGGTCAAACCCCGTTGAACATGTCCCCGGGGGGGCGGTGGGATAATCTCGCCGCCCCCCACTATCTAATGCGCGGCTATTCCGCCGCTTTTGCCCTGTAACGCGCGGCTATTCCGCCGCGACGGCCTTCGGATCGGTGAGCGTGATCACATCCCGCATGATTGTGTTCAGTTCAAAATCTTTGGGCGTATAAACGCGCGCGACACCCATTTGCCGTAGCCGCCGGGCGTCTTCCTCGGGGATGATGCCGCCGACCACGACCGGCACATCGCCCAAACCGGCGGCGTGCATCCGCGTCATCAGTTCCTCAACCAGCGGAATGTGACTTCCCGACAGGATCGAAAGCCCAACCACGTGGCTTTCTTCCTCAATCGCTGTGGTCACGATTTCCTCGGGCGTCATGCGGATACCCTCATACCGGATATCCATACCGCAATCTCGGGCCCGCACGGCAATCTGTTCGGCCCCGTTGGAATGCCCGTCGAGCCCCGGTTTGCCGATCAGAAAACTGAGCCGCCGCCCAAGCCGGTCGCTTGCCGCATCCACGGCGTCGCGCAATTCGTCCAGACCCTCGGTCATGTTCGAGGGGTTGTCGGAAACACCGGTCGGGCCGCGGTATTCCCCATGAACGTTACGCATCTGTGCCGCCCATTCACCTGTTGTCACACCCGCTTTGGCGGCCTTGATCGACGCGGGCATCACGTTGCGGCCGTCCGCAGCGGCGGCACGCAGTTCGGCCAACGCTACCTTGACCGCCGCCTCGTCCCGCTCCTCTCGCCAAGTCTCTAGCCGTGCAATCTGATCGGCCTCGACCGCGGCATCCACCACCATGATACCGCCATCACCGGTCATCAGCGGGCTTGGCTCTCCCTCGGACCACTTGTTCACACCGACGACCACCGTTTCGCCTGCTTCGATCCGGTTCAATCGCGCGGCGTTTGAGTCCACAAGTCGCGACTTCATATAGCCGATGGCCCCAATCGCGCCGCCCATGCTGTCGAGGTTCGACAATTCATGGCGCGCCCCGTCTTTCAAGGCCTCGACGCGTGCGTCCACCGCCGGGTTGCCGTCAAAAAGATCATCGAACTCCAAGAGATCGGTCTCATAGGCAAGGATTTGCTGCATCCGCATTGACCATTGCTGATCCCAGGGGCGCGGCAGGCCAAGCGCCTCGTTCCACGCCGGAAGCTGCACCGCCCGCGCGCGGGCCTTTTTCGACAGCGTCACCGCCAGCATCTGGATCAGGATACGGTAGACTTTGTTCTCGGGCTGCTGTTCGGTCAGGCCAAGGGAATTGACCTGCACGCCATAGCGGAAGCGGCGGAACTTGGGGTCTTCGACGCCATAACGCTCCTGCAAAATCTCGTCCCACAGATCGACGAAGGCGCGCATCTTGCAC
>Ga0102932_1001996_pt1 | contig 10476 bp, 7 predicted proteins | sample SalPonR1_C_D2_MG_FD_78212 | JGI IMG/M metagenome (GOLD analysis project Ga0102932, IMG submission 78212) | Salt pond soil microbial communities from South San Francisco under conditions of wetland restoration - Salt Pond MetaG R1_C_D2_MG | ecosystem: Environmental > Aquatic > Marine > Intertidal...
CCACGCGCCGCTCCGGCGAGATCTGCGCCGTCCGCGTCGGCGACGACGACGTCACGCTGAAGTACCTCGACCGCCTGTCCGACGACCGGTACGCGCTCCGTGCGCACAACCCCGCGTACCGACCGCTCGAGGTGTCGGCCCGCGACATCGAGGTCGAGGGCGTCTACCGCGGGCTCCTGCGCGGAAGCGTCGTCGACGCGCTCGCCATCCACGACTAGCCGAGGCCACAGCCACGACGGTCCGACCTGCAGCGAAGCTCGTCTGAGACGCATCTCCCGCCCGTGCGCACGATTTCCGCGCACGGGCGTTCGCATGCGCCTGTTGACAGCCGCGCGGCCAGTTCCTATCGTGGGCTAACACGCGTTAGTCGAACCTCGCGTGCCGCGCTCCGGCCCACCGGCCGTCGCGGCGCGGCGTCTCCACGAGGCGCCCCCCGCGGCGGGACCCGGCGGCCCCGGACGCACCGGGAACGTCAGAGGCCCTACGTCTCTCGCCAAGGAGGCCCGTATGAAGCGCATCGCCCTCGCCGCCCTCGCCCTGCTGGTCGTCAGCATGGCCAGCGCCCAGACCCTCACCGTCTGGGTCTGGGACATCAACAAGCCCGCCCTCGAAAGCACCATCGGGAGCTTCGTCGAGATGCACCCCGGCGTCGAGGTCGTCGTCGAGGACCTGGGCAACCAGAACGTCTACGACCGCGGCCTGGCCGGCTGCGCCGCCGGCGGTCTGGACCTGCCCGACGTGTACCTGGTCGAGAACAACGAGGCACAGGTGTTCTGGGCCCAGTTCCCCGACTGCTTCACCGACCTGCGGACCCTGGGCGGCGAAGAGCTGCTGCCGCTGTTCCCCGACTTCAAGTGGGCCGAGCTGACCGAGGGCGAGCAGATCTTCGCCGTCCCGTACGACTCGGGCCCGACCGCGATCTTCTACCGTCGTGACCTGTACGAAGCGGCGGGCGTCGATCCCGCCGAGATCGCCACCTGGGACGACTTCGCCGAGGCGGGCACCGCCATGAACGAGGCGTTCGACGGCACCGTCAAGATGGGCACGATCTCCAAGGGCGGCGACGACGAGTGGTTCCGCATGCTCGCGAACCAGGCCGACTGCTTCTACTTCGACGAAGAGGGCACCGAGATCACCGTGAACCAGCCCGGCTGCGTCCAGGCGATGGAAACGATGAAGATGCTCTGGGACGCCAGCGTCCTGCACCCCGGCGGCTGGGTCGAGCAGATCCAGTTCATCCAGAACGACGCCGCCGCCAGCGCCTTCTTCGGCTCCTGGTACAGCGGCACGATCATCGCCGAAGCGCCCGACCAGACCGGCCAGTGGGGCGTCTACCTGACCCCCGCGCAGACCGAAGGCGGCGTCCGCGCCAGCAACCTCGGCGGCTCCGCGCTCGCGATTCCGGCCAGCAGCGACAACCCCGAGCTGGCGTACGACTTCGTCGTGAACGCCCTGGCGGACGAAGAGAACCAGCTGCGCATCCTGTTCGACTACGGCCTCACCCCCTCGCTGCTGTCGCTCCAGGGCGATCCCGCCCTCGAGACCGGCGTCGAGTTCTTCGGCGACCAGCCCATCTGGGATCTCATCCTGGGCACGCTGGGCGACGTCCCGGCCGTCTCGGGCACGCAGTTCTTCCAGGAAGCCCGCAACGTGATGATCGTCGTCGTGAACGACTACCTCGACGGCCGTTTCGACAGCGCGCAGGAAGCGCTCGATCAGGCCGCGCGCCAGATCGCGTCGAGCACCGGTCTGCCCATCGCGGAGTGACCCTTCAGGAGCGTCGGCCTCGTGCCGACGCTCCCCCCTCCTCTCGTCCTCGATCGGGCGCGCCGCCCGAGCCGCACGTTCTCCGGAGGCCCGCCGATGAGCCAAGCGCGACCCGCCCGCCCGGCCCGCCGCCGGCGCACCGATCTGACGCCGTACTGGTTTCTCTTGCCGTTCTTCGCGTTCTTCGCGATCTTCTGGATCTACCCGATCGCCTATTCGTTCGTCCTCAGCTTCCTGAACACCCGCAGCCGCCCCTGGACCCTCGAGTGGGGCTTCAACTGGGGCCGCCTGGTCCGGGACGAGTTCTTCTGGAACGCCCTGGGCAACACGATGACCATCCTCGTGGTGCAGGTCCCGATCATGCTGGCGTTCGCCACGCTCCTAGCCGTCGCCTTCGGGAGCGACCTCCTGCGGTTCAAGGGGTTCTTCCGCTTCGCGTTCTTCGCGCCCCTGGTGCTGGGCGCCGTGCCGTACTCCGCGGTCTTCCGGCTGATCTTCAACGACCAGTTCGGAATCCTCAACTACGCGCTGACCAGCATCGGTCTTCCCTCGGTGCCGTGGCTGTTCGAGAACGTCCCGGCCATGGTCACGATCATGATCGCCATGACCTGGCGCTGGACCGGCTACAACGCCGTGATCCTGCTCTCGGGTCTCCAATCGATTCCGCTGACCCTCTACGAGGCCGCGAAGATCGACGGCGCCGGCCCGCTGCAACAGTTCTTCGGCATCACGCTGCCGCTGCTCCGCCCGGTCCTGCTGTTCTGCTTCGTGCTCTCGACCATCGGCACGCTCCAGCTGTTCACCGAGCCGTGGCTGATCACCACGACCGGCCCGGGAAACGCCACGGAGACGCTGGTCACGTACCTCTACAAGACCGGCTTCCGTAGCTTCAACTTCGGCTACGCCTCCGCGATCGCCTACACCGTCGCGATCATCGCCGCCGCGTTCTCGCTGATCCAGATCCGCCTGGTCGGCGGCCGCGAGGTCCAGCGATGAGGCGCGACCGGCTCGTCCGCAGCGTCCTCCTCCACGCGCTCATGGTCCCGCTGGCGATCCTGTTCCTGCTGCCGATCGCCTGGATGCTGATCAGCGCGACGCTGCCCAACAACGAGATCCTCGCCGCGCCGCCCACCCTCCTTCCGGGCATGCACCTCGCCGAGAACTGGCGCGACCTGAACAGCGACCTGAACTTCCTGCGCGCCGTCGCCAACTCGGTCGGGATCTCGGTCATCTTCACCACCTTCGCGACGCTCGTCGCCGCCATGAGCGGTTACGCGTTCGCGAAGTTCCGCTTCGCCGGACGGGGCGTGCTGTTCACCGTCGTGATCGCCGCGCTCACGATCCCCTTCGAGGTGCGCGCCATCCCCCAGTACCTGCTCGTCGCGCGCGAGCTGAGCCTGGCGAACACCTGGTGGGCGATCATCCTTCCCTGGCTGGCCTACCCGCTGGGCGTGTTCTTCATGCGGCAGAACATGCTGTCGGTGCCCACCGACCTGCTCGAGGCGGCCCGCATCGACGGCGCCGGCGAGGCCCGGATCTTCTTCCGCATCGTCCTGCCGATCATGCGGCCCGCGCTGGCGGCGGTCGCGATCGTGCTCTTCCTGTTCCAGTGGAACGACTACTTCTGGCCGCTGCTGATCCTCAGCCAGAAGGACGCCTACACGATCCCCGTCGCGCTGGGCACGCTGGTCGGCCTGACCCGCGTGTCGTGGGGCGGCATCATGGTCGGCACCGCCATCGCGACGCTGCCGTTCCTGATCCTGTTCCTCTGGCTGCAGCGCTACTTCATCGCCGGCATCACCGCCGGCGCCGTCAAGGACTGATGGGTCGGCGCGCGCTGCGCGGGCTCGCTCCGAGCGAGCCGTGCACGCCCGCGCCGGCCCTGGAGAGGACCGTGCCATGACCCTCGGCGTGTGCTACTACCCCGAACACTGGCCGCGCGAGCGCTGGGAGGACGACGCCCGCCACATGCGCGAGCTCGGCATCGAGCGCGTCCGCATCGGCGAGTTCGCCTGGAGCCGGATCGAGCCCGAGCCGGGACGCTTCGACTGGGGCTGGCTGGACGAGGCGATGGACGTGCTGGCCGACGCCGGCCTGGGCGTGATCCTCGGAACGCCGACCGCGACGCCCCCGAAGTGGCTGGTGGACCGCTTTCCGCAGATCCTTCCCGTCGGTCCCGACGGCCGGGTTCGCGGCTTCGGATCGCGGCGCCACTACTGCTTCCGCAGCCCCGACTACCACCGCGAGACCGAACGGATCGTGGACGCGCTGGCCCGCCGCTACGGCACGCACCCCGCGCTCGTGGCGTGGCAGACCGACAACGAGTACGGCTGTCACGACACCACGCGCTGCTGGTGCGACGACTGCCGCGCCGCGTTCCCCGCCTGGCTACGCCAGCGCTACGGCACGATCGCCGCGCTGAACGACGCCTGGTGGACGACCTTCTGGAGCCAGACGTACGGGACGTTCGACGAGATCGAGCTGCCCGAGCAGGCCGTGACCGAGTCCAACCCCAGCCACCGGCTGGACTTCCGGCGCTTCGCGTCGGACGGCGTCGTCGCCTACGACCGTCTGCAGCGCCACGCGATCCGTCGCCACTCCGACCGTCCCATCGTGCACAACTCGATGATGCTGTTCGGCGACTACGATCACGTGGACCTCGCCGCCGGCCTGGACGCGATCGCGTTCGACAACTACCCGCTGGGCCAGCTCGAGGAGAGCCCGCTTCCGGACGACGTCAAGGAGCGCTACCTGCGGATCGGGCATCCCGACCTCGTCGCGATCAGCCACGACCTGTACCGCGGCCTGAAGGACCGTCCGCACTGGGTGATGGAGCAGCAGCCCGGCCAGGTGAACTGGGCGCCCTCGAACCCCATCCCCGCCGACGGCGCGGTGCGTCTGTGGACGCTGCAGGGATTCGCGCACGGCGCCGAGATGGTCTCTTGGTTCCGCTGGCGCGCCGCCGTGGGCGCGCAGGAGACGATGCACGCGGGCTTGCTACGGCACGACGGCACGCCCGATCAGGCGCACGTGGAAGCCGCCGCGGTGGCCGACGAGCTGGGTCTCGTGGCCGTCGCGGCGGACGAGGACGCGCAGGACGCCGCGCCCGCGCGCGACGTTCGCGCCGCCTTGGACGTGGGCGCCGAGGCACACGCCCGCCGCCGTCCTGCCGTCGCGATCCTGTTCGACTACGAGGACCTGTGGGCCGCCGAGATCCAGCCGCACGCCCGCGGCTTCGGCTACTGGCAACAGGTGTTGGCGTTCTACGCGCCCCTGCGCGCGTTGGGCCTCGAGGTCGACCTGGTGCCCAAGAAGCTGGCGGGACGTCCCGTGGGCGAGAGCGAGGGGGAGGGCGGTCGCGACCTGTCTCCCTACCTCGCCGTGATCGCGCCGGCGATGCAGATCGTGGACGACGACCTGGCCGACCGGCTGCGCGCCTGGGTCGCGGCGGGTGGCCGCCTGCTGCTGGGCCCGCGTAGCGGGGCGAAGACGACCAGCCTGCGCGCGCACGAGGCCGCGCCGGGGCCGCTGCGCAAGCTCGTCGGCGCCCGCGTCACCCGCGTGGACGGGCTCCGGCCCGGCGTGACGCGCACGCTGCGCCTTGACGGGCACGACGCGCCGCTGACGTACGGCACCTGGGCCGACCTGCTCGAAGCCGAGGAGGGTGGCGAGGTCCTCGCCCGCTACGACGATCCCGCCTACCAGGGCGCGGCGGCGTGGGTTCGCCGCAGGTACGGCGCCGGCGAGGCGTCGCTGCTGGGCGCTTCGCTGGACCCTGCCGCGATGACGACGCTGCTGGCGTCGTGGCTCCGCGAGGCGGGTCTCGATCCGCGAGCGCTGCCCGACGGGGTGCGACGCTCGGGAGGCTGGTGGCTGAACTTCGGCCCCGACGAGGTGCGGATCGGCGCGCTGGTGCTTCCCGCGTACGGCGCCGTGCTGGCAGGGGACGACGCGGCCGACCCGCCCGAGCGGACGGCGCGGGGATGACGCGGCGCCGGCCCACCAGCGAGATGGTGGCCCGGCGCGCCGGCGTCTCGCGCAGCACCGTCTCGGTGGTGCTGAACCGGCGCACCAGCATCGCCATCGCGCCCGAGACGCGTCAGCGGGTGCTCGACGCCGCGCGGGAGCTGGGCTACGTTCCCTCCGCCGCGGCGCGTCACCTCGCGTCCGGGCGCGCCCGCACGATCGGCTTCGTGATCACGCACGCCGAGCACCTGACGGTGGACGCGTTCGTCCCCCGCGCGCTCTACGGCCTGAACGAGACCGCCCATCGACGCGGCTTCCGTGTCCTCGTCGAGGCGCTCGAGGACGTCACGAGGCCGGGAGCGTACCGGGAGCTCGTCCGCGGCAAGCAGATCGACGGACTCATCGTGCTCAACCCGAGACAGGACGACGAGCGGCTGCCCGAGCTGATCGCGGACGGCTTCCCCATCGTCGTGATCGGCGACGCCACCGCCGGCCCTTCCGTCGACATGGACGACTTCGACGCCGCCCGGGAGGCCACCCGGCACCTGCTGGGGCTGGGCCGCAGCCGGATCGCGCACCTGCCCTACGCGCCGCTCGCCTACCACTCCTCGCGCATGCGCCTCGAGGGCTGGCGCTCCGCGATGCAGGCGGCGGGACGCGACGCCGGCGACCGCTGGGCGGAGGCGGCGGACTTCACGGCCGAGAGCGGGGCCGAGGCGATGAGGCGCGTGTTGGAGCGGGTGCGCCCCGACGCCGTGTTCGCCGGCAACGACACGGTCGCCTTCGGCGCGATGGCCACGCTCCGCGACGCCGGCCTGCGCATCCCGGAGGACGTGGCCGTGGTCGGGTTCGACGACATCCCGCTCGCCGCGTACGCGTCGCCGCCGCTCACGACCGTGCGGCTGCCGGCGGTGGAGCTCGTCCGCGCCGCGGCGGAGCACCTGATCGAGCGGATCGAGCGGACGACCACCGCGGACCGGCAGGACGAGCGACCGCTCGTCCGCGAGTCGCTCGCGATCGAGCTCGTGGTGCGCGCCTCGTGCGGTGCGGCGACGTGCGGCCCCGCCTCGGGACGGCTGGACGAGCCGGCCGTCGGCGGCGGTACGCGCACGCTCACGAAGCCCTGACCGGCCGTTCCCGCTCCCGGAGTCCTGCGGCCCGTCAGTCGCAGGTCGTCGGCGACGTCACCCCGGAGGCGATCTCCTTCATCCAGCGCACGGCGGGCTCGAAGCCCGCCGGCTTCGTATGGCGGTGACGAGCCCCGGCGATGTTCACGTACACCACCGGCGCGCCCGTCGCGCACAGCTCCTGCACGAACCGCTCCTGCGTCGGGTTCGTCGCGATCACGTCGTCGCTGCCCTGGATCACCAGCGACGGGACCCCGTGGCCCGTCAGCCCCGTACGGTTGGCCTCGAGCACGTCGTGGACGCCTGGGAACTCGCGCTCCACGGTCCCCGAGCGGAGCGCGTTCGCGAACCGCTCCGTGTACATCCGGTCTGCGTCGAACGGGTAGTACGTCTGCGCCTGGTCCACGCAGCGGGCGACCGTGTCCGCCACGACCGTCGGCACCCAGCGGGGCGCCAGGATGTCGGCGGGATCGAAGCCGTCGCCGTAGACGCTGTCGTAGGCGACCGCGATGTAGGGCGCGTAGTACGGGCCGTCGAGCAGCAGCCTGCCCACGTTCGTGGTGGCTCCGTAGCCCACGACGCCGCTCAGCGTCACGTCGGGTGCGTAGGAGGGCGCCATGTCGGCCGCCGCGAAGGCGGCGTGGCCACCCTGCGAGTAGCCGCCCACGAACACCTCGCCCGACAGCGGCGGCACGTCCTCGCGACCCACGACCAGCTGCCGCGCCGCCCGCACCGCGTCCAGCATCACGTGCCCCTCCGAGCGCGCATGGAAGTACGCCTGCACCTGGCTCGGATCCTCGAAGCCGAGGTAGTCGGGAATGATCGTCGCGAAGCCGCGTCCGGCGTACGCCATCAGGTACTCGCGGTACCGGCCCAGCGGCCGCCCGAGCTCGAACTCGCGCGACGGTGCGCACTGATCGCCGATCCCCGTCGTGCCCGATCCGAAAACGAACGTCGGCACGCCGGCGTCCGTCGAGCGCACCGGCAGGAACGCCTGCGCCGCGACGACGGTCGGAGAGCCGTCGAGACCGGTCGTGACGAAGCGGATCCGGTACGACGCGACCGGATTCTCGATCACGACCGGCCCGTAGGCGCCGAACGCGGGCGCGGTCTGGCGTTGCACGTCGGCCGCGGAGAGACGCCCCTCGGCGATGACCTCGACGAGCGTGCCCGGTAGGCCGGGGGGCGCGGCGCTCGGGGCGACCGAGCGAAGCGCGTCCGCCTGCGGAGCGGCGGGATCCTCCGCGTCCGCGCCCTGCGCCATCGCGCCGCCCGCGACGAGCAGCGCGACGAGGAAGAGGAGCCGGAGACATGCGACGTCGCGTAGGCGCCGGGGGGCGGGCGCGACGCCGCGTGCGCGCGGGTGGGTCAGGGTCTGCTGCATGCTTCGGTCCGTCCGTGGAGATGCTTGCGGAACGGCACGCGACGGGCGTCGCGAGCGCGTCCGGATCGGGGGCGGCGCCCCGTCGTAGGCGGGGGCGTCATGGGCGGGGGACGTTCGCGCAGTCCGACGGCGCCTCGGAGCCGCTCGCCAGCGCGCGCATCCAGTCGATGGCCGGGACGAAGCCCAGGTAGCGCGTCTCGTGCCGCGTCCGTAGGTAGTTAGGGTAACGAACGCGACTTCCGGCGTCGCACATCGCCGCGACGTGGCGGTGCTGGTCGTCGAGCGGGACGACGGGATCGTTGACGCCCTGCAGCACCATCACCGGAAGCCCGTGTCCGCTCAGGCCGGCGTCGTTCTCCGCGAACAGCTCGGCGAGCTCCGGATGCGTCTCGTCCAGCGTTCGGGCCTCCAACGAGGCGGCGAACTCGGGCCGGAAGACGTCCTCGGGCGTGGGCGGGTAGTAGCGCTGCACGCCGCCGATGCAGAAGCGCTCGGCGTCGGCCGTCAGCCGATCGGCGTAGACGTCCAGCAGGATCTCGGACGGATCCACGCGACCGGGGTAGAACGTCTCCCAGGCGTAGAGCACCCACGGCGCGACGTAGGTGAACGCCCGGAAGAGCGTCGCCAGGTCGCCGCTGGGTCCGAAGCCCAGGACGCCCCGCAACGGCAGCTCGGGAGCGTACGAGCTCGCCAGGTCCGCGGCGGCGAAGGCGGCGTGGCCGCCCTGGGAGTAGCCGCCGGCGAACACGTCGTCCACCCCCTCGCCCACGCCCAGCATCCGCAGCGCCTCGAGCGTCGCACGGGCGGCGTCCAGCACGACCCGTCCCTCGGCCTGGCGCACGAAGTAGGGCTGCAGGGCGCCCACGTCGAAGAAGCCCAGGTAGTTGGGCATCACCGAGACGATGCCCTGTCCGGCGTAGGCCAGCGTGTATCGGCCGTAGGTCTCGAAGCCGCCTCCGTCGGCGAAGGCGGCCGAGGGCGCGCACGCCTCCACGAGCCCCGTCGACCCGGGAGCGAACACGAACACGATCCGCTCGTCCCCCACCGTCTGCGGCACGTTGAGCTGCGCGACGGCCTGCGCCACGCTCCCGTCCGGCCAGCGGCTCTCGAACGTCATCAGGTAGGTGTCCACCGCGCCCCGGGCCACCGGCGGGTCCTCGCCGTCGGTCAAGAACGGGCCGTCGACGATGGCGTCGAGCTCCGACGCCGAGATGGTGCGCACCGGGCGCAGGTCGATCACGCTGCCCGGCTGCGCCCAGGCCGAGGCCCACGCCAGCAGCGCGCACGTCACGACGGCAGCGACCTGGTAGCTCCGCAAGAAACCCCTCACCAACCCACCTCCGGCCAAGCGTATCGCTCGGGAACCTCCCATACGATCACATCGGGAGGGGTGGAACGGTACGCCTCCCCGCGGAGATAGCTCCGCATCGGCTCGAACGGCCCGGCGCCCTCGCTGGCCGCCACCAGCAGGTCGGCACCCAGCGCCCCCCGCAGGGCGTCCGCGAAGCCCCAGCGCTCGTCGGCGCTGTACGAGGTGCCCACCAACGTCACGGGCAGGTCCGGATCGCCGAACAGGTCGCCGCCCGCGCCTCCCTCGCGCACGGCGCCGAAGGTCGCGATCCGGTCGGGCGGCGGTCCGACGGCGTCGGCGAACGGCCCCAGCGGCACGAACGCCAGCAGGTCGCCCTCCACCTCGAGCGTCGCCTCCGACTCGATCCGGTACGGCGTGCGTCCCAGCCAGGGGGCGCCCGCGGCGACGCGAGCGATCCGCTCCGCCGTTCTCTCCGCCACGGCGCGTGCCCCCGCCGGCGTCCAATGGGTGTCGGTGCGAAGGAAGCGCGGGTCGCCGGCCGGCACGCCCGTCATGGCGTCAGCGCCGTCGACGACGCGCACGCCGGCCCCACGCAGCGTCGAGCGAAGCACCAAGTAGCGCGCCTCTGCGTCGGGCGGCAGCGCGTACCTTCCGAGCGACGCGTCGTGCACGCGCGCCTTCGCCGGCACCAGCACCACGAACAGCTCGACGCCGTCGTCCGACAGCCGCTCCTGCACCGACCGGATCTCCTCGATCGGCGCCGGCGTCGTGAAGCGCTCGTCCACCTCGCTGGCGGCGAACTCCTCCGTCGTGAACAGCCACCCCTCGCTCCCCACCAGCACGCCGGGCAGGCCCTGACCGAACACGGCCAGATCGATCGCGCCCCAGACGGCCGTCGCCGCCGAGCCCAGGACGGTCTC
>Ga0102932_1001997_pt1 | contig 10475 bp, 10 predicted proteins | sample SalPonR1_C_D2_MG_FD_78212 | JGI IMG/M metagenome (GOLD analysis project Ga0102932, IMG submission 78212) | Salt pond soil microbial communities from South San Francisco under conditions of wetland restoration - Salt Pond MetaG R1_C_D2_MG | ecosystem: Environmental > Aquatic > Marine > Intertidal...
CCAGAATTTCTTTTAATGTATCACGAATACTTTTCTCGTCATCAATTACCAATATCTTAGCCATAAATTTAGATTTTGCTGTTTAGTATTTTGTCCAGCATTCCTTCTTTTATTGCAAAGTTGGACTGAACAATTGTTTCCAGTTTTAATTTTCTGAGTATAAAATTAACAAAAATACTTGCCAGAACAATCATTTCAACCCGGACGATTTCAAGACCCTCCATTTTTAGTCGTTCTGCAGTGGTTGATTGTATTAATTGCTGATGAAGATGGTAATAGTCATCAAGATTAATCAGGTAATGATTCTGTTTTTTTATATCGTCAGGGATATTTTCGTATTTTGCTATGATCATGGCTCTAAAACTATCAAAGGTTCCGGAACAACCAATTAATTTTGTGGGGTGGTAAATATCAACGGCTTCATATAAAGGCGTCAGGTTATTATTGATATGATCTTCTACTGCAGCAATTTGATGGGATGTAATGGGATCTGAAGGATTAAATTGTTCTAATAGCCGGGCGATTCCAAGGTCGAAGCTTTTTTTCCATAATAAACCGGATTTACTGGCCAGGATAAATTCATTGCTACCGCCGCCAATATCTAAAATCAGAGCATTGTGCTCATTAAAATCAACCGTTTGTTTTACCCCACGGTAAATTAATTCCGCTTCTTCATCTCCGGATATAACCTGGATTTCTATATCAAATTGTTTTTCTAATGTTTCAACAAGTTCTTTACCGTTTTCTGTACTTCTTACACCGGATGTTGCTGTAGTAAATATCTTATCTACATTAAACTTTTGGGTCGTTTTAAGATGTTTTTTTATTGCATCAATCCCTCGTTGAAAGGCTTCGGATGAAATCCTTTTTTGATTGATACCCCCTTTTCCGAGTTTTACCCCCGCTTTATCTTTAAAGATAATTTTAAATTTTTTACCTTGAGCTATCTCTGCAATGAGTAGGTTAAAGGTATTGGTCCCCATATCGATTATGGCAATTCTCATAAATATCTTTAATTAGAGTTGAACGATTCAAAATTACAAATAATAAGTATTTATAAATTAAAAAAAGGGAGCTGAAATTAATGTAGCTCCCTTTTGTTGGTTTAAAATTTATATCTAATCCATTTCCACAGTTCTTTATAGTTAACTTTTTTACCATACATTAAAATACCGGTACGGTAAATTCTTCCGGCCATCCATGTAGTGGCTAAGAATGTTAAAATCAATAAACTCATTGAAAGTGCCAGTTCCCAATAAGGTACACCAAACGGGATACGCACCATCATTACAATAGGTGAAGTAAATGGGATGATTGAAAACCAGAATGCGATTGGACTGTCGGGAGTATTAATGGCATTAATCATCACAAATATTCCTAATATCAGAGGAATGGTTATAGGGAACATAAACTGCTGGGTATCCGCTTCATTGTCCACAGCAGATCCCACAGCTGCAAATAAAGATCCATACAATAAATATCCGCCCAGGAAGAAGAAAATAAAGGAACCAATGATTACCCCAAAATCGATTGATTTTATGGAGTTGAATATCCCTGAAAATTGATCCATATTTTGTGGTTGCATATTTTCAACTTGCTCTATATCTTGTTCTTCAAACATGTCCTGTATAACTACCTCCTGAGCATTTTGGGTACCCAGTTCAGGGAAAAAGACTGTTTTTACTCCGCTTACTATTACAAAAGTTAAAATAATCCATAGCAGAAATTGGGTTAATCCTACCAATGCGATACCCACAATTTTTCCCATCATAAGCTGGAATGGTTTGGCCGAGGAGACAATGATTTCAACAATCCTGCTTGATTTTTCTTCGATAACACCACGCATAACCTGGGCACCAAACATAAAAATGAAAATATAAATCATGAAACCTCCGGCATATCCAACAGCCATAGCAATTTCTGTTGAACTTTCTTTCGCTTCGCCGTCATCAGTCCACTGAATTGTTCGAATCGAAACATCCGATTTGATGGATTCTAGAACTGCTTCATCAATTCCGTGGCTACGTAACTTTCTGTTTTTTAGTTCTTTCTCCATGGAGCTGCCAATATGCGATTTAACGGAAAAACTGGCTTTCTTTTTTGAATAAAGATGAACGGCACTGGGTTCATAAGTTATGCTTGGTAAAATTTGTAGAACAGCATAATAGTCTGATTCGGGAAATTCTTTTTTTACTTCGTTTAACGATTTATCTACAATGTATTCGAATTTAATATAATCGGCATCAGGAAGATTGTTGACAAAAATACCAGAGCTGTCAATTACCGCAATGTTTTTCATCTCCGTATCTTCAATTGAGGCAATCCATGCAGGCCCAATAAAGAGAGCCGCAAAAAGAACAGGGCCTAAAATGGTTAGAATTATAAATGATTTTTTCTTAACACGGGTTAAGTATTCTCTCGATATAATCAGGTTTATTTTATTCATGATGGTTAATATTTAAGGCAATTATTTTTTGTTTTCATTTACAGCTTTTATAAATACATCATTCATGCTCGGAATAATCTCATTAAATGAGATGATTTCCACCGTAGGAATAATTAACGAAAGCAACTCGTTTTCATTGGTTTGGTGTAACAATTTTATGCGGACACCATTATAGCCGTTAATTTTCTTTTGCTCTATGATTTGATAGTGTTCATTTAGCGCTGATTCTAATTTTTGATATTCGCCTTTATATGTTATTTCGTAGATATTTGATTTATACTCATGGCGAATTTTGTCAATAGGACCTTCCAATAAATTTTTAGCATTATTGATAAGGGTTATATGGTCACATAACTCTTCTACAGAACCCATATTATGTGTTGAAAAAATTATGGTTGACCCTTTTTTCTTTAATTCTAATATTTCTTGTTTTAGCAAATTTGCATTAATGGGGTCGAAACCACTAAATGGTTCATCGAATATTAAGAGTTTGGGTTCATGTAAAATAGTAATAATAAATTGCACTTTTTGTTGCATGCCTTTCGAAAGCTCTTCTACTTTTTTATCCCACCATGCTTGTATTTCAAATTTATCAAACCAATATTTTAGTTTTTTTAGTGCATCTCTTTTCGAAAGTCCTTTTAAGCGTGCTAAATACAAAGCCTGTTCGCCTACTTTCATTTTCTTGTATAATCCACGTTCTTCAGGTAGGTATCCAATTTCATGGATATCTTCAGGCTTCATCTCTCGTCCATTTAAAAATATACGGCCTTTGTCAGGCGCAGTTATCCGGTTTATGATTCTTATGAGCGTGGTTTTTCCTGCTCCGTTTGGCCCCAAAAGTCCGTAAATACTATTTTCAGGGATAGCCATACTCACATTATCCAAGGCCAAATGATTAACAAATCGTTTTTCAATTTCTTGTATTCTTAGTAGCTCCATCGATTTTTTATATTAAGATTTTAACGTAATTAAGTTAGTATCTAAAAAATGTTATTTATTACAACAAGAATTTTTTAATCCATTGTTTTTTATAGCATAATTTTTCTGACATTCCAGGGTCTCTAAAAATGTTTGCTGATAGATTTGGAATCAAAAATCCGGGTTCCTATGCTGATATAGTAACATCTGTGTTGTTAATAAACTATACAATCTTATAATCAAAACAGTTCTCCGTTATAAAACCGTTGTTTTAAAAATTTTGCACTAAATTATAAAATTTTATGAAAGAGCAGTTATTGCATTTGGTTTATTTGTGTATATCCAACAATATTTATGATTATATTTGTTTAAAACTGATTTTAAATGTTTAGACTAATCGCATTAATTATCTCAATCATTCTTCAGTTGGTAGCTGTTTTTGTTGCGTTACGACTTACCAAAGTCACCAAATATAAAATATCGTGGATTTTAATATCCATAGGTTTTGTTTTTATGGCTGTTAGAAGATTTATTGATCTATTCCAGTTCATGAATCAACCTGCTAATGAAGACCTGAATTTATTAAACGACTGGATTGCAGTAATTATTTCAATTTTAATAGCTGCTGGTGTTATTATCATTCCCGAAATATTTAATTATTTAAATAAAGCTGAAAATGATCGTAAAGATGAGGAGAAGAAAGTTCTGAATGCAATTATGGTGACTGAAGAGAAGGAGCGAAAAAGATTTGCCAAGGATTTGCATGATGGATTAGGGCCTTTATTATCAACCGTAAAAATTTCTATCTCTGCTTTATTAAAATCAGAAAATGATCCCCGAAATATTGAGATCATAAAAAATTCGGATACTGTTATTAATGAAGCAATCAAAAGCATTAAAGTTATTTCGAATAATTTAAGCCCTCATGTATTGAATAATTTTGGATTAGCCAAAGCCATAAAAAATTTTACAGATAATATCAATAAATTAAAGCAAATAACCATACATTTCCATTCGAATTTATTTGAACAAAGAATCCATCAAAATATAGAAATTATTTTATACCGTATTGTATGCGAATTAGTTCATAATTCTGTTCAGCATGCTGAAGCGGGTCGTATAGAAATTAATCTTACTCAAAAAAATAATGTAATTGATTTGTTTTATGATGATGATGGCAAAGGATTTAATTTTAGTTATGATTCGGTCAATAGAAATAAAGGTTCAGGATTACAAAATGTGATTTCACGACTCGAATCAATTCATGGATATTATGAAATTGAAAGTAAGAATGGAAAAGGATTTCATGCTTTTATAAGTATTTATATTAATAATAAAGATGAAAAATATTAAGGTTGTAATTGTTGATGATCATACACTGTTTAGAGATGGATTAAAATTAATCTTAAGTAACTCAGAAGGGATTCATGTGGTTGGTGAAGCAGCTGACGGAAAAGGATTTATAAATCAAGTGGATAGCTTTGAAGATGTAACTGTTCTAATGGATATTGAGATGCCCGTAATGAATGGAATTGAGACAGCCCGGTTAGCTGTTGAACGTAATCCGGCGATTAAAATTATTGCATTGACTATGTTTGAAGAGTATGAATATTACTATCAAATGATTGAAGCTGGAGCTAAAGGATTTCTTTTAAAAAATTCTGAAATGGATGAGGTGATTCAAGCGATTAAGGAAGTTAATAAAGGGGGAAATTATTTTTCTAAAGAGTTATTACTGACTATTGTTCAAAACATGAGTGAGCTAAAATCTTCACATAATAAAACAGACAATTTATCCGAAAGGGAAATTGAAGTTTTGCATTTAATATGTAAAGGTTTCTCCAATCAAGAAATTGCGGATAAACTGTTTTTAAGTAAAAGAACAGTTGATAAGCATAGAGCAAATATTTTAGAGAAAACCGGTTCGAGAAATACTGCGAGCATGGTAATGTATGCCATAAAAAACAAGATTATTCGAATTTGAGTTAAATGATTATTTGTTTAGAATTTATTAAATTACAAATATCTTTTTATGTTTTTTTGACAAACAACTCTAAACTATTCTGCTGGTATCTTATTTTTATTTATTTTTATCTGAAAATATTCTATCCATGATTATATGAAGAAATTTATACTAAGTATTTTATTTATCATTTCTTCTTTTTTGTGTTTTAGCAATAACTTGCAAGGCGTTGATAGTTTACTTCAAGTGCTCAATTCTACGCATGATTCATTAAAAGCAGAGATATTAACGGATTTAAGCTGGGAGTTTCGTAATTCAAATCCTGACAAGTCCATTAAATTTGGATTAGAAGCCATTGAGTTAGCTCAAAAATATAACGACTATGGAAACTATATAAAAGCGCACAGTTTTATCGGTGTTGCTTATCGGATATTGGGGAAATATTCTGAGTCGCTTGATTACTATTTTAAAGGATTAGAACTTTCTAAACAATATAACGATAAGGAGCAGGAAGGATACTCCTATATCAATATTGGCAATTTATATATTTATCAGGAATATTATAATATTGCCATTGAGAATTTATTAAAAGCGAAAGAAATAGCCGAAGCGATTAGTCATAAACGAATGCTGGCTTACACCTATTTAAATCTAGGCAGGGCCAAAATGTTAAAGAATGAATACGATGATGCACTGAACTATTTTCAACAAGCGCTGGGATTAAGGGTTGAGTTAAATAATATCCCTGGTCAGGCTGTTTGTTATAAATACATGGGAGATGTTTATTTTGAATTGGACCAATTTGAAGAAGCTCAAAAAAATTATGACAAAACCATTGAGACCGTTGATAAAAATTTGGATATTGATTTGTTAGCCAATGCTTATGTAAAAAAGTCGTTTTTGTATGGTCAACATCAAAATTATCATCAGGCTAAAATTTTTGCCGAGAAAAGCCTTGATTTAGCTACAAAAGTAGGCTCACGGTTACTTATACGTGATGCTTACAAGGTTCTTTCCATGGTTAATTATAACCTGGGGAATTATAAAAAAGCAGCTGATTTAAATCAACAGATTATAGCACTTAACGATACGCTTTATAATCAGGAATTATCTGAGAAAATATTTGATTTGGAATATCGCCTCGAAAAGCAAAAAAAACAGGCCGAGATTGATTTGTTAAACAAAGACAAAAAAATAAATGAGCTAGAACTTCATCGTACAAGATTATTCAATATTGCGTTATTAATTATTCTGGGAATTTTATTCGGCACCTTTTTATATGTTTTACATTCATTAAAATATAGAAGAAAACAAAATCAATTGCTTGAAAAACAGAAAGAAGAGCTGTCTCGTATTAATGCAACAAAAGATAAAATGTTCTTAATTATTGGGCATGATTTGCGCGGACCAGTTGGTAATTTAAGATCCTTAATTGAAATGTTGATTGAAGATGAAGAGGTGAGGAATAATAAAAATCTGTTGGAAGTATTTAATGTGTTTTTTAAATCGATTCAGTCGGTAAGTGATTTGTTGGAAAATTTATTGCTATGGGCAAAAAGCCAACGGGGTGAGATACATTTTCAACCCGAACAAGTGAGACTAAATTCTATAATTCATAAGAACTTGCAGTTGTTTAAAACCATAGCCGACCATAAAGGCATTCTTTTAAAGGTTGAAACTGAAACCAATTTTAGTGTATTTGTTGATAAAAACATGATCATGTCCGTTGTTCGGAATATTTTGTCAAATGCTTTAAAATACACTCCTTCTGGAGGGGCTGTTTTAATTGCTGTTGATAAAGAAGAACAATTTTGTAAAGTTGCTGTAAAAGATACCGGAATAGGTTTTAATGAAAAAACGGCAAAAGAAATATTTAATTCCCAAAAATTTTATACCACATCGGGTACAAGTAACGAGGTTGGATCTGGCTTAGGATTGATTTTATGTAAAGAGTTTGTGGAAAGAAATGGAGGTAGTATATGGGCAGATAGTGAACCTGAAAAAGGAACGGTGTTTTATTTTACCCTCCCTGTTGCTTCTGAAGATAAAGAATAACTCTTTCGTGAAATAAGTATTTATACCCATCAATAACGCGTATTTTATTCCACTCAATTTAAGTTTTTGAGCTGTTTCCGATAATAATTATCGACCGTACATTTGTATTATATAATCAAAAACTTTACGATGATGAAATACACTAAAATTTTAATATTAGGATTATTGAGCTTTATAGTCTTTAACTTCTACTCTTGCAAGAATAAGCCCCAAAAGGATGTAGATAATAATAAAGTAAATAGTGGAAATACCCTTTCAGGAACGATAACTGTTTCAGGAGCTTTTGCTTTATATCCCATTACCGCACGTTGGGCTGAAGAGTTTCAAAAGATTCATCCTAAGGTTCGAATAGATATTTCGGCCGGTGGAGCAGGAAAAGGAATGACGGATGCTTTATCGGGGATGGTTGATCTTGGGATGTTTTCCCGGGGAATAACAGATGTAGAAAAAGCAAAAGGGGTATGGTGGATTGCTGTTACCCAGGATGCTGTTCTTCCTACCATGAATGCTCAATCTCCTTTTGCTGATAATATTACTGGACAAGGGTTTACCCGACAGGATTTTGAGGACATATATATTCATAAGAAAATACGTAACTGGAAAAAATGGACTAATGGCAAGGAGGAAAAAGATTTGTCCATGAATATTTATACAAGGTCTGATGCCTGTGGTGCAGCTCAAATGTGGGCTGAATATTTAGGGAAAAATCAGGAAGACCTGGGAGGAACAGGTATTTATGGAGATCCAGGAATGGCAGATGCGGTTAAAAATGATGTAAAAGGTATTGGATATAATAATGTTATCTACGTTTACGATATTAAAACCCGTAAAAAACATCCCGGACTATATATAATACCGATTGATTTAAATGAAAACGAGAAAATTGACCCTGAAGAAAACTTTTATAACAAATTAGACGATATAAACGCTGCTATACAAACGGGGAAATATCCTTCTCCCCCGGCTCGTGATTTGTACTTCGTGTCAAAAGGGATACCCACACGGAAAGTGGTTAATGAATTTCTTCGATGGATTGTTACCGATGGACAGGATTATGTTCAGGAAGCCGGATATGTAAAATTATCTGATATAAGATTACAAGAAGGACTTGAAAGCCTTAATCAATAATAAATGAGGTAGAGAATAATGCGCATTAAATCCATTCGTTTCTTTAAAATTGGCCGGATCCTTAAGGATAAACTGCATTCTTCGTGGATGTTTATCTGTTTTGTTTTAGTTCTGATGTTACCTTTTGTACTTGGCATAGGCCTTTTAGTTAAATCAAAATTTTTAATAAGTGAACAGTCTATTATATCATTACTTTTTTCAAGTCAATGGCATCCAATGAAAGGAAAATTCGGTTTTCTCCCTTTTATTATAAGTTCATTTTGGGTTACTGTACTGTCTATTTTAATCTGTGGTCCCATTTGTCTGCTTTCAGCAATCCATTTAACCCACTATGCTAAAAGATGGCTACTTAAAATAATGCATCCTGTTATTGATATATTGGCCGGAATTCCTTCGGTGATTTATGGCGTGTGGGGGATTATCTTAGTTGTTCCTTTTATTTCCCGCTTAGGTGCCTCTTTAGGGCATCCCAATTCAGGATATAGTGTTTTAACCGGATCAATTGTTTTATCCATTATGATTATCCCGTTTATTTTAAATATTCTGATTGAAGTTATTAATACGGTTCCGCAAGAACTAAAAGAGGCTTCATTATCATTAGGTGCTACAAAATGGGAAACCATAAAAAAAGTAACCCTGAGAAAAGCTTTCCCGGGAATTATATCTGCTTATGGTTTAGGTATCTCCAGGGCTTTTGGCGAAACCATTGCTGTTTTAATGGTTGTGGGTAATGTAGTTAAAATACCCAAAGGCATCTTTCAGCCTGGATATCCCTTACCATCACTTATTGCCAATAATTATGGCGAAATGCTATCCATTCCTATGTATGATTCAGCCCTGATGTTTGCGGCTTTAATATTATTTGTAGTGGTTACAGTTTTTAATATTGGATCAAGATATTTAATAATATATTCAGAAAAAAGAATTTAAAATGAACCGAAAAGTTTTGCAAAAAACAGAAGAGACACTTAATCGTTTTCTGATGATGTTTTCTACTTTGATGATTGCTCTAGCCTTATTATTAATAATTTTAAGCATACTGTATAAAGGCTTACCTTCATTAAGCTGGGAAATGATAAGTCAAATTCCCCAGGGAGGTTATTATTTCGGAAAAGAAGGAGGCATATTAAATGCAATTATTGGTTCTTTATATCTGGCGTTGGGTTCTACCTTTTTGGGTCTATGTTTTAGTCTCCCGTTAGCATTATATATCAATATTCATAGAGCTAAAAATAGCAGACTGATAAATTTTATTCGCTTTTTGCTTGATTTATTATGGGGTATCCCATCGATTGTTTATGGAGCTTTTGGGTTCTCTGTTATGATTTACATTGGGGTACGTACCTCGTTATTAGCCGGAATATTAACCGTAACCTTATTTATTATTCCCATTATGGTTCGTTCGATGGATGAGGTGTTAAAGACGGTACCTAAAGGTTTGCTCGAGTCTGCCTTATCCCTTGGTTCTACCCGGTCCGAAACAGCCTATAAAGTGGTATGCCGGCAAAGTATTCCGGGTATTGTAACGGCTATTCTCCTTGCCTTTGGTCGGGCTATAGGAGACGCAGCAGCAGTATTATTTACTGCCGGATATACCGATTATATCCCCACTTCATTAAACCAGCCGGTTGCAACATTGCCTTTATCTATCTTTTTTCAACTAAGCTCTCCAATTCCAGAAGTACAAAACAGAGCCTATGCAGCTGCAGTAATTCTTACAATTATCATATTAATAATCAGTGTTTCTTCCAGAATTGTTTCAAGTAGATTTAAACAGAAAAGAATTAGATAAAATTTAGATATCATGATAAACGGAGAAAAAATAAAAATCAATCACCTAAATCTTCACATAGGAAAAGAACATATCTTAAAAGATATGTTCTTTTCCTATGTGAAGATTTAGGTGATTGATTTTTATTTTTTCTCCGTTTATCATGATATCTAAATCTTCACATAGGAAAA
>Ga0102932_1002004_pt1 | contig 10457 bp, 9 predicted proteins | sample SalPonR1_C_D2_MG_FD_78212 | JGI IMG/M metagenome (GOLD analysis project Ga0102932, IMG submission 78212) | Salt pond soil microbial communities from South San Francisco under conditions of wetland restoration - Salt Pond MetaG R1_C_D2_MG | ecosystem: Environmental > Aquatic > Marine > Intertidal...
CAAGATACTACTGGCGGCACCGGTGTTGGAATGCACATCGAGGTGTTGGAGATCTTCGAGTTGTAAGGTGCCATAGTCGTGGCTGGACGCACCGACGTACACGCCAACCCGCTGGCCTCGCAGATCCATCGGCCGGACTCCGGCGTCTTCAATTGCCTCCCAAGCGACCTCCAGCAACCATCGTTGCTGCGGATCCATGCGGACCGCTTCACGAGGGGAAATGCCCCAGAACGCCGCGTCAAATTCCTTCGCACGGCGAAGAAACCCGCCGTGGCGACTAGACAACCTACCGCTCGCCGAAGGATCCGGGTGATAGAAACGCTCTCGATTCCAGCGTTCCCGAGGAACCTCGCTAACCGCACTGCGTCCGTCCATCAACAAACGCCAAAGCGAGTCGAGGTCATCGATTCCCCCCGGCAGCCGAAAGCCCATGCCGACAATGGCGATTGGCTTCGCAAGGCTGTTCTGGTCGTCCTTCGATGGGGGGCGGGGCTCGGTTTTGTCTAGCGTCTCGGTGCGGTCGGGGGATAAATGAATACGCATCGAACGACGGATCCTTCCTGAATTCAAAGGCTGGCACGCTAAAGAGGCTTATCGTAACAAACCGAACTCTATTTGAACGCATCCGAACGACCCCACCGCCAGTTTCGCATTGCAATCAGTCGCCCACCCCCCCAGCGGGTTCCCAGTTGTTCTTCTTCGGAATCGAGAAGGTTCGGAAATGATGCCACGGTCTTTGATCTTTGGCGATCTTGCGGAGCACGGCCGTGTTGGGGATTTCCAAGTGCGACACCTCGTAGTCGGAGCGATTGCTCCGGACGAACTGAACAACGGTTGCGACGGGAGCATACATTGCGTCGTCGAGCACGATGTAGCCGCCGACGGCCATCAGAGCATCGGCCATGTAGAAGTCAGCGAACACCGCATCGGCGCGATGGTCACCATCAATCAAAATAAAGCCAGTCCGCGGTGGATTGTTGACGCTCGCAATTTCCGCCATGCCGAATTGAGACCGCGTTTCAATACGCCGGAAATGCTCTCCGCATTGCTTCCGCAAGAAGCTTTGCGAGGTCTCGCCTGCTCCGTCCGAGAGACCGTAGGGATCGAAGATCTGATGTTCAAAGGTTTGCTGCATTTGCAACCGTGCAGCCAGGATAATCGAGGCGGTAATCCCCATGCCAAATCCGACTTCGATCGACAGTTTGGTCGGACACTGTGCTGCCAGCCAAGCAATCAACGCAACCTGCTCGACGGGGTTGCGGACAATTCCTAGCGGCTCGCTGTTTCCAGATTCATCCGTAAAAATCCCGGTCGCCAATGCATCCATCGCATGTCTGGCAACTTTCTGAGCATCTGCTAATTGCCGCAGTTTCTCCATCCGTTCCTCTTCCGTCGGTAAGCCCCAACATTCGAGCATCTTTTTAGAGTGTTTCCACATTCTGTTAAGTCGTTTCCTGGCTGATTGGTAGCTGTTGCAACGTTGGGAAATGAAACCAGCCGGCGGTTAAGGATCGTGCGACAAAAAAGTGTCGGGTACCTTTTGCGAGGAACTCGCCCTGCGGGTGCTTCGCACAAAAGGTACCCGACACTTGTTTATCGCTCATTGCTAAGGCACCAAGCAATGTTCGCTAGGTTTCGGTTTGGTGCCCCTCGAGGCTAGGCGGCGGGGTTGAATCAGGCGTTGATTGGCTGGAGATCGCTACCTTGGACTCACCGTGAGTTGTTGGGCGGTTTTTTGTATTGGGAGCCGTGGCTAACATCGTGGGACCAATATGTACGGCAATGTTGCCAATCACGGGAGCACCCATCGAGCGGGGCGCTGTCCCGCGGGTCCACGCAGAGGGTGGTCCCTTCATCGGGTAAAAAGGAAACAAATGAGAAACGCAAGTACGGCCCTCGTTGTCCTGGCGGCGCTATGCTGGGGGCTGTCGGGCGGGATCGGCGGAATTCTCATGGCCGACGGATGGAATCCGTTCGTGGTGTCGTTCTACCGCGGTGTCATCGGGCTGTTGTTTGTCCTCGTTTGGTTAGCGATGCGCCCGAGCGGAAGCGGATTGGCCAGTAGCCGATTATGGTTCTGGTCAGTGATCGCCGGTCTCGGTGTCGCTGGCAACTTCGCTTTCTATTTCGTTAGCATCGCCGAGGGGAGCGTCGCGGTTGCGGCAACGCTCATGTACTGCGCGCCGGTGTTCGTCTATCTTGTGTCTTTCCTGTTCCGGCTCGAAAAACCGACACCGCTGAAATGGGCCGCGATCGCGATCGTGATCCTCGGTGTCGTGCTGCTGACACGAATCTACGAGACGGGACCCCAGGGCGTTACGCTGATCGGCGCCGTCGCGGGATTGCTTTCGGCGATATCCTATGCGGTCTTTATTTTTGCGTTCAAGTACGCCGCAGCGCACGGCAGCCCGCAGGCTATTCTCGTGATTGCCTTCGCGACAGTCAGCACGGTCCTCTTCTGGCCAGGCGATACCGCCCAGACCGTCGCCGTTCTCAGCACGCCAAGTTGGCCACTGTTCGCCATCCTGGGAGTGCTTGGCGCGGGATTGTCGTTTCTCTTCTATATCGTCGGCCTGAACCATACCACGCCGGCGGTCGCCTCCATTGTGGCAATGGTCGAACCGGTTACCGCCTCGTTATTCGGCGTTGTCGTTTTAAGTCAAAGCCTGGGCGGCTTCCAGATCCTCGGCATGGCATTGATCTTGATCACCGTTACCGCATTGAGCGTCCATTCGAGCGTTCAGCAAACCGCTTCCGACCTGCCATGCTGCGACAGCTTACGTAAACTCTAGGCCTTCAATGGGGCGTCTGGGAAAGGATCTTGCAGCGGCGAGTGCACCCCCAACAGATCGTGAACGGTGTTTTCCTATTCCAGTCGATTCAGCCGCCGCAACCGTACGCGACTACCCTGGCCGCGATCCGCCTTCGCTTGATCACGGAACGCTGCCTTCGACGCCCTCGGTGAACGAGAGGCAGAGCGGGCTACTTCGATCCGACCGGCAGCCAACCGAGATGCTCGAGGAACTTTTCCACTTCGGTCATCGTTTCTTGAAAGTAGCGATTCTCACTTCGCCCCGCGTTGAAGAAACCGTGCCCTTGCCCTTCGTACAAAAACAAACGGCTTTCAATCCCTTTTGCCTGCATTTGGTCTCGGAAGGATTCCCCGGTGGCGACCGGAATCAGATTGTCTTTGGTCCCCAGAAAAACGATCGCCGGTGGATCATCGGTCGTGATGTTGTGTGCGGGGGAGAAGCGTCGATACGCATCGCCAACTCGTTTGGTCCCCCAGCCACCCGGACCGTTGTTGTACACCGGGTTGAACAATAGCATCGCATTTGGCTTGCGCGATACCACCGGTTTTGTAACGTCGGTCGGCTGCGGATCGTCCATCATGCCCAGGAAAGCGGCCAGATGTCCGCCCGCCGAGCCTCCCCCGGCGGCAATGCGCTGCGGATCGATGCCGAAACGTTCGGGTTGGCTGCGAATGAAACGAAACGCATCGCTGGCATCTTCGGTGCAGGTGATTGGTGGCTCATTTTGCTTTTTGTCCAGCAAGCGATACTGGGCCCGCAAGCACACCATCCCTTGAGCAGCCAACTGCTTTGAATGCTCCGCGAACTGCCCGGGCTGGCCTGAGACCCAGCCACCGCCGTGAAAGAAGACGACTGCGGGTCGCCGATCGGTCGACTTCCAATCCCGCGGTCGCGTCCAGTCAATCCGCAACGAACGACCATCGACGGTTTTGTAAATCAACGTATCGTCCACCACCGGTGTCGGCGTCGTGATGACGGCATCGGCGGCCTGAGCCACCAGCATCGCGCTACAAATCCATGCTGCTAGAACAAAGGTTTTCATCATAGGTGACCCTTACCATTCCCGAACGTACTAAACTGATGGTCTGAGGCCGACACGGTGTGCGTCGCTGTTTGGACGACGCCGAGTGCTCGGCTTTCTTTCTCGGTCCGGCGACATCAAGCTTGGTGAGTTGCCGACAACCGGGTCATCATTTTACTCGTTTTCTGCACGCCATGATGAATCACGTTCTCTTTTTTCGCCCCTCGCGGATCCTCTGTTTGATCGGCAGCCTCTTTTTTCAAGCCGCCGTGGCGGACGCCGCCAGACCCACATCGCCCAATATCCTGTTGATTTTCTTGGACGATTTCGGTTGGCGTGACTGCGGGTTTATGGGTTCCGATTTTTACGAAACCCCCCACCTCGATCGTTTGGCTGCACGAGGCATGGTGTTTACCGATGCGTACGCGGGGGCAGCCAATTGTGCGCCGTCACGAGCCTGTTTGCTGTCGGGCCAGTACTCGCCTCGACATGAGATCTACAACGTCGGCACGAAACCGCGCGGGAAAGCCACCCACCGGCGTTTAATGCACGTGCCCGGCGTCGATACCCTGTCTCCGACCACAATCACGTGGGCCCGGCAACTACAGGCGGCAGGTTACACAACCGCTTCGATGGGCAAATGGCATCTTAGCGACGATCCACTGCCGTACGGCTTTGACGTCAACATTGCGGGCACTCACTCAGGCAGCCCCCCCAAGGGATACTATCCCCCGCACGGCAACGTTCCCGGACTTGGCGATGCACCGGAGGATGAATACCTGACGGATCGCTTAAGTGACGAGGCGATCAAGTTCATTCGCCAGCACCGCTCAGAACCTTGGATGTTGTATCTGACCCATTTCGCGGTCCACACACCTTTGCATCCGAAGCGAGAACTGGTGGCAAAATACGAGGCCAAGGCACCGGGTGATTTGCATCAACACGTTGCGATGGCGACGATGATCCAAGCGGTCGACGACGGCGTCGGACGCTTATTGGAAACGTTGGATGCACTCGAACTGACCGACAACACGGTCATCGTTTTCTTCTCCGACAACGGTGGGTATGGGCCGGCGACCGACATGGCGCCTTTGAAGGGCTATAAAGGTACCTATTACGAAGGTGGCATTCGCGTGCCGCTGTTTGTCACCTGGCCGGGAGTGATCACCGCCGGCGGACGTAGCGCGGAGCCGGTCACGGCCGTCGACATCTATCCGACGCTGTGTGAGATTGCCGGTGCCGATTTACCCAAGCAGCAAGCCATCGACGGCGTTAGTCTCGTTCCCTTGTTGCGTGGCCAGCAAACCAGCCTGCCCGATCGTGCCTTGTTTTGGCACTTTCCCGCCTATCTGCAGTCTTATCAGGTCATCGACGAACAACGTGATCCGCTGTTTCGCTCGCGACCGTGCAGCATCATCCGCCACGGCGATTGGAAGTTGCACGAGTACTTCGAAGATGGCGCGTTGGAACTCTACAACCTGCGCGAGGATATCGGCGAGACGACCAATTTGGTTCACTCGCATCCTGAACAAGCACGCCAATTGCACCAAGAACTGCAAGCTTGGCGGCACGGCACCCAGGCTCCCGTGCCAACGCGATCCAATCCCCGCTTTAACGCCGAAGCTGAAATGCGGGCGATTCGCAAGACGAGGCAGTAGTCAGCCCGTCGGCGTTTGGCGCTGAGGGCTACTCGACCGCCAACCGCAGCGCACTGCGTAGACGGACGACTAATTCGGCGGCATCCACCGGTTTGGTCAGCAAGTCGGTGGCGTCGAGGTTGAGTGCCTGACGCTTCAGCTTTCGATCGTCACTGCCGGTCATAACCAGCACCTGCACATCCGCCGTTGCGTGGTGCTGCTTGACATGGTGCAATAACTGCAAGCCGTTCATGACGGGCATTCGGACATCGGTTACGACCACGTCAAAAGGCAGTTCCCGCAACCGCCGCCACGCCTGAAGTGGGCAGGTGTAAAACTCCATTTCCCACTTGTTGCGATAGTCTTTCAGCGTCCGTTCGTAACCTCGCAGTACGTTGGCTTCGTCATCGACAAAGAGGATCCGACTTTCCGTCACGACGAGCTTCCCGAATAGAGTTGCTTCAGAGGAATGTCCAAGCCGTCCCGAATCGCCATCGCTAGCTCGACATCTCGACAAGGTTTGGTCATGAACCGAAAGACTTGGCCGTCATTGATCGCCGCCATCATCACCTCGACGTCGGCGTGTCCGGTCAGCATGATGCGGACCGTTTTGGGGAAGTTTTTCGAGAGCCAGCGGATGAATTTGGTGCCCGGTTGCCCCTGCATTTGCTGGTCGACGACGACCAAGTCAAAAGCCTTGCGTTGGAACATTTCCTTGGCCAGTTCCGCGGAACTGGCGGTAAACAATTCATAGGGCTGGTGACGCAGCACGCGTGATAGACCACGCAGTAGATTGACGTCATCGTCCACAATGAGAATCGATTGCATGTTTCACTCCGAGCGGTTGACAAGAAAAGAAGAGAAGAAAAGAGAAACCCGTACGTCTACTCCAGTGCGGCCACTTGCGGCAAACTGGTTACTATCGGCTGCGGCGTTGTTCTCAAATTCGATGGCCCCTTTAAGGAGGCGGGAATTTGCACTTCGATCGGCTCGCGAATCCCCGCGGCGGAGCGACGAATCAACTGCAGTTTTTGAATCAGAGCCGCGTGGACTTCGTGACCGGCGGCCACCAAGATCCGGCCTTGCGAATCCTCGATGTGCGACTCCAATACCATTCCGGCTCGCAGTTCCGAGACCAGCACTGCCCGGTATTCTGCCGACGCTTGGATGACTCGCCACAGTCCGTCGATCACTTGCCGGTCATAGGCGTCCGAACGCTCCAGTCGCTGCAATGCCGAATGGGTAGTCGTCGATTGTCGAAAGCGTTGGAAGTCACCGACCACTTTCAAGATACGCGCGGCCAAGGAAGGCTCGTCGGTCAATGGGTCGTGCTGATGGAGGATTGTTTCGGCGACCGCTTCCAGGCGGGGAATCACTGAAATGAGGTTGTAACCAAACCGAGGCGTCGCATCGATCAACTGCTGCGATTCTCGATCGAGCGGTTCGTTGTGTAGGTAGCGTCGCAAAACGTCACGTGGCAAGGAGACGCAACCGACTCGCATCAACATGGCCGCCATGTCGATCTGCCAGATCGGTTTCGCACCGACCTTCTCAGCCACCTCACGGGCCAATCGCCGTGTTTCCGGGGTCAGCCCAAAGGCTTCCGGCATGGCCATCGATAACACCTGCGTCAGAATGCGCACGCTCCCGGCAAGCGTCTTGTTCAGCAACTCAGCCTCGGCGGTCAGCAAACGGTATTGCTCCAAGCCCGCATCGATCGATTTTGCTAATTCGTCCGGCGAGCAGGGCTTGTTGAGAAACCGAAAAATGTGTCCTTCATTGACCGCTTCGGCGGCGGTCCGCTGATCGGCGTTGCCGGTCAGCATGATCCGTACGGTCTGCGAATCAAGCGACCGGAGTGTACGGAGCAGTTCCACGCCCGACATGTCGGGCATTTGCATATCAGAAACGACGACCGCGAAGGGCCCGACGCTTCGAAACAGCGCGACGGCCGCTTCGCCGCCAAGTGCGAATTCGGCATCATATGTGTTGCGAAAATGGCGTTTGAATCCTCGCAGGATATTCGGATCGTCGTCTACCAGTAAAATGCGTTTGGTCACAAAGTCACCTCGTGACGTTCCATGATGGCTTGCCACTTTGGGATGTGCCCCGACAGCCCCTGCTTGTCCAAATAAGCAACATCCCAGTCGGCGCAGGGGGCCGCTTCGGGAGTGCCGGGCTGCTGGTGTTGCAAAATGTTGGCGGCGTAGACCGCATCGAGTGGCGAGAAAAGATGCTCTTCCGCTGCCTGAGGCCGGTGGTGGAACGCCACCGCTTCGAGAATCGGATTGGGAAGCCCCCACAATCCCAACAGATAGGCTCCCACTTCGGCATGCGTGGTGCCAAAGACCGACATCTCGGCTTGCCAAGCCGACACCGCGGACTCCTTCGCCAACCGCAGCGATTCGATAAAAGTTTCCCGGGCGTGAGTCGCCAAGATCAGCTTTCCGATGTCGTGCAGCATGCCGGCGATCAATGCGTCATTGGCACACTGAGAATCACTGCATTGGGTCTCGCTGCATTCGGATTGGCTGATCGCTCGTGCGGCAATCCCCACTGCCAATGAATGTTCAATGGAATGGTGCAGCGAGTATCCCTCGATTTCGGGATCTTCGAAAGCAAAAAACGCATCGGCGGACAGCACTAGGGGCTGGATAATATTCAGCCCCAGCAACGATACGGCGTGCTTGGGACAACTGACATGCTGCGGCAGTCCGAAGAACGAAGAGTTCACCAGTTGGAGGACTTTGGCGGTCATTGCCACATCGGAACCGATGATCTGGGCCACTCGATCCAACGAGCACTCTTCGGCCTGCAGTTCGTGGACCAGTTCTTCGTAGATGCGAGGCAAACTGGGCAGCGAACCGATCTGTGCCGTTACACCTTGGAGGGCTGCGTCTTGAAACCGTTGCCGCAGACCACAGGCGCGCTGAATCGTCTGGACTAAAACGTCTGGTTCACACGGCTTGGAGAGAAACTGATGCGCCGGGCCGATCGCGCGGAAAATCTTTTCATGTTCCGACTGACCGCTCAGCACCAGCCTTACCGTGGCGGGATGCAAGCTTACCACGCGGTGCAGTAACTCCGCTCCGTCGATTTCCGGCATCCGCATGTCGGTCACTACCACGTCGAACGGTTCTTTAGCCAACAGTTCCAGCGCCGCGGCGCCGCCGTTGGCAAACTGCATTTCCCAGACGTTGCGCTGGCCGCGCAGCATGCGTCGCAAGCCGGAGAGAACATTCATTTCGTCGTCGACAAACAGAACTTTCGTGGTCATGCGAGGCTTTCGTTGGCAAGGTCCGGAGAAACGGGGGGGTGATGCTCTAGTGGAATGCGGATGATGAAGGTGGTCCCCTCCCCAAGGTTGCTCTGCACATCGATCGATCCGTTGTGTTTTTCCACGATCACGGTATGCGCGATCGCCAAACCTTGTCCGGTCCCTTTCCCTGCCGCTTTGGTCGTAAAGAACGGAGTGAAAATTCGATCGATGTTTTCCGGTGCAATGCCGCGCCCGGTATCCGTGATGCGAATCTCTGCATGGGGATCGACCAAACGTGTCGAGATGTTAATGCGGCCTTTGGTTGGATTCGCGTTCTCCGTGGCTCCGATCGCATGGGCGGCATTGACGATCATATTTAGCAAGACCTGATTGATTTTGCCCGGCAGGCAGGGCACCAACGGCAAGTCTTCCTGGAAATCGGTTCCCACTTCGGCGACATACTTCCATTCATTACGCGCTACCATGACGGTGTTGCTGATTGCCGTGGAAAGATTCGTTGGCGTCATCTCGGAGGCGCCCGGATGCGCAAACTCCTTCATTGCCCGCACGATGTTCGCCACCCGATCAACGCCCTCTAATGTTTGCTCGATCGCCGCCGGGATTTCGGAGATTAAGTAATCGACGTCGGCATGCTCCATCGACGCACTCAGCTTGGCGGCGGCGTTGACAATATCCCCAGAGTCCTGCATGGCGGCGATTAACTGCTGGCAGTTTTCCAAGACCCCATTCAGGTCCTTGCAGGCATCTTGCACAAAGCGGGTATTGTCTCCCACATACTGAATCGGTGTGTTGATTTCGTGAGCAATTCCCGCGGCCAGCTCTCCAATCGACTCCAGTTTTTCTGCTTGCGCCAAACGCAACTGGACCTGTTGCAGGTACTGTGCATGTTCGAGTTTGGCCAGCAACTGTTCGTTGCAGCAGTTGTACTCCAAGCAGATGCTGAAACCCGCCAAGTAGGCACGCGGATCCGACGCCTTGAGACCTAAGCAAACGACTAGGGGAATGCGCGAACGCAGTTGACGCAGAGTTGCTGCTGCTAAACTGTTCGCCATCGAAAACGAATCGGACCATCCGCACATGGTAATGCCAAAACCATTGGAACGGATTGTTGCAGCAACCGATTCGTAGCCATCGAGCGGATAGACCTCATGCCCGAGGTCTCGTAACCGTTGTGTCCAAGCAGTTCGCCGCTGTGACTGTGGTTCAACCAATAGTATGTGCATATTCTCGTCCGCTATCCGTTTCTAGCAACTCGCCTTCCACTTGCGGCTTGGAGACGCAAGGCATTCGCACCAGTACTGTCGCGCCTGCTCCCGGCGCGGATTCAATCAGGATCGCGCCGGCATGTTTCTCCACGATCACGTCGTAGACGAAGGCCAGCCCTTGCCCTAGTCCCTTCCCCACCTCTTTGGTTGTAAAGAACGGTTCAAAAACACGCTGCTGAATGTCAGCGGGAATACCTGGGCCGTTATCGACGACACGAATCTCTACGTACTGATCGGTCGCCGACGTTGAGACGCGAATGCAACCCCGCTCCGCCTGGGCTTTTGCCCGAGTGGCCTGAATCGCCTGCTCGGTTAGGGCTTCGGCGGCGTTGCAGAGGATGTTTTGAAAAGCTTGATTGATGGCTCCGACCGATCCGAGAACGTCAGGCAAGTTAGGTTGCAGGTCGACTTCCACCTGCGCACCGTCCCGATACAGGTGGG
>Ga0102932_1002007_pt1 | contig 10444 bp, 8 predicted proteins | sample SalPonR1_C_D2_MG_FD_78212 | JGI IMG/M metagenome (GOLD analysis project Ga0102932, IMG submission 78212) | Salt pond soil microbial communities from South San Francisco under conditions of wetland restoration - Salt Pond MetaG R1_C_D2_MG | ecosystem: Environmental > Aquatic > Marine > Intertidal...
AAAAATATGAGCAACAAAGTCTCGCCATACGGATTTGAAACTCTACCTGCCGATCCATCCATGTTAAGGCATGTCACACACTCCACGAACGATGCGGGCGACCATGCGGCAAGAGTTCAACAGATGCGTTTCTCATTCGGCTTTCGGGAACATGTTTGAGGCGTGGGCGGTTTCCGATGTGCCATCTGTAAACATGGAAACCGTGGAGATGTCGTTGCATCGGACCAACGCCACCATCGCCGTCATTCCGCCCCTCTGGAGCCGCGGTGGCGATCCTCTTGTGCGCGGACGGACGCCCTAGGGTCGGATGTCCCGAACGGATACCCATACCACACCCTCCAGAGACAGGGAGACCACCTTCAAGGCGTTTCGCCAGAGTCTTGTCGTGCGTATCGCATTTCTGCTTTCGCTGGCGCTGCTGCCGATCGGCTTGGTGGCGATGGGGCAAAGCTGGCGCGCGCTGCACATCACGAACGAAAATCTCGAGGCGTCGATCCATGCCCGTACGAGTTCTCTTGTCACGCCGGAACGGCGGGCGCTGGATTCCCAGATGGGTGTCGCCAATGCGCTTGCCGACACGATCGGCGTTCTGGACCTGTCGACCGACCAGTGCACGGAAGTCATGCAGCGCGTCCTCGAGACAAACCCGCGCCTGACTTTCGCGGGCCTTGTCGAAGAAGGGTCCGTGTCGCAGTGCAACAACATCGGTCAGGTTCTCGAATTTGAACCGGATCCAAGGGTCGACGCGCTTTTTGTCGATCCGCAGCCCTACATCACCTTCCGCGAACGGGGCTCGACCAGCCAGGAACCCGTGATCCTGGTGGCCTATCCAAGCTTCGCAGAGGAGGGCGGGCTGAAAGGCTATGTAACGATTTCCCTATCGGCCGAACCGCTTCTTCAAAGCGACACCACCGATGCCCAGAACACGGATGTTGCGCTGGTCACGTTCAACAAGTTCGGCGATATCCTGTCCAGCCATACGCCCGAAGGCCCGATCACGGATTACCTTCCCGCGGGCCTTGCGCTTCAAGGCTTCGTCAACCAGAGGGACTCGTTCTTCACGGCGTTGACCGTGTCCGGCGATACGCGCCTGATCTCGGTCGTTCCGATCCTTCCGGGCGAAGTCTACGCCCTTGGCAGCTGGGGGCGCGCCGCGTTGCAGCGCCCGACGGCGCCGTGGTTTGTCGTGTCCACGCTCCTCTTTCCGTTCCTCATGTGGCTGGTCGGGATCATCGTTGCGGTGACGTCGTTGAACCGGCTGGTGCTGCGTCATGTCCGAGATCTCGGCCGGCGGATGCGGGGCTTCGCGACCCAGCGCAGCGTGGAGACGTCCGAGAATATCGAGGATGCCCCGAGCGAGATCCAGACCATCAACGGCACCTTCGAAGCGATGGCGGACCAACTTCTGCGCGACGAGGCCGATCTCGAAAACGCCGTCTTCGAACGCGAGGTGCTGCTCAAGGAAGTGCATCACCGGGTGAAGAACAACCTGCAGCTCATTTCCTCCATCATCAACATGCAGGTGCGCCAGGTCGGCAGCCCCGAGGCGGTCGCGGCCCTTCGCAAGTTCCAGGACCGGGTGACAAGTCTCGCCTCGGTGCACCGCGCGCTCTACCAGGAGCCGTCGCTGACCCATATCCGGTTCGACGTCTTGCTCAATGATCTGGTGGCACAATCCAACGCCGCCGGAACGCCCGATCACACGCCGGTGCAGATCGATCTCGATCTTGATCAGGTCACGCTTCTGCCCGACCAGACAGGTCCGCTTGCCATGGTGGCGACCGAAGCCCTGTCCAACGCGTTCAAATACGGTGGGCCAGGGTCGGACGGGCTGTTCCACCTCGAGGTCAAGCTGAAGAAGCTGACCGAGAACGACGCCACCCGCGTGCGGTTGTCGGTCGAGAACAGTATCGACGCGACACTCGAGCGGAGCTTGGGCACCGGTCTTGGCAAGCGGCTGATCGTGGCATTCGCGAGCCAGCTTGACGGGCAGCTTGACGAGATTGACGAAGTCGACCGTCACGGCTTCATCCTGACCTTCGACTACCAGCCTTTCACACCGGATTGATCCGCGGCTCCTGGAACAACGAAGAAGAGCGCGCGCCACAGCCGGGCCCGCGCTCTGTCCATAGGCAAGATCACGTCAAGCAGACGCAATCTCAGGAATTCGGTGCGTCTTTCGCCAAACGCGACTTCTCCGCGTTCGGATCGTGGCGTTTCTTTTCTGTGCGCTGCTTGCTCATCAATGCGAAGATGATGAACGCAAGGATCGTGATGAGCGCCAACAGGGGTACAAAGAACTCAGCAGTCATTGGGACCTCCTTTCAACCCCTTCAACACCCATGGCCCGAGGTGGTTCCGACCTCTGCCGGGCTGGTGCGGCGACACACTGCTTTGTGAAGGCCGAAATGCGGTCAGTGCAGGTTGGGCTGGTTGCCCTCGCCCTTCTCGTCGATCATGTGGCCCGTTTCGAAGCGGTTCAGGCGAAACGCCGTGGCGGTTTCGTGCGGCGTGTCGGTGGCCAGAAGATGCGCATAGGCAAAGCCCGAGGCCGGGGTTGCCTTGAATCCGCCGTAACACCAGCCACCGTTGAAATAGAGCCCGTCGATATCGGTGCGGTCGATGATCGGAGAGCCGTCCATCGACATGTCCATCACCCCGCCCCAACTGCGCAAGAGCCGCGCGCGGCAAAGCATCGGGAACATGGCGATCGCCTCTTCCATCACGTCCTCGACCGTTGGCAGGTTCCCGCGCTGGGCGTAGGAATTGTACCCGTCCAGATTGGCCCCGAAGACAAGCCCGCCCTTGTCCGACTGGCTGCAATAGAAATGTCCTGCGCCAAAGGTGATGACCCCCGGCAGTACCGGTTTGAGCCCTTCGGTCACGAAGGCTTGCAGCACATGGCTTTCGATCGGCAGGCGCATCCCGGCCCTGGCCATGACGGTGGACGACGCCCCGGCGACACAGGCCCCGACCTTCTTGGCGCCGATGAACCCGCGCGACGTGTCGACCCCGCGGCATCTTCCATTCTCGATGCGGAAGCCGGTCACTTCGCAGTTCTGCAGGATATCGACGCCCAGCGCATCCGCCGCCCGCGCATAGCCCCAGGCCACCGCGTCGTGCCGCGCGGTCCCGGCGCGCGGCTGCAACAGACCGCCCATCACGGGAAATCGCGCGTTGTTCACGTTCAAAAACGGATAGCGGTCGAGCACCTGTTTCTGATCCAGCAACTCTGCATCCGCACCGTTCAGGATCATCGCGTTGCCGCGCCGGATGTAGTCGTCGCGCTGGGTGTCGGAATGCATCAGGTTGAGGACACCGCGCTGGCTCATCATCACGTTGTAGTTAAGCTCCTGCTCCAGCCCTTCCCAAAGCCTGAGCGAGAATTCGTAGAATGGCAGATTGCCGTCGAGCATGTAGTTCGACCGAACGATCGTCGTGTTGCGCCCGACATTGCCGCCGCCGATCCATCCCTTTTCCAGCACCGCGATGCGGCTTTGCCCAAAGGTCCTAGCAAGGTAATAGGCGGTCGCCAGCCCGTGCCCGCCGCCGCCGATGATCACGTAGTCATACTCTGGCTGCGGCTCGGGATCGCGCCATTGAGGCCGCCAGCCGCGATGGCCGGTCAGCGCCTCCTTGATGATCTGAAATCCTGAATACCGCATGATGGCATCCTTTGTCCGGCTCTGCCCGGGCGAAACTGCTGCGTCAGGCGTCTTGCAGTATGGCCTGCATCAACGGGCTGTCGGGGTCCTGCAGCCCGTCGATGACGTCGAAATGATGCTTGCCGGGATCGACAACGCGCTCGCAGTTCCAGGCATCGGCAAGCCACCTGGCCTGGTCCAGAAAGACGGGCCGTTCCTCGGCCCCGACCCAGACGGTCACAGGCGTTGACGGAGGCGCCATGAGCACCGGGCTTTCGGCAATGGCTTCTGCCTCTTCAAGCTTGAAATCCTGGTTCATCAGCGTGTCCATCAGGGGCCGCAGATCAGCCACTGGAGAGATCGGCACGCTTTTCGCGATCCGCGTCCGCACGGTGTCATCCAGCACAGAGGGATCAAGCATGCGCGCCACCAGGTGCCCCCCCGCCGAATGCCCCGCGAGGTGGATCGGTCCCGGAAACTCCCGCGCGACGACGGAGATGGCCGTGGCAACCTGGCGGGTGATGTCCGAAATCCGGACCCGGGGGCACAGGTCATAGGTCGGCATGGCGACAACCCAACCCTGCTTCAGCGCGCCTTGCGCGAAATGCGACCACAGCGATCCGTCGAATTGTCGCCAATAGCCGCCATGAACGAACACGAAGATACCCTTGGGCACACCGTCCGGCTGGAACAGATCGACGATCTCGCGCGTTCCGTGCCCGTACATCACCCCCAAACGGGCGCGACCGAGCACGGACATCCTCTGACGAAACGCATCCGAGTCCGCCCGCCACCTGTCCGGGTAGGCGGCCCCGTCTGGAATAAAGGGCGCATTTGCGTAAGCTTCGTTCAAGTCCACATCGCGTCTCCAAAAACAACAGCACTTGTCATTGCATGTATCAAGTGCTCCACCTTTGTCAGCATAAAACCGGAGGGACCCATGCTCGACCAGACAACAAATCTCGCCAGCCTGCTCAAGGACCCGTCGTTGCTTGAAACGCGTGCCTATGTGAACGGCGCGTGGATTGATGGCGACGATGGCACTTTCGCAGTCGACAACCCGGCCCGCGGCGACACCATTGCCGACGTCGCCGACCTGTCCCGCGCGCAGGTGGCCGACGCCATCGCCGCCGCGCAGACCGCCCAGAAGGACTGGGCCAGGTGGACCGGCAAGGAACGCAGCCAGGTGCTGCGCAAGTGGTTCGACCTGATGATGGAACACCAGGACGATCTGGGCACCATCCTGACCGCCGAACAGGGCAAGCCGCTGGCCGAAGCCAAGGGCGAGATCGCCTATGGCGCGTCCTTCATCGAGTTCTTCGCGGAAGAGGCCAAGCGCGTCTACGGCGAGACCATTCCCGGCCACCAGCGCGACAAGCGCATCATGGTGATGAAACAGCCCATCGGCGTTGTCGGGTCGATCACGCCCTGGAACTTCCCGAATGCGATGATCACCCGCAAGGCCGGTCCGGCGCTGGCGGCCGGGTGCAGTTTTGTCGCGCGACCGGCGGCTGAAACCCCGCTATCCGCCATCGTCCTGGGTGTGCTGGCCGAACGTGCCGGTATCCCTGCAGGCGTGTTCAACGTGGTGCCGTCCTCGTCGTCGTCGGAAGTGGGCAAGGAAATGTGCGAGAACCCGGCGGTGCGCAAGCTGACCTTTACCGGCTCGACCGAGGTGGGTCGCATCCTGTTGCGCCAGGCCGCCGACCAGGTGATGAAATGCTCGATGGAGCTGGGCGGCAACGCGCCCTTCATCGTGTTCGACGATGCCGACATTGATGCGGCGGTCGATGGTGCCATCATGTGCAAGTTCCGCAACAACGGCCAGACCTGCGTCTGTGCCAACCGCATCTACGTGCAGGCGGGCGTCTATGACGTGTTCGCGCAAAAGCTCAAGGACCGCGTGTCGAAAATGAAGGTGGGCGACGGGCTCGAAGAGGGCACCGACCTTGGCCCGCTCATCAACGCGGATGCGCTCACCAAGGTGCAGGACCATATCGCGGACGCCAAGTCCAAGGGGGCCGAAGTGATCCTGGGCGAGGAAGAGCACCGCAAGGAGGGCAATTTCTTCGGCCCGACCATCGTCACGGGTGCGACACGGGACATGGCATTCTCGACCGAGGAGACCTTTGGCCCGCTCGCTCCGCTCTTCAAGTTCGAGACCGAAGACGATGTGATCGAACTGGCCAATGACACGATCTTCGGGTTGGCCAGCTATTTCTACGCCAAGGACCTGAGCCGCGTCTACAAGGTGGCCGAGGCGCTGGAATACGGCATCGTCGGCGTGAACACCGGCATCATCTCGACCGAGGTGGCGCCCTTCGGCGGAGTCAAGCAATCGGGTCTGGGCCGCGAAGGCAGCCATCACGGCATCGAGGAATTCCTCGAGATGAAATATGTCTGCCTGAGCATCTGACGCGCCTCTTGTCATCAGCAGCGGATGAGGCCCGGCCTGAGGTCTCATCCGCTGCAATTTTCACAAAACCGATTCAAATACTTCATGTAGATGTCGTGCCCGCGCGTCACCTCCCTTGATGTCCATCCAAGGGGGATTTCCATGACATATCGTGCGCTGTGCCTGACATCGGCCATAGCTCTCACCGCCTCTGCCGCCGCGGCAGAGATGAATTTCAACCGCATCGCGTCTTTCCCGGTCGTCCGGAACATGGCCGAGGGAGAAGACACGAACCGGGTGTCCAGCCCGGAGATCATCTCGGCCAGCGCTGACGGCATGACGCTGGTCTATTCCGACAGCCCGCTGGGCGTGATCGGCATGATCGACATCACCGATCCCGCCAACCCGCAGCCCAAGGGCAATGTCACGCTCGAAGGCGGCGAGCCGACGGCAGTGTCCGCGCTGGGCAACACGGTCTTTGTCGGTGTGAACACCTCGGAAAGCTTTACCGATCCGTCGGGTTTCCTGATGCATCTCGACATGACGACCGGCGACGAGGCCGGGCGCTGCGATCTGGGTGGCCAGCCCGACTCGACCGCTGTTGCACCCGATGGGTCCTTCGTGACCGTCGCCATCGAAAACGAGCGTGACGAAGATGCAGGTGATGGCCGTGTGCCGCAGATGCCGGCCGGCCACGTGTCGATCATCCCGCTGGATGCCGATGGCATGATGCAGTGCGATGCGCAAATCCGTGCGGACGTAACCGGCCTTGCCGAGATCGCACCCGAAGATCCCGAACCCGAATTCGTCGACATCAACGCCAATGGCGAGATCGTCGTGACGCTTCAGGAAAATAACCATATCGTCGTGCTGTCTTCTGCGGGCGACGTGCTCAGCCATTTCTCGGCCGGAACAGTTGACCTCGAAGGTATCGACGCCACCGACGATCGCGCGGCGCTTGTTTTCGACGCAACACTGACCGACGTTCCGCGTGAACCCGATGGCATCCAGTGGATCGACACCGACCATTTCGTGACTGCGAACGAAGGCGACATGGATGGCGGATCGCGCGGCTTTACCGTGTTCAACAAGGACGGCACAGTTGTATACGAAAGCGGTGTGTCGTTCGAACATGCCGTGGCACAGATTGGGCACTACCCCGACCGCCGGTCCGATGCCAAGGGTGTGGAACCTGAAGGCATGGAATTCGCCACGTTCGGCGGCACACCTTACGTGTTCCTTCTAGCCGAACGCGCGTCGGTGGTCGGTGTCTACGACATGACCGATCCGGCGAACCCGGTGCTCAAGCAGCTGCTGCCGTCGGGCATTTCACCCGAAGGCGCCGTTGCCATTCCCGCCCGCAACCTGCTGGCCACGGCAAACGAATATGACGGGATCGAGGACGGAGCCGCGCGGGCGCATGTCATGATCTTCGAATATCAGGAGGCCGCCGCCGCCTATCCGCATGTCACCTCTGCCGGCATGGACACGCTGACCGGCTGGGGCGCGAACTCCGGCATGGTGGCCGACACCGATGGCACGCTTTGGGCCGTGAATGACAGCTTCTACGCCTTCCAGCCGACCATCTTCCACATCGACCCAAGCCAGACCCCCGCGCAGATCGTCAAGGCGATCCCGGTCACGCGTGCGGGCCGACCGGCACAGTTGATGGACATGGAAGGCATCACGCTTGATGGGGCGGGCAATTTCTACGCCGTTTCCGAAGGCCGCATGGACCGGGGCATCCCGCACGCGATCTACCACATCCAGGCGGATGGCGAGATTGCCAAGGTCATTCCGTTCCCGAAAGAGATCATGGCGGTCGAGCGCCGCTGGGCCTCGGAGGGGATCACCCTTGTCGGCAACACGCTCTGGATCGCCCTCCAGCGCGAATTCGACGATGATCCGGCGAACCATGTCAAGCTTCTGGCCTACAATCTCGAGTCCGAGGAATGGGGTGCAGTGCATTACCAAAAGGCCGAACCCGCGACCGGCTGGGTCGGGCTTTCCGAAATCACGGCGCATGGCGATCATGTCTACATCATCGAACGCGACAACCAGATCGGCGACGCAGCCGTGACCAAGAAGATATACCGCGTTGCCCTGGCCGACATGGCGCCATCGGCGCTGGGCGGCGAATTGCAGGTCGTCGAAAAGGAAGAGGTCGTCGATCTTCTGCCTTACCTGACATCGACCGGCGGCTACGTGCTGGACAAGGTCGAAGGCCTTGCCATCACCGAAGACGGCACGATGTGGGTATCCACGGACAATGACGGCGTGGACGATCACTCCGGTGAAACGATGCTGTTCTCCATCGAAGGCGCTCTCTGATCCTCAGCCGCCCCAATGGCTCATGTGCTCGGGGCGGTACGCAAAAAAAAGGCGCGGGATGACCCGCGCCTTTCACCGTTCTGACCCGGTCGGGGTCAGTTCACCGCTTTCGCGTCGACCACGTCCTTCTCGACCGCATCCGCCTTTGCAATCGCGATCCGGCGCGGTTTCAGCGCCTCGGGGATCTCGCGTTGCAGGTCGATATGCAGCATGCCGTTTTCATGGCTCGCGCCGACGACGCGGACGTGATCGGCAAGGTGGAACCGGCGCTGGAACGCGCGGGTTGCAATGCCACGATGCAGGTAGGTGCGGTCTTCGTCCTCGTCGACCTTGTTCGCCGAGACATGCAGCGCGCCGTCCTTGACCTCGACGGTCAGGTCGTCATCCGAAAACCCGGCAACGGCGATCGAGATGCGATAGGCATCATCGGCTGTCTTTTCGATGTTGTACGGCGGGTAGGTGGATTGCGACACGTCGTTGGTCAGAACCCGGTCCATGAGATCGGCGATTTGGTCAAAGCCGACGGTTGCGCGGTAAAGCGGTGCGAAATCGTATCCTCGCATAGGTCATCCTCCATTGAGCGATACCAGATGTGACAGGCCTTCCAGTTTGGACAGGCCCGGTTGAACGCGTCGGGCCCCGGTTGGGCATCCCGACGCGTGATATCTGGGAAAGTCTGCTCAGGGTTTCAAGGGGTCGAGATCCGCCTCGATCGGGCGCACGAATTTCGCCCCAGTGTCCTTGCGGGCATCGCCCTCGGCGCGGAAGGGACGGAAGGCCGACCCTTCGTCATAACCCGCGCCGTCGTCCATCAGGGCCCGGATTGCGTCGATCTGCCCCTCAAGCGGCGCGCCAAGCGAAACCGGGAGGTCGCCGCTCATCGCCTTGGATGACACCACCGAAACGATCCTTGGCCCGTCCGACCCGAAGGCAAAGACCGGCGACCCGGAACTGCCGAAGTCAACCGAACAGGACATGACCAGAAGATTGTTCTGAGTGGACATGATCTCGCAGGTGTCCTGCATCGACGGAGCCTCGGACCGGTTATGCGCGTAGGACACGACCGAAACGCTTTCTCCCGCGGGGGGACGGTGCTGGGTGACGAACGGAATGATGGTCGTGTTGCGCACCGGGTGTTGCAGCTCGATCAGGGCAATGTCGTTATAGACCCGGTCCGGGCTCGGCGCCTCGTTGAAATCGTAATCCGGGTAGACCACGGCCCGCCGGACGCGGCGATAGGCTGCCGCACGTCCATTGCGCCAGCCAGCAAGAAACTGGATGTCCTCGGGTGCCAGAAGCGCACCCTGGTCGTCGTAAAGGCAATGCGCGGCGGTCAGCACAAGCTTGGGAGAAATCAGGGAGCCGGTGCAGAACGCGCGACCAGCCAGTTCCAGACGACCGACAGCTTCCCACGCGCGACCATCCTGGCGGCTCTCCATCGAGAACAGCCCGGTACCCTGCGCCGAGGCAATCGCCGGCAGCATAGACAGAAATGCCCCCCAGAGCATCTGGCGCACGTTTCACCTCCGTGTCGGGATAGAGTTAGCCGGCCAATCGGGCAAAACTATGGCTGAGATGTCAAGAATTCGCTGATGTCAGGGCAGGTGGCTTCGGACCTCCGGTCGCCCAGTCCAAAAGCTCGACCGTATGGACAATGGGGATCTCTGTACCGGACCCGATCTGCATCATGCAACCGATATTTCCGGCCGCGATGATCTCGGGTTGCTTGGCTTCCAGAGTACGAATTTTGCGCGTTTTCAACTGTTTGGAGATTTTCGGCTGCATGAGGTTGTAGGTTCCTGCCGACCCGCAGCACAAATGGCTGTCTGCCGGTTCGACCACTTCGAACCCCGCCGTCTTGAGCAGGCTCTTGGGGTGCGTCTTGATCTGCTGTCCGTGCTGCAGGCTGCAGGCCGCGTGATAGGCCACTTTCATCCCGCCGTGCTGAGCCCGCGCCTGCGCCACCGCCGACTCGTCCACGAGATCGACCAGCACTTCGCTCACGTCCCTGGCAATCGCCGACACCCGCGCCGCATCCTCGGCCAGCGGATCATTGCGGAACATGTGCCCGTAA
>Ga0102932_1002010_pt1 | contig 10433 bp, 10 predicted proteins | sample SalPonR1_C_D2_MG_FD_78212 | JGI IMG/M metagenome (GOLD analysis project Ga0102932, IMG submission 78212) | Salt pond soil microbial communities from South San Francisco under conditions of wetland restoration - Salt Pond MetaG R1_C_D2_MG | ecosystem: Environmental > Aquatic > Marine > Intertidal...
ATCAGGTCGCCGACGTCGACATGACCGAAGCGATTATTGCGCGAACAGTGACCATCGCTGCTCAGCCGCAGCAAGTCGCCGCATTGGCACAGGCCCAATCGACCGGCCGGCTTTCCCTGTCGCTGGTCGGGATCAACGACGACACCGTTGCCGAGGCCATCGAAGTCGACCAACGCCGGCTTTTGGGTATCGCTTCTGCTGAGACCGCTCCCGAACCGAAACAGCGTGAAGAGGTCTGCACCATTCGGACCCGCCGCGGTGCCGAAGTCATCATCAGCGAGATTCCCTGCACCAACTGAATCGGCTAAAAGTCAAAACTGCAAACGGGGCGCGGATTACCGCGCCCCGTTTCTTGTGGGCAACACTTTCCAAGGTTACGCAACAATTTTGCCTCAAAACCCATTGATTCTTGAAAAAAAATCGAATTGGCGCAGACTGCACTCAATTACGGGCGAAAAGACCCGGAAAATGAGGCGTGGTCGGAAAGGCAGGTCACATGAAAAAGCTAGGTTTTGTTAAGGCCGCCCTCTTGGGGTTGGCCGTGGCGTGTGGCCCGATTGCCAGCACCGCCATCGCAGAGAATGTTACCGTTGTACGCAATGGCGCCAACCGCGACCTGAGCGTGCCGATGAACCGCGCAGTGGTCGTCGAAAGCGACGTCCCCTTCGCCGAACTCAGCATCGCGAACCCGTCGATCGCGGATTTCTCGACGCTTTCAGACCGTACAATTTATGTTCTGGGCAAAGCGCCGGGGCGGACCACGTTGACCCTTCTGGACGCCAATGGGCGTCTGATCACCAACGTCGAGGTGCGGGTCGCGGCGGATATTTCCGAATTCAAGGAACGCCTGCGGCAGATCATGCCCGGAGAAAAGATCGAAGTGCGCTCTGCCAACGACGGTGTCGTGCTGTCGGGCAGCGTATCCAGCGCCGCGCGCATGGATCGCGCTCTGGAACTGGCACAACGCTATGCCCCCGAGCGTGTCTCGAACCTGATGGTTGTCTCCGGCAAGCAGCAAGTCATGCTGAAAGTGCGTTTTGCCGAAATGCAGCGTAGCGTGTCCAAGCAACTGTCCACATCGCTCGCGGTCGACGCCCTTGGCGCAAGCGGCAACGGCGCGGCGCTTTCGGGCAGCAACCTGGCTTCGAGCGGTGTCAACCCCCCTGGGGTGACATCAGGAAACAACGCCGGTGCCGCCTTCTTTGGCTTCGATATCGGGTCCGTGGAAATTGGTATTTTGCTGCAAGCTCTTGAAACAAAGGGCTTCGTTCGCACTTTGGCCGAACCCAACCTTACCGCCCTTTCCGGCCAAGAGGCCACTTTCCTGGCCGGTGGCGAGTATCCGATCCCGGTTGCGCAAGACAACAATTCAACCACCATCGAATTCAAACCCTTCGGTGTCGAGTTGAACTTTGTTCCACGCGTCGTGGATGACGACGTCATCAACCTCGAATTGGCCGCTGCGGTGTCTTCGATTGATACCACCAATTCCATAACCGCCAATGGGTTCAACATCGATGCCTTCCGCCGTCGTGATACGTCCACAACGGTATCACTTCGGGATGGTCAAAGCTTTGCCATCGCCGGGCTTTTGCAAGACGATTTTCGCGACAGCAATGGCCAAGTGCCTTGGCTTGGTGATGTCCCGATCCTTGGCGCCCTCTTCCGCAGTGCGGACTATGCGCGCTCGCAGACCGAGCTGGTCATCATCGTGTCGGCACATTTGGTCACGCCCACTCGGGGTGATGCACTGGCGCTCCCGACAGATCGGGTCAAGCTTCCGTCCGAGAAAGACCTGTTCCTGAACGGGCGTGTCGCCATGCCCGCCGATGGCAACAGCAAGGCCGGGGAAGTCGCCAAGCAAGACTTCAGCGGGTCCTATGGATACGTGATGGATTGATGGAAAGGCAGGGGCACATGAAACACCTTATCGCAACTGCGGGGCTTGTCGCCCTCACCGCCTGTTCCTCCGTACCGGGCGAGGTTTACCGCTCCTATACCAAAGAAGCCGGTAGTCTGGTCGACAGCGGAGCCTTCGGCAACGCCAACATGAACAACCACCTCGTGATGACCGGCGAAAAAAGTTACGTTTTTGATCTCTCCACGCGCTTCGCGAAAGAGGTTCTCAGCACGGTGAACTTTGCCTTCAACTCGGCTCAACTCGATGCTGGTGCGCGCGATACGCTTCGCGAGCAAGCGCATTGGATCAAACAGTTCCCCGAGGTGCGTTTCCGGGTCTACGGACATACCGACAAAGTCGGTTCAAGCGCTTACAACAAGTCGCTTGGCCTGAGTCGGGCAAACGCGGTCGTGAACTACCTCGTTGCTCAAGGCATCAGCCGCGGCCGCCTTGAAGCGGTCGTTTCCTTCGGCGAAAGCCAGCCTTTGATCGTCACCCAGGGCCGCGAACGCCGAAACCGCCGCACAGTAACCGAGGTTTCGGGCTTCGTCGCCTCGCATCCGATCGTGATGCAAGGCAAATACGCCGAAGTTGTCTATCGCGAATACGTCAACAGCGCGAAACCCGACTCGGACCTCAAAAATGTACAGACACAAGAAGGCCTTGGCGCCGCCGGCGGCTAAACCAAGGCCTTTCCCTAATCTCCCTGTCCGGCCACGGCTGGACCAACTTAAAAAACCCGCCACAATGGCGGGTTATTTTTTTGTCCTTCGATATCGCACAAATACGGTTTTTTAGCCCAAATGTTGCCCAGATTTTCGGTGAGGTTGCTCATAGGCAAGAGAGTCCCGCGCCATGGGATTTTGGCCCCGAACCGACATGACACCAAGCTCACGTCGCCCAAGGGCCTACATGGCAACGTGCTTCATAAATAATGACGAGTAGCCCGATGACAAAGACAGAACTCAGCCCGATCGTCGCATGCACGATCAGTCGCGACGTCCAGAACTTCGATCTGCTGATTGAAGACATGGAATCCGCGCTTGGCGAAAACTGGGGGGACCTCGGTTTCGCCGAGGCTTTGGCGTTCTTCAATCAGCCAGAAGCGGATTCACTTGAATTCGTGGCCATCGCAATCGACGAAACCGACGAGGATGACCTCGTGATGCTGGGCGAAGTGATCTCGCTCGCCAATGCGCGCGGGGTCAAAGTGATCCTGATCGCCGAGGATGTAAGCCCCGCCGCCCTGCACCAGCTTTTGCGTCAGGGCGCGCATGAATTCGTGCCCTACCCCCTGCCCGAAGGCGAATTGCAGGCTGCAATCGAACGTCTCCAAAAAACCGAAGAGCCCGCGCAGGAGCCCGCGCATTCACCATTCAACAACACGCAACGCACGGGTGATGGCGTACTTCTGGCGACGCAAGGAATCGCTGGCGGAACCGGTGCGACAACTCTGGCCGTCAACCTTGCATGGGAACTGGCCACGGTCGAAAAGGACAACCCGCCTCGCGTTTGCCTGATTGATCTTGGCCTACAGACCGGCTCGGTCGCGACCTACCTCGATTTGCCGCGTCGCGACGTGGTGTACGAGATGTGGTCGGACACCGAAACGATGGATGACGACATCTTCAAGCAGGCGCTGATGACCTATGAAGACAAGCTCTGGGTTCTCACCGCCCCCTCCGAGATGCTGCCGCTGGATTTGATTTCCCCCGAGGACGTCAGCCGGGTCATCGAACTGGCGCGCCTGCACTTCGACTACGTGATCGTCGATATGCCCTCGACCCTTGTGCAATGGACTGAAACCGTGTTGACCGCGGCACAGATCTATTTCTGCACCCTCGAACTCGACATGCGCTCGGCGCAAAACGCGCTGCGCCTCAAACGTGCCTTCAAGTCAGAGGAATTGCCGGTTGAGAAACTGCGCTATTGCCTCAACCGCGCCCCCAAGTTCACCGACCTGAATGGGAAAAGCCGCGTGAAGCGCCTTGGCGAAAGCCTTGAAATCGGCATCGAGGTGCAACTGCCCGATGGCGGGCGCCAGATCGCGCAAAGCGGCGACCAAGGCACACCGCTTGCGAATGCCGCCGCGAAAAACCCACTGCGCAAGGAAATCGCCAAACTCGCCACCTCACTGCACGAGCTTGGCAAGAATGACGCCGAAGCCGCTTAAAAAAGGATCAAGCCGCGATGTTCTCGAAGTACAAGAAAGCCGCGCCCGCACCCAAGGCAGCACCCGCCGCCGAAGTGGCAAAACCGGTCGAGATGCCCAAGACACAGCCCGTGGAACAGGCACAATCCCTGCGCCGCCCCGCGCAGAAGGCCGCGGCACAACCCGTCGGCCAAGACAAAGAGCGAAAGCGCAAGGAACGGCTTGGTGAAATCAAGCTCGAATTGCACCGTTCCCTGCTCGACAACCTGAATCTGGGCGCTCTCGACACCGCGACCGAAGCGGATTTGCGCGCCGAGATCAGTTCAATCGCGGGCGAGGTTCTGGAAGAACGCGGGATCGTCCTGAACCGCGAGGACAGGACCACCCTGACGCAGGAACTCTACGACGAAGTGCGCGGCCTCGGGCCGCTTGAAACGCTTCTGCAAGACGACACCGTGAACGATATCCTCGTCAACGGTCCGCAGCAGATCTTCGTCGAACGTGACGGCAAGCTCGAACTCAGCGATGTCACCTTCAAGGATGAAAAACACCTGCTGCGCATCATTGACAAGATCGTCTCGGCGGTGGGCCGCCGGGTGGATGAATCCAACCCCTATGTGGACGCCCGCCTTGCCGATGGCTCGCGTTTCAACGCCATGGTGCCGCCTATCGCCGTGGACGGAAGCCTCGTTTCCATTCGGAAATTCAAGAAGGACAAGCTGGGCATCGACGATCTGGTCCGGTTCGGCGCCTTTTCCGAGGAAATGGCCGCCTATCTGCAAGCCGCTGTCGCCTGTCGTCTCAACGTGATCGTCTCGGGCGGTACGGGGTCTGGTAAGACGACCACGCTCAACGCGCTGTCGTCTTTCATCGACAACGCCGAACGCATCCTCACCATCGAGGATACAGCCGAACTCCAGTTGCAACAGATTCACGTCGGCCGCATGGAAAGCCGCCCGCCCAACGTCGAAGGCAAGGGCGAGGTCTCGCCCCGTGATTGTCTGAAAAACGCCCTTCGTATGCGCCCTGACCGCATCATCGTGGGGGAGACACGCGGCGAGGAAGTGATCGACATGTTGCAGGCGATGAACACCGGCCACGACGGCTCGATGACGACGATTCACGCCAACAACCCGCGCGACGGCATCGCGCGTCTGGAAAACATGATCGCCATGTCGGGCATCGAAATGCCGATCAAAGCGGTGCGCAGTCAGATCGCCTCGGCTGTGAACCTCGTCGTGCAGGCCTCCCGCCTTCAGGACGGCTCGCGCCGTATGACCTCGATCACCGAAATCACCGGCATGGAGGGTGACGTGATCTCGATGCAGGAAATCTTCCGTTTCCAACGCGTCGGCCTCACACCCGACAACAAAATCATCGGCCACTTCACCGGCACGGTGTGCGGTCCAACTTTTCCGAACGGTTCCGCCTGTGGGGGTACGACCTACCGCCCAGCATCTATGAACCCATTGCCGCGGAGTAAGACGCATGAATATCAGTGCAGAACCGATTATTTATGGCCTGATCTTTGTCGGGGTTCTCGTTCTCGTCGAGGGCCTTTACCTGACGGTCTTTGGCCGGTCGATCAGCCTCAACAACCGGGTCAACCGGCGGTTGGAGATGCTCGACAAGGGCGGCAACCGCGAAGAGGTGATGGAGAAACTCCGCAAGGAGATGCAACAACACCTCAAGGCCCGCAAGATTCCGATCTACGCGATCCTGTCGGACAAGGCGCAAAAGGCGGCCATTGCCTTTACGCCGAAGCAGTTGATCATGCTCATGGCCGGGGTCAGCGTTCTGGCCTTTATCGGGCTGTCGGTCGGCACCGCCACCAGTGTTCCCGTCCGCGCCTTGGTCTCGACCGCGATCGGCGTCTTCGGGATCTTCACGTGGATCAACATGAAGGCCAAAAAGCGCATGGGCCTTCTGGAAGAACAATTGCCCGATGCTATTGAACTCATGGTTCGCAGCCTTCGTGTCGGCCATCCGTTTTCCTCGGCCATCGGCATCGTCGCCGAGGAAGTGGCCGATCCACTGGCGACCGAATTCGGCATGATCGCCGACGAGGCTGCCTATGGCCGCGACATGGGCGAAGCGCTCAAGGATATGGCCGAACGTCTCGATATGCAGGATTTGCGTTTCCTTGCCGTCGCCGTGGCGATTCAACAGCAATCAGGCGGCAACCTTGCCGAAATCCTTGATGGTTTGGCCAAGGTCATCCGCTCCCGCTTCCGGCTTTTCCGCCGGGTCAAAGCCATCACCGCCGAGGCTCAATGGTCCGGCAAGTTCCTGTCGGGCTTCCCGATCCTCGCCCTTATCGGCATCCAGGTTCTGGATCCCAATTACTATGACAAGGCGATGGAACACCCCTTCTTTATCCCGGCCTGCCTTGTCGTGGGAGCCTTCCTGACGATCAATCTTTTCGTCATGCGCGCCCTTGTGAACATCAAGGTTTAAGAGGACACCGCCATGCAATTCCTTTCCAACATACAGGCAACCCTGACCGATGCCATGGGGCCTTTCGGCCCGCTTATCGTGGTTGGCACGCTCGGCATTTTGTTGATCCTCGCCACGATCCCGCTGCTGATCAAGGACTCGCAGGATCCGCTTGAAAGGCTCAAGAAAGACTCGCGCGACAAAGCAAGCAACTCGCAACCCAAGAAAAAGCTGCGCGCCGGCACGCGCAACGAAAAGCTGGACAAATACGCCAGTTTCCTTGAACCGCAGGATGCCAAGCAACTGTCGCAAATCCGGCTGACCCTGATGCAGGCGGGTTACCGCAACCGTGATGCGGTGCGGTACTTCCACTTTGCCCAGTTCGCACTGGCCATCGGGCTTCTGATCTTGGGCGTTTTGTATTTCGTGCTCTTCGTCTCCGGGGACGAAACGACAACCCAGCAGACCCTGCTTTACATCCTTGCACCTGGCGCTGTGGGTTACATGATTCCCAAGTACTGGGTGACCAAGCGGCAACAACAACGTCAGGAGGAAATCGGCGACGGTTTCCCCGACAGTCTCGACATGATGCTGACCTGCGTCGAAGCCGGTCAATCCATGGATCAGGCCATTATCCGCGTGGCCAATGAAATCCGGGCGTCTTACCCGGCGTTGGCCGAAGAATACGAAATCGTCTCCCATCAGATCAAAGCCGGTCGTGACAAACCCTCGGTTCTCAAGGAAATGTCCGAACGCTGCGGGGTGCAGGATATCGCCAGTTTCGTGACCGTCCTGATCCAATCGCAATCCTTCGGTACGTCCATCGCCGACGCATTGCGGGTTTATGCCGGGGAAATGCGTGACAAACGTGTCATGCGTGCCGAAGAAAAGGCCAACAAACTGCCAACAAAGATGACATTGGCCACGATGATGCTTACAGTTCCCCCACTGTTGATCATCCTCGTCGGACCATCAATTCTGGGCATATTGGAATTGTTCTCGATGGCCGAGCAGTAGAACAATGTTAGAGGTGCGATGAAACGCACAAGCGCCGTTATTATCCTGACGCTCGCCTTGGCCGGATGCACAACCAGCCAAGGCGATGGCGTATCCCGTGACAACCCATATGCCCCCGGCGTGGTCAAGAACGGCGACGCGGTTGATGGCATGGTTGTCGGGCACCGCCTGATGGACGCCGGAGAATACGAACTCGCGATTGATGCCTATTCCCGTGCCGCCCTGACGCACGGAATGAGTGCCGAAGTCATCGCCGGCATCGGAAGCGCAAATCTCGCATTGGGCCGCCTTGGAACCGCCGAACGCCTTCTGCGCGATGCCATCGACAAGGATGAAGAGTCCCCGGAAGTGTGGAACAACCTTGGCGTCGTCCTCATGGAACAGGGGCAAACCGCCGAGGCCGCCCAAGTATTCCGTCGCGCCTATGCCATAGACAATGGCCAAAGTGACTCAATTCGTGACAATTTGCGGTTAGCCCTCGCAAAATCGGAAAATTCCGATTATGGTGAGGAAAAAGAGCAAGACTATAAATTGGTACGGCGGGGCAGCAGTGACTACCTGATCCGCAAGATACCATGACCGAGGCGAAGGCAGTAAAAGGACGCAAACATGCGCCACCCTATTCTTCTTTCTGTATGCGTTGCAGGCGCGTTCACACTTTCCGCATGCGCTGAATCCGAAGGGCAAGACGTTGATCGCGCCTTTCAGGGCGTCAATGTCGTGGACGAAACCAACCTCAATGACGTGATGTTGACAGTGGCCGACCCGAACGAAGCGGTCGCCTACTTCCAACGGGCCGTCGGCGAACAGCCCAAACGCATCGACCTTCAGCGTGGCCTTGCCAAGTCACTGATCCGCGCCAAGCGCTACACCGAGGCCGTCCCGGCCTGGAAACGCGTCACCGATCACGAAGAATCCACCCATGACGACAGCGTCGATTTCGCCGATGCGCTGATCCGCAACAACGAATGGGATCGCGCCGATACCGTCCTCGATGACATCCCGCCCACGTTCGAAACCTTCAAACGCTACCGGCTCGAAGCGATGATCGCCGACAGCAACAAGGAATGGAAGAAAGCCGACAGTTTCTATGAAACCGCCGTCGGTCTCACCACGCGCCCCGCCGGCGTGATGAACAACTGGGGTTATTCCAAACTGACCCGTGGCGATTTCGCCGACGCCGAGCGTCTGTTCTCCGATGCCATCCGTCAGGACGGCAGCCTCTTTACCGCCAAGAACAACCTCATTCTGGCCCGTGGCGCACAAAAGAAATACTCGCTCCCGGTGATGCAATCGACACAGGAAGAACGGGCGCAATTGCTCTATACCCTTGGGCTTTCAGCGATAAAACAAGGCGACACCGGCATCGGCAAGGGCCTGCTTCGTGACGCGATCGACACCCACCCGCAGCACTTCGAAGAAGCCGTGCGCTCGCTTCGCGCGCTTGAGGGCTGAGCGACCCGGCTGAAGGAAACAACCGATGCAGATTGATGCCTTGCAGGCCACGCTTTTTGCGCTGTTTTGCGTTCCGATCAGCATTTGGACCTTCTACGTGGACCTAAAGCACAAGCGGATTTCGAACCTGACCGTTTGGGCGCTTTTTCTTGTATTCGTCGTGATCGGCATCGCCACCATGCCGCTCACCGATGTCCTCTGGCGTTTCGCCGGGTATGGCATCGCCTTTGCCTATGGATTCTTGATGTGGATGGCACGTCAGATGGGCGGCGGTGATGTAAAGTTCATGGCCGTTGCCGCGCTCTTCGTGCATCCAGGGGATATCGGAGTCGTCATCTTCATCCTGCTGGCCGCACTTGTCGGGTCCACCGTGGCGGTGCTGATTTCCTATCATTCCCCGTTGCGCGATCTGGCGCCTGACTGGGCCACTTGGCGCGAAAAAGACCCCACAGATACCGACTCTGTCGGCAAGGGCCAAAAGTTCACCATTCCGATGGGCACGGGCCTTGGCCTGGCCCTGTCCAGCTATTTGGTGATGGGGGCCACCCTCGGTCAATGATCCGCGCCTCTGCCCCGGCAACGCCTGCGGTTCACCATAATTTTTCCCAAGTTTTCATGCACGCTGCCTCCTGAACCGGTGCGTCCGGACAGTGACCAATGACAGGAAAGCGGGCAAACACATGAACATGCAAGTCTCCCAGGGCGTTCAACCGCCGCCCCCGCCCTCAAGCCTTGACGACATGCGCCTCCCCATCGTGATGATGCGGGATATCCTTTTGAAAACGATGTTCCGCAAGAACATCGAACAAGTCAGCGAACTGGCCGATGCCATTTGCCTGCCGCGTGCCGTGACACAGGAAATCGTTGATATGGCCCGCAAGCAAACACTCTTGCAGGCCACCGGCACCTTGAACGCCAACAATGACGGTGAGATGGGCTATCAGTTGACCGATGCGGGCAAGACCCGCGCGCTCGACGCGCTGGCCCAATCGGAATACTTCGGCGCCATGCCGGTGCCGCTGGACGTCTACCGCGAGCAAATCAAACGCCAGTCCATCCGCGATATCCAGATCACCCGCGATGACCTGACAGGCTCCATGGGGCATCTCGTATTGCCCGAAAATTTGCTCAGCAATCTTGGCCCCGCTGTATCTTCCGGCCGGTCCATCCTGATGTACGGCCCGCCGGGCAACGGTAAATCCAGTATCTCCAACGGCATCCGTGACGCGATGGGCGACAAGATCTATGTCCCCCGCGCGATCGAATACTCGGGGCAGGTCATCACCGTCTATGACCCGATCGTGCATTCCAAGGCCGAAGTCGAGGTCGACGACCCCAATTCACTACGCCGCAAACGCACCTTCGATACGCGCTACGTACGCTGCGAACGGCCAACAGTGATCACAGGCGGCGAGTTGAGCCTGGCGATGCTCGATCTGGTGTACAATCCGACTGCGCGCACGTACCAAGCGC
>Ga0102932_1002011_pt1 | contig 10432 bp, 7 predicted proteins | sample SalPonR1_C_D2_MG_FD_78212 | JGI IMG/M metagenome (GOLD analysis project Ga0102932, IMG submission 78212) | Salt pond soil microbial communities from South San Francisco under conditions of wetland restoration - Salt Pond MetaG R1_C_D2_MG | ecosystem: Environmental > Aquatic > Marine > Intertidal...
CAGCCCGACAAGATGCTCGACCTCTTCGAGCGCATGAAGGTCGGGATAGAGCGGCGCGCCGATATCTGCATCGATCTTCTCGGGCGGGACGATTGGGATTTCTTCCTGACCATCTTCGGCGAGATCCACGTCGCCGGCCACTATTTCTGGCATCTCGGGCTCGACCACCCGCTGAGCGATGCGTTGCAGGCGAAACTCGACCGGGACCTGCTTCTCGAAAGCTTCCAGGCCGTCGACGCCGCGATCGGCCGCATTCGCGAGGCGGCCCCGGACGACGCCGTCTTTTCGCTCTTCGCCGCCCACGGCATGGGGACGAACGTGATGGACCTGCCGAGCCTCGTTTTCCTGCCCGAGCTTCTCTACCGCTGGTCCTTCCCCGCCCGCCAGGGCATCACCGGCGGCAAGGAGGGCACGCCCGCCGAGCCGATCCTCGACCCCGATCTCATGGCAGAGCAGGGCTGGGCCGAGGGTCTCTGGCGCCTGATCGACGAGCAGAGTGGGCCGCGCAACCTCGCCAAGAAACACCTCTCGCGCCGCAATTTCCGGCGCGCGGAACGGTTCTTGCCGGGGCGCAGGCAGACCGCGCTCGAATCGCCCTTCGCGCTTGCCGAAGCCGGTGTCGAAGAGGCGCTGGCGCCGCCCACCTGGTATCGCCGACACTGGAAGAAGATGAAGGCGTTCGCGCTTCCGAGCTTCTCGGAGGGCTACATCCGCATCAACGTGAAGGGCCGCGACGCCCAGGGCGTCGTTCCCTACGAGGAGTACGGCCAGGTCTGCGACGAGATCGAGGAGCTCCTGACGGGTCTCAAGGACGCCCGGACCGGCAAGCCTCTGGTCGAAAAGGTAATCCGCACCCGCGCGAGCCTCGATGACGAAACCGAGACCTCGCCCGATGCCGACCTTGTCGTCGTCTGGCAGGAAGAGGCACCGACCGATCTGGCCGATACCGGCGGCTTCGGCAGGATTGGCCCCGTACCCTTCATCCGCACGGGCAGCCATCGCGCCCATGGGTTCTTCTGCGTTGAAGGTCCCGAGATCCAGGCCGGAACGAAACTGGCCCAGGGCCATGCGCTCGATCTCGGTGCGACCTATCTCGATCTGATGGGGGGCGATGCCTCGGAGATGAACGGCTGCAACCTTCTCGATAACGAAGGACCGGCGGCACCCAGGGTGAAAACGGCCGTGAGCGCCTGACATCATGGGCGCTGCGGGCGGCGAGACCGGCGTGTCGAACCGCACGGACCCCGGGGCAAGCCCCGTGATGATATCGCCTGGTTCTCCCCGGGTGTCGGTTCTGCTCCCGGTCTACAATGGCGGGGCGTACCTCGAAGCTGCCGTGCAGAGCCTGCTTGGCCAAACCTTCGGGGATTTCGAGATCCTGACCATCAACGACGGCTCGAAGGACGGCTCGGTCGCCACCCTCGAACGGCTGGCCAGGGAAGATGCGCGGATCCGGGTGATCTCGCGGGAGAACCGCGGGCTGATCGCCACGCTGAACGAAGGCATGGCGCGCGCCCGTGGGGAATACCTTGCGCGGATGGATGCCGATGACCTGGCCTTGCCGGAGCGCATCGCCCGGCAGGTGGCGTTTCTCGATGCCCACCCCGAGGTCGTGGCCGTGGGCACCCGCGCGCTCCTGGTCGATGCCGAGGGCTGGCCCTTGCGGCCCTTCGCCGAACAAACCGGGCATGCCGAGATCGACGCGGCTCATATCGCAGGTCGCGGCGGCGCCATCGTGCACCCTTCGGCGATGATCCGGGCCGATGCGCTGCGTGCCATCGGCGGCTATGACGACCGCTACCCCCATGCCGAGGACCTCGACCTGTTTCTGCGGCTTGCCGAAATCGGTCGCCTCGCCAATCTCCCGGAGATTCTGTTTCACTACCGTCAGCAACCTCATTCCATCGGCCACAAACACCGCGATACCCAGCGTGAAAGCGCCCACGCGGCGCTGATCGCGGCCCATGAACGACGTGGTCTGGCGATGGAAGAGGTCGCGGTCCGGTCGAACCCGGCCCGTTCCACGGCCGCGACCCACCGGCGTTTCGCCTGGTGGGCACAGATGGCGGGGCACCGCGGAACCGCCTGGAAACACGCATTGCGCGCGGTGCGGCATGGGCCCCTCGACGCGGAAAACATCAAGCTGCTGCTCGTCGTCGGGCGCGACAAGCTTCTGGGCCGCTAGCTGCGCGCCCGGGCCGCCCTGACGGCGTCGATCACCCGCGGGGCGATCAGCCGCGTGCCCATGTTCGAGAGATGGTCATCGTCGTAGTAAAGCACCTGGCCGTCGACGATGTTGTCGCAGCGCCTGGTGTCGGCGTCGCAGAACAGGTCCTCGACCGGGACGATCTCCACATGGCCATGCTCATGGGTATAGATCTCCTGCAGCATCTCGTGGACCGGTTCGGTGCGCGCGCGGACCGCGTCGTAGGAGGTCGTGAGGTGAGGGAGGGTTTCGGTGCGTTCGATGATCTCCATCCCCCGGCGCGGCACATGCCAGCCCGCTTCGGGGATCGGTTCGAGGACGATCAGGTCGAAATCGAGGCTCATGGCGGCCAGCCGTTCGGGCAGGGCGGCGCGAATGCGGGCCAGCCGGTCCTCGCGGGGCGGGATGCGGCCCGTGCCGTCCCAGGTGGCGTCGATCGCCCGGGCGGGGCCGGCGGCGGTTTCCACCCCGCCCTCGCCATTGTCGAAGCCCGACCCGTGAATGTGCGACTGGAACCGGGCGGCGACGATGATCTGCCGGATGCCGGAGGCCTTCGCCCAGTCCAGCGTTTCGGTGATGAAGCGGTTGCATTCGCCGGGCCGGTCGGCCTCGAGAATGTACATGCCGGGCACGGGGGGGCAGGCGGCATAGGTCATCACATAGGCGTTCAGCCCTGCCTCCACGAGCGCGGCGCTGAGTTCATGGGACATCGCCCAGCCATGGCTGTCGCCGAGGATCATCACCGTGTCGCCGCTGCCGTCGCCGGCGGTGACCATGCATTGCTCGGCCGGGTGGGATGCGGGGATCGGGAGGTTCGGCTCGAACTTGCAGGGCAGCCCGGACCGGTCATCGAAGGAGGCCACCAGCGTGGCGTAGTTCGGCGGATAGCGCAGGGCGGCCCCGTCGCTGGCGACGCCGAAGACGCCGAACGCTGCGAAGATGGCCATGCCCGCGCCACTGGCGGCGAAGAGATGCGGACGGGCCTCGAAGACCCGGAGGCCGTTGCCGCGGCGCTTGCGGAAGGGCTGTTCGATGAATTGCCAGGTCAGGTAGGACAGCACGAATGTCAGCACGACGAGCACGATCATCTCGCGCAGGCTCAGCGGGTTCCCGTTGTTCAGCCTGATCCGGGCCAGGGAGAAGATCGGCTGGTGCCAGAGATAGAGCGAATAGCTGATCAGCCCGATTCCGACCATGACACGGAGCGACAAGACCCGCGCGACCAGCGTGCCGGACCGGGCAAAGAGGATGATGAGCGCTGTCCCGAGCACCGGCCCCAGGGTGACGGCACCGGGAAACGGCATGTCGGAGGAGATCAGGAAGATCGACGCCACCACCAGCGCAAGCCCGAGCCCCGCCATGGCCTCGTTGCCGCGCATTGATCGCGCGCTCGTGGCCCAGAAAGCGCAGATCGAGCCGACGAAGAGCTCCCACATGCGGAAGGGAAGAAGATAGAAGGTCGCCGACGAGGCATTGCGCGCGCCCCACAGGCACAGCCCGAAACTGATCACCGTCAGCAGGATGATCATGCCCAGGGTCGAGCGTCGCCCGTAACGCCACAACAGGAACAGCATGACCGGGAAGAAGATGTAATACTGCTCTTCGACCGCGAGGCTCCAGGTGTGCAGGAGCGGCTTGTTCTCGACGTCCTCGTCGAAATAGCCCGCTTCCATCCAGAACAGGAAGTTCGAGGCGAACAGGATCGTGGCGAGGATGCTTTCGGAGAAATCGGTGAATCGGGCCGGGTCGAGCGCCAGCCAGGCCGGCGGGATGGAGCAGAGGACCACGGTGAAGAGGGCCGGCAGGATGCGCCTGGCCCGCCGTTCGTAGAACCGCAGGATCGAGAACTCGTTCCGCTCGAGGTCGCCGATCAGGATCGTGGTGATCAGGTAGCCCGAGATCACGAAGAAGACGTCGACGCCGACGAACCCGCCCTGAAAGATCGACAGCCCTGCATGATACAGGATCACCGGGATCACGGCGATGGTGCGCAGGCCGTCAATCTCCGGCCGGTATTTCAGTGCCGCACTCACTACTTCACAAACCTTCCCGGTCTCTGTTCCCGAAACCGCATACCGAAACACAAGATGCCCAGGTTCGATGACCCGCCACAAATATGCCGCAAGTCCGTACAGAATTCTTAACAGAGCTGCACGATATCTGTCGACCGGCCCGGCACGGGCAGAGGCCGTCCGAGGGCGCCGTTGCCGGACGCGATGGCAGTTTCGCATTGCCGTGCTGCATCGTCATGCAGAACCTTCACGAGTCCCGATCCGGGCGCCCCGACAGCAACGCTCGCGCGTACAGGGGCCGAGCGCGCGTGATGCGCCCTCACCCGCAGATTTAACATAATTCCTGTTATGCAATACTTTTGCAGCCGGGCTCGCCATGCGCGAGAAAAGGCAAAAAAAGGATGTGGAACAAGATTTTGCGTGGGTCGTGCGCGAGGGGCCGTTGTGACCCGCCCCCGGGTTTTCAGGAAGTCTCCTCACCCCACCTTGCCGGGGAGGCTCCATGCGTCGGATGCAACATTCCGAACCGGAAATCCGCCGCCGGTTCCCGGCGGGCACCATCGGAGCGCAACCGCCCGCACGGGATCTGTTCGGCACGGATACGATTCTGCCCAAGCCAATGAACTTCTTGCGAAATACCGAAACTATCCCGTGCGGTTCCCGATATTTTCCATCACCGGGAAATCGTCCCTGGCCAGCCAATTCGCAAGCCGCGCAAGGGGGTGCCGCCATGGCCGTCGAGGCCGGGCATCGCCCCGCAGTTGCCCGACTGCGCATCGCAACCGGCGATTGTCCCGAGTTCGAGAAGAGACCTGACCGCTGTTTCCGGGGTCCGTCGCCGGAACGCCGGGATACCATGTACGCCGGCGCCGTCAGGCAGCGGCCACGACGAAACAGGCGCAGGCAATCAGGATAAGAAGGCTCACCCGGTCGGTGGCGGCATAGACGATGGGGTCGTCATCCATCAGGCCGCGGTGGGTCTTCATGATCATCCTCAGCACCCAGTAGAGCAGCAGGGGCACGATGCCCCAGAGCAGCACGGGGGTGTCGTAGAGCGCGCTTACCGCGTCGGATGTCAGGTAAAGGGCGAGAACGAGAATGGCCGCCTGCCCCGCCCCGATGGCGATGGAGCGGATGACGGGCAGGTCCTCGACCTCGTAGGCCCGGCCCGAGCCGTAGCGCTCGGTCTTCATCTGGTCGGCCAGCTCCGTCTGGCGCTTGACCGCGGCCAGCGCGAGGAAGATGAACATCGAAAAGCCCAGAAGCCAGGGCGAGAGCGGCACCGAGGCGGCCACGCCGCCTGCGACGATGCGGATCGTGTAGAGTCCCGCCAGCAGCAGGATATCGAGGATGAGCTTGCGCTTGAGCCAGGCCGAATAGGCCAGCGTGGCGACGAAATAGATGCCCAGGACCGCGAAGACACCCGGGGTCGCCGTCAGGGCCGTCAGGACCAGGGCGGCCAGCAACAGCCCCGCGGCCAGGCCCACGCCGTCGAGGGCCGACAGGTCGCCGGCGGCGAAGGGCCGCGCGCGTTTTCTCGGATGGGCCCGGTCGGCGCCGAGGTCGAGCAGATCGTTGATCACGTAGACCGCCGAGGCAGTGAGGCAGAAGGCCAGGAATGTCAGCACCACCACCAGGATATTGCCGAGGTCATGGGCGGCGAGCATCGGCAGGAAGACAAGAACATTCTTCGACCATTGGTGGGGGCGCATCGCCCTCATGAGTGCCCCGGCGCGGCCCGCGGGGGGGCTCATATGCGTCGTGCGGGGGTTGGCGGCGGTGGCCGCCCGGCGCAGCCCCGGGGAGGCCGCAACCGTAATCGCCTCGCGGGCTGCGGCCCAGACCGGCAGGTCGGCGGCCGCGTCGCCGATGTAGTCGAACCCCTTCTCGCCGAACCGATCGGTAAGAAACGCGGCCTTGGCCGGCCCCTTGAGGTTCTCGCCCGCACTGCTGCCATGGGCTTCGTCGAAGAGCCCGGTGGCTGCCGCAACCGCCGCCACCTGGCGCGCGTCCGAGGCCGAGACAAGCACGGTGCGCCGTCCCTCGCCCCGGGCGGCCTCGAGGGTGGCGACCACATCGGGGTTGAGCGGCAGGGTCGCGGGGTCGAGCACGCTTTCGTCCATGACCCGGGCCTTCAGCGCGGCCCGGCCTTCGGCCAGCCAGCCCGGCAGCGACAGCAGGGCGGCGGGGTTCTGCGTCACCAGCGCCAGGACTGCCTCATGGAGCGTGTCGGTCCGGCAGAGCGTTCCGTCGAGATCGGCCACGAGGACGATCCCGGACGTATCGGCGGTCGAAGGCCCCGAGGCGGATATGGGCGTTTCGGCGGTCATGCGGGGGCGTTCATACCGCCCCGAGGAGCCCGTGGGCACCCTGTTTCGGCCCTGACGGGAGAAGTGGGGCCGAAACGTGGTTCCCCGGCGTCAGATGCGGCCGGTCAGGCCGCGACCCGAGCGGCACCGGTGCCGGCCACCTCGGCGGCCAGCCCGGCAATCCCCACCGCCCAGCTGTCCCAGTTCAGCCGCGTGGCGGCCCGCTCGGTCGCGGCATCCGACATCATCGCGTAGGCCGCGGGGTCGCCGGTCATCTGCTCGAGAGCATCGGCCCATTCCGCCCCGGTCGCAGCCGGGGGCAGAACGCGCCCCGACCCGGGGCCCATCATCTCGCCGATGGCGCCGACATCCGTCGCCAGCACCGGGGTGCCATGGGCCAGCGCCTCGGCCACGACCATGGGCGTGCAATCGGCCCGGGTCGGCAGAACAAGGATATGGCCGCGCGCGAAGAGGGCGCGGAGACGCTCCAGGTGCCGGGGGCGATTCTTGTCGAGAAAACCCGCCAGGGTGATGTCGTCGCGGCCCCGCAGGGCGGCTTTCACCTCGGTGGGCACGCCGCCGACGAGGGTCAGATGCGCCGCCCGTCCGCCGCTGCGCAGCCTCCCGAAGGCCTCGAGCACCAGGTCCCCGCCCTTGCGCTCCCAGTCGGCGCCGACAAAGAGCAGTTCCAGCCGGTCGAGCGCGGGTTTTCGCGGCGGATCCCGGGGCGGGTCGGAGAAATTCACCCCGAAGGGCAGCGCGCGCGCGTCCGCCGCGACCGCGCCGAACTCCGCCCGTGCCAGCTCGGCCATGACGCGCGAGGAGTAGACCCCGGTGGAGCGTGCCAGCACCCGGGCCTCGCGATCGGGCACCCCGGCGGGAACCTTGCGGCCATAGGCCTCGCCGAGAAACCCCGGCGTGGCGTCGGTGACATGGATCATCGGCAGGTCGGTGAGCATCGCGGCCTCGTCGAGCAAGCTACTTGCCACCAGGCCGATCACGGTGTCGAGGCCATCGAAGTCCGATCCGTCGGGGGCGAGCATGTGGGGCTCGAACCGAAAGGAGCCTCGGCGCAGAAGCCGGTCGACCCGTCCGGCGTGCCGGTGCGGCCCGATCAGTCTCAACTCGAGCCCGCGCCGGCGCGACAGGGCCCGGGTGGCGTGAAAGACCGTGCCGGAGAAAGCCCGGCGGTCATGGGGATTGTGAGGGGTCAGGACGCCGAGGCGCAGGGGCCGGGCGTCGGCGGGACCGGTGTGGATGCGGGAAACGGGATGTAGGGCGGCGTTCATGACCGAGGCTCCGATATGAACGGGCAGCCGGACTGCCCGCGTTGATCTCACCCTGCCTTCAGACTTAGGCAACGAGGGTTACCGCCCTGTTAACGGGGCCCGCGGAAACGTGACGGCCGGGCGTTGCTCCGGGGCCTCGAGCCTCGTGTCGGGAATCGGCGATGCCCGGGGCGTGCCGCGTCCTGCGCATCGCTGCCCGAGCCGCGACAAACCTGTCCCGCTCGGGGAAAAAGTAGCGTATTCGGCACCCAATACAGGCAGGGATCGCCGGTTTCCCTTGTCTTGCGGCCTGACTTCGGGCGAAGCCATGGGCCGTATCTTTCCAATGTCCATTGCTGAGTCCATGCCGGCTTCCGACCTTCGACAACCCGTGTTCGTCTACGGCGCGCTTCGTTCCGGCACGACGCTTCTGCGTCTGATGCTGCTCAGCCATTCGAAGCTGCAATCGCCCGGCGAAGCGGACTTCCTCTTCGATTATATCGAGCCCGCGCCCGATGGCGGCTGGCGCTACGACCGCGCGGCGCTTGCCCGCGACCGGATCTTCCGGGCCAAGGACCTGACCCTGCCCGAGGGGGTCGACGGCGCGGCCCTCGCCAAGGAGCTGATCGTCCAGATGAGCGCAAAGGAGCCCGGGCGGCTCTGTCTCAGCCTGCACCGGGCAGCCCCGAAGATGGTCGCCCTCTTTCCCGAGGCGAGGATCGTCCACCTGTTGCGCGACCCGCGCGATGTGGCGCGCTCCTCGATCGGGATGGGCTGGGCGGGCAACAGCTATTTCGGGGCCGGCCACTGGATCGGCACCGAGCGCGACTGGGATGCAGCCGGGATCGACGAGGGCCGGGTGCTGACGGTGCGTTACGAGACGCTGATGGCGAACCTCGAGGCCGAACTTGCCCGGATCTGCGGGTTCCTCGGCCTCGAATTCGACCCCGCGATGCTGAGGTATTACGAAAACTCCACCTACGGCCCCCCCGACCCCGGGATCGCGCAGAAGTGGAAGTTGAAGGCCGGCCCGCGCGAGATCGCCCTGATCGAGGGCCGGGCGGGCCCGCTTCTGGCCGCCAGGGGCTACGAACCCGCTGGCACCCCCGCCACCCCCGGCGCGCTGGAGCGAACACGGCTTGTCGCAGAGCACCGGTGGAAGCGCTGGCGCTACAATATCAAGCGCTATGGGTTCGGGCTTTTTGCCAGCCATCATGCGGCCCGGGCCCTCGGTCTGCGCGGTCTTGAAAAGAAGCTTCACGACCGCCAGGAATCCATCCAGATCGCGAACCTGAAATGACCGACACCCGCGCCTATCTCCTCGTCTCGCCCTGCCGCAACGAGGCGGCCTACATGGAGAGAACCCTCGACAGCATGGTCGCCCAGACCCTGCGCCCCGCGCTCTGGGTGATCGTCGACGACGGGTCGACCGACGAGACCCCGGCGATGCTCGCCGACTACGCCGCGAAACACGACTGGATCCGGGTGGTTCAGAAACCCGACCGCGGCCACCGGGCCGTGGGCCCCGGCGTGATCGAGGCGTTTTACGCAGGATTAGACACTGTTTCGGACATTTCGGCCTTCATGGCTATCGGCAAGCTCGATCTCGACCTCGATCTGCCGCCGAAATACTTCGAGATTCTCGTCGACCGGATGGTCGCCGACCCCAGGATCGGCACCTGCTCGGGCAAACCGTATATACGCCGGGGCGAAGGCCTCGTCTCCGAACGGCGCTCCGACGACATGTCGGTGGGCATGACCAAGCTCTGGCGCACGTCCTGTTTCGAGGCCATCGGCGGGGTGGTGCGCGAGGTGATGTGGGACGCCATAGACTGCCACAAGGCGCGGCAGATGGGCTGGCGGGCGGTCTCCTGGGACGAACCGGATCTGCGCTTCGAACACCTCCGCCCCATGGGCTCGTCGCAGACGTCCATTTACGCCGGCAAGCGGCGGCACGGGTTCGGGCAATATTTCATGGGCACCGATCCTTTCTATTTCGTCGCCACGGCAGTGTTCCGGTCCCTCGAACCTCCCTATGTCCTCGGCGGTTTATCGATGCTCCAGGGCTATTTCGGCGCGATGCTCCGGCGCGACCGCAGGCTCGAGGATCCGGAGCTGATTCGTTTCATCCGAACCTATCAGCGTCGGGCCCTGCGGCACGGGCGCGCCCGGGCCATGGCGGATGTGGAGGCCGAGCGGGAACCGGTTTGGGCCGCCGCGCGCGCCTCCTAGCCGCCGCCGCCGCCGCTATCGATGGGGAAAGCAGGCTCTGGAATCAGCACGTTGTCGCGGAGCGCAATTGAGCGATGCCGCCCGGTCTGTTTCGCGCCGCGTGTCAATCGCTCATCTGTGCCAAAGGATGAATTGACGGTCGGGGCCGCAAGCTTGTATTTTTGAGTTCGGACCGTGGTCCGATGTCATTGGTATTTATTGCGACCTGAAGCCGATCGGAGCATTCCAGCCTCCCGGGCATCAGAGCAATCAAGTAATTGGGGGTGTATTGCGATGATCGGCCTTGGCGTGACGGAGGCCGAGAGCCTCGATCTTGTGACCTACGAGGTGGAGAGCCGGGGCAATGCCTCGGAGGGCCAGGCGATCCGGATCTTCGATGCGCCGGGCACCCAGGGGACGGCGTCG
>Ga0102932_1002012_pt1 | contig 10428 bp, 8 predicted proteins | sample SalPonR1_C_D2_MG_FD_78212 | JGI IMG/M metagenome (GOLD analysis project Ga0102932, IMG submission 78212) | Salt pond soil microbial communities from South San Francisco under conditions of wetland restoration - Salt Pond MetaG R1_C_D2_MG | ecosystem: Environmental > Aquatic > Marine > Intertidal...
TCGGTGACGATGTACTGATGCTCCATCGGGTGCAGCGGCAGGTAAACGCCCGCCATCGCCCCCACCTCGCGCGCCCAGAGGCCGCCCGCGTTGACCACGTGTTCGGCATGGACCGTGCCCTTGTCTGTTACCACGTCCCACGTGCCATCGGGGCGCTGATTGGTCTCGAGGACCATGCAGTGGGTTTCGATCTGCGCGCCGCCCATGCGGGCCGCTTTGGCATAAGCATGGGTGGTGCCGGATGGGTCGAGATGGCCGTCGAGCGGGTCATAGAGCGCCCCGATAATGCCGTCGGTATTGGTGATCGGGGCAATCTCGCGAATTTCCTCGGGCGTCACGATATGCGTGTCGAGGCCCATGTAGCGATGCTTGGCGCGCTCGGCGAGTATCATGTCGAAGCGGTCGCGGTTGTCGGCCAGCGTCACGCCGCCCACATGGTGCAGCCCGCAGGACATGCCGGTGATCTCTTCAAGCTCTTTGTAAAGCCGGATCGTATAGCCCTGAAGCGCGGCCATGTTTGTGTCGCCGTTGAGCGTGTGAAAGCCCCCCGCCGCGTGCCAGGTTGAGCCGGAGGTAAGCTCGGAGCGTTCAAGCAGCATGACATCGGACCAGCCAAGCTTGGTCAGGTGATAAAGCACGCTGCATCCGACAACGCCGCCGCCGATCACGGCCACACGGGTGGTGGTTTTCATAAGGGCCTCTTGTGTTGTGTGTTCGCAGCCTCGGAAGTCACCGGGAACAGATCAATCACGAATGCGACACATCTTGTCGCTAACAGAATTTGAATATGATTTGACGTTTGCGATTAAGGGATTGATCAGGTGGCGCTGCGTAATCGAAGGGACGGGAACCTTATCTTCGCCATTCGCTCGCAGTATCGGAGCGGATTCTTTTGGTTGACAATTGGGGGCGTTATTGGTTCATGTTTGGCTTGTCTTAACGGGTAAATATGGTCCAAAATTGATCCAATTAGATTTCGCGCCGAGATGTTGGCGCGGTTGGTTGATTTCTTTGAGACTTGCCCAAGGGCGACAGGATGTGTCGTGAACCGGCACTCGGGAAAATGACAAGTGCGCAGGATGCGCCTCAAATGGACCAACCAGGGAAGACCCATGAAAACCCATGCAAAGGCAGTTGTGATCGGGGGCGGCGTGATTGGCTGCTCGATTCTCTATCACCTCACGAAACTGGGCTGGAGCGATGTCATGCTCCTTGAGCGTGACGAGCTGACATCGGGGTCCACGTGGCACGCGGCCGCGAATATCCATGGTCTCCACGACAGCGCCAATATCAGCCGCCTTCAGCATTACACCATGAACCTTTACAAGGAACTGGAAAGCGAAACCGGCCAGTCCTGTGGCGTGTTTCAACCCGGCTCGCTCTATCTTGCGCAAACCGAGGCACGTGAACATCAGCTCAAGCTTCAGGCGGCCAAGGCCAAGCTTTACGGGATGAATTTCAGCGAGATCACCCGCGAACGCGCCGAAGAGCTTCACCCGTTGGTGAATTTCGACGGTATCCGCTGTATCATGTGGGAGCCCGATGGCGGCAATGTAGACCCGTCGGGTGTGACCAACGCCTATGCGATGGGCGCGCGGCAGCGGGGGGCGGAAATCCACCGGTTCACCCCAGTGACCGGAACCGAACAGCAGCCGGACGGCACTTGGATCGTGCGCACGCCCAAGGGTGACATTCACGCCGAATGGGTGGTCAACGCCGCCGGTCTCTGGGGGCGCGAAGTGGCGGCGCTTGCCGGGATCGAGGTGCCGCTTCAGCCGACCGAGCATCAGTATTTCGTGACCGAGACCATTTCCGAGATTGATGGCATGGACCGGCGGCTGCCTTCCGTCGCGGACCGGGACGGTGAATATTACTTGCGGCAAGAGGGCAAAGGCCTTTTGATCGGGGCCTATGAACGCGACATGCGATTCTGGGCCGAGCAAGGCACGCCGCTCGATTTCGCGCATGATCTTTTTGCCGACGATCTGGACCGGATCATGGAAAACGTGATGCGCGCCATGGACCGGGTGCCGCTGGCCGCCGAGGCGGGGATCAAGCGGGTGATCAACGGACCGATGATCTGGTCTCCTGACAGCAACGTGATTCTGGGGCCGGTGCCGGAACTCAAGAACTACTTCATGTGCGGCGGCATTATTCCGGGCTTCAGCCAGTCAGCCGGCATGGGTCTGATGTGTGCGCAATGGATGATCGAAGGCGAGATGAAATACGACATGTTCGCGTGGGACATGGCGCGCTTCGGTCTTTGGGCGAACGACAAGGAGTTCGTGAAAGCCAAGGTCGAGGATGTCTATTCTCACCGCTTCGCGATTCATTATCCGAACGAAGAGCGCGCGGCGGGCCGCCCATTGCGCACGCGCCCTGTCTATGAGACCCAAAAGGAATTGGGCGCGGTCTTTGGCCTGAATTACGGGTGGGAACATCCACAATGGTTTGCCGGGACTCCGGGTGCGACCGACACCAACGGTTTCACGCGCCAGAACTGGTGGGAGCCGGTGGGCGAGGAATGCCGCATGCTACGCGAGCGGGCGGGCATCATCGACATTTCAAACTTTGCGAAATACCGGGTCAAGGGCCCTGGCGCGTCAGACTGGCTCAACAGCGTGTTCGCAAACCGGATGCCCAAGGCCGTGGGCCGTTCCTGCCTGACGCCGCTGATTTCGGTGCGCGGCGGGATCGCGGGCGATGCCACGGTAACGCGGGTGGCCGAGGATGAATTCTGGGTGGTCAGTTCCGGCATGGCCGAACGGTATCACAAGCGGTTCTTCGACATGGTTCCACTTCCCGAGGGCACCACGTTCGAAAGCATGACCGAGGCGATGTGCGGCTTCAACGTGGCCGGTCCGAAATCGCGTGAACTTCTTCAAAGGCTCACGAACGAAAGCCTTTCGACCGAGGATTTCCCCTTCATGCGGTCCAAGATGATCGACATTTCGGGGGTCTCCTGCCTGGCGCTCCGGGTGAGCTTTACCGGCGATCTGGGCTGGGAACTTCATTGCCGGACCGAAGATCAGTCCAAGCTCTATGACGCCCTGCTTGAGGCGGGCCGCGAGTTTGGCGCGGGCCCCGTCGGCGCGCGGGCACTGATGTCGATGCGGGTCGAAAAGGGATATGGCTCGTGGTCGCGCGAATACAGCCCCGAATATTTCCCGCACGAAGTGGGGCTTGAGGCGCTGTGCAAAATGGACAAGGATTTTCTGCACAAGGAGGCGGTGGAAAAGGTTCTCGCCGAGCCCACGCGCGAAACTCTCGTTCTGATCCATGTGAACGAGGACGACACCGCCGCTTCGAACGCGGACGCCACCGGAGGCGAGCCAATCTTCAGAGATGGCGAGGGGATCGGCCGCGTCACGTCGGGAACCTACGGCTATACGGTGGGGATGAGCCTTGCGCTTGGATATGTCAGGTCCGGCACTGCGGGACCGGGTGACAGCGTCGAGGTGATGATTCTGGGCCGGCCCCACAAGGGCGTGATCCTGCAAGACCCCCCCTTCGATCCCAAGGGCGAGAAGCTGCGCGCCTGAGAGCGTGCTTTGCATGACTGATGCGCGCGCGCCTTGACCGGTGCGCGCGGTGCAATCCCTTACTCCAGCTTGCGGATTTTGAGTCGGGTGATGCGGTTGTCCTTGCGTGACACCACTTCGAAGCGGAAGCCGTGAAAGATGAAGACCTGAGTTTCCTTGGGGATCATCTGGGCCTCGTGGATCACAAGCCCGGCGACGGTGTTGGCCTCGTCATCGGGTAGCGACCAATCGGTTGCGCGATTGAGGTCGCGGATCGTCATGGCACCATCCACCACGAACTGATTGCCCTCGGTGCGGCGGATCATGCCTTCTTCGTCGCTGTCGAATTCGTCCGTGATCTCGCCCACGATTTCCTCAAGGATATCTTCGAGCGTGATAAGCCCCTGAAGGGTGCCGTATTCATCCACGACAAGCGCGAAGTGGCTGCGCATACGCAGGAATTGGCGCATCTGGTCATCAAGGGTCGTCGTCTCGGGCACGAAATAGGGCTTCTTCGCGACCTTGATGACATCGAAACCACTCAGCGATTGGCCCGTGCCGTTACCGGCCTGAACCAGCTTGTACATTGCGCGCAGCAGGTCCTTGGCATGGACCACGCCGATGATGTTGTCGGGCTCGTCGCGGAAGACGGGCAGGCGGGTATGGCTCGACTTGAGGCATTGCTCAAGGATGGCCTGAGGTTCATCGGCGGCATTGATCATCTCGATCTGGCTGCGGTGAAGCATGATTTCTTCGACGGCGCGATCCCCGAGATCGAGAGCGCCGAGGATACGGTCGCGATCTTCCTTTTCGACCACGCCTTCGGATTGACCCAGATAAAGTGCCCCGGCAATCTCCTCGCGCACGGCAAGGATATGACTGTCGGGATCGGTCTTTACTCCGAAAAGCCGTAATATGCCGCGGACAAGAATCCTGACCGCCGACACCATCGGTGAGAAGAGTTTGACCACCCATGTGATGATCGGGGCCGCGCGTGATGCTGCGGCCTCGGCATTGGTGATTGCATAGGTCTTGGGCAGCACTTCGGCAAAGATCAGGACAAGCAGAGTCATGACCAGTGTGGCCAGCGCCACACCCGATTCCCCGAATAGCCGGGTGAACAGCGCCGTGGCGAGCGAGGCAGCAAGGATGTTGACCAGATTGTTGCCCAGAAGAACCGAGCCGATCAGACGCTCGTTATCATCGGTGATGGCAAGTGCGCGTTCGGCCCCGCCATCGCCCTTTTCGGCGCGCGCCTTGAGTTTGCCGCGCGAGGCGGCAGTCAGGGCGGTTTCGCTACCCGAAAAGAAGCCCGACAGGACCAGCAGCGCCAGAATGGCCCCGCTCGTGATCCAGAAGGCGGTGTCAAAGGACAGGTTTGTGACGTCCATGGATGTGGATTTCCCTTGCTTTGGTGGGTTATGGGGTCATGAGCGCGCGCAATCAAGGGGGCGACGATGCAAGTAATGGATCTGGGCGCGGTTGAGGGGCATGTGATGCTTTTTGGAGGGCCTTATTCCAATCTGCCAGCGCTTGACGCCGCGATGTCCGAAGCCGACCGGCGCGGCATTCCGCCCGCGCGCCGCATCTGTACCGGTGATGTGGTCGCCTATGGCGCGCAACCGGCGGCCTGCGTGGCGCGCCTGCGTGATCTGGGCGTCGCGGTGATTGCCGGTAATTGTGAACGGCAGCTCGCCTCTGGCGCGACGGATTGCGGCTGTGGATTCGCGGAAGGAAGCACATGCGATCTGCTTTCAGCCGGGTGGTTTGCCCATGCGGACGCCGCGATTGACGCGGCGGACCGGCATTGGATGCGGGATTTGCCGGACATGATCGTATTCCGGCAGGGCGCACGCCGTTTCGCCGTCATCCATGGGGGCGCGACAGATATCGCCCGATTCCTTTGGCCCATGAGTCCGGCCTCGGACTTCGACCACGAGGTTGCCGCGATCACGGCGGCGGCCGGGCCGGTCGATGCCGTGATCGCAGGGCATAGCGGGGTGGACTTCATTCGTCGCGTTTCCGACGTCCTCTGGATCAATGCCGGGGTGATTGGCATGCCGCCCAATGATGGTCACCCTGCGACGCGTTTTGCCATTCTGGATCAGGGCGAGGCGCGCATCGAGCCACTGCACTACGATCATCACCACGCGGCGCGGACGATGCGCGATGCCGGGTTGACCCAAGGGTATGACCGCGCGCTCGAAACCGGTTATTGGCCATCCGAGGAGGTCTTGCCCCCCGCGCTTCGGCGGTCGGCGTCATCGGCCAGCGGATGATGGGTGAGCACGAGCGACTTGAGCCGCTCTTCCAGCACATGGGTATAGATTTCGGTTGTGGCCACGTCCGCGTGTCCCAGAAGCATCTGGATGGCGCGCAGATCGGCACCATTGGCCAAAAGATGCGTGGCGAAAGCATGACGCAATGTATGCGGCGTGACCTTGTCTGGCGACACGCCGGCGACGACGGCCAGTTCCTTGATCAGAAGATAAAACCGGTGCCGTGTCAGGTGACCGGATTTGCCCCGTGACGGAAAGAGGAAAGATGAGGGCGCGCTCCCCTTGTTTCGAGCGGTCTCTTCGTCCGTGTCGCGCAGGGCGAGCCAGTCGGTAAGGGCGCCGCGTGCCGGGGTGGAAAGGGGGACCATGCGTTCCTTGCCACCCTTGCCCCGAATCATGAGCATTTGCGGATCGCCCCGCGCGGCCGTGATGGGAAGCGCCACAAGTTCGCTCACCCGCATTCCCGTGGCATAGAGAAGCTCCATCAGGCAGGTGTTGCGCAGCCGGTCCGCCGGGCTTCTCCCAAGGTTGCGCGCGGCTTGCAGAAGTCGATCAACCTCCTCCTCGCTGAGCGTTTTGGGCAGGGATTTTGCCCGGCCCGGCCCCTTGATTCTAAGCGTGGGATTATCGGCGCGAAGCCGGTCTTCGAAAGCGAAGCGGTAAAGTTGCTTAATGGCCGAGAGACGGCGTGCGCGGGTCGCGCGCGAGAGGCCGTCCGCGTCACAGGAGACGAGATAGTCCTCGATCAATTTTTGATCCGCAGTTTCGATATTTTCGTTTTTGGAATCAACCCAATGAGAGAAGTTTCTCAGGTCACGCGCATAGGCCAGAAGTGTGTTATGCGCCGCTCCCGCTTCGGCCGCTTGCGCATCAAGGAAAAGTGCGATCCATGGGTGCGCGCTCATTGTCTCGGGCCCAGAATCAAAAGCTGAAGCGCGGCGCGGCGCGCCGTGTCCTCAAGCCCGACGGCACGCAGCGTGGACAGCGCGCCGGTGATTTCGTCGTAATCCTCGGGGCCGGCCCGGTCCAGGCGGGTCGCTGCATCCAGGATCGCTTCGCCCAGCTTGGCGTCGCGCAGCAATGCCGCATGGCGCATGGCGGCGCGTGCGGGTTGCGCAAAGGCCTCGGCCACGTGTCGCGCAAGGCGCGAGGGTGCGTTGTTGGCATCCGGTTCGCCTCGGGCTACCGCTCCGAGAAAACGGGCCTCGGCACTGTCGGGCGGGGTCGCGCCCGCGGCCTCGTACTCCTCGGAGAGAAGACGGATGCGCCAGGCCAATGCGGCGGCAGGGCCGGTAAGGTCGTGCTCGGCCAACGCCCCGGCGAAGAGCCGGGCGAAGGGCACTTCGAGCCGGATTCGCCGCATCTGTCGCCACGCGGGACCAAGTGCGCGGCTGAGTGCTGCGTCGTCGCTCGCCGTGATGGCATCGTCCAATGCCTGAATCGCGGCAACCCTGTCCCAGATTCCGCCTGACGCGGCGGGCTTGCGGTGGGTATAAAGCCCCAGAAGCCGGTTTTCGGACAGGCCCCCCGTGCGCACCAGTCGTTGGGCCGCCTCGATCTCGGCTTTCCAGCCCGGGGTGTTGCGCAGATCGGCGGTGGCAAAGGCGCGTGGCAGGTTTCGAGTGGGCAAGGGGGTGCCGGCGGCCTCGTATAGACGGAACATGAGAGGTGACGGATTGGAGGGCGGTGCAAGGGCCACCGCCTCGTCGATCAGTTCGGGTTCGAGAAATTGAGCGAGGAGGAAATCTTGGCGCTTGTCCAGCAGGTTCAGGGCGCGGGCCGTCTCGTATAGAAGCGCCGCTGTCTGCCAATCGCCGTCGCGGGCATGACAATAGATACGCGCAGCATAATTATCCAATAGTTCAGGGTGGTTGGACAGTGTTTTGCATGCTTTTCCTTCGTCACCCTTGAGCAGCGATAGATCAAACCAAAGAGGAAAGAGCCGAGGTGTCTCGGGATCGGCACGTTCGAGAAGGGCATAGGCCGGTTCGATCGCGCCGAAGTCAATCAGGGTCTCAATGCGGGTTTTGAGAAATGAGCCGTCATCCCCGGCGGGCGGCTCGGCCTCCGCCAGAAGGAGCGTGTAATAAAGCGCCTGAATGGCCGGATGCGGTTCATCAGTGGTCCGGTTCCAGAGTGTTTCAAACCGGCTCTCATGCCCAGCGGCCCATAGATTCGGGGGATGGCCCGTGACGGCGGGGGGCAGCAGGCCCACCGCGTCGCGGCGCACATCGTCAAGCGGCGAGACCGTGATTTCGGGGAGTGTGATTCCATCGCTCACCGGGGGTTCGTCGGGATCTATGACACGGGGCGGTGCGACGGGCACGCGTGCCTCTTCGCTGAGCCAATCGATTGCCGAAAGCGGCTCTTGGGCCGCGACCGGAAAAGCGAGTCCGGCGACAAGACAGAGGGCACTAATTCCCTTCAAGTATGATTTCCTGCCGAATCTCTTCGCGTGGCGGGGTGAAGTCGGCACCGAAGAACGGGCCGAGATAAGCATAGGCAACCAGCGCAATGAACGCGATAATTAATAGATAAATCAGCCATTTAATGAGTCGTCCCAATGTGTTTTTGCCCGCCTTATTCGTGGTTTTGACCACTTTATATATGGCCTTTTTTGCAAGATCACGTCATTGAAGGCAAAAATTCGGAGATTGGCGGGGGAGTGCCGAGCGTGGCGGGGCCGGTTAAATGGCATCTCAGGAAAACCGTGGTTCTGGTCGGGATGATGGGAGCCGGTAAAACTGCCGTCGGACGCGCACTGGCGGCTCGGCTCGGTGTGCCATTCCTCGACTCCGATTCCGAGATTGAAACGGCCGCTGCGATGTCCATCGCCGAGATATTCGAACGTGATGGCGAGGCATTCTTTCGCGCACGCGAATCGCAGGTGATCGAGCGCCTTCTGGAGACGCAGCGCGGCATTCTGAGCACCGGAGGTGGTGCCTTCTTGTCGGAGCGTAATCGCGAAACCATCTCGCAAAAAGGGGTGGCAGTGTGGCTCAATGCCGATCTGGATCTTTTATGGAGCAGGGTAAAACACAAGAATACCAGACCCTTGTTGCATACAAGTAATCCTTACCAAACGCTGAAAGACATTTATGACGCGCGGGTGCCGTTTTATCGGAAGGCCGACATCTCGGTGCGATCCCGCCCGGGTTACAGTATCGAGGCGATGACGGATCAGGTGATCGAGGCCTTGCTCACCCGGCCGGATGTTCTGGAGAATGTGGAATGACTGAAACCGTTCATGTGGCGCTCGGTGAGCGGGCGTATGACGTTGTCGTGGGCCCCGGCCTTCTGACTGTTGTGGGCGCACGGATCGCGCCTTTGCTATCCCGGCCAAGAGTTGCGGTTGTCACCGACGAAAATGTCGCGCGTCATCACCTGAATGCGCTGAGGGATGGGCTTGAAAAGGCTGGAATTTCGATGGTTTCCCTTGCGCTTCCAGCGGGTGTAGCGACGAAGCGCTGGAGCGAGCTTGAGCGGGTTGTCGAATGGCTTCTGTCCGAAAAGATCGAGCGCCGCGACATGGTGATCGCTTTCGGCGGCGGGGTGATCGGGGATCTGGTCGGCTTTGCGGCGGCGATCCTACGGCGTGGTGTGCGCTTCGTGCAGGTTCCGACAAGCCTTCTGGCGCAGGTGGACAGTTCGGTCGGGGGCAAGACCGGGATCAACTCGACCCGTGGCAAAAACCTGATCGGGGCGTTTCATCAACCGAGCCTCGTGCTCGCCGATACGGAGGTTCTGGGCACCCTGCCACCGCGCGATTACTTGGCCGGATATGGCGAAGTGGTGAAATACGGCCTTTTGGGTGACGCCGATTTTTTCCAGTGGTTAGAAACACATGGCCCGAAATCCGCAGCCGGAGACATGACCGCGCGCATCCGTGCTGTGCGGCGCTCGGTCGAGATGAAAGCCGAGATCGTGGGGCGGGATGAGACGGAACAGGGGGACCGGGCGCTGCTTAATCTGGGGCATACGTTTTGTCATGCGCTCGAGGCCGCCACGGGCTATTCTGATCGGCTTTTGCATGGCGAGGGTGTGGCCATCGGCTGTGCGCTTGCCTTTGAGCTTTCGGCGCGCCTTGGCCTGTGTAGCCAAGAGGAGCCGAGCCGGGTTCGCGGCCATCTCCGCGACATGAACATGAAGGTTGATCTTTCTGATATTGAAGGCGAACTGCCGGATGCGGACGCCCTTCTTGCCCTCATGGGACAGGACAAGAAAGTCGTGGATGGCAAGCTTCGGTTTATCCTTGCGAGAGGGATTGGACAGGCGTTTGTGACCAGCGATGTGCCGCCCGACACGGTGCTTGAGGTGCTGCGCGACGCGCTTGGTGAGAGGCGCGGTTAACGTCCCGAACGGAAGGTCGGTATCCACGTCGGTATTCACGTCGGTATCGCGTCGGTGCGACAAAGGGTGATCGACCGCGTCTTTTACTTCGGTCCGACGGCGCGTGAGAGGTTGACGCGCCGGGACAGGGCCTCGGTGCTTTCGACGCGTTCGGAATACCTGTCGGTCAGATAGTCCGACGCGCCGCGCGTCAGCAGTGTGAACTTCATCAGCTCTTCCATCACATCCACGATCCGGTTGTAGGAGGGGCCGGGCATCATGCGCCCGTCCGTGTCGAA
>Ga0102932_1002015_pt1 | contig 10425 bp, 8 predicted proteins | sample SalPonR1_C_D2_MG_FD_78212 | JGI IMG/M metagenome (GOLD analysis project Ga0102932, IMG submission 78212) | Salt pond soil microbial communities from South San Francisco under conditions of wetland restoration - Salt Pond MetaG R1_C_D2_MG | ecosystem: Environmental > Aquatic > Marine > Intertidal...
AACAACCGTTTCCTGGTTTAAGACATGAGTCATTTCCATATTATGGATTTCCTTTGGAAAACTTCCTGCAGCAATTGGTTTTACCGAATTTTTCCTAAAAAGAGCATTAGTCTCCACAATAACATTCTTAGGAAAATCAGTTAATTGTCCTAAATTAGGTAAATTAACATTAGTAATCAAATCTTCAAGACCAAGAATGGCCTTCATTTGTCTTACGCCCTCTTCTCCTGATGCTTTTATTTGAAATTCTTCTTCTCCATTAACCAACCTTTGAGCTTTTTCCTTGAGTTCCTTTTGATTTGTTTTCCTCCAACTAACTGGTGTTAAATGGAATTCCCATTTTTCTACAGTTTCGGGGTCTTTTAGATACCAACTAGAAGGGACAAATTCTGCTAGATGTCTGTCACCTGCAGCAGCAATTAAGCCATATCTCTTAAATAAATCAAATTTAACCTTTTCTGCAGAATCCCAATAACTACTATTTATCCAAAAATTCGAATCTCCTTTTGTAAAGCCTTCTTTGTGATATTTATCAACAAATTTTTCATAAAGAGATATTAAATCAATACCCTGATATGTTGCTTCATCCAACCAAGTAAAATGGTTTATGCCAAGAATATTTACTTTAATGTCTTCTCTCTTTATTCCTGTTATATTTTTCATGTCTTTTAACATATCTATTAATAATTCCTGAGTGTGGAATACCTCATGACAACATCCATAGGCATGAATCTCAGGAAATACCTTATAAAGTGTTCTGACACAAAGAGACATTGGATTAGTAAAATTAATTACCCAAGCATTGGGCGAATATTTTTTAATTGCCTCCACTATTTCAACAAACATTGGGATAGTTCTCAAGGCTCTAATGATTCCTCCAGGTCCAACTGTATCCCCAACTGACTGATAAATACCGTACTTCTCTGGTAAATGAACATCTGATTCCATTTCATCAAAAGTCCCTGGTAAAATAGAAATTAATACAAAATCAACTCCTGTCAATGCTTCTTTTAATGATTTTACAGCATTATATTTCCATTTACCCTTAGCCTCATCTTTCTTCGAAATCATATTTCCAATGATCTCATTATTACAGGAAGCATCGTAATCTATATCATATAGTCTTATGTTACCTGAAAGCCTCTCTTCAATAGCAAGGTCTCCTATTAAAGTCCAACCCCATCCATTTGAACCCCCACCAATATAGGCAATGTTTATATCTTCTACCTTATCTTTTCTATAATTCAACTAACAAGCCTCCTTTGTATATTTGAATTTAAGAAATAATTCTTTAATTTTTGCAATTTTTTCAAACTCCACTTTTGTCCAACAGCATTGTTTATTTACCAAAAAAATATTCCAAAGCTCTGTAGTAACAAATTGACTCAGACAAATCAAAGGCAATTTTTTCTGGTATCTGTCCCTTTTCAGTCATATCACCTAAAACATTTGATAATACCCTACGGAACATCTCAGTTCTTGATTCATAAGACATCAGTTTCCTGGAATCAGTAACCATGCCTAAATGATTCCTCAGCAAATCAACTGTTGCAATATACTTTAGCTGTCCTTCCATACCATAAGGACTATCATTAAACCACCACGGAGCTGCCAAATTTACATTTGGAAAAATCCTGGCAATAGTTGCTAATGAAGGTAATATACTGCTATCTATGTAATAACAAACTACTTTTAATGTTTCATCAAATTGATTGAAAAAGTAACGTAAACTTTCTACCACTTCAATATTATTATTACCAACATCCCCTCCACTATCCGGACCAAGAGATTTGAATATACTAGAACGATAATCCCTCATTGCTCCAATGTGAAGTTGAATTACCCAATTACTTGCCTGGTTCATTTTTCCAAGTTGAATCAACATAAATGCACTAAAATCTTTTATATCAGTATCTGTAAGTACTTCCGCGTTAATAGCCTTTTTGTATATTCTATTTACTTTATCCTGCTTAACAAAATATGATACAGGCTGTTGAATTGCATGGTCGCTGGCAACACATCCTACCTCCCCAAATTTATCATGAGATTTCTGTAAAGCAGCGAGAAAACCTTCTAAGTCATCAATCTTTATATTCATCTTTTCCCCAAAATTTCTTACTATATCAGCCCATTCTCTTTTGCCAATAGCCATTAGTTTATCTGGTCTCCAGGTAGGACGAATACTGACTCCGGATATTTCCTCTTGAACTTGTTGATGATATGTTAAATCCTCATCTGGATCATTAGTAGTACACATGATCTCAACATTCATGTCCTGCAATAATCTTTGGGGTTTCATATCAGGTTCACTCAACCTTACTTTTGCCATTTCCCAAATATATTTTGCAGTACTTTCTGAAATTAATTGTTTAATGCCAAGTCTCCTATTTAAGTTTAGGTGTATCCATTCGTATGTTGGATTACCTGCAAAATCCGGAAAAACTTTAGCCAAAGCCATCCATTTCTCCTTATTCGTAGCTTTCCCGGTTATTTTTTCTTCTTCAATTCCCCTTCTTCTCATCAATTCCCATACATAATGATCTGTTGCTCCGGCTACTTGCCAGATATCTTCCCATCCTTTATTTTCAGCAATCTCCTTGATATTTGCATGATTATGGACATCCACTATAGGAAAATCTTTAACATGTTGATACAATCTTTTCGCTGTTTCGTTCCCTAATAAATAATTTTGATCTAAAAATGCCAATTTTATAAAAACCTCCTGTATAAATCTTATGAGACTATCTTTAATACTCCAAAATAGTCTAATAAATAACCTAATCTAAAAATATTTAATCTTTTGATTCATTAGATACAGAAACAAATAGATATTCTATTTTTTGCTTTTTTTCTAAAAATCTTTTTTATAACAATTTGGATAATAACAATTATAAAGTTACAACATTAGCTACTCTGTAGTAGCCCCAGTATATTTATTTAAATAATAAATTAGGTATTGTCATTGAGACTGCTGGCCAATAAGTAATTAATAGTAATATAGCCACCATCGGAATGATGAAATAAAATAAATATTTTATTAATTTATCCATAGTAGTACCTGCAATACCCATTGCAACAAATAAAACAGTACCAACCGGAGGTGTACATAATCCCACACAAAGGTTCACTAACAGCATAATCCCAAAATGTATTGGGTCCATACCTACTGCTTGTACAACAGGAAGAAAGATTGGTGTAAATATCAAAATAGCTGGGGCCATATCCATAAATGTACCGACAAATAGCAATAAAATATTTATAATTATCAATAACACTATTTTACTATCACTAATATTTATAAGTACCTCACATACCAATTCTGGAATCCTTTCGTAAGATAAAATATAAGAAAATGCAGTTGAAGTAGCCAATAAAATTAATACAACTGCAGAAGTTTTTATTGTTTTTTTTAGAATAATCGGGATATCCTTAATTTTTAAATTTTTATAAATAAAAAAACTGATGACAAAGGAATACACTACACCGAATACTGCAGCCTCAGTAGCTGTAAAAACTCCTCCTAAAATACCTCCCACAATAATTACTACAAGTAATAGACTTAAGGATGTTTCTTTAACAATTCTAATAGCCTCTCTTATTGAAGGTAAAGGATGTGAGGGATAATTCTCTTTAACTGATATTACATATCCGGTTAATATAAGTCCCAATCCCACTAAAATTCCAGGGATAATACCCGCTGAAAAGAGTTTAGCAACAGACAAACCTCCTACTGCAAATGAATATATTATTATCGCATTGCTTGGTGGAATAATAAGGCCAATGGTTGATGAAGTAGCAGTAATAGCTGCAGAAAAATTTTTATCATAACCTTCTTCATTCATCATTGGAATTAACATCGATCCGATAGAAGAAGTATCTGCAACAGCAGATCCAGAAATTCCGGCAAAAAACATGCTAGCCAAAACATTAACTCCGGCTAACCCTCCTCTTATTCTACCTATGATAATATTTGAAAATTGAACAACTTTTTTTGCCATACCCCCTTGTTCCATTATATTACCCATAAAAATAAAGAAAGGGATTGCTAAAAGAACAAAGTTGTCAAGTCCACCAAACATTCTTTGAAAAATTATAGAAAGGGGAATTCCTGTATAAATAGCAGAACATATCGCTGACAATAGTAGACAAAAAGCGACTGGCAATCCAGATACCAGTAAAACAATAAATACTGCAAACAAAATAAAGCCTGTCATAAATAATTCTCCTCATCAGTGAATCAACAATATAAATAATGAAATAAATTTATTTATCTATTTTCTTATGAAAAAATAAGCCTAAGGTAAACAAGGTATATAGAAAAGCAGAAATGGTGAAAATATGGTATATTTGTCCTCTGTTTACTACAAAAGGCAAGAGAGCATGAATGGGTGTACTATAACCTCTTGAAATCAACTTTATCGTACTAGTGTACATGGTAATTCCGGCAAAGAAAATTAATAGAAAATGAATTTTTTTAATAATGTTTATGATATTTTGAGGCAATAAATTTAGGAAATAATCAACTCCTATATGCGCACTCTCATATAGAGCAATCGCACTACCTATAAAGGCTATATAAATCAGTGAATAACGTGAAAAGGCATCAATTAAAATCAAAGATGATGAAAACAGGTATCTAGCTAAAACATTAAAAAATATTAACAAAGTCATAATTATTAATAATACGCCCAAAATATAATAGGAGATTTTTTTAATAGTCTCTAAAAACTTATAAAAATATAAAAACACATTACCCCCTCTCTTTAGAATCAGGGAAATAAATTTAAAGTATTTCCCTGATTCTAATTCATGTTAAATTACTTAATTACTCTGATTAATAGACAGGTAATTAGATTTTTTTTATTCAGAAACAGATTGAATTCTTTCAATGTATCCACCAAAAATTCCACTTGCTTTTAATTCTTCATGTATAGGTTTAACTTTCTCAATAAATAGGGCTTTGTTTTCATCTGAAAGTGTATTCACTTTTGTTCCAGATTCCTCGATAATTTCTAAAGAATCTTTTAGTGCTTGCGTCACTAATTCTTGAACATATAGTTCTGTTTCTCTGGCTACTCTTAAGAAAATAGCCTTATGCATTGGTTCTAATTCATCCCAAATTTCTTTACTCATAACTATGACATCAGGGATCGTAAAATGTTCATTTAATGAATAATAGTCAGCTACTTCATAAAATGACATATCGACAACACTGGCTGGGGGATTCTCCGCACCATCTATTACTCCAGTCTGAAGGGCACTGTATACTTCTGAATATGCCGTAGTAGTGGGAGAAGCACCTAATGCCTTCATGGTCTCAATCATTAACTCGGAACCCATAACCCTGATTTTCAATCCTTCGAGATCTTCAGGTCTATTAATTGGTCTAACTTTATTGTAAATACTCCTACTGCCAGTATAGAAGTAAGATAATAATTTAACTCCATGATTTTCACAGGTTGCGGCTAATTCCCGACCAACATCTCCATGGACCACATTTAAAAAATGCTGCTCATTTCTAAATAAATAAGGAATGCTGAATATGTCCATGATTGGATTAAACTCACCTAAACGGGTTGCGGAAATACGATTCATTTCTATTGTACCTTCTAATAGCTGTTCCATTGTTTCGACTTCAGAACCCAGTACTCCCCCTATAAATACCTCTATTTTTATTTCACCATCAGTCAATTCCTCTATTCTGTCAGCAAAATAGTATAAACCTAAAGTAGTTGGAGTTTCGCCAGCATGATCATGAGGCATTCTAAATACCTTCTGGGCACCACTTGTCATTGACAGCAATAACAACATTATAATAGTTAGAACAAATGTTAACTTAAATCTTTTAAACTTAAACATCACAATCCTCCTTTTAAATATTTTAATTAGATTATTCATGCTTATTCCTAAAATCTTTATTTAATTATTATCACCTCCTCTGAATTCTGATTTTTTCCTTCATGACAGTCTAGCAAAGATGTTTGTCATTGGAAAAAATTTTAACAATCTTGTAATGCTTTTTAGGATGATCAAACATTCTATTAGACATCCAAAATAGTATTTGAATTGATCAATAAATAGCATCAATAATAATTCGGTCTCAATCTATAATCTAAAGTATCTTCCGAGACTTCTATGATTATCTGTTAAATTTTGAAATTGATATTTTATCCTTGAGTTTTTCATAAAATAAATCTTCATCTATCGGTAAATCTACCCAATCATTAATCCAAGTGGACAGTAGCATAGCATTTGATATCATTAGACCATTAATACCTTCTTCGCCCGGTGATAACAACTCGGTGCCATCTAAAATAGCATCTATCCAATTATTTATTATTTCTACACGTTCCTCAGTATCTTTTTTTTGAATTGGGATTTCACACTTCCAACATTCAGGTGCTCCAAATCCACCATCTTTGTATTCTTTATTAAATAATCGTTCCGATTGCCTTAAACGCCAAAAAGATAATTCCTCATTTTCTACGACAATCTTTCCTCTATCACCAGAAATTTCAAACCTATTTGTTCCCGGCGAATCAGCAGTTGAAGTTACATAAACTCCTGTGGAACCATTCTTGTATTCAACAAAAGCTGTTACATCATCTTCTACTTCGATATCATGATATTTGCCAAAATAGCAAAAAGCACGTATCCGTTTCGGCATACCACATGTCCATTGCCAGATATCTAAATTATGTGGATTCTGATTTAATAATGTTCCGCCCCCTTCACCTTCCCAGGTTGCACGCCATGTCCCTGAGTCATAATAGCTCTGAGAACGATACCAATCTGTAATAATCCAATTAGTGCGTTTTATTTCTCCTAACTCACCTGATTTAATTAAGTCTCTTAATTTTTGGTAAATAGGCTTTGTGCGAAATTGGTACATAATACCAAAAACTTTATTGCTTTTACTAGCTGCCTCATTCATCTCTCTGACTTTTTTTGTATATACACCTGCCGGTTTATCAATCAAAACATGTAAATTTTTTCCAAATGCTTTCATTGCCAGGGAGGGATGATCATAATGTGGAACTGCAATTATAACTGCTGAAAGATCTTTATCATTAAGTATATCGTCATAGTTGTCATATCTTTTTATATCTTTACCTAAATTCTCTTCAGCCCATTTTAGTCTTTTAATACCTTTATCACATACCGCTATCAGTTTTGCCCTGGGGATTAGTCCATCTTTCAAGGCCTTTGCATAATAGCTTCCCATAAATCCAATTCCTATAACTCCTATACCTATCTCATTCATTGACATTCTTCTCCTCATTCATAATTGACTTTCTGATATTTTCAACCATCTTCATTGTTTTCTTACCATATTCAATATATGTATTAAATTTATATTCGTCTAAAGATTTATCCTTATTATTATAAGATTCTGTATGGTAAACTTGTCCCATATGAGGTTCAATAGAAATTCCTCCTTTATAACCATTTGCTATTAAATCTTTTAGAACTTTTTTTACCTGGCCATTTCCTTCCCCCGGGAAAGTATAATCTACTTCTGGAAAATAATTTTCAGTATCTTTTATAAATATGCCGTCTTTAATATGAATGTAATGTATTTTATGTTTTAATATCTGATAAACTTCCCAGGTATTTTGTTTTTTATAAGGAGGGTCTCCAATTCTATTATCTGTAAATACAGGGTTACCTGTATCAAAAACAACCTTAAAATAAGGAGAATCCATACTTTTGATCAATCTCTCCATATGCTCATAAGATTGAGAGAAATAATTCATACAATTTTCATGTAAATAAATAATATCCTCTTGTTCACACATATTTACTAATACTTTCAATTTTTTGATTATGGACTTTTCCAGCTCAGGATTATTCGGATGCTCATTCTTAGGTATAAAAAAACTCATACCTCGGATCATTTTAGTTCCCAATTTTTTCATCCTCGGTATAGCTCTTTTTAACTCTTCAATGCTTTGCTCATAATCTTCTTCCTTATAAGGACTTTTACCCCAATTGGCTACTTTACTGCCAAAACAACTTATATTAACGCCAGACTCTGTTAATTTTCTATATACTTCTTCAAATTTTTTATCACTTATGTCTGTAAGGTTCTCCCCTTCAATATTTCTCGCCTCAATAAAATTCCAATCAAGCTCTTGAGTTGCTTTAATTTGAACATCAATATCACCACTGACTTCGTCAGCAAATCCAGTAAAATACAACACTTTTATTCCTCCTATTATTAAGATAGTGTATTAAAAGTTAGAATAAACTTCTAAAATATAAGTGCATTAACAAATCTAAATAAGTTCAAAACTAGAACAAATATTGTTTTGCCAATTTTAATTTACCAAAATTTAAAAATCTTTCTAGAATTAAGGTAGAAGCACCGATTGCAACTCCATCAGAGCCCAGTACACCAGGAATAATCCTTACTTTCTTAAAAGGATAAGATAAGGCTTTGTTTTTCACAGTTTCTCTAAGGCTCTGAAAAACAAATTCTCCTGCTTCAATAATTTTTCCTTCTACAATAACGGCTTCAGGATTTAAGACATTTATGATATTTGCTATAGCAATGCCAAGATATCTACCAGTATCACGTAAAACTTGTAAAGCTATAGCATCACCTTCTTGGGCAGCTTCAAATATAATATCTTCATTAATTGTGTCCAATCTTCCGTCAACCATACTGTATATCTTGCTTTCCGCACCCTGTCTAATTATCTTTATAGTTCTTTTAATTAAGGCTGGTATAGTTGCCAGACTATCCAAACATCCATAATTACCGCAAACGCATAAAGGACCATCCTCATCAACTACAATATGGCCAATTTCACCAGCAGACATACTTATACCCCGGTATAGAGTGCCATTCGTAAAAATACCGGAACCGATTCCGGCTCCAACCTTTAAACAGATAAAATTCTGCATATTCTCGGCAACTCCAAACCACTTTTCTCCCTGTGCTAGAGCCCTTTCATTATTATCCAAAATAACCGGTAATTTAAACTCATTATGTATTATCTTTGCAACAGGCACATTTGACCATCCAAAAGCAGGTGGATAAATACAAACACCTTTATAGTAGTCAACCAATCCATGCATACCAATACCAATCCCAATAACCTTTTCTTTGTATTTAAAATTGTTGACACTTATTAATTTATTAATAATATCCTTAACTTTTTTAAGTATCTTTTCCTGTTCCACTTCTTTGTTTTTAACGGTTTCTCTTCCAAGAATATTGCCTTTTAAATCTACTAAAACTCCATTAATTTCATCTATTTCAATATCTATTCCTATAACCATTGCTGCTTTTGGATTTAATTCGATTATAATCGGCTTTCTTCCTCCATTTGATTCACCATATCCGACTTCTTTTACGAATCCACAGCTAATTAATTTTTTAACAATTCTTGATACTGTGGCTGCGGTTAGATTAGTCTTATTAACAATGTCAGATCTTGATATGGAGGAATGTTTCCAAATAATTTTTAGAACTAAGGTAGTATTGATATCAGATGAAATTTCGGAATTATCTTTTAGGTTATTCTTCATTTATTTAATCCTGTATAAATGTAACTTTTTTTTATTATGTAATTATGTTTAAATTAAATACTCATTATTTGCTAATATTGATTGTTATTTAACTTATATATTAGCAATAAAGCGTATTTTTTTAATTATTACCCTATACTTTTTTTCATCATGTAAATATGTTTAACAAAATAATACCATATAAAGAAAATCCCGTCAATGATTTTAGCTAACTTGTCTATATCAACTTTTTGTGGGTATTTTTATTTGAAAGAATTTTTTCTTTCACATGCGCCTAAAACATATTAGCCCCTCAATATTGACATTGAGGGGATGAGATGCTTAATGATTTTGTTATATATTTAAAATTTTACTAGAAAGATAATATTAAAAGATTACCAACCGGATCCGTCTTGGATACCATCACCAGAGCCTGGGGCAGGCCCACATCCATTTGCAGAACCGTATATTCCATCAAAACCACTGCCATCCGAAACACTGTCTCCAGAATTCGGAGCAGGTCCACACTGAGCATTTACCATTCCGCCAAAACCAGCCAGCAAAAAAGATTGCCAGTAAAATACACACAACAAAGTTTCTCATCTATTTCTCCTTTCTCTATTTTTGTAAGACCTTCCATTTATAGATTGGCATTCGGAACATATTTTTTTTAAATATTATTTTTATAAATTACATAATTACAAAAATACAGATTATCTTGATATTAAATAATTTTATGATTATTTATTTTTTTATTTAATATTAATTAGATTTTACCTAGAACTTTACCAATAAAAAAATTGGTTGCTGCAGCCGATTCTCCATCGCTGGGACATTAAAATCCTGATTACGATGTCGGAAGATTGTTCTTCCTTTTACCGCCCTGGTACATCTGGCTTTTACCGAACA
>Ga0102932_1002016_pt1 | contig 10419 bp, 9 predicted proteins | sample SalPonR1_C_D2_MG_FD_78212 | JGI IMG/M metagenome (GOLD analysis project Ga0102932, IMG submission 78212) | Salt pond soil microbial communities from South San Francisco under conditions of wetland restoration - Salt Pond MetaG R1_C_D2_MG | ecosystem: Environmental > Aquatic > Marine > Intertidal...
GCTGTGACCCGGTATAGCAATGCACCGTCGTCATCTGCCCGCTTACGATCCCGAACGCCTCGTCCAAACGCCGCGCCAGCGGCGCCAAGGCGTTCGTCGTGCAAGACGCGTTCGAGATGATCCGCTCATCGCGCAGATCGCCCTCGTTTGCCCCGAGGACCAGGGTGATATCGGCCTCCTTCGATGGCCCCGAGACCAGAACCGCCGCCGCCCCCGCGGCAAGCCCGCGCTCGGCCACGGCGCGCGCGCCCGCCATGCCCGTGCATTCCAGAACGACGTCCACACCAGAGAGGTCCAACTCGCTCAGATCCGATGCCGCCCGGAACGGAATCGCCCGGCCATCAACGACAAGCGCCTCGTCTTGCGTCTCGACGGTGCCGGACCACGGGCCGAACACGCTGTCATATTGGAAAAGATAGGCACAGGTTTCCAGCGGCTCGATATCGTTGATCAGGACCAGTTCCAGATCGTCACCATTGGCCATCAGGATACGCAGGATGGCCCGGCCGATACGGCCAAACCCGTTGATCGCGATGCGGATCGGGCGCTGTGCCATGACGATTCTCCTCACCTCACACCTGCATGGCTAGCCCAGTTGCAGAGCCAAAGCCACCCGCGCCGCGCTCTCACCCGTCTTGTCTCGGGCCTGCGCATCCTCTATGCCCCGCTCATGCTGGACGACACAGACGATATCCACCCGCTTTTCCATGGCGCCCCCCGCAGCACGGAGTTCCGCAAGCTGCGCAAACGGATCGTGCGCCAAACCCGCGAGGCGGTCGAGGATTTCGGCATGGTCGAACGCCACGTCAACGGCACCAAGCCAAAATGGCTGGTTTGCCTGTCCGGCGGCAAAGACAGCTATACCCTGCTGGCCGTTCTGCACGAACTGCAATGGCGTGGCCTGTTGCCGGTCGAAATTCTCGCCTGCAATCTGGATCAGGGACAGCCCGGCTTCCCGGCCACGGTGCTGCCGAAATTTCTTGAGGATATGCGCGTTCCCCACCGGATCGAATATCAGGACACTTATTCCGTCGTCGTGGACAAGGTGCCGGCGGGCCGGACCTATTGCGCGCTCTGCTCCCGGCTCCGGCGCGGGCACCTCTATCGCATCGCCCGCGAAGAGGGGTGTTCGGCCGTGGTACTCGGGCATCATCGCGATGATATCCTTGAGACCTTCTTCATGAACCTCTTTCACGGCGGACGCCTCGCCACCATGCCGCCCAAGCTCGTCAACGAAGAAGGCGACCTCTTCGTCTATCGCCCGCTTGCCTATGTGGCCGAGGCCGATTGCGGCAAATTCGCCCGCGCGATGGACTATCCGATCATTCCCTGTGATCTCTGCGGCTCTCAGGACGGGCTGCAACGGCAACAGGTGAAACAGATACTCGACGGATGGGAGTCCAACAGCCCCGGTCGTCGTCAGGTCATGTTCCGGTCGCTGATGAACGCGCGGCCCTCGCATCTTCTTGATCCGAAACTGTTCGATTTTCAGGGACTTGCCCGCCAATCTGGCGAAGTTGATGAAAATGCGCCGGAAATCCCGGTGCTGCGTTAAGCGGACATTCGCGGGCCTTCGATAGGGTCCGGGCAACGGTGTGGCAAAGGCCGCACAGCTTGCCGATCGCGGGGTCTGCCGATGTCACTTCGCCCAAAGGGCCTTCTTCTGAAATCCCGCGCCCTGCACCCCGCGTTTGGCGGTGTGATGGTCGCCTCTCTGCCCGCCTTGATGCTTCTCCTCTTCTGGCTGGGTGGTGAGGCGGCGATGATCCTTCTCGCGCTGCTTTTGCCTGCTGGCCTTGCGGTTGCGGCGGTCGCGCGGGCCCGTCGCGGCGCCCAGGGCGCTGATGCAGCACAAGAACACGATCTCCTCGATGTCATGAACAAACTCGTGACGCGCGCCCAGACATCTGAGCGTCAAACGGCATGCATTCTCGTCGCACTTGACCGTGCGGCGGACCTCACCGACCGCTTGGGGCGCGCGGCACTGGATGACGCCATGGCGCGGCTTCTCGCGCGGCTTGGGCGGTGCCTGCGCGAACAGGACCACCTTCAGATCGCGGACACCGCCACATTCTGTGTCGTGCTGTCACCCGTTCCGACCCTCTCGCTGGATGACGTCCTGCGGTTGGCTGACCGGCTTCAGGCCACGGTCGAGGGGGGCGTGACCGGAACACCGCCTGCGCACCTGACCGCGTCGGTGGGCGTTTCGCTCTCCGGAAATCTGCGCCGCCGCTCCGCCACCGCGCTTCTTGATGCCGCGCAGATCGCGCTTGATGACGCACAACAGCATGGGCCCGCCGCCGTGCGTGTCCATTGTCACGACATGCGCGGCACGCCGAAAACTCCGCTCTGCCCCGAGATTGCGACCGCACTCGACATCGGCGAAATCCGGCCATGGTATCAGCCTCAGATAAGCACCGAAACAGGCCACATCACCGGGGTCGAGGCACTGGCGCGGTGGTGCCACCCGACACGCGGCATGATCGCACCCGCAGGCTTTCTGCCCGCCCTCGAAGACGCGGGCAGGCTTGGCAAACTGGGGCGCATCATGCTCGACCACGCGCTCTCTGACCTGCGCAAATGGGATGCCGCCGGGCTTCACGTGCCTCAGGTCAGCCTGAATTTCTCGGGCGAGGAATTGCGCAATCCGCGCCTCCCCGATCAGATCGGTTGGACGCTTGATCGCCACGGCATCGCACCGGATCGCCTGTGCATCGAGTTGCTGGAAACCGTTGTGGCCTCGGCGGCGGACGATGATATCGTCGCCCGCACAATCGGCCTGCTTGCGGCGATGGGCTGCCGGATCGACCTTGATGATTTTGGCACCGGCCACGCCTCCATTTCGACATTGCGGGGCGTCGATGTTCACCGGCTCAAGATCGACCGGTCTTTCGTCTCGCGCCTCGATCGGGAACCGCGTCAACAGCGGCTGGTCTCGGCCATCCTGCTCATGGCCGAACAGCTTGACCTCGACACGCTGGCCGAAGGCGTCGAAACCCCGGCCGAGCATGCGCTTCTGGCGCAGCTTGGCTGCCGCCACGTGCAGGGATTCGGTATTGCGCGGCCCATGCCCGCCGATCAATGCGCCGACTGGATTGCCGCGCATGCAGCGTCAATTCCGCCTCTCCCGCTCATCCAGCGCGGCATTGGCTGAACCCAACCCCGCCATCAGGCGTTTTCTTCTCGAAAACCCCCGCGTCACAAGGCCCGGTGCGGGGGAAATCCCTTGACCTTTGGTCGCGCACTCTGTTGAACCCCCGCAAAGCCCTTCAACGAGACGGATGAGCCGGCGCAATGGACGATCAGAACAAGAACCTACTTCTCGCGACCCTGCTCAGCCTGCTGGTAATCGTCGTCTGGCTTTATGTATTCCCCTCGCCGGAACCCGACCCCGCCCTTGATGCCGCCACTGACACCACGGCCGACACGACAACGGAGCCCGTCACCGGTGATACCGCCGTAACACCCGGCACCGCCGGTGATCCGGCCGCGACCGGCGACCCGGATGCGGTGGCTGACGCCGACGCTGCAACCGCAGAGGATGCCACCCCCCGGATCAAGATCGAGACACCCGCCGTTGTCGGGTCGATCTCGCTGCGCGGTGGTCGGCTCGATGAACTGTCGCTGCGCAATTATCGCGAAAGCCTCGATCCCGGTGCCGATATCGTCGATCTCCTGCGGCCTACGGGCGGCGCGAAACCATACTACGCGCTCTTCGGCTGGGCCCCCGGCGCGGGTCTCACACCTGACACTGTGCCCGGCGCCAACACCGTCTGGTCCGCCCAAGAGGGCGCGACACTTGCACCCGACAGCCCTGTCACCCTGACATGGGACAACGGCGCGGGCCTGACCTTCCGTCGCGAAATCTCTGTCGACGACAAATACATGTTCACCGTCACGCAGTCGGTTGAAAACACGGGCGGTGACGCGGCCACCCTTGCGCCATACGGCATCATCGCCCGCCACGGTCTGCCCACCAACCTCAAGAACTTCTTCATTCTGCACGAAGGCGGCGTGCGGATGACCGATGGCGAACTGACCGAGACCAACTACGACGATTTCGAAACCGCAACGGCGCACGAAACCATCACCGTTTCCTCGCAGGGCTGGACCGGCTTCACCGATCACTACTGGATGACCACGCTTATCCCGGTGACCAATTCGGGCTTCACCATGAGCACGTTCCGCGACACGCGGCGCGACATTTACCAGACCACGGTGAAACAGCCCGCACTCACCCTTGCGCCGGGCGAGAGCTCAGAGGTGACGACCCAGCTTTTCGCGGGTGCGAAGGAATGGGAAACCATCCGGGAATACCAAGAGGCCGGCGTTGACAAGTTCGACGATTCGATCGACTGGGGCTGGTTCTTCTTCCTGACAAAACCCATCTTCGCCCTGCTGCACTGGCTCAATTCCGTGATCGGCAACATGGGCTGGGCGATCATCGCGCTCACGCTGATCATCAAATTGGTGTTGCTGCCACTCGCTTATAAATCCTACGTCTCAATGGCCAAGATGAAAGAGCTTCAGCCCCAGATGGAAAAGATCAAGGAGCGTGCCGGCGATGACCGTCAGCAGCTTCAGAAAGAGATGATGGCGCTCTACAAGAAGGAAAAGGTCAACCCGGCCTCGGGCTGTCTGCCGATCCTTCTACAGATCCCGATCTTCTTCTCGCTCTACAAGGTGATCTTCGTGACACTCGAACTGCGTCACGCGCCTTGGTTCGGCTGGCTGCGCGACCTCTCGGCACCTGACCCATCGTCGCTCTTCAACCTCTTTGGCTTGCTGCCATGGTCCGCGCCCGAACCGGGCACGATTCTCGCGCTCATCTTCATCGGGATTCTGCCCATCCTGCTCGGCATCTCCATGTGGCTTCAGCAGAAACTCAACCCCGCGCCCACGGACCCCACGCAGAAGATGATCTTTGCCTGGATGCCATGGGTCTTCATGTTCATGCTGGGCAGCTTCGCCAGCGGGCTCGTCGTCTACTGGATCGCGAACAACACGATCACCTTCACCCAGCAATACGCCATCATGCGCAGCCAAGGGTATAAGCCCGACGTCTTCGGCAACATCATGTCAAGCTTCAAACGCCACACTGGCGGCGCCGACGATTCCACCCAGAAGCCCAAGTCCGGCGACGACAAGTCTTGAGCAGCACCGCCCGCATTCGTGCCCTCTGGCGGCATCCAATCAAGGGGCACGGCCGCGAAATGCTTGAGGCCGTGACCCTTGCCGAAGGTCAGACGATGCCTTGGGACCGGCGTTGGGCCGTCACCCACGAAGCGACCCAGGCCGACGGCTCGGAGTGGGCACCTTGTGCGAACTTCTCCCGTGGGGCCAAAGTGCCCGCACTCATGGCCATCACGTCGCGCACCGACGAGACCATGGGCACTGTCACCCTGTCGCATCCCGACCGCCCCGATCTTCACTTCGACCCCGAAACCGAAGAGCAGGCGTTCCTTGACTGGATGCGCCCCCTCATGCCTGAAACTCGGGCACAGTCCACCGGGATCGTGCGCGCGCCCGACCGCGGCATGACCGATAGCGAATTTCCGTCGCTAAGCCTGATCAATCTCGCCTCGAACGCCGATCTTGCCATGTTTCTTGGCACCGACCTCTCGCCACAGCGGTGGCGCGGCAACATCATCTTCGATGGCGCGCTTCCATGGGTCGAAGACGGCTGGATCGGTCACACACTGACCATCGGCACCGCTCAGCTTCTGGTGCGCGAACCGATCATCCGCTGCCGCGCCACCACCGCCAATCCTGACACCGGAGCGCGCGACCTTGATACACTCGGCGCGCTTGACCGACTGCGCGGCAAACAGGAATTCGGCATCTATGCCGAGGTCACCCGCGCCGGCACCGTTGCCGTCGGCGACACGATCGAGCCCGTCTGACCATGCAGCTTCCCTTCCCTCTCACCCCGGAACCGGACCCACAGACGCTTGAGGCCGGGCGCAAGCTTCTCACCAGCGAGGTCGATTTCCTCAAGGGGGTCGTCGCCATGTCCGGCCTGCCGCCCTCCGACCGGGTCGAGGTGTGCTTTGCCGGGCGCTCGAACGTGGGCAAGTCGAGCCTGATCAACGCACTTACCGGGCGCCGGGCGCTGGCACGGGCCTCGAACACGCCGGGCCGCACACAAGAGATCAACTTCTTCACCCTCTCGGACAGTCATTATCTCGTGGACCTGCCCGGCTATGGCTATGCCAACGCCCCGCTCAAGGTCGTGGAAAAATGGCAGGCCCTGCTCAAATCCTATCTCTCGGGCCGCGCCAACCTGCGCCGCGCCTTCGTGCTGATCGACGCGCGCCATGGCGTAAAACCCGTGGACGAAGAAATCATGTCGCTTCTCGACTCCTCGGCCGTGACGTTTCAAACGGTCCTGACCAAGGCCGACAAGGTCAAGGACAAGGACCGCGAGAAGATTCTCGATCAGGTCCGCACGCGGCTGGCCACCCATCCCGCGGCCTTTCCCGAACTCATGGTCACATCGAGCGAAAAGGGCTGGGGCATCCCAACGCTGCGGGCCACTATCGCGACATTGGATTGATGTCTGACCCTTTCCGATAAACGCCCGGACAGCCCCGCTCGTGCGGTGCCGCTGCCCTGATCTTTCGAGCCGCGCATTACTGCATCTACGGCTGCAACAGGATCTTCCCGCCGCGTCCCGACTCCTGCGCTGCCTTCACCGCATCTGTCACCGCATCCAACGCAAAGGTATCGCCCACATCCAAGGGCAGGTCTCCTTTCACGGCAAGACGGACAAGCTCTTGGATCATCTCCATGCGCCGCTCATTGCTCAGGTGTTGGCTCATCCGCGCGGCCCAGAACCCCTTGACCGTGATCTGCTTCATGATCATCGGCCCGGATGCAACCGGCAAAGGTTCCCCGGTCGCGGTGCCGAAGACGACAAGCTCACCGTTCTCGCCCAAAAGGTCCAAGAGCGCCGCACCCGTTTCCCCCCCGACCGAGTCGATAGCCGACACCGCGCCCCCACCGGTCAGATCGCGCACCCGGTCTTTCCAACCGGCCTCGCTGGTGTTGATCACGTTCTCCGCTGCAACCTCCTGCATCTCCTCGGCCGCGCCGTCGCGCCGGACAAGGTTCACAAGGTGAATGCCGCGCGACCGGGCCAGCGTCACCATGATCTTGCCCACCGCGCCGTTCGCCGCCGTCTGGATAATCCAGTCGCCCTCCTTCGCCTTGAGCGTCTCAAGCAACGCCAGCGCGCTCAGCGGCATCGCGATCAGTTGCGCACCGTCTCCGTCCGAAATCTCTTCAGGCAGGGGCAGCACGCTCTCGGCGGGCGCAGTGAAAAATTCCGCCCATGCGCCATGCACCCCCGCGACCGTGACCCGTTTGCCGATCATCGCATCATCCACGCCTTCGCCCACGGCCTCGACATGGCCCATGCCCTCGGATCCGCCGATCGCGTCGGGCAGATCGGGCTTATAGCCATAAGTGCCTCGCACAGTCCAAAGGTCGTGATTGTGGATAGGCGACAGCTTCATCCTGATCTGAACCTCGCCACGCCCCGGTTCGGGCGCGTCGGTGGTCCGGCATGACAGAACCTTTGCGGGCTCTCCGAATTCGTCGTGCATCGCTGCTTTCATCGGTCTTGATCCTTTCCGAGATGACGTGATTGACGGGCTTGTGATGTCAGTTGTGCAACCCGCGCCGGACCAGATTGTTTCGCGGCCTCTCCCGGCACCTGCGCGGCCCTTGAATGTCACGTAATCGTCCGGGCGGAAATTGCGACGGGGCAGACCGTTGCGTGCGCGCCATTTATGCACGGCGCGACTCACCTTCCACCGACGTGATACCGACGTGAATACCGACGTCGTACCGACGTTGGGCCCGGCCCGTTAACCTTTCCTGTTCACGCGGCCCTTGCACGGCCCGGTTCCACCGGCGATAACCGCTTGAACGAGGATAGTTAAGATGAAGACCCGCCCCATGAACCGCGATTGGATCGCCACCGCCCGCACCCTCTCCGAAGCCCTGCCCTACCTGCAGCGCTATGACGAGGCCATCGTCGTGATCAAGCTTGGCGGACACGCCATGGGAAGCGCCGAGGCCATGGAAACATTCGCCCGTGATGTCGTGCTGATGCAGCAGGTCGGGGTCAATCCCGTCATCGTCCATGGTGGCGGCCCCATGATTAACCAGATGCTTGAAAAGATGGGCATAAAATCCGATTTCATTGGGGGCAAGCGGATCACGGACGCCGCCACCATGGAGGTGGTCGAGATGGTGCTCTCGGGCACCGTGAACAAACGGATCGTGCAGGCCATCAACGCACAGGGCGGACGCGCGGTGGGTCTTTCGGGCAAGGATGCGAACCTTGTCACCTGCGATGTGGCCAACCCCGAACTGGGCCTTGTGGGCACCCCCTCCGAGGTTGATCCCGGCATTTTGCACACACTTTTCCGCGACAACATGATCCCGGTCATCGCACCTCTGGGCGCGGGACGTGCGGGCGAGACATACAATATTAACGGAGATACCGCAGCGGGCGCCATCGCCGCCGCTCTCAAGGCCGACCGCCTCCTCCTGCTGACAGATACAGACGGCGTCCGTGACGCTGAGGGTCAGGTCATGACCGAGCTTACGGCCAATGAAATAAGGCGTCTGACCGATGATGGCACGATTGCCGGCGGGATGATCCCGAAGACGGAAACCGCCCTCGCCGCTATCGCCGGGGGGGTGCGCGCGGTGGTCATTCTCGATGGGCGCGCGCCCAATGCACCGCTTCTTGAGCTTTTCACCGATCACGGTGCGGGGTCAATTATTCGTGCGTCCTGACACGGCGCTCTTGCACGGCCCCGACAAGCGCCTAATCTCCTGATCATGGAGAACGAAGCCCTCATCCGACTGGCCATCTTTCTGGGCCTTTTCGCGCTATTGGCCGCGATAGAATCCTACGCACCCCGCCGCACCCGGCAGGAGCCGCGCGGACGGCGCTGGATCACCAACTGGGGGATTGTGATCCTCAGCACCCTCGGCCTGCGCGCTCTGGCCCTTGCCATGCCGCTTCTCGCGGTTGGTGCCGCTCTCGACGCTCAGGCACAAGGCTGGGGCCTCATGAACCGGCTCGACCTCTCTCTTTGGGTGACGATTCCCCTGACCGTTCTGATCTTTGATCTGGCCATCTGGGCACAGCATCTTGTGACCCATAAGGTGCCACTCTTGTGGCGTTTGCACCGCGTTCACCATGCCGACCGAGACATAGACGTCACCACCGCGATCCGCTTTCACCCGGTCGAGATCGCGCTGTCCATGCTGCTCAAGATCGGTCTGGTATATCTTCTTGGCCCGCCCGCCATCGGCATCGTTGTGTTCGAGATTGTCCTGAACGGCACCGCCATGTTCAACCACGCCAATATCGCGCTGCCCCGCCGCGCCGATGCCCTCCTGCGCAAGCTGATCGTGACTCCTGACATGCACCGGGTCCATCACTCGGTCCACCGCGGCGAGCATGACACGAATTATGGCTTTGCTCTTTCGGTCTGGGACAGGTTATTTGGCACATATCTTGCACAGCCCAAAGACGGGCACGAGGCGATGACGATAGGACTGGAATGGCAGGACGAAAGACCCTCGAAACTCGGATGGAGCCTATGGCTGCCGTTTCAGAGGAAGTGACCTATGACGGCGTCCGTGCGCTCGTGGCACGGGAGTGCCTGATCATCCTCTGTGCCCTGCATGAAAAGGGCGACACCGTCCTTCTTCTCGGCCCCGGTGACGGCTTCTGGGAGATGTTCCGCGACACACCCGAGATGCAGGATGGAGCGCCGGACCCGATGGATCGCTGGTCCGAACGGGTGATCGGTCGGCTGGCCGACACAGTGGGCTCCGAGGCTGTGTTCCCCTTCGGAGGCCCCCCCTATCAACCCTTCCTCCGTTGGGCGCTCAGCTCGGGCCACGCCTGGTCAAGCCCGGTTGGAATGCTCGTTCATGGCACGGCGGGAATGATGGTCTCTTTTCGCGGCGCCTTGCGTATCAAAGGCGAATTGGATCTGCCACCCGCGCCAGAAACCTCCCCGTGCGATAGCTGCGAGGACAAACCCTGTCTCACAGCCTGCCCGGTCAATGCGCTTAGCGATGCGCATTTCTACAAGGTTGAGGACTGTCACAGCTATCTCGACACGCTGCCCGGTGCGATCTGCATGAAGGGCGGCTGCCTTGTGCGCCGCGCGTGTCCGATCAGCCAAAGCTTTGACCGAAGCCCGGCGCAATCGGCGCTCCACATGCGCTACTTTCATACAACATGACCCGCCGTCTCATCCTCATGCGGCACGCGAAATCAAGTTGGAACCACCCCGGCATGATGGATCATGACCGCCCGCTGAACGATCGGGGCCGCCGCTCGGCCAAGGCGATGGGCAAATGGCTTCGCGACATTGGCGCGAC
>Ga0102932_1002018_pt1 | contig 10414 bp, 9 predicted proteins | sample SalPonR1_C_D2_MG_FD_78212 | JGI IMG/M metagenome (GOLD analysis project Ga0102932, IMG submission 78212) | Salt pond soil microbial communities from South San Francisco under conditions of wetland restoration - Salt Pond MetaG R1_C_D2_MG | ecosystem: Environmental > Aquatic > Marine > Intertidal...
GAACACGAAAGGGCAGCAGGATGACAAGCGCGATCGATCAGGGCAAAGCCGGCGGCATTTCCATTCACGCGGTCGATGTCTCGCGCGGTGTCCCGGCGACAAACCTGTCGGTCCGGCTGCGCCGGCTGGAGCCCGATGCGATGGTCATTGCCGAAGGGGCCTGTGCTGCGAATGGTCATTTCGTGCATCCTGTCTCCGGAGGCGATGGTGTGGTTCGCGGTACCTACGAAGTCGAATTCGACGTTGGTTTGTTCTTTCGCGAAACAGGGATTAGTCTTCCTGATCCCTCGTTTCTGGATGTTGCCGTATTCCGGTTTGGCATCGATGCCGTGCAGGAACATTTTCACTTGCCGTTCAAATTCACCCCCTGGGGGTTTTCCATGTTCCGCGGCGGCGCCTGACCGCTTACCAAGAAACCTCTCACCCATCGGCGGCCTCGACACGATTTGATGCCTCAGCCAGCTCTGGAGAAGTTGAGAAGGCGCGCGCAGCACGCGCGGAGATCACAGAGGCGATCTCCGCCAGGGTCGAGACATGCTCTTCCACCGGTGTTGCCGCGAGTCGGCACTCGAAGATCTCGAAAACGGTTTCCAGGTCCGGGACACGGTGAAGTGCCAGGATGAACGGGTGGCCGAACCGATCGGAATATGCCGCATTCATACCTGCCAGACGTGCCGTGGTATCTGGGTCAAGAGACGTCAGGCCGAGGCGGCCTTGTTCGCTGGTGGAGGCTTCCGTCATCGTCCCCTCTTCGGCCTCGCGTCCAGCGAGTTCGGGATGTGCGCGGAACAGCGCCAGGCGCCGCTCGAAGCCCGCTTCAAGAATGGTGTCGACAAGCCGCTGCGCCACGTCCTGATCAGAGGTAAAGGGGCGGGCATCGACAATCTGTTCGGCCACCCAAAGAGACCTTTCGACAATGGGTTCGAGCAGGCTAAGCGCCGATTCCCGTGACGCCGTATTAAGTTCCCGCAAGCACCCCGCCGCTGCCATTCGATACGTTTCCCCCGCCTGACTTGTTGACGATACTTGCTGCCTCCATTGCAATCCATGACGTAATGAGCAACGTATCGTTCGAAAAATTAGGATACTTGCCGATGCAACTACACCTCGTACCCCGCTGCCTCCACTACATCGAGGCGGTCGCCGACCATGGGTCGATTCAGTCTGCTGCCCGCGCGATCGGCATCTCGGCCTCGGCAATAGACCGGCAGGTCAAGCTAGTCGAAGACGGGCTGGGCGTCCGCCTTTTCGATCGTCACACACGCGGCATGAAGCTCTCACCCGCGGGCGAAATGTTTGTGCTTCTCGCCCGGAGATGGCGCGCCGACGAGACCCAGATCCAGTCCGAGGTAAAGCGTATGCAGGGCGTGGATTTTGGTCACGTTCGGCTGACGACGATGGACAGTCTCGTCAACGGGGTGATCCCACAGTTCCTAGATATCGTTTCCAGGAAGTATCCGCGTGTCCGCGTTGACGTTGAAGTCGCGACGCCGGACGAGGCGGCCGACCAACTGGACAACGGACAGTGCGACTTGGTTCTTTGTTTCAACCTTCGTCGGCAGCGAGACATTCATGTGATTTGGACGGACGATCTGCCGCTATTCTGCGTGCTTGCGCCGAGCCACCCGCTCGCAGACCAGCAGGCGGTCAGTCTTGCGGACGTGCGCAAGCACGCAATCGTCGTTCAAAGCAGGACGCTTTCGATCCGCCGTATGCTCGACGAGCGGCATTCTTGGGTGTTTGAACAAGGCGCGCCGCCTGTCGTCACAAACTCTCTTCAATTGCTCAAGCAACTCGCCGCAGCGGGAGGGCATGTGGCTCTGACGTCAGAGATGGATGCAGCGCCAGAATTGCTGAGCGGCGCCTTGCTGGCTCTTCCGGTAACAGGTCCAAATCTCACGTCGCAGTCGATCAGCGTTGCAGTCAACGCTCGACGGACGCTTCCGCGGATCACGAACGTCGTGGCCAAGTGCCTGGGCGAGGTGGCGTCCGAGACACTGCATGCAGTTCGCTTCCCAAAAACAAGCTAAAGCGGAACCAACCATCAGTTGGCAGGCCTCGGTCGGGAGTTCGCCGATGATAGGCCGACGCGGACTCGGGGTCTGCTCCGGGCTCTTTACGGTCATCTGAGGATTCCGGGCAGATGTCCGCTTTGGCGGGGCGAGCCGACGTCGGCACGGTCGGTAGAAGGTTCCACTCTGCGGACAAATGAGACGTCAATGGGCGCGATTTCTGGATTTCTCTACTCCGACCTGAAGACCATCGCACCGTCGCAGGGCGCAGCGCAAATTCAGCGGGCGAGCCGGTCCGCCAGCCGCAACGCGAGCGCTACTGCCGTCAGGGTTGGGTTCGCCCAGCTTCCTGTCGGGAACACCGAAGACCCAGCGATGAAAAGGTTTTCTATCCCGTGCACTCTGCCTTCACGGTCAACAACGCCGCTCGAGGGGTCCGACGACATGCGCGTTGTCCCCATGTGATGCTTCCCGCCGGTGGTCGAGGCGGGCCAGACGCCGTTCTCGCCGGGGGGTGTACCGATAAGACGCCCAATGCCCGCATCACGCACACCCGCCTCAAGCGAACGCCACAATCGCGCCGCGCCGCGCCCGTCCCCGGGATCGATCTGCCAGTCGATCCTCGCCCGTCGCCGTCCGAGCCTGTCTCGCGCCGCGGTCAGCGTGACCCGGCTCTCGGAACGGGGCGATGCCTCGATTTGCATCCTGAGCGCGATGCGCGTCTGCGGTCTCACGACTTGAGCGGCGTGACCGAGAACGAGCCGAGCAACCGAAGGCGCATAACGCAAAAGTGCGCCGCCCATGGCCGCCGTCCCGCGGTCTGGATAGCGCTCTTTGCGAAGAATCTCGGCGAAGTGGGTGACAGCCTCGCCACCCGGCCCGTCGTAGTCGGGCGTGAGCTGGAAGGCAGCACGGTGCATGAAGAAGGCGGCGGCCCCGTTCAGGCCCTCGTCCCGAATCTGCTGCTCGCTCAGCGCATAGGCCACGATGGCGCCGGGGTGTGGTGAAAGGTCGGAGAACTGTTTCACGATGTGGGGACCACATTCCATCGCTTCGGTCGCGGGCTCCAGGTGCCCGGCGTAGCAATAGAGGTGATCCATGAACACGCGGCCAACCTGACCATAGCCATTGCCGATGCCGCCGCGCAGCCGGGCATCCGAAAGCAGAAGAAGCCGAGCGTTTTCAATACCGCCACCAGCCAGTACGGTGGCCCGAGACTGCACCCGCACGCGCCTTCCGCCTTGGAGCGCAACGTTCAGCGCGGTCACACGGTGTCCGTCATCATCCACCTCGATCTCGGTCACGTCCGAGCCGAGCGTGATCCGGATTTCCGTGTCGGTCTCAAACTGCTTCCGCCAGTACCGCGCCGGATCCTGCCGCTGCGCGATCGGCAGGATGACAGACCTCAGTGTTGCGCCAAGATCGGGCACGCTACCGATCCGCTTCTCCCATGCGGTTAGGTCGTTGGCTGGATGGGGCACCGCCAGAAGTGCCTCGGCACGGGCAAACCATGGCTCAAGCTCCTGAAGCGTCACGGGCCAGGTCGGCCGACCGCCCGTGCCGTCGAGGTCGTGCGGCTCCGGCCTCGGGCACAGGCCCGCCCAGTACCCACCGGTGCCGCCAAAGCATCGGAAACGGGAGAACCCGAGGGCGTGGTTGGTCATGCCCGCCCGTTCGGCCCAGAGATCGTCCTGCCCTCGGACGGAAGGCTGCCATCCGCCCCCCTCCAGCACCAGCACCTTTAGGCCCGCCCCAAGGAAAGCCTGCGCCAGTGACAGACCCACGACGCCCGCACCGACGATGCAGAGGTCCGTTTCGATCGTCGCGCCGTCGGTCCAGTCGGGATTGGGGTCGATCATGGTGCGTGCACCTCAGCCTGGAAATCTGCCCGACGCCAGGTCCGGAGTGGCGCTCCGACATCCGGTCCGGTCTGGTCTGCAGCCTGCGACTGCATCATGCCGCCCAGCCAAGCGCTGCCAGTGTGCTCGCGATGCCACGGTTCAGCACAAGCGCTGCCAATGCTCCGAGGCCGAGTGCAACCGCCGTAAGCACCGCGCGCCCCGCCGACCGGCCCGGGGCCGAAAGATGTATGGCTAGGCCCGCACCTCCGCCCGCAAGAGACGTGACCAGGGCCGCAGCAATCGGTCCGTATTCAGGGATCGCAAGAAGGTGGGCCGGAACCGCCACAAGCAGCGCCAAGGTCGACAGCGCTGCTGGGACGCGCATCGATCCAGCGGCCGCCCAACGACCGGAGCCAAGTGCGTTGAGCCATGCCCCAGCTCCGCCAAGCGCCAGCCAGGCGAATAGCGGTGCGGCCGGTACAAAATCCGGACCGAAGAGCACGGGAACGAAAGGCGGTGCTGCGCCAATGGCCGCAACGAACAGGATCAATCCGCTCGCAGCCACCTGATCGGTCCGGCGATCCAAACGGTCGAAATCACCTCCATCCTTCCCCCGCGCAAGCGCTACGGTCGCCATGGGCGCGACCACGCCTGCAACCAGCGCGGGGATGACGGCCACATGTTGCGCCGCTGCATACCACCCGACAGCGCCGGCCGCGGTCCCAAGGGCGGCCAGAAGCAGGATATCGACGCGATTGAAAAGCTGGATCGAGACCGACTGGACCAGGCTCGAGCCTGCTATTCCGGCGAGGTCTACCATCGGTCCGTCCCTGCCGAGCGGCAGTCGTATTCGCGTCCGGTACCATGCAATCTCACCCAACCGCGCAACTGCGATTGCCGCAAGCGCCGCCACCGCGCCACCGCCGGCAAGGATCACCGCGACGACAGCACCCAGTCTCGCAGCATGGAAAAGCCCGGCACCAATTCCCGGCGCCACGTAATCGCCCGTCGCCGTCAATACACCTCGGTAGAGCCGCGAAAGCGCCAGCAGGAGAACTTCGCTTCCCGCCACGGCAAAGGATGTGAGAAGCAACGGCATTTCGAGGATTTGCCCAGCCAGCAACCCGGCAAGCGCAAAGATGAACCACCCCGCAAATCCCCATCTCAGACATGCGCGCAATAGCGTTCCGGCGGTGCCGAGCGGATCCTTCGCCACGGGAACCAAGACCAGCGCGGCGCGGCTCAACAGCGGCGCGAGCGACCAGCCGAACGCCGCCGATGCCGCTGCCGCAAGCCCGAAAACCCCAAAGGCCTCTGGTCCCAGATGCCGCGCCAGAAGTGCTATGGCCACTACGGCGCAGACTAGACCCGTACCCTCGCCAACAAAACCGGCAAGCGCGCCTCGCGCCATACCGCCACGACGCGGCAAAGGGGCGTTCTCAGCGCGCGAGGTGAACTTCATCGGCCCGCAAGTTGCGCCAGCGACGGTATTCCATCCGTGCCAGCGCATAGCGCTTTCCGCCGTCCCCGAAGGCATACCCGATGCCCTCACCGAGACCGCTTGCGGCCAGCAGCAGGAATGCCATCGGAAGCGCCGAGACGAAAAGACCACGATCCGACCCGGTGGATATGACATCGTGGCTCACGGCGAGACTGCGCTTCATCGGGATCGCCGGCGACAGAAGCGCGAAAGCCAACCGTCGCCAGGGGCTCCAACCGGAGGCGCGGCTTGCGGCGAACATACGCCCCGCAAGGAACTGGAGCCGAACGGATCGGCCAACCAGCGAGTAGTTGAGATGCGCGACCTCGTTCTCAGGATCGAGAAAGAGCGTATAACCCTGTGCACGCAAATCGGCGTGCATCACCCACTCCGCCTCAAGCATGGCGGCTAGGCGCGCACCGTAGGCCAGAAGCAAATCGCGACGGTAAGCCGAGTTGTGTCCGGGTAATGCCGACACCTCACCCCCGCGCGCGCCCCGCAGCCATGGGCTATATTCGACGGCCAGATTTGCCCAGCTGACGGCGGTGCGCGGGTTGGCATTGTCAAAAACCGGACCAACGCCCGCATGGCCTGCACGCAAGCCATCGATAAGCCGCGCGGCCCAGTCGTCGCGCACGGGAAAACAGTGGTCTTCGGCCAATGCCACGAACGGCGCGGCCGCGGCCCGGATCGACTCGGCGCGCGCTGTGGCCGAGGTGACCGTATCTGCGTGCAGGACACGCAAGGATCTGAACGCGGATTGCGCTTCGCCGGGAAGCTGCAAGGCTTGCGGGTCAGCCGCGCCAATTACGATCTCGAGATCGGCTGCGACGGTCTGGCACGCCAGCCGCTGGATGATCCGGTCCAATCCTTGCCCGCCCTCGTCCGTCACCAGTATCACGGAGAGTGCCGGCGCGACCCTCTCCAGGGGCAGCCTGGCAGGGGCTGTGGCCGTCATTGCGCTTTCTCGCGGGTCACGCGGTCCGAAAACTCAGGAGGGTGGCCGCCGCCCCGCAAACGCTCGGCCGTGTAGCCGCAGGTCATCGCGACCTGTGAGAGGGCGATCAGGGCCGATTGCGCCGCCCGCGACAGGATAGGCGCGTCATGCTCGCTCCGGAAAGGCTCAAGCAGAAGGCCCGTGTAGAACCAAAAGGGCTCGAGGTTAAGACGCGGATCGTCGCCAAGCTTCAGATGCAGCCGTCGCGCCCCCCGCCCGTAACTCGCATGTTGAGCGAAGAAAGAGGCCAGCGACAGGTGGTGAAAATGCCGAACCCTTGCCTCGGGACAATAGACCAGCGGCAGGCCGGATGCCTGCCAACGCAGGCCGAGGTCGCGATCTTCGGACGCGAAGCGAAAAAACGGATCAAGCTTTCCCATATTCAGAAAGACACGCCGCGAAAAGCCGATATTGTTGGTAGTGAAGAAACGCATGCGCTGATCGGTTTCGTCGTACCAGCGGTAGAGGAAATCCATGACTCTCTGGCTGGCGCCGGAAAATTTGTTCCTAGGATACCCGTTAACGACACCTCCGCCGACCAAGGCCTCCGGGCAACGCCGATGCGCCGCCTCGAGCCGGGAGAGCCAATGGACATCTGGCCTGCAGTCGTCGTCGGTGAAGGCCACGAAATCACCTGTCGCCGCTTCGACGCCAAGATTGCGGGCCGCCGCCGGCCCCTTGTTTTGTTGACGCATCACGGTAACGCGATCGCCGAAATCAGACACCACCGTGTTCAGCGGCGTATCACTGCCATCGTCGACAACGATGATGCGGAAATCAGGGTGATCCAGCCGGCAAAGTGAGGTTAAGCACTCGCGCAATTGCCGCGGGCGGTTGTAGGACGCTACAATGATCGTGGACGGTTTAGACAAGATCGGTCGCAGCATACCCTCACAGACTGGGTTTTTCCAAAGGAAGTGACGTCGCCCAGCAATGTGACACTTGCATCAAACGCTTGGCAACGCTCTTGGGTCTGAGGCGGGCCAGAATGCTGGGTCACGCCGCAACGGGTGCTTGAACTGCAATTATCCTTAGCACTCATGGTCAGGGCCGCGCATTGAAGAAGATTGCCCACGCTGCGACTTGTGGAGGGCGACTACTTTGGGCTCGTCGGGGACATCTGACAAAATCGGTTGGATGACAGCTCTCCGGCGGGTTTCCGCCGCTCGCATCCGGTGAAGCAGTGGGCAATCCAGCAGTGCCTGGAGCTGTATGGGGGCAACGACAGCGACCAGCTGACTCCCCGCTGGACTTCCTGTCCGAACGGAGCGTCAGTGTCCCCAGACGAAGCACCCATCCTCTCCTGTCGCCCGGCCGCGCCGGGCTCACGCTGGTAGCGGCGGCCGTTTTGGCCGACGCGCACTGAACAGGAGAACCAGGATGGCAAATGAAACGACAACCGAGCCGGTTGCCGCGCCCCGTCCGCCCAGGCCGGGCACCACCAAGAAAGCCCGCCTTGAGAAGCTGATCCGTCGACGGCAGGGAGCGTCGCTGGAAACACTCATGACGGAACTTGACTGGCAGGCCCATACGATCCGCGCAGCGATCTCGCGGCTAAAGAAGGATGGCAGCGAGATCGTGCTCGACCGCGCGGCAAAGACTCCTGTCTACCGCATCGCTCCGCGAGGTGATGATTGATGCGGACGCATACCGCGAAGCGTTCCGAAGTTTGCGTGACCGATCTCCGTGACATGACCGCCGCGGACCTGAGAGCGCTCTGGGCCGAGCGCCTGGGCAAGCCGCCGCCACGGACATTCTCGGGGCGGCTTCTGCGCCTAGGGCTGGCCTGGCAAATGCAGGCAGCGCGCGAGGATGTAGAAAGCGCAGCCAACCGCCGGTCCTGGTCTGCGGTGGAAGCCCGACGATCTGCAGGCGCCACACAAAAAGCTGCGATCAGCGGCGTGGCGCCGGGCAGCCCGACCGCCGGTACCCGGCTGCTACGGTGCTGGGGAGGTGAAACCCACGAGGTCTTCGTCCGGGATGAGGAAGTAGAGTGGAAGGGCCAGAGCTACAGGTCCCTGTCCGCGGTGGCCCGCGCCATCACCGGAAGCCGGCGTAACGGTCCACGCTTCTTCGGCCTGAGGGAGGAGGGCAGGGGATGATCCGGCAGCGCTGTGCGATCTATACGCGGAAGTCCACCGAGGAGGGGCTCGAACAGAGCTTCAACTCGCTCGACGCGCAGCGCGAGGCTTGCAGCGCCTACGTCACGAGCCAGCGCCACGAGGGCTGGTCGGAGCTTCCTGACCGCTACGACGACGGCGGCTACTCGGGCGGCTCGATGGACCGGCCTGGGCTCGGGCGGCTCCTCGCCGACATCGCGGCGGGCCGGATCGACGTTGTCGTGGTCTACAAGGTCGACCGGCTGACCCGGGCGCTGTCGGACTTCGCGAAGATGGTGGAGATCTTCGATGCCTCGGGTGTCTCCTTCGTCTCGGTGACCCAGGCCTTCAACACGATCTCGTCGATGGGCCGGCTGACGCTGAACGTGCTTCTGTCCTTCGCCCAGTTCGAGCGCGAAGTTACCGCCGAGCGAATCCGCGACAAGGTGGCGGCCTCGAAGCGGAAGGGGATGTGGATGGGCGGCGCGGTGCCCTTCGGCTACCGGGCGGAGAACAAGGCGCTCGTGGTCGAGTCCGCCGAGGCCGAATCGGTCCGCACGATCTATGCGGAGTACCTTGAACTCGGATCGGTCCGGGCGCTGCGGGGTCGGCTCGATGCGCTGGGGATCGTGAGCCGGCGCCGGGTGGACCGCCATGGCAGGGTCACAGGCGGCGCGGCCTTCTCGCGCGGGGCGCTCTATCATCTCCTGAGGAACCCGCTCTATGCCGGCAAGGTCCGCCAGGGCGGGGAGGTCTTCGACGGGCTCCACGCGGCGATCGTGGACGAGGAGACCTGGGCCGAGACCCAGAACCGGCTCGACGCGCAGGGCGGGGGCCGGATCGCCGGGCGCCGCGGCAGCGCGCAACGCTGCCTCGACGGGATCCTCATCGATGCGCACGGCCGGCCGATGAGGACGACCTATGCCCAGCGGGCGGTGATGCAGGGCGGCACGCGCCGCACGAAGCGCTACTGCTACTATGTCAGCCGGCCGGAAGAGCAGGATCCGCAGCCCGTCACGCGTCTTCCGGCGCAGGCACTCGAACATGCAGTGGCGGAAGCCATCGCCGGGAAGATTGCGGATCGGGCATGGCTGCTCGATCGGCTGCGGGAAGTCACAGCCCAGGCACCGGCGCAGTTGAACCGGCAACGCATCGCAGAGATCGCAACGAAGCTTGCATCCGAAGCGGAGGACGAGCGGGTCGCCTGCTTGCACGACATCGTCCGGCAGATCGATCTTGCACCCGCAGCACTGCGGATCACCCTCGACATCGCGCCGTTAATGGAAGGCGCGGACGACGCGACGGATCTGTCCGCCAGCTTAGAGATCCCATACGCGAGGCACCAGAACGGCCGGGCCCGCCCGATCGTGATCTGGCCGGGCGATGCGCCGCGGCGCGATCCCGACCTCATCACGCTCGTTGCCGATGCGCGGCGCTGGATGGCCGAGCTTCTCGCCGGCGAAGCTACGACGGCCGCGGAGATCACGACGCGGGAGGGGCTTCGTAAAGGGGCGGTCAGCCGCATCCTGCCGCTCGCCTGGCTCGCGCCGGACATCGCCACGGCCATCCTCGAGGGGCGCCAGCCGGCCTCGCTCACCGCGAAGCGGTTGCGCGACCTCGACGATCTGCCGCTCTGCTGGCAGGAACAGCGTGAGTTGCTCGGCTTTCCGGACGTCTGATCCACGCGCCTCCTTCCGCCAAGACCTCACCTGAAATCAAGCCGCAGAGCACTCTGGCGAATTGCGCCGGAAATGGCAGCATGTAGAGCAAGAAGAGCCGCAAGTCTGCAGCGCAAACACCGGTAAGCCGCGGAAACTACCGGACTATCGGGATCGGGCAGACCTCGTCGCTGTTTGCAGGGAATGGGTGGTGGGCGACCCTGGAATCGAACCAGGCATGGGTCTCCCCGGCGGAGTTACAGTCCGCTGCCGCACCTTGCAGCTCGTCGCCCGATGCATCTCCGGACATGGGCCGGAGCGCGAGCC
>Ga0102932_1002019_pt1 | contig 10413 bp, 11 predicted proteins | sample SalPonR1_C_D2_MG_FD_78212 | JGI IMG/M metagenome (GOLD analysis project Ga0102932, IMG submission 78212) | Salt pond soil microbial communities from South San Francisco under conditions of wetland restoration - Salt Pond MetaG R1_C_D2_MG | ecosystem: Environmental > Aquatic > Marine > Intertidal...
ACAAAGCGCCGCGCGACAGAGCGGAAGTGTGCATCGATAGCCCTCTCGGACGCGTCGTGCGTGTAGACGCTGTGCATGTCGGCGATGATTGGTCTTTGCGCGCCGACGGGCCGAGGAAGCGCAATACCCTTGCAATTTTACGAATCCGAGAGCAGTGCGCGGAAATCGCTCTGCAGATCGACAAAGTCCCGGCGCCAGCGCTCGTTGGCCGTAAAAACGTTCAGCGTGAGCCCCAGCACATTGAGGTGCACGACCTGCATGCCCATGTACTTGACCAGCTTGGACGGCGCAATGCCCATGTGCATCACATCGCGCCCCTTCCACTTTGCCTCGATCAAATCCGACACACCGCAGCCGAGCAGGCGGAACTCGGGCGCCGTGAGCTTGAACTCGCACACGGTGCGCGGCGAGAGGTGCTTGATGTCGGCCCACGACAATCCAAAGTGCGACGCGAGTGCGAAGATCGGCAGCCGTCGGCGATACGGCTCCGTCAGGTGCAGGCCGGCCGAGAATCCTAGCTTGCGGAGCGCGGCCATGTCGCACACACCGGCATTGAAAAGATCCGCCGCGTCGGCGTCCGTGCTCTCGAACACGCGGTCAAGTGTGCGGCGCGCCTGCGCCATGCGCTCGGTCATTGTGCGCGGATCGCACGGCGAGTCGGACTCTGGCTCGACGCCGTTTGGTTTGTCGGACGACCAGACCGTTGACAGTTTGACGGAACTGGTGAACGAGCCCAGGGCACTCGCCACGCGCTTGCCGAGGTGCTCGGAGCCCAGCAGCTTTTTCTCGAGCTCCGGCGTCGGCGCACCGTTCTCGAGCGCAAAGCACACGTCGCGTTTGAAGCACTTGGCGTGCTTTGCGTTGAGCGTGGAGATAATCCGGTCGTCCGACAACTCTGGGTCCACGGCTGCGTCCCAGCGACCTGATGCGCTGGCGTCGCGTCGGCACAGCGAGCACCATTGCGCGCCTCCGATGCTCTCGGGGACGTTTTTGGCGCTCTTCAGGAGGTTCCTAGTGCACAACAAATGGATCCGATGCTTGCATTCTAGCACCGTGTGTGCCAAACCATCGCGCACCGGTTTTCCACAGATTCCGCATTCGTGGAGCACGGGCCGGTTCTCCAGCGGAGGAGCGAGCGGCGTGTGGTTGGGCTCTTCTGGTTCTGGCTCAAAGTTGAGAGCGGGGTAGTTTACGCTCATCGTTTGTATTCGCGCATAGCACAAAAGCGGCATTGAAACGCAGCATTACTTTTTACAGGCTCGCGAGCGTGCGCAGCGCACTCTCTTTCGACTCTTGCAGAGCACGACGCGCCCCGGCAGAGTCGTTGACAATTTGCTGCACCGTGGGCACTTTGTCAAAATCAAATTTGGCCACTTCGTGCGCTTGGAACGCCAAACACAGTTTGCCAGTGCCCGGATGCACACAGAACGGCGCCTTGATCAAATGCGAAGGCGTGCGTGTCACAGCCTCGTCAAGTCGCGGCCAGAGTGCCTGCACGGCCTCTTCAGCAGAGCGCGGGTGCCGCTCGAATATGTCAATAAACCATCTCACACACGCATCGATCGCCGTCCCGTCGCGCGCGTCGTACGACGCAAGCCATGCCAAAACAAACGAGCGCGAGTTGCGTCCTAGTGGCGCCGCTTTCCTGTCCATGACCCAGCAGTGCACCCCGCGTCGTCCGCTAAAGACCCAGAGCAGTTTGCGGAACCCCAGACGCGCTCGCAGAAGATGATCGAGCACCTCGACGGCGCACGCGGCATAGCGCCAGCAGCGCGCACACGCAGTCTTCGGATTCGCGCAGCACTGCCGGTCGTAGTCGGACACGTCGATGTCGAACACCAATTCGCGCAGCACCGGTTTGTATCCGGCCATGGTGCGATACCGCACGCACATGGAGTTCACGGCGCCAATGTCCAATTTGACCGGAACGCGACGGGACAGCGCGCGTTTCAGATCCGTCGACCCGTCGAACCAGAGATTGCGGCTGTACTCGTGCTCTCCGGATTCGCCCGCAAACGTAAACGAGATTTCGCGATGGGTCCACGGAAACGCATCCGGGTCTGCGTGCGTCAGCAAGCGGTCGAAGAAATCCAGAGGAAACCAGCGCGTGTAATACTGCAGCATTGTGTCGCGCGGAATGCCGCGAGCGTTTTGTGGCGCTGCCATTGCCGGGAAGAGCTGTTCCGGAGACATTGTCGGGAGGCTCATGGTTCGGTGTTTGAGATGTTTACGCAAGGATTCCCGCAATCGGATAGACGCCAAACTTGGACAGACCGTGAACCTTTTGGGACACTCCGATGACGGAATCCGTTGTCAGGAAAAGGTCAATATCCTCACACGCCTCGATGCGCTCGGCGGCGTCGCCCGGCAAAACGGAGTGCGGGACAATGACAACGACCTTGGTCGCGCTCGCCGCGCGCAAGGCCCGGGCGCATTTCATGAGCGTGCCTCCGGTGCGCACGAGATCGTCGACAATCACGACCCGGCGACCGGCAGCGCGCTGGGCATCCTCCACGCGCACCACTCGTTCTTCGCCAATGCGCTCTTTTGAGCAGCAAAGTGGCTGGTCGGGCCCGAGATCGAGCTCCTTGGCGTAGCGCTTCTTCGCTCCTTCGTCCGGAAACACGACCACAAACGGACTTTCGTCCTTTTCGCCTCGCTCGCGCAAAAGTGCAAGCAAATGCGGCACCAGCGAGGGCAGGCGCACGGAAGCGCCCTGGAAGTAGAACTTGTTCTGCAGAGTGTGCAGATCCGGAATCACGATGCGCTTGCGTCCGGGCAGACAGCTGAGCAGCTTGGCTTCGACGTTCGCCATCGCAATCTCGCCCTCGACCGATTCGCGCTCCATAGTGGCGGCGCCGGAGAACGGAATGAGGATGTCGAGGAAATCGGGCGAGTTCTCGGCAATCGCCATGAGGCACGCCAGATCGGTCATGCGCATTCCCGGGCTCCAGTTCGCCACGTACAAAACTTTTTGTCCGCAGACCGAGTGAAGTTCCGGAATGCGCACGTCCAGTTCTCCGTCGTCGAAAGTGCCCGCTTCAACGAACAGCACCTTTGTGCTTCCCGGAAACATTGAGACGCCTTTGCGCCCGGGGCCAGAATAAGCAATGTCGATTTGGCGAAACATTCTTGGTTGCGTTGGCAATTTGTTCAATCCAAGCATGCGCCCGAAATTCGCAAAACTGCTTCCAGATCCTCGAAATGCGGCAAATGCTCCAGCGCTTCGCGCACCGTCTTTTCAAATCTCGTACCGGCTCGCAATTTTGAAGACATACCTACGCGGCCGTCTTTGAGGAGCAGGATAATGGAGGCGAGGAGCGTGTGGTAATTCCTGCGACCAGGTATGCAGTTGGCGCACATTTTGCGCAAAGTGCCGGGGTGTGGTTCTCTGTATTGCAGGTACACGCAAAGCGCCCAAGGTGCGAAATGCACTGCATCTGCCCAATTGATTTTGGAATCTTCCTTTTGGATCTCTTGCACAAGACGATTGGCGACTTTCGCCACTTCAACGATTTCGCAATTTTGCAGCAGGCGAACGAATTCTCGTTCGTTCATCGTCTCGCTATATTGAACGCGACCAGACATTGTTGACTCCCCTTGGACAACTGCCACATTTAAGAACAACACCTTTTACTTCTCCTTTCGGCTAACCCTTCTTTCGGCATGCCAAGCTCCAACCGCATGTTCCGATGCTCGATAATCTCCTTCTTGGCACGATCGCGCAGAATACGATCAACCAAATACGCCAGAGACTCGACGCAGTTCTCGCCGCTTTTGGCCGACGTCCAAAAGTACTTAGCACTGTGCTCGGTGCGCGCGTCGCTGCTCCACGAGAGCGCCAGCTCGCTGCGCCGTGCCGTGTCCGATATCAAGTCCGACTTGTTGGCGCACACCACCTTTCGGTACCGCTGTTCGTCGTTGTCCAGGTCTAGCCTGCGTTCCCAGATTGCGAGCGAGCGGAACGTTTCGGGTCTCTTTGTGTCAAAAACCATCATAACACCCTCGATTCCGCCAAACATGTTGCAGCGCTGGTACGGGCGAAACCTGTCGTCGCCGACCATGTCATAGAGTACCACCTTGGCTCGGCGGCCGGTCGGGTAGTGCAAGCGCAGTATAACCATATCGACGGCCACGGTGGCGCGCACCTTGACACAGCACTCGCCCAGCTGCAGCCAGCGCAGAATGCTCGTCTTGCCGCAGGCACTGTCGCCGGCCACGGCCACTTTGACGAGATTGCGCTCGTACTCGGCGTTCTCTGCCTCGTTGGCCGACAGCCCGGAGCCGGACAGCACGCGTACGCGCGACAAGCGGTTGTCGGCTTCGTCGTCCATGCCCGCTAGCCTTGTCGGTTGGCCCGGCACAGGCGGGGATATTAATTTGAGATCTTTATTTTTGTTCCGGTGCGCCGCTCGGAAAGCAACGAAGACAGCACTGCACTTGCCAGGCCCGGTGCAATCAACCGCGCCGCGCAAAAACCAGCCCAGCAAGCCAGTCATTTTCCAGAGCACAAAAACCGCTCTCGTTTCGCAATGTCGCAAAGCTACACCCCTCTCGAACCGGTCAACATGAACGCGTCCAGCGCGGGCGCCGAGTGCGAAGACCAAGGCGTGCGCGCCAAGCGCCTCGTCGCGCGCCGCAAGGTGTGCGCCCAGCGCCGCACCACGGCGCGTCGCGACGCCGCCATGTCGTTCTTTGGCGGCTGGATTGCGACGCAGCTCGGCGCTCTGCTCGGCGCGTTTTTTCTCGGCCTGATCGCGGTGTCGGCGGCCGACTACAACGCCCTGGTGCCGGCCGTCGCTATCAACCTGATTCCGCTCGAGGTGGCCTTTGGCTACCTCGCCGTCATCTACGCCGGCGGCGTGACGTTTGGCCAGTTCTATGCCGGACACTTTGCGCCGCACGTGACGCTCGTGGCGTGGCTCTCGGATCCCAAGGCCTTCTCGCTGCTCGGCATTGCGCGCTACGTCGGCATCCTCGTTTTCGAGCTGATTGGCTACGTGCTCGCCGCTTTCCTCAGCAGCTTCTTTGTGGGCGGTGCGGCGGCGCCTCTCGGCTGTGCCAATCCGGCGGCGAGTGTCGGTTTGGCGCAGCAGATTCTCGGCTCGCTGATTGTCAAGCTCTTTGTCGGCCACATCTTCCTGCTCTCGGTCAAGCGCCACAAGGGCGGACCGTTTGGCGTGCTTGCGATTGCGCTTGTGGTCGCGGCGTCCATTCTTTCGCTCGGTCCGGTGACTGGCGGCGCGTACTCGCTCTCGCGCTACCTCGGCGTCGGCTTCGTGCAGGGCGGCGCGTGCCTGACGGCGCGCACGGCGCTCGTGGAGCTGGGCACGTTTATCGTGGCGGGTGTTCTGAACTTTCTGCTCGCGTCGTTTGTCTTCACGCGCTCGGCGTCCACCATGGCGGTTGAGTACAAGAAGTGCAAGACAGACGAGAGCAAGCGCAAGGATTGCTGAGGCGTAAAGGGCGCGCGCGGGCTGTGTCCCGGGGGTTTTTTCGAAATGTGTTGGTTTAATCAGAGTCTTGAGCGCGCAGCATAGCGTCCAGAGATCTGATGTCGGTGCTCAGGCAGGATATGCGTGCGAGCATCGTCGCAACGTCTTCGATGCTTTGCTTGCGCGCTAGACGTGCGGATTTGGTTCGCAGCCTGTAGTCCGCGCGTAGGTTTTTGGTTCTTGTTTGCTGTGATTCCAGTCTTTTTCGGATTGTGTCTATGGTTTTTGCAAAATTGTTCTTGTGTGCAGCGACACGCATTGCGTCTCTGCTTTGCAGCGGCGTCAGAGACCTGGCTTCGTTGTTGTCGCCGACCTTGTGTCCGAGATCGACACGCAGCATGTCTTCCTTTGCCAAAGATTCCGAGAGCGAAATGGCGAACACTTCTTCGCGGCTGCGCTCGAGTGCAGTGTATGTGCGCAAGGTGTGTCGGAATGTCTCTATGATGCGATTCTTTGATTGATCTATCAGCGGGTAGCACTCCGTAAACGCCTTCCTCAAACCAGCAGAGCACATCGAGTCTTCGCCGTAACACGTGATAGAGTGCGAAATACGTGCAAACTGGCGCGCTATTTCTCTATCTCGAGCAGCCATGACGCTTCGTAATAAGTTTAGCCTGTGCCGGAGAGACAAAACAATATCACAGAGCTCTTGGTTTGCCTGGGCCGACTCGCTCTCGGAAACGTCGTCCGACGATGTCACGTAGACAAACGAACTCGACGAAGACGACGACGACGACGAAGCGCTTATATCACACACGCTCACAATATCGGATGCGGCAACGGCGTGAGCGACTGAAACATCTGGTTCGTGTTTCTCTTCTGTTTCGTCCAGCTGACACGAGACGAGGTCGTGCGATGTTTGCGAACGATTCATGAAGCGCGGTTGTTAATCCGAGAAAGACTCGTACACGTTTTGGGTCTCGGGATCCATTTCGGTGCCGCTTTTTTACACAGAGCATCCACTTTACCACCAGTCTATTGTGCACATACCACACCACGCCCGGAGATGCCGGAAGCGCGGCGAGATCGCCGGAAGTTCCGGCAAATCTGTGAACAGAATCAGCTTACGTCAGAGCAAATGGGGGTACTGAACATCTTCAATAGCTCGGGGTCTCTCTTGATTGGCTTCTTCGCAACTGGTTTCATCTACGAGCGCATTGTGCCGCTGGCGCCGGAAACACAGCTCTTGCAGCTGACGCTCATTGTCATTTCGGTGACGTTGCCGTTGCTGTGGACAATCAGCTGGCTCTTGACATCCAAGCTATCCTACATAGCGTGGCGCGACAACGAGAGCTGGTGCTTGCTAATGATGGAGTTTGGCAAAGTCGTGCGCACATCGTGCTTCTTTCTCTGCACGCATTTCATCTACGGATTGGTGATTTCATACTTCATCGGCGCGCGATGCTCGTTGCTCGAGTGCTTCGCTCTCATTCCGGTCGTAGTGGTGGCGTTTCATTTTTTTATTCGGATTTTGCAGCCGACCGTGATTTAGGGATTTTTCGATCCGAAACTGGTCCGCGATTCTCAACCCAACCAACCAAAACCAAAAATGAGCAAGACAGCGAAAACGGTGGCCGCGACCCGGGAAATGTGCGCAGGCGCACTGGAGTCGTTTACGGAAATGCAAGAAATGCTCGATCTGTACAAGAAGGTCTCGGGCGACACGAAGAAGAAAAACAGTTTTTGGGCGCTCGTTGTGCGCGCCTTTGGCCGCTATTCCGAGGCGGATCGCAATGAGTTTGTGGACGACTTTGTCGCTCACCTCGACACCGAGGGCTTCGAACGCCTGCAGTCGTTTTTTCTGCTCGACAAGTTCGACGCAATGCTGCCGCTGTTGCAGATCGCCGATGCCGAGATTGACTCGGCGAGTCTCACCATCGACATTCTCTCCGGCATTCCGCGCGAGAAAGTGCCCAAGGCACAGAAGCTTGCCGCCAAGCTGTCAGATCTGTACGTTGTCGGCGACGACGACGAAGACAGCGATGAGTCGATCGAGGACAAGAGCGGCGCCAAGATGTTTTTGGTCGATATTCTTGCGCAAAAGCTGGAGATCGCGGTGTTTGGCGAGGAGGAGGCAGAGAAACTGCTCCAGAACCGCAAGAAGTCTGCGGAGGAAGAAGAGCGCAAGCAGAAGGAGCAGACGAAAAAGGACAAAAAGGACAAGAAGCGCAAGAAACGCGAAGACGACGGCGAAGACGACGGCGAGTCGAGCAAAAAGTCCCCGAAAAAGACCAAGTCTAGCTCTTCGCCAAAGAACACGGCGAAGCGCAAGCGCGAAGAGGAGGGCGAAGAAGAGCAAACCGACGAGAAGTCCGAAGTCGTCACTCAGCAAGATTCCGGATCCGAGTGATTCACTAAACATTCAATGTCCGCGATTTATCTCTGCACGTGAAGCGCAGAGCGAAAAATTGCAACCCGCAAACTTTAGCCTAAACGATAACCACACCAGAACCAAACACACCGGCCCGTCGATGCGTTTCGTTGATGGAATCATGTGCGCAAACTGGGTTTATGTCGAGCGCGCTGCCGCGCAAGCTCCAGAAACAGGAGCCAGCGCACACGAAGAAGCCGTTGATGGCTCCGAAGGGCTCTGTGCCGACTTTGGTGACATCTACGCGCACTTTGCCCGCCGCGCCAGTTCCGGCGCTCGAGAGCGCGGTGATTGTCATGGAGGCCGACGAAGCGCTTCGGCGCTGGAAGAAGAGGCGCGTCGGCTGCGCTCCGAAATCTACGCCACTTTTGCCGGCGCAACTGCCGCGTTTTTCGTTGGATCCGAGGAGGAACCTGGAGCTGACGACGACGACGGACGTTTCGATTTCAACGGGTCCGTCGGTTCAAGAGCTGGCACAGAGAAACGAAGCCATCGCTCGCCGGGCGCGGTCGAGGCAGTCTGGGCCCGCTTCGTCGCCGCCGAGCGCAAGCAACACGAGCTCTGTGCTCAAGCGGAAAAGCTCTGCCGTGCCCGCAGAGAGCTTAGCGCCGCGCGCGCCGACAAAGCAACAGGTCCTCGAAGCTCTGGGTGCGTCGGCGCCGCGACCGTCCGATGCTCGACAATCAAGTCTCAGATGTGCGATCACTTTGTGTTCGTCGGTCGACCGTCGCAAGAAGTCGGACGGGCGCCATACACTGCCCTATACGGGACAGTGTCACGCTGGCAGCTGCCCGGGCAAAGTGCACGCGCGTAATTTGTGCCGCAAACACTACATGCGCGCGCTGCGGAGGCTAAAGAAAGGTTCTGACATTGAAATTTTTCACTGACGTCTACATTTCAATTGTAGCCGACTCGTCGTCGTCCTGTTCGTCGCCGTCGTACGTTTCCCTGGCAGCGCTGATAAACGCTATGGACTGTGCGTCTAAGCGAGACCCGAAGAACACAAGGGAACGCTCGGGATCCTCGAACATGTCCGGTGCGCGCAAAATGCTTGCCTCGAACAACGAATAGCGCGATTCGACGGCCACAAAGTCGCCCGCTTTCAACTGGCGCACCGTTGTGCCGCACAGACTCTCGAACAACACAGGCTGCTCAGCATCGCGCGAGACAATCTTCTCGATCACAACGCGGCCCTTTGCCGAACCGTCCGCCCGCCGTCGCAGCTTCACGCGGGGCTCCGGCGCGTCGTCTGGCGCTTGTTCGAACACAACGCGGGCCTGCAAGAAAATATCGTAGTCGTACGAAGCCATTTGGTTGGCCGGTTCGCGAAGATTGCCAATTACCGTCAGCTCGGCACGCGGCGGATTTCCGAGTTGGGCGAGAAACTGCTCCATTTCCTCAGATTCCGGACTGCGCCGCCGGCGCTTGTCCGGCCGTTCGCCGTTCATTCCAATCAGTTCTGACGTCTGCGCTACGCGCCAACCAGACATATTGCGCAGTTCTGTGTGTGCTTCCTGGACGCTGCTGTGCCCAAACGCTATTTCTGATTACAAAAATCCGAACCGGGACCACCCGGAACTTCCGACTCACTTGGCCAAAAATGACGACGGCGTCGACTTCGCGCAAACGTCCGGTCCCGTTGGAGTGGCAACAGGAGTATGTTCCGCGGCACCAGGATCTCGCTTTTCTGCGCGAGAGTAGCGCCCAGAAATACCGAGAATTCCTCGAGAAGCACAGCGGCGACGAGGTTCGGGCGAAGCAAGAATTAGACGCCTGGCTTCAAGACCGCGATGTGCGCGCTGCAATGCTGCGCGAAGCAATGGAGGCCGAACGGCTGGAAGACATCGCGCGCACTGGGCTCTACGGCGAGAAGGAGTGCGATTTGTGCAACAAGTGCTTCGACACACCGAGCGAGATGAAAGCGCACCTGCGCTCGCACCGCCGAGCGAACAAACGCGGCGGTCGTATTTACCACTGCGACCACTGCAACTTCATGTCGCTGCACAAGAGCAACGTGGCGCGCCATCAGCGCGAGCGCCACAGAGCCGCGCCGGAGACTCTGCGGTGCGGTGAGTGCAGTCGCGCATTCGCGACGCGCGCCGAACTCGACGCACACCGGGCACACGAACACACGAGGCGCTGGTACTGCGCCAAGTGGCCGTGCTGCGAAAACGCACGACGGTGCACGTACTTTCGCGATCGCTGGAGCCTCGAGCGGCATCTCGCGCTCAAGCACCGCCAGTTTCGCGAAAACGGAGTGTTTCTTCGCGACAGTGTGCTATACAAAAGCCGCGCGGGCAAGCTAGAGAAGCCGCATGCGTGTGATCAGTGCGCCTTTGCGGCGCGAACTGCGGAGCTCTTGGCGGCGCACGTGAGCAGCAAGCACGAGGAAAAGCAGGTGTGCTGGACTTGTCTGGAGAGCGTCGAGCCGGGCGGGTTGCAGCAGCACAACAAAGAACACCACGCCGACAAGCTGACGTGTACGCTGTGTGATCCGCCGCGGATCTTTGCGCGCTCGGATAGTCTACGCACGCATGTGGAGACTGG
>Ga0102932_1002021_pt1 | contig 10409 bp, 10 predicted proteins | sample SalPonR1_C_D2_MG_FD_78212 | JGI IMG/M metagenome (GOLD analysis project Ga0102932, IMG submission 78212) | Salt pond soil microbial communities from South San Francisco under conditions of wetland restoration - Salt Pond MetaG R1_C_D2_MG | ecosystem: Environmental > Aquatic > Marine > Intertidal...
CGATCTGGAGAACCGCGATATCGGTGGCCGGATCGGTACCGACCACTTCCGCCGCGCGCGTCGAGCCATCGGTGAGCAGGATTTCGACTTCGGTGGCACCTTCCACGACGTGGTTGTTGGTGACGACATAGCCGTCTTCGCTGATCATGAAACCGGAGCCGCCGGCGACAGTCTCGCGCTGTGGTGCCTGCTGGCCCGGCATGCCGCCAAACGGACCGGGCATCCCGAACGGTCCGCGCTCGGGGGCCATCTGGCGCGGAGCCGCGACGCCGCGAGCGGTGATCCCGACGACCGTCGGACTGAGATCGGCGACGATTGTCGTGAAATCCTCGGGCGGGGTCATCGCGGCCTCTTGCGCGATGGTTGCGGGTGTGCTGGCCAAACAGGCTATCGCGACAGCTGCGGAAAGGGTTTGTTGCTGCGTCAGCTTTCTCATTCGTTCCTCCTATGGAAATGCAATTTCGCCGGTTCGGTCCAACCGACGCGCGTCATCGCCAGCGCGTCGGTGTCTTCAAGGCGGCGGCCTCGCCAAACCCGGAGGACAGCCGCCTGTTTCTTGGATGCAGCAACGCCCGACTGCCCCAAACGTTCCAACTCGCATCGTTGGCCATGATGCTGGCAATCGGCGTTGTGGCAACGCGTCCTGTGCCCCGGTCACCGCCCAAGGGCGGCCAGGCTCGGGGTCGCGATCGCGTCGGCAATCGTTGGCGAAAAGGGGCTAGTCCGGTGGGTCCGGCAACTGGTCGATCTCGTCCATCGGGCCGGTTCTGATGACTGAACCGGACGGCGTGATCAGCGCCCAATATCCGCCAAAGCTGTAGACACCTTGTCCATTCGGCATGCCTGCGGCCGTGTCTCGGTAGAAATGAAAAAGCGTGCGTCCCGCATAGACAAGCACGTCCTCGCCGCCGACGCTTCGTGTCTCGACCAAATCGGGATCAAGCCCGTCTCCGACGCGGATATCCCCCTCGACCTTGACCAGGGGCCAATGGTCCCGGCACCAGATGTCGCAGGATTCCAGCGGGTCCAGACCGTCACCGCCAATGTCGTAGTCGGTCAGAAACGCGTAGACCGGCCTGCCATCGGAATGGGCGACATAAGCACCATATTCTGCATTGGACTCCGCGACGAGCGTGGCCGTTTCGGGATCCTGCGCCCATGCGGAGCCGCTATGGGCCAGCAGAGCGACGGCGAATGACGTCAAGATGCGCATGGGATTTCCTTCCTTGGTTTTCCCAAGCGACCAGCCACGTTCGTGCGCTATCCGCCGGGGCCCTGAACTCAAACTTCCAACGACCAAAAGAGGCGACGGGTTCCGCAACCGCATCGACGCCAAAAGCTTTGGAAGGACGGCTCAGGCAGGCGTCGAGAGCCACGGACAAGCCAGGACAAACAAACGGCTTTCCGTTCTATTTGTCGTCCTCGATGTCCCTCACGCCGTCCGGAGAATTTCCGGCTTCTGGAAACGCCGAGCGCAGGGTCGCCACACCGACCTGCGAATGTGCGTTATCCAAAAGGCGCCTGCGCTCCCTGCGCTTGGCGGTCTCATCAATCCCCATGGCCGTGTTGAGGTCCTCCTTGAGGCGCGGGTCTGCCTCCCCATCCCGGTTGAAGGACCACATCAGCCTTGGATCGCCATAGGGAAGCGGATCTCCTGGGCGCCCGTTCCCATCCGCCCGGCCGGTGTGCCAGGTATGCCAGGTCTTGCCGTAACTGTTGACGAGGAGCCGCATGAGTTCGATTTCCGCCGCGGCAGGAAGATCAGGCGCGGCCAGTTGCCCCGAGAAAACTTCGTAATTATGCGGATGCCAGTAGGGTTTTTCCTCCTCCGGCAGGCCATTGAACAAGGTTTCGGATATTATGTATTCCACCCCGATCAGGTTCGCGTCCTCGGTGTTGCCATCGAAGATGGCGCATTGGAGCACATCCGCATTCACCTGAGCGCAGAAATGGTGCGCTTCCATCTGCATCTGCGGATCGTGGCGCGCGCAATGCAGACCCACCACATAGATGTCGAAGCTCTTGAGCGGGGCGTGGGTCTGCATCAGTTCCGCGCCGGTCTCGAGGGTGGCGCGCCAGAGCGATGTGTCTTCGCCCGGGGGGCGCAGCTTTGGGGGACGCTTTGTCATATCTTCCACTCTCTCCGCTGGCCTGTCGACCGGACGCCCCGCACGCCTGCAAACGTGACAGGACTTTGGCTCACTCGCTCCTTGGGGCCGCCTCTGTCGAGCGCCGCGTCATCGAGGCCACCACGATCTCCATCAGCCCGACAAGAAGATGGGGCCACCAGATCAGCGCGGCGAAACCGAAAAGCCAAGGCGACACGGCGAGCAGGATGCCGCTGCCTATGTCGGCGCCAAGATGCACCTTGAGCGGGATCACCTTGGCGGCACTCAGTTCGTATCGGGTGATGAGGCTCATTGCGATGATCGCCACACCGATGACCTGTGGCAGCCATTGTTCCACCCCACCGGTCGCGAAACCGAACAGGTATGGCGCGATAATCAGCAATACGCCGGTGACGTAGTCGATAATTCCATGTGTTCGCGTGTCGATCATTTTGTCTCTCCTGATGTGGCGGCAATTAAACGAGGGCATTTTGCAAATCGTTCCGATCATTGTTGCGATCCCTCTGACGACGCGACGGGGATGCCCGGATTGCGGTGTCTGGCAGCCGTTGCGAAGGTCTGTTCCCGGCAAATTTCCAGGCAAGCGCAAACCAGGCCGGGGGCAAAAGGCGGATTATGGCCCAATGATTTTTTTTCGCGCTGCGCCGCGCTTTCGACGCGGAACCGGAGTGTTGCAAATTTGTTTTTTCTTCGGTCACCGACCAGATTGAAAGGAGAAGGACCATGGCTGACAACAAGAACGCCGATACACGCCCGGCAACCGGATCGGACCGCAACGAAAGCGGTCAATTCAGCGGCGGCGACGCCGCACGCGACGCCGGCCACAAGGGCGGCGAAGCGTCCTCGGGCAGCTTCCAGCAAGGCTCCGAACGGGCGAGCGAAGCCGGACAGAAGGGTGGTCAAGCATCATCCGGAAGTTTCGAACAAGGCTCCGATCGCGCGAGCGAGGCAGGCCGCAAAGGCGGCGAGGCCTCCTCGGGCAGCTTTGAAAAGGGCTCCGAGCGCGCAAGCGAAGCAGGCCGCAAGGGCGGATCGCGTTGAACCTTGATGATCGTGGGTCCCCGCTTTTGCGGGGGCCTGCCCCGCCACGCTGAGCGCCCTTCTTCTTTCAGCAGGCCGGATCGGGGCTTTATTTCAAAAACGTCATCTGCACCGCGAATGCGCCATCAGGTATAGACCGACGAAAGGACACATCATGTCAGATGAGAAAAAGACCACCCGCACCATTCCAACCGACGTGCAGCGCGAAAAAGGCAACGTCATCAACCAGACCGCCCAGCAAATCGATCCTGCCGGGCGACACCGCGTTGACGTGAACGCCAATGTCGAAAGCGATCTGACCACCAAGCAACCCGGCGGACTACCGCAGAACCTGCCACCCCAAGGACCCGACTCCGCGCAGGATGGCAAAGAGGTTCGCGATGCGGGCCCGAAGGAGATGCAGAACCCGCCGGAACGATGGGACGAGGTTGACGAAGAGGTCGACGAGTCCTTCCCGGCGAGCGATCCTCCGGCGAATTACTGAAAGTCCGACCGCAGGGCGCAGGCTTGACGTGCCCGCGATTGAACATGTGCATGAAATATCTCGCAGGGATCGAAAGACCTGCGCTGTGCAAAGACGGGCGCTTGTCCATCCGGGAACCCGCGCAGGGGTGGGCTGCGTTGGTTCGGCATCACCGCGCCGGTCCGCGCAACGCATCTGTCTTGTTCGTTGGCGTTGAATTTGCGAAGGACGTGGCCGTCAACGAAGCCGAAAAGGACAGGCCGTACAGGTGCGTAGGATCCTTGGAAAACTGACCGCGTTCATTGTGGGGGCCGCTGCCGCCGGCATTGTGGCTTGGCTTGTGCTCGACACGCCAACCCCGATACCGGACCCCCGCGAAGTCACCCCACGCGGCGCCCTTGCCCCGCAGGAGGAAACGATCATCGCGCTTTTCGAACGCGCGCAGGAATCGGTCGTGTCGATCACCACCGAGGAACGCGTGGTCGATCCCTGGGCGCGGCGCGCCATCGACGTGCCGCGCGGAACCGGGTCGGGTTTCGTCTGGGACGAGGCGGGACATGTCGTCACCAATCACCACGTCATCACGGGCGCCTCGGGGGCACGCCTTCGGCTGGCGGACGGGCGCGTGCTTCAGGCCACACTCGTCGGGTCCGCGCCAGAGCACGACCTGGCGGTTCTGCGCATCGAAACCGGGCGCGACAGACCCACGCCCCTGCCCATCGGTGAAAGCGGCACGCTTCAGGTCGGGCAATCGGTTCTTGCCATCGGCAATCCCTTTGGTTTGGACTGGACCCTGACAACGGGGATCGTCTCGGCGCTCGACCGGGAAATCCCGGCGCGCGGCGGTGGCTTGGTCGAAGGGCTGATCCAGACCGACGCGGCGATCAACCCGGGCAATTCGGGCGGTCCGCTGATCGACAGTGCCGGGCGTCTGATCGGCGTGAACACGGCCATCTTCAGCCCGTCCGGCGCCAGTGCCGGGATCGGCTTTGCCGTGCCTGTCGACACGGTCAGCCGCGTTGTGCCGCGGTTGATCCAGGCCGGACGCTATAGCCCGCCCTATCTTGGCGTCCGACACTCCGACCGGATCAGCGCGCTCGCCTCGGCAAGAGGGCTCAAAGGTGTGCCCGTTCTGGGTGTCGAACCCGGTTCCCCCGCTGCGGCCGTCGATCTGCGCCCCGCTGGCGAGGATGCGGCTGGTCAACTGGTGCTGCGCGACATCATCGTCGCCCTCGGGGGCCAGAGCGTGTCGAGCCGTGCCGAACTGGAGGCGGCGCTTGCCGCGCAGACCCCGAACGAGCCCGTGACCCTGCGTATCTGGCGGGAAGGCGAGACCATCGACCTGAGCGTCGTCCTGGCAGACCCGGACCCATAACGCCCGATCGGTCAGGCTGACGCTGCGGCCCCATGCGGAACGGTCCTTGCCCCGACATGTGCATCTACGCTACCAGAATACATGTCATCCTGCCCTTGCCCGACCGAGACACCGTCTTGCGCGACACATGGCCAGGGTACCCTATGAACGCACGGTAGCGACCGAGCATATCCAATCCTTGGCCGATCGCGCTAGCCGAACTCGGAAGAGGGAGTTGACAGGTATGAGCGTGAACTCGGACTCCAGAAGTACATCCCGGCTGCTCCGGCGATCCTTTACGGCGTTTCTCGTACTGATCGTATTGATTGTCTTGGCATTCCTTGCGGCCTTTTCCGCCTCGCTCTACGAGGCGGGACGCCACAATGCCGCCAGCATGGCCACCGCGGTGGAACAATACGTGAGCCGTAGCCTCGAGGTGAGCGAGATCATGGCACGGGATGCGCTGGGATATCTCGAGCGGCGTGGATCGGTCGAAGATCTTTCCCGGGACCGCGAGGCTCACGAGTATTTCTCCGATCTCGCCGATGCGATGCGGATCACCGAAGGCATGATCTTTGTCGATCCCGGCGGGACCGTGCTTCTGCATTCCGACAGCTTTCCCGCCGCACCGGTTGATCTGTCCGACCGCGACTGGTTCCGCGCCCATCTCGACGGCGCCGACACCTATATCGACGGCAGCTTCATCAGCCGTGTGACGGGGACACTCGTGTTCGTCCACACCTTCGCCTTGCGGGACGACACGGGCGATCTGCTTGGTGTCGTGAACATCGGCATTCCGTCAGATGCGATCCTGAGCTCGCAGGCCATGCCCTTCGAGGGAGACGGCATCGTCACAGAAGTTTTCAAGCAGACCGGGAATGTCATCGCGCGCGACCCCTTTCCCAACGACCTCGTCGGTGTCCCTCTGGACGTGTCGGATCAGGTGCAGGAAGGCACATCGGTTCTTGAACGCTCCCTTGACGGCCGCTTCGAGGTGGCGAACTACAATGCCATTCCCGCCTACGATCTTGTTGCCGCCGTCAGGATCCCCCTCGGCGTCGTGCTGCACCCCCTGATAGTGACGGCGGCGATCACGCTGCCGCTTCTGGCCCTGATCCTGGTGGGCGCCTTCGCGACCATGCGCCATCTCGACTCCAAGCAGAAACAGCTCACGCGCGGAGCGACCCGTCTCGAAGCGGTGTTGCAGGCCTCCGGTATCGGGGCGTGGCAATGGCTGCCGAAGACCGACGAGACCGAGTATCTCGGACGTTGGGGAGAAATGCTCGGCTACCGAACCGAAGAGATCAAGACCAACAAGACGGCCTGGGAGGATTTTCTGCACCCCGACGAGCGGGAGCATCTTCTCGACAGCTTTGACCGGCTTCTGAAGGGCGAGAAGGACGTGTTCTACGAAGAACACCGGATGCGGCACAAGGACGGGCACTGGATCTGGGTTCTGGACAGCTGCCGCGTCGTGGAGCGGGACGCTGCAAACCAACCCGAGGTCGTGATCGGCATCCACTTCGACATCTCCGAGCGCCGCGACGCCGAAGAACGCATGCGTGCGATCTCGCTCGAGGTTGATCACCGTTCCAAGAACCTTCTCGCGGTGGTGCAGTCGCTGGTCTCGATGACGAAACTCGACAGCGAAGAAACCTTCAAGACCACCCTGCGCGGCAGGATCCAGGCGCTTGCGCGGGCGCATGAGCTTCTTTCGCGAAGCCGCTGGAAGGGTGCCGACCTGCGCGTGATCGCCGAGGAAGAGCTTGGTCCCTATACCGCGGAACGTGGCGGTGACATCGAGATCGAAGGTCCGCCGACTTTCCTGAGCGCCTCGTCGATCCAGGCATTGGCGATGACGCTGCATGAACTTGCGACCAACGCCGCGAAACACGGTGCGCTGTCGGTCCCGGATGGCCGCCTACGTCTGACATGGCATGTTCTGCCGCATGGGTCGGATTTTGAAATCCTCTGGGAGGAACAGGGCAGGAAGGCTGCGGCAACCACTGCGCCGACTTCCGGCTTTGGATCGCGGCTGATGCGCATGATGATCGAGTCGCAGCTTGGAGGAACTCTGGAAACCGAGATGCTCGAGCGCGGGTTCCGGTGCCGGATGCGGGTGCCCACGGCGCTTGTTCTGCGCGCGGCGTCGGAACCACATGGCCCGCACGTGGGCAGCACCCCCCTGCCCGAGGCCCCCGAAAAGCTCGTTGGCCGACGGATCCTGCTGGTCGAGGACGAAGCGATGCTGGCGGCCGAAACCGCGTCCCAGCTCGCGGCGGCAGGCCACACCATCGTGGCCGTGGCCTCGCGCGTGTCCGAAGCGACGATGATTGCCGCCGGCGTCGATGTCGAAGCCGCCGTGCTGGACCTGAACCTGCACGGAGAACTGAGCTTCCCGGTCGCGGACACGCTGCGCGAACGCGGCATCCCCTTTGTCTTCGTGACCGGCTACCAACACGAGAACCTCATTCCGGCGCGGTTCAAGTCGGCACCCGTGGTCAGCAAACCGTTTCCCAGGGACGCTTTGCTGAACGCCCTGGCAAAAACCTGTGCGGAACCGTTACCGGAAGCCGGCTGATCCGGAACCTGCGGCGGCCCAAGACCATTCATCCGGATCGCGGCGGAATGGTTCGGGACACAGCGGATCGCCAGGGACGACGCGCCAATCAGACGTTTGAGGTTTGGAAGATGCCCTGGAACCGGTTGCGCAGTTCGTTCTTCTGAACCTTGCCCATCGTGTTCCGGGGAAGCGCCTCCATGATTTCGAAATGGCGCGGTCGCTTGAATCCGGCCAGCCTGGCTTTCACCTCTGCCTCGATGGCGCCAAGATCGAGTTCGGCCCCCTCTTCCGGCACCAGTACGGCCACGACGCTTTCGCCGAAATCCGGGTGTGGCGCGCCGACCACGGCGCTTTCCAGCACGCCCGGCAGGTCATCGAGGAACAGTTCTATTTCCTTGGGATAGATATTGAAGCCGCCCGAAATGATCAGGTCCTTGCCGCGCCCGACGATCGAAATGTAGCCATCCGCGTCGATCTTCGCCAGATCGCCGGTGATGAAGAACCCGTCTTCCCGCAATTCCTCGGCGGTCTTTTCGGGCATGTTCCAGTACCCCTTGAACACGTTCGGACCGCGGACCTCGAGCACACCGATTTCGCCAGTGGGCAAGGTCTCTCCTGTCTTGGGATCGCAGATTTTGACCTCGACCCCCGGCAGCGGGAACCCGACCGTTCCGGCCCGACGGTCCCCTTCGTAGGGGTTCGACGTGCTCATGCTGGTTTCGGTCATCCCGTAGCGTTCAAGGATACGATGCCCGGTGCGGGCTTCAAAGCGTTCATGCGTTTCTTCCAGAAGTGGCGCCGACCCCGAGATGAAGACCCGCATGTGCCCAGTCAGGGCACGGTCGAACCGCGCGTCGTCAAGCAGCCGCGTGTAGAACGTGGGAACCCCCATCATCGCTGTCGCCCGGGGCAGCTGCGCGATCACCGTATCGGTGTCGAATTTCGGCAGCCAGATCATCGACCCGCCGGCGAGCAACGTCACGTTCGACGCAACAAAGAGCCCGTGCGTGTGAAAGATCGGCAAGGCATGCAGCAGGACATCCTCGTCGCGGAACTGCCAGATCTTCACAAGCGCTTCGGCGTTCGACAGCAGGTTGCGATGGGTCAGCATCGCCCCCTTGGACCGGCCCGTCGTGCCCGAAGTGTAAAGCAGCGCCGCCAGATCGTCTGCGTCTCGGTCAGCGACCTCCGTGCGGACCGGCAGAGCGTCCGCCTCCTGACGGAGCGAGCCATCGCCAGTCGCGTCCATTGTCCTGAGTGCCGCGCCGGTCTGGTTGGCAATCGCAGTCACGTCATCGACTTCAGCCGGGTCACAGACAAAGAGCGACGCGCCGCTGTCGTCGATGAAATAGGAAAGCTCTGTGGGCGTATAGGCGGTGTTCAACGGCAGATACACCGCGCCCGATTGCAGACAGGCGGCGTAAAGCGCCAGGGCATCCGCCGATTTCTGCACATGGACCGCAACCCGGTCGCCGGCCAGGACGCCCAGCTTGTGCAACGCGCTGGCATAGCGTCCGGCAAGATCCACAAACTCTGCGTAAGTCACGGCTGTTCCGTCGTGCAAATGCAGGAAAACTGTCGTCTGCCCCCGTTGGGGGGCGATCAGGGCATCGTATAGTGGGTTACTCACGTCCTGAACTCTCCTGAATCCTTCAACTGTCGGTCGTGGCCGCAGTCACCATGCAGCAATCAAAGCCCCGCTGGTCTTGCGCGTTTGCGGGGTCCGAGCGGCTCCGTCAATCCCCGCCCTGACCGCATCGGCGATGACTCGGTGTTCACCCGATGATCGCGCGATGTGCAAGGCAATGGAAAGACCCTTTCGACGAAAGACATGCATCTCGCGTCTTATGGTGTCCGCACCAAATCTGCTTCGGGATGACTGCCGCTGCCACCACCATGTTGTGGAATTGGTGAGCGCGCAGTACGTCGGCAAGTGCCGGTTTCTCTCGGGTCAGGCGTCCACCGTCTCGACCACCTCTGCGAATTTGGAAAAGAAACTGGCCGCCAGTTTCTTGGCCGTGCTCTGGATCAGGCGCGAGCCCAGCTGCGCCAGCTTGCCGCCGATTTCGGCCTTGGCGTCGTAGCGCAGGATGGTTGCGCCATCGACCTCTTCCAGCGTCACGTCGGCCCCACCCTTGGCATGGCCCGCCGCACCACCATTGCCTTGACCGGTCAGCGAAAACGCATCCGGCGCGCCCGCTGTGTCCAGTACGACCGTTCCGCTGAACCGCGCCTTCACCGGGCCGACCTTGAGCACGACCTTGGCTTCGAGATCGGTATCCGAATGCTTGATCAGCTCCTCGCAGCCGGGGATGCACTGGCGCAGCACCTCGGGGTCGTTCAGCGCGGCATAGACCACGTCCTTGGGGGCGTTGATCGTGATTTCGTCCTTGAGTTCCATCTTTGGGTCCTTTTCATCAGCAACAAGGGAATTTGATCGAGGCCAGCAGATCGGCCTGTTCCTTGGTCATGGGCGCGCGCCGCAGATACCGTCTGACCCTGGCAAAGAGGTCGAACATCACGTTGCCCCCGTTTCGGTGCGCTGCCTGCGGCGACGGACCTCGGTGAGTTGGGCGAGGATCGACAGCGCGATCTCGTCGGGGGTGACCGCGCCGATGGCCAGACCAGCGGGCGCCTGCACGCGGGACAGGGCGGATTGCGACACGCCCTGCCCGATCAAAGTTTCCGACAGGGTCGCGAACTTGCGGCGGCTGCCGAAAAAGGCAACAAAGCTCGCCTCGGCCTCAAGCGCCTGTTTGAGGCAGGCCAAATCGTTCTTGCCCTGCGTGGCGACGACGATCATCCGGGTCTCCCCGTCAGCCAGCGGGCGCACCGCGCTTTGCGCCTCGCCCTGCGCCA
>Ga0102932_1002027_pt1 | contig 10387 bp, 8 predicted proteins | sample SalPonR1_C_D2_MG_FD_78212 | JGI IMG/M metagenome (GOLD analysis project Ga0102932, IMG submission 78212) | Salt pond soil microbial communities from South San Francisco under conditions of wetland restoration - Salt Pond MetaG R1_C_D2_MG | ecosystem: Environmental > Aquatic > Marine > Intertidal...
CAACGACCCGAAAAATCGCCACTGCCGAACTGGATACGGTCGCCCACATGCCCCACGAACAGGGCGTAAAGGTCGCTTTTGTTATAGTCTTTCAGAACGTAGAAATTGGGTGTCACGATAAAGGCCGGGCCATGCCGCCCCGCGGGCATCAGCAAAAAGCCCTGACCGCGCCCTTCATGCGCCGGGAAGGGCCGGCCTGACACGCGGGCGATGCCCATGGCCGCCCATTCGGCAATCGCGCGGCCCTGATCGGGGCCTTCCAGCGTGCAGGATACGTTTGGCGGCACTGTCACCTCGAACCCCCAATCGCGGCCGGGCACCCAGCCGTGCCGCGCCAGATAGGTCGCTATTGAGGCCATCGTGTCCGCCTCGGAGCGCCAGATATCGGCGCGCCCGTCACCATCGCCATCGGCGGCGTATTTCAGAAAGTTTGACGGCATGAATTGCGGCTGGCCAAGCGCGCCCGCCCAACTGCTTTTCATCGCAGCGCCCGGCGCGTGGCCGGCTTGCTTGATTTGCAGCGCGGCGATCAATTCGTCTGTGAAATAGTCGGCGCGGGTGCTCATGAAGCCTTTGGTGCCGAGCACCTCAAAGGCGTTGTGCGGAATAGCGGCGCGGCCATAGGCGCTTTCGCGGCCCCAGATGCCCAAAACAATGCGCCCCGGCACGCCGGTGGCGCGTTCCATGCGGGCCAATGTGGCGGCGTGGCGCTTGGCCATCGTGCGGCCTGTGATCGTGGCGGCGCGCAGGTTGCCCGCGCCGAAGTATGTCGCAGGTGCGCCGAATTCGGATTGCCGTTGTGCCTTTGGGGTTTGGGAGGCTTGGCCCGGCGGCACCAGATCGGGCAGATCCCAGTTCAGCGTGACGCCTGAAAATGCGCTGTCAAAGGTGGCGCGGCTGACGCCCTTGGCGCGGGCGCGGGGCCAGACCGTTTGCTCCAGCCATGTGCGAAACTGCTGTTGGACGCTTGCGCGGTCCTGCGCGGCGGCGGGCAAGGGCAGCAGGGCGACGGCCACAAGGGCAAGAATGAAGGCGCGCAGCATGGAAAGCTCCTGTCGGGACAGGGCCAGCATGGCGCAGAACGTAGCGGCACGCCAGTGATGCGCGCAATAGCTCGCCAAAGCGGCGGTTATATGTGCAGCCGACCTTCCCATAGGCCGCGCGTGACCAGTTCGCGGGCCACGTCCAATGTCATGTCTTCAACCGCCAGACAGGCGCGGGTCATCACCCGTGCGGGGCTTTTTACAAGGTAGACCGGGCGCGTCATGGTCGGGTCGATGATCGGCGCGCGGATCAGATCGCCACGTTGCACGAAATCCTGCGCGGCCACCGGCGCAAAGATGGTATAGCCCGAACCGCGCGCGACCAGCTCCTTGATCTGGGTCATCGCGTCCATTTCGACCACTACGTTCAGGCGCACATCGTGGCGTTTGCAATAGGCTTCGATCTGGTTACGCAACCCATTCGACGGCAGCACCAGATCCAGCTTTTCCAAGGCGCGCAACGGCACCGGGGTGCCGGGGGGCGTTTCCAGCGGCCATGCGTCGGGGGCCGAATAGAAAAACAATTCCTCGTCCATCACATGGGTGCCGCGCAATTGGCCGTTGCTTTTGAGATCGTACAGAAAGCCGATATCAAGCGTGCCATCAAGCAGCCAGTTTTCCAGATAGCCGCTCATGGCTTCGACGGCGCGCAGGCGCACATCGGGCAGTTCCAGCCGCACGGTTTCGGCCAGCGGCACCGACATGATCATCGAACACGAGGGCGGCATGCCGAACACCACACGCCCGCTGACGGTGCCGCCGCGTTCGCGCATGTCTTCGATACAGCGATCAAGGCTGTCACAGATGCCGCGCGCATGATCCAAAAGGATGCGCCCCTCGTCGGTCAGGACCGTCCCGCGCGCCGAACGTTCGACCAGTTTGACCGACAGTTCCTGTTCCATCCGGTGCAGGTGTTGCGATAGCGAAGGTTGCGCCACGCCAATGGCCTGCGCCGCCGCCGAGATCGACGGTGCCTCGGCCACGGCAAGGAAATAGCGCAGGTGTTTGATATCCATTCTGTGACCCGTCAGTTGAATTCGATCACCTGCCGAATGGCGGTGCCGTCATCCAACTGGTCCATCGCAAGGTTGATTTGGTCAAGGGGCAAACGGTGCGTCAGCATCTTTTCGACCGGCAGTTTGCCTTGTTGATGCAGCGAAAACATGCGCGGCAGGTCGCGTTGCGGCACGCAAGAACCTATATAGCTGCCTTTCAGCGCGCGTTCCTCGGCCACCAGTTTCAGCGCATTCAGCGACATCCGCGCATCCGGGTGTGGCAGGCCTGCGGTCACGGTCATGCCGCCCCGGCAGGTGCAGTCATAGGCGGTTTCCAGCGCCTTGACCGATCCGGCCAGCTCAATCGCGTAATCCACGCCGCCGCCGGTGATATCGCGCACCGCTTCGGTGGTGTGGTCGTCGGCGGTGATGGCATGGGTGGCGCCCATGCTCATCGCGGTGTCAAGCTTTGAGGCAAACGGATCGACCACCACGACCTGACCGGCGCCAGCGGCCACCGCGCCCAGAACCGCGGACAGGCCAACACCGCCCAAGCCCACCACCGCGACCTTGCTGCCCGGTGTCACCTTGGCGGTATTGAACACCGCGCCCGCGCCGGTCAGCATGGCGCAGGAAAACAACGCCGAGATGTGGGTGGGGATATCGGCCTCGACTTTCACCAGCGATTGGCGGGCCAGCACCGCATGCGTGGCAAAGGCCGAGACGCCGACATGGTGATGCACGGGTTTGCCATCCATCGACAGGCGGCGGTGGCCGGTCATCAACTCGCCCACGCCGTGATGTTTGGCCGCGCGGGTGCACAGGGCAGGGCGGCCTTCGGAACAGGGCAGGCAGGTGCCGCAGCCCGGCGCAAAGATGCACACCACATGATCGCCGGGCGCAAGATCGTCGATGCCGGGGCCGACCTCTTCGACGATGCCCGAGGCTTCGTGGCCCAAAACCATCGGCACCGGACGAGGGCGCGTTCCGTTGATCACCGACAGGTCCGAGTGGCACACCCCCGCCGCCGCGACGCGGATCATCACCTCACCCCGGCCGGGGGCTTCAAGCTCGACCTCCCGCACGGTTAGGGCTTTGTTCTTCTCGAAATCGCTTTTGATGTTTTCGCGTTCCAGAACGGCGGCTTGAATTTTCATGCTATACTCCCCCTTAGGTCGTGGTGTGGCGATATTTGCGGCCCTGTGCTGCTGTCGCGGAATGGTGCTCAGCGGACGTGCGCACGAATGCATCCGCGATAAGAGCGCACCATGGCTATAGGATACAAAGTGTTTCTTTTGTCCAGCAATAGGAAAATCATATCGCTGGAATAGCGCTAAGATATTGGCCGAACCTTTGGCAGAGGGGCTACGGTTTCCGAGATACGGCCTTGGGAGGAGCCATATTATGAAAATCAACTTGAAAACGAACGCAATCGTGATGGCGGCTTTTCTGGCCGCCGCCCCTGTCATGGCCGATGGCAAATGGGGGGAGGGCGATCAGCTTGGCGCTGCAAATTTGATGACCGCCGAGCGGATTAAAGCCGCAGCTGGACTGGTGACCGAGGGCAAGGTCTACAGTCTTGGGATGGAAGTGGGGCCAGATACGCCAGCGTTTCCGCCGCGCAGTCTGTCGGTGACGGTCTTGCAGCCCAACCAAAATGGCAACAGCGGTCTTGGTGAAAACAATTTCACCTATAACGACGATATTTTCATGGGCTGGCTAGGGATCGGCTCGCAAATCGACGGGCTGGGCCATTCCGGGGTCGACCATGTCTATTACGGTGGCCGCACCTATGACGATTTCGCGCCCGCGTCGGGCTTGACCGAACTGGGCTTGAATAATCTGCCGGGCCTTGTGGGGCGTGGTGTGATGCTGGACATGACCCGCCACTTTGACACTGAAATGGTGGAAGAGGGCGTGCCCTATACTGCTGAAGACGTCAAAGCGGCCGCCGAAGCTCAAAACGTCGAGCTGCGCGAAGGCGATGTTGTCTTGTTCCATTCCAACTGGATGGATCTTTTGGACGGCGACAACGCCGATCCCGCACGCTTTGGCGCGGCAGAGCCGGGTTTGGGTGTCAGCGGCGCTGAATATCTGGCCGAAATCGGCGTGATGGCTGTGGGCGCCGACACATGGGGCATGGAGGTTGTTCCGGCCGAGGAAGAGGGTCAAGCCTTTCGGGCGCATCAGATTCTGCAACCGGAAAACGGCATCTATATCCTTGAAAACATGGATACGCGGGAATTGGCCGCGGACGGGGTGAACGAGTTTCTCTTCGTACTGGGACAGGCCCGTATCGAAGGGTCTGTGCAGATGATCATCAATCCAATCGCGATCCGCTGAGGGATCGCTTCCTAGGGAGGTAAGACACATGACAAACAGTTTCGTAAAACGCACAGTGGCGGCGATGGTGGCCGGTGCCTTGCCGGTGATGGCAATCGCGGCGGACAAGCCGGAAAGCCTGAACATCGGGATGACGGCCTTTTTGACCGGCCCGGCGTCGGTCTTTGGCGTTCCGGCGCGTGACGCCGCCGAAATCATGGTTGACAATATCAACGCCGATGGCGGGATCAACGGTGTGCCGATCGACATCACGTTTATCGACGAAGGCGCGGGCGCCGAGGCGCTGACATCTGAATATCGCCGGATGGTGGAATCGGGCTCTGCCGAGGTCATGTTGGCCTCGATCTCGTCAGGCAACTGCCAGACCATCGCGCCTCTGGCCGAAGACCTTCAGGTTCCCAACCTGATGTGGGATTGCGGCACGCAGCGTATTTTCGAGGAAAACGATTATCAATACGTGTTCCGCACACAGGCCAACGCCACGCCAGAAATGCTGGCAACGGTGCTGTATCTTCTGAAAACCAACCCGGATTTCAAAACCATTGCCGTGGTCAACCAAGACTATGCGTGGGGCCGCGACAGCTGGGATATCTTCAGCACCGCGCTGAAGGCGATGAAACCCGATGTCGAGGTTTTGGCGGAATTCTTTCCCAAGTTCGGATCGCCCGACTTTTCCACCGAAATCTCGCGCTTGCAGGCGTTGCAACCTGACGTAATTCTGTCGACCTCATGGGGCGGGGATCTGGACACCTTCGTGCAGCAAGCCTCGCAGCGCGGGCTGCTCAACAGCTCGACCTTCGTGCTGCCGTTGGCGGAATCATCGCTAGAGCGGTTGGGCTCGGCGCTGACCGATGGGCATATCGTGGGGGCGCGCGGGGATCACTATTTCCTGCATCCCGAGCGTCGCGATGACGAGGACTTCAAATCGTTCATGGCGCAATACGAGGAAAAGACTGGTGATGTCAGTGTTTATCCCGTGTTCCACGCCAGCCAAGCGATTGCCGCCTTGCAGGGTGCATATGAGAAAGCCATCGAAGAAAATGGCGTTGAGTGGCCCAGCGAAGAGCAATTGCTGGCCGCGCTGGAAGGCCTGACCTTTCAGGGGCTTGGCCGTCCTGTGACCCTGCGTGAAGACAATCAGGGGATTGAGGATCAGTTGCTGGGCACCAGCGTGCAGACCGGAGACTACCCGTTCGCGACGATGCAAAACATCATGATTTTTGATGGCGAAGAGCTGACCACCCCGGTTGGCCAGAACTCGCTTGAATGGGTCAAGACACTGGATGCCAGCATGGTCGACAGTGTCACGGTGGATCAATACGACAACTGATCGCCTGCTCTGAAACTGCCGAAGAGGGCGCGAAATGTGCCCTCTTCGTGCCTTAAGCACTCGGATAAAAATATGAATCTCGCGATTTTCCTTTTGGCCCTGTTCGATGGCGTGGCCTACGCTGCGCTGGTTTTTATCGTGGCGCTGGGCCTGACCCTGATCTTTGGAGTGATGCGCATTCTGAACGTGGCGCATGGCTCACTCTATGCGATCGGCGCCTATACCACAGTGTCCTTGACCGGTTGGATATTGGCGCTTGGGTTTGCGCCGGTGCTGGCCTTTCCGCTGATGATCGTCTCAGCGATATTGGTGGGCATCGTGATTGGCGGGCCGTTGGAATATTTCTTGTTGCGGCGGATTTATGACAAATCCGAGGTGCTGCAATTGCTGGTGACCTTCGCGGTGTTCATGATCCTTGAGGATGTGCAGCGCCTTGTATGGGGCACGCAGCCGTATTTCGACTCGTCGGCGCTACAGGTGCTTGGCAATATCAGTGTGTTCGGCGTGACTTATACGATCTATCAGCTGATCCTGCTGCCACTTATCGCCGTGGTGTTGCTATTGGGGATGCGGTTTTTCCTGCGCCACACTCTGACCGGCAAGTTGATCACCGCCACCACAGAAGACCGTGAAGCGGCGCAATCCATCGGTGTGGATGCCGACAAGGTGTTCCTTTTCACCTTTATCATAGGCGCGGTTTTGGCCGGGTTGGGGGGCGCGTTGGCGTCGCCGACAACATCCATTCTGCCCGGCATGGGCGCAGATATGATCGTGCTGTCCTTTGCGGTGGTCGCGACCGCCGGGTTGGGCCAGATCGAGGGCGCGGCCCTGACTGCGCTGATGATCGGGCTGGGGCGGTCCTTTGCCGTTTACCTGTATCCCGAATTCTCGGTGCTGGTGCCGTATCTGATCATGGTGGTGGTTCTGCTGGTGCGGCCCGAGGGCCTGTTCGGCAGCCCTGCCGCGCGCAAGATTTGAGGCCCGGCATGAGCATGAGCACAAACAAAAGCAAATCCGCTGCCACCACACCCGAACCCGGAAAGGGACATTTTGTGATGAAAAGCCCCCTGTCGCTGCTTTGGGTCGTCGGAATCGTGGCGGTCATGGCCGTGCCGATCGCGGCACCGTCGCTGAAACTTCTGTTTACCTTCGCCATGGCCAAGGGGCTGGGCGTTCTGGGGGTGACGGTATTGTTGCGCGCTGGCCAAGTGTCGTTCGGGCATGCGCTTTATTTCGGGATCGCGGCCTATGCGGGCGCGTTCTTGATGGCCGCGATGCCAAGCACCGACTTCTTGATCGTATTGGTTGCCGGGGTGATCGGTGCCACACTGGCCGGTCTTTTCGTCGGCCTGTTCGTCGTGCGCTATCGCGGCATCTTTTTCGGGATGCTGAATTTGGCCTTTTCGATGATCTTCTGGTCGATCCTTGAAAAATTCTATCACTATACCGGCGGCGCCGATGGTATCCGGCTGGAACGGCCTACCGTTTTCGGCTCGGCCATGAACCACACCGACTTTGGCTTGGTTCTGTATTACATGCTGGTGGCACTGATGATCGGGTTGGGCTGGTATACGATCCGCTGGTTCAATTCGCCGGTTGGGCAATTGTTCCAGACGATCAAGACCAACGAAACCCGGTTGGAATATCTGGGCATCTCGCCCAAACGGGCACTATTGTCGGGCTATCTTCTGTCGGCGGCGCTGTGTGGCGTGGGCGGCGTGATGATGGGCATGGCGCAAGGCGTTGTCACACCCGAATATGTCTGGTGGGTGCGCTCGGCCGAGATGGTGTTCATCGCTGTTCTGGGCGGTGCCGGATCGGTGCAGGGCGCATTCCTTGGCGCGCTGATCTACGAGGCGGTTCGCACCTATGCGTCGGTCTATGCCGGTGACGTGTGGCAGATGATCCTTGGGGGCTTCTTGCTGGTGATCATCCTGTTCGCCCCCGGCGGCCTGATCGGCATTCTTCAATCGCTGTTCAAACGTAGCAACGACAAGACAGGAGGCGGGACATGAGCGATGCCCTTTTGGAAACGCGCAACCTTGTGATCAAGTTCGGCGGTGTGACCGCTGCCGACAACGTCTCGCTGAAAATCCACGAGGGGCGCAACCTTGCGATCATCGGCCCGAACGGCGCGGGCAAGACGACCTTTTTGAATATCTGCACCGGGTGGCTGAAACCCAGTCAGGGGCAGGTGTTGTTCGAAGGCCGCGACATCACCCCGTTGCCGCCGCGCAAGATTGTCGACCGGGGCGTTGCGCGGGCCTTTCAGATCCCGCAATTGTTTACCGAGCATACGGCGCTGGAAAACCTTCTGATTGCTGTGTCGGCGCGCGACAAGCTGCGCAACACGGTGATGGACATGCATGCCATTCCTGAACGCGATGAAATGCTGCACCTGTTGGATATGGTCGGCTGTGCCGATGTGGCCGACACCTTGGTGGTTGAGCTGTCAGAGGGTCAGCGCAAGCTGATCGACATCGCGGTGGCACTGGCGTTGAAGCCCAAGCTGCTGTTGATGGACGAGCCGACCTCGGGCGTGGCCTCGTCAGAAAAGCTTAAAATCATGGATATCCTGATCGGGGCGCTGAAAGAGGCCGAGGTGACCTCGGTCTTTGTCGAGCATGACATGGGTATTGTCGAAAACTACGCCGACGAGGTGGCTGTGTGGAACAGTGGCGACGTGCAGTTGCGCGGCACGCCGGCGGAAATTCTTGAGCATCCGGACGTGATCCGGGACGTGATAGGAGAGGTGGCGTAATGCTGGAACTGCGCAATGTGAATGCCTCGATCGGGATCATCCCGATCTTGCGCAACCTGAACTTCAAGATCGAACAGGCGCAAACCGTGGCGCTGATCGGCCGCAATGGCGCGGGCAAAACAACGCTGTTACGCACTATCATGGGGTTTACCAAAACCACCGGCGAGATCGTGTTTGACGGGCAGCCCATCAACGCGCTGCACCCGCCCAAGCGCCCTGGCCTTGGGATCGGCTATGCGCCCGAGGACCGGCGGTTGTTCTCGGCCTTCACGGTCGAGGAAAACATCCTGCTGCCCGCGCAGGCCGCGCGGCTGGACAAGGCGGAAACCGAAAAGCGGCTGGACCGGGCCTATACCGTTCTGCCCGAACTGCGCGAATTGGCCGGTCGCCCCGGCGGCACCGTGTCGGGCGGGCAGGGCAAGATGGTGGCCTTGGCACGTGCGCTGATGCTGGGCACCAAGCTGATCATGCTGGACGAGCCGTTTCAGGGGTTGGCCCCGGCCTTGGCGCAACGCTATGCCGAGGCGCTACGCACTTTGCGCGATGCCGACCGCTCGGTCACGCTGTTGATCACCGAATCCAACCCGTCCTTGTTGCGCGGCTTTGCCGACCGCACGCTTGTGATCGAGCGCGGCGAGATTGAGGAAGGGTCACTTGAACCTGAAGGAACACACGCATGAAGGACGCTGACACGATGACAGCTTTGGTAATTCCCGATCCCCTGAACCTGATCGGAAACGCATGGGTGCCGGCGGTCTCGGGCAAGACGATGGATGTTGTCTCGCCTATCGACGGCCAGCCCTTCGCGCAGATCGCCGACAGTGACGCGGCCGACATCGACGCGGCTGTAGCGGCGGCGCGGGCGGCCTATGATGGCGGCGCGTGGTCCACCCTGACCGCCGCCGAGCGTGGCCGCCTGATGATCCGCCTGTCCGAGCGTATTCTGGAGCATGTCGAAGATCTGGCGCAGCTTGAGACCCGCGACAACGGCAAGCCGATCAATCAGGCGCGGGCCGACATGAAAGTGACTGCGCGCTATTTCGAATTTTACGGCGGCGCCGCCGACAAGGTGCATGGCGAGGTGATCCCGTTCCTGAACGGCTACAACGTCGAAGTGCACCGCGAACCGCACGGCGTGACGGGCCACATCATCCCGTGGAACTACCCGGCGCAGATGTTTGGCCGCTCGGTCGCGCCCGCGCTGGCCATGGGCAACGCGACCGTTCTGAAACCCGCCGAAGATGCCTGCCTGACGGCGCTGCGTATCGCGCAATTGGCGCTTGAGGTCGGGTTCCCGCCCGGCGCGATCAACATCGTCACCGGGCGCGGCAACGTGGCCGGACAGGCGCTGGCCGATCACAAGGGGATCGACTTTATTTCCTTCACAGGTTCGCCCGAGGTGGGGGTGATCATCCAGACGGCGGCGGCCAAGAACTTTATCGGCTGCACACTGGAACTGGGCGGCAAGTCACCGCAGATCGTATTTGACGATGCCGATCTTGAGGCCGCTTTGCCGGTGCTGGTGAATGCCGTGATCCAGAATGGTGGGCAGACCTGTTCGGCAGGCACCCGCGTGCTGGTGCAGCGCGGTGTCTATGACAAGGTGGTCGCGGCCCTGACCGAGCGGTTCAAGGGAATTGCCGCCTCGGAGTCCGGTGAGGATGCGGTGCTTGGGCCGTTGATTTCGGCCAAGCAGAAAAAGCGCGTTGAAACCTATATAGCCGAGGCCGACGCCCCGCTGATGGCGCGCGGTACCGTGCGTCAAGATGCGCCGGAGGGGGGCTATTACGTGGCCCCCGCCGTCTTTGGCCCCTGTGATCCGCAGGCGCGTATCGCGCAGGAAGAAGTGTTCGGCCCGGTGCTGTGCATCATCCCGTTCGAGGATGAGGCCGAGGCGGTAAAGATTGCCAACGAC
>Ga0102932_1002028_pt1 | contig 10387 bp, 7 predicted proteins | sample SalPonR1_C_D2_MG_FD_78212 | JGI IMG/M metagenome (GOLD analysis project Ga0102932, IMG submission 78212) | Salt pond soil microbial communities from South San Francisco under conditions of wetland restoration - Salt Pond MetaG R1_C_D2_MG | ecosystem: Environmental > Aquatic > Marine > Intertidal...
CCACCCATGCCGCCACCCATGCCGCCTCCCATGCCGCCTCCCATGCCGCCTCCCATGCCGCCGCCCATGGCTTGACCACCCATGCCTCCCATGCCGCCGCCCATGTCACCCAACTGCGCCGTCACGCTCTCCGGTGCAAGGGCTGGCGATTCGTTGGCAGCGTCGGCGGAGCCTTCGCTTGCTTGCCTGGCGACACTGCCAGCGGTTTGCGGCAACGTTGCCAGTTGCTCAATGGGCGCCGGTGCGGGTTCGATTGGAGCGAGCAGGGTGGACGAATCGGCGGTGGCGGCGGACGGCATGCGGGTAACTTCGGCCAGCGGGCGATCGGCTGCGGAGTAAGGATGAGCCGACAATACGATCAGCATCGCAGCGGCTGCGGCGCAGCCAGTCAGAAGAGAGGTCGCAGTCATAACAGAAGCGTTTCCGGTTTCGAGAAGAGGTTGCAGAGCAGAAGGTTCGGGCAGTTCAACAACGAAGTTCGCGGGATTGCCGGCGAGCGTTTCGGTGACAAACCGCGTCGACAGTTCGGCGGCTGCGGCAGGATTCGGTGGCCACAACGCAAGGGCGGAGATGACGGCTCCGGGCACCACGCCGCGCTGCCGCAAACGTTTTCGCAGTTCCGACTTGCCACGTTGCAGGCGTCCGCGAATGGTCCCCAGCGTTGTTCCCAACAGAAAGGCGACCCGCGCGTGGCTGTGGCCCTCCAGCAGATGCAACACCAGCGTCTGCCGATAGGTCTCCGGCAGACCGGCGATTTCCTCATCGAGGATGCGCAGTTCATGTCGGCGTGCGACCTGATCCAGCGGGTTGGTCGGGTCTGGGGGATCTTCGGTCAGCGATTCGGGGCGGTCGAGTTCACGGCGTCGGGCGCGACAGGCGATGCGGTAGGCGGCTTGATGCAGCCAGCCTGGCAGGGCATGAGGATTGCGAATTCGATCGGCGTCCCGAGCCAGCAGCAGAAAGGTGGCTTGAAAAGCGTCTTCCACATCATGCTGGTTGCGGCATTGGCGACGGCAAACCCCTAATACAAGCGGCGAGTATCGCTCGACGAGTTGCTCCAGGGCACTTCTTTGGTGGTCAAGGACCCATGTCTCCAGCAATTCGCCATCGGCGAGCCGGTCGCCGAGCGAACCACGGTCGTGTGTTTTAGAAACAGCCATATCATTCTTTGTAGTGCGTTCATCCAAATTTTTGCGCGCTAATTCTTCAAAAATTTTTCGCGTTACCGAACCTCGGCTGGGCCGCGATGTCGCGAATGTGGATCGCCTGCCAGCCCGCCGCGCGGCTACCTTGCAGGTCATTGATGGCATCATCGCCCACCATCAGGATCCGTTTTCGGGGGACCTGCAGTTGTTCGCTGACGGCATCGTAAAACCGCCGATCGGGTTTGCTGTAGCCAAGCTCGGAAGAGAGAAACCGCCGTTTAATCTGGTCCAGCGGCGGATGGCCATCCAGCACGGCATGCACGCGACTATCAAAATTGGTCGCGATTGCCAGTGGCACCGAATGTTGCAGACAATGCTCGACGAACCGTTTTGCCGGCAGATTCCAACGCCAGCTTGTCGGCAAGGAAAAATGATGCCACAACCGTTCGTAGGCGCGGTCGTGGTCCTCGCGAGTTAACTCCTGCAGCGATTCGCCCACGATCGACCGCCAACGTTCACGTTCGATCAGTTCGCTCGTTTCGGCACGCCGCAGCGGTTCGGACTCGGAACTGCCGCGTTGAAAGTTCCAGCGGATCGCTTCACGCACCCGTTCGGTCAGTGCATCGAGCGGAATATTCACGCCGCAATCGGCGGCCGCCTGGCTGTAGACTTCGACCGGTGAGGGATGCGGAATCAGCAGCGTCCCCGTCACATCCAGCACAATCCAGTCGTAATCGCCAAAGTCCAGTTCATTCACGGGTGCAGACTCGTTCATCGGCAGGGGTGTCGTCGGTTAGACTGTTAGCGTTCTTCGTTCCGCATCTTCTTGCAGTCCGCATCTTCTTGCAGCACAGTGTACCGCATGACCGCTTCGGAATCCCCCGAGCTTCCCTCGCTGACATTGAGACCGCAACAGTTTTGGCCGACCGAGTTGTCGCAAGCCTTATCCGATCTGAGTTACCCAGAGGCCGATGCTGCTGACAAGCCTCCGCTGGTGCATGCGGTCGACGCGGCGGGACATCACGGGGCGCTGATGGGGCTGAATCATCCGCTGCGCATGGAAGTCCTCGGGCCGCTAGGAGATTATGCCTGTGCGTTCAATCGTCAGGCGTTGGTAGTCATTCGCGGCAGCGTCGGCAACGGGGTGGCGGATGGAATGCAATCGGGTTCGGTGCGGATCTATGGCGGAGCCGGAGCCGGAGCCGGTGTGGCGATGGCGGGCGGCACGTTAGCGATTTACGGACACGCCGGCGACCGCTGTGGCGCGGGCATGTGCGGTGGCGAATTGTTTGTGCGTGGCAACGTCGGCAGTTCGGCTGGTGTTGGCGCGATGCGTGGCACGATCGTGATCGGCGGCAACGCGGGCCAGGAATTAGGCGACGCGGTCAGCGGAGCGTCGATCTTTATTCGTGGCAAAGTCGCCTCGTTGGCCGCCGGAGTGGTCGAGGCGCCGCTGCGAGAACGAGAACGCGTGCGGTTGGGCCTGTTGTTGATTAACGCTTCGATTCGTGGCCAGGCCAAAGACTTTCGCCGCATTGTCGCGAGAGAAGTCTACGAGCACGAGCAGAGTCAGTTGCGTGGTGAGATCCATCCAAGTTGGCGCTAGGCGCGGCCTGCCCTTTCCTTTTCTACTGTGAGTTCGCTTGTCGTGTTGTTGCCTGAAATTGGATTGTTGCCGCCACCTTTGCATTCGCCCTGGGTTGGCTCGACGGGCCCAGAACCGACCACGGGTTCGCCAGCAACGGATTCGACCGCCGACCAGCAGCGAACGTTGTTCTGGTACGACCCGCCCTGGCACTTCGTTTCGCCAGCCATCGCCCGAAAAATCATTGCGGCGGTCGATGCGCTGCATGTTCCCACCGCCGTGCTAGGACGTGACATTGGGGAGGCATCGATCGGCGACGCATTGCTGCGACATCCCATCGCGCCCTATCGTCCCGACCGTTACGGAGTCCAGTTGGACGACCTGCAACACGCTCCGATGATCGACATCCGATTGGCGCGGGCTCGCGATTACTCCGGACGCTATGCCTATGCGCCCGAGCAGGTCACGCGTTGGCTTGGCGCCGATGTCGGCGAAGAGGAGGGAATGCCGACAACGGGAGCAACGCACTTTCCAGCCCCAGGTTGGCCAGCCGAGCTTCCGACAGTGGAGTCTTTATCCGGCAAGTTTGCTCAACTACGTTTGCTGCAGCCAGGTGTGCAATGCGGACTATCGGTGACACCCTATTTTGTGCAACAAGAGTTGCCGGCGTTTCTGAAAGCCAAGCCGGATGTGGTGATCTTGCGAATGGACGACAGCGACGAACTGCAAGGTATGCGGTTGGCCACAACGGTCGTCGCGGTTCGCCAGTTGGTCGATGCCCATTGCCCACACGCCCGCCTGTGGGTTGTGCCGCCCGATCGGCCAACGCCTGACGACTGCGCCAAACTGTATGCACTCGGTGCGAACGCGGTGGCGATCGACTGGTGGTGCCAACCGCTGATTGCCAACGCTCCGAGTGCGGGTAGTTGGCAAGCGGTGGAGAGCGACGCAACCAACCCGTTCCTTGCCACCGCCAAAGAGTTGCTATATCCCTTGTTTGAACGGGTCGCTGGTTTGTTGCAGTCGTGTGGTGTCCAGCACGCCAGCAACCTGACGCGAAAACACTTGGTCAGTTCCGATCCGACGATTGCCAAGCAACTTGGCATCCGTCATTAAGCAATGAGCGATAAATAAGTGTCGGGTACCTTTTGTGCGAAGCACCCGAAGGGCGAGTTCCTCGCAAAAGGTACCCGACACTTTTTGTCGCACGATCCTAACCACCGCCGGGATGCGTCTCTTTTGCACCCCGTAACGGATAACCCACACCCTTGATTCCTGCAAGCTTGACACGCATGACCGCTATCTCCGCTGCGATTCGCGCCGCCAAACGGCTTTCCAAAACGGTCCAACCTTTGACGTTTGACGCTCCCGTCGCCGTGGTCTACAACCCGCTGCAGTACGCGTGGGACGCGCACGAGCAATACTTGCGGATGCTGAATCCGGCAGGCTGCCGAGTCCTCTTTCTGGGAATGAATCCAGGGCCGTGGGGGATGGCGCAAACCGGCGTTCCATTTGGACAGGTTGCGGCGGTTCGCGATTGGTTGCGGATCGATGCCGAGATTCACAAGCCGAAAATTGAACATCCAAAACGTCCGGTGGAAGGCTTGGCCTGCTCGCGCAGTGAAGTTTCCGGAGAACGTTTGTGGGGCTGGGTTCGCGACCGATTCGGGACACCGAAGAAATTTTTCCGGCAGCACTTGATCGCAAATTATTGCCCGCTGGTGTTCATGGAATCATCTGGTCGGAATCGCACCCCCGACAAATTGCCGGCGGCCGAGCGCAAGGCGTTGGATGCGGCATGCGATGCGCATTTGGTGGCGTTGCTCGACGCGGTCCAGCCCGAGTGGGCCGTCGGCGTGGGAGCTTACGCGGAAAAATGCCTGTTGCGGGTGCGAGGCGAAAGGCCCTTGCAGGTAGCAAGGATTTTGCATCCCAGTCCTGCCAGTCCGGCCGCCAATCGCGGCTGGGCCGAACAAGCGACCGCACAAATGATCGCCGCGGGCATCTGGAAAGAGGCCGCTTCGTCCAAGCGTCCGTAGCGTCTAAACTGGTGCCGCCGAGTGTCTAAGCTGGCGCCATCGCCAACCTCAAGGAGTCGACCACTGTGGCGGACCCGTTCGACCAGGAAGATGACGATTCATTAGACGATGATGCTGCGCCCTTGGCGGAGGAGGGCGATGCGGACGAAGCGACCCAATGGATTGCCGAGAAACGGATCGCATTCCTCGGAAAACTGGGGGGGCTTTCGAAGCGTGAAGCGATGCAACTGGTGCGCAGCCACGGCGGCGTGGCGGTGGAGATGGCCGATCCGGCGATCGACGTGGTCGTCATCGGTGCCGAGGAATCACCATTAGCCGAAGACCAATTGCTGGACGACCGACTGCGCGCCGCGGCCGCGCGTGGTGACGTCGAAGTTATCCATGAAACGGAACTGTGGCAGCGATTGGGATTGGTCGAAGCCGAGCAAGCGGTCAAGCGACTTTACACGCCCGCGATGTTGGCCGACCTGTTGAACGTGTCGGTGCGCGTAATCCGTCGCTGGCACCGGCGCGGTTTGATCATTCCGGTGCGAACGGTTCACAAGCTGCCGTATTTCGACTTTCAAGAGGTCGCGACGGCGCGGCGGTTGGCGGAATTGGTCGCCGCGGGGGCGAGCCCTCAAGCGATTGAACGCAAATTGTCCGAGCTGGCGCAGATCATTCCCGATGTGCGGCGGCCGCTGACGCAACTGAGCGTGCTGGTCGAAGGCAAGCAGTTGCTGTTGCGACAAGGCGAAGGATTGATCGAGCCGGGCGGTCAATTGCGGATGGACTTTGATGCCATGTCCGCCGACCACGATGACGACGTCGACGCCACCTCCGCGATTCTATCGTTGTCCGAATCGATCGAAGCTCGCCGCAATGAATTGCAATTTCCTCCGCGGGACGAAGCCAACGTATCCGAAGATCAATTGTTGCAGCAGGCTTATCGTGCCGAGGACGACGGCGACTTGGAATTGGCGGTCAACCTGTACCACGCGATTCTGGCCCGCGATGGAGCTCGTGCCGACATCAGTTTCCAATTGGGCGAACTGCTGTATCGCGGGGGAGACGTAACGGCAGCTCGCGAACGTTATTTCATGGCTATCGAGTTGGACGACGCGTTCGTCGAAGCTCGCGCCAGCCTCGGTTCGGTACTGGCCGAAATGGGCCAGTTAGAACTGGCTGTGGCGGCGTTTCGAGGCACCCTGGCGCTGCACGACGAATATCCCGACGTGCACTACAACCTAGCGCGAACGCTGGACGACCTACGTCGCCACGAAGAAGCGAACCAGCATTGGCAGCGATTTTTGCAGCTCGCCCCCAACAGTCCGTGGGCCGACGAAGCACGCCAGCGACTCGATGACCGCTGAAACCGATCTTCGGTGGTCGCCTTGGCGGCCGTTGCCCATTTTCGCGGTGGTTAAAAACATAGCGCGGTGACAGGCGTCGTGTCGAGCCGCTACCTCGGACTCGCGTCCGAGGGCAAGGATTTAAGGCCTGCCGAACTGGACGACGCTAGGTTGGACTGATTTTCTTTCCGAACGAATCAGCCGTTTTGGCGTTAGCCACGGTTCTCCTCCCGAAAACCGTGGCGAACGCCAAAACGGCTCATCCAACCTGGCGCTATCCAGCTAACACCCATCGGCCGCTGGGGCCGATGGGCTTTCCGGAGCGGCGACTAACTGCAGCCCATGCTGTTGCCACAATTGTGACAGAGGTAGCAGTTTCCGTTTCGCACCGTAATGCTGCCGCAATTGTCACAACTTGGCGCGTCGCTTTGGAAGCGAGCAAACTGGTCGCTGCGACCACCACCCGAACCGCCTTCGGTATCGAACCCTAGGTCGCGGCTGACTCCCGATCGTTCGAGCGCGGCCAAGTCGAGCATCGTGCCGGTGAACCGAGCCGCCGTGTTGGGCGATTCGATCGTCGGCCCGTTACCGCCCAGCTTCTTCGACGTGCCATTGGCGTCATTGGGCTTTTTGGCATCGACCGACGTCGGCACGCTCGCTTCGCGATACCCGGCGAGGAAATGAATACCGAGGTAGCGGAAAATATAATCGACCACGCTTTTGGCGATCCGAATGTCGGGATTGGTGGTGTGGCCCATCGGTTCAAACCGCGTGTGGCTGAACTTGTTTACCAGCACTTCCAACGGCACGCCGTATTGCAACGCCATGCTGATCGCCGTTCCAAAGGCATCCATAATGCCACCGATCGTGCTGCCTTCCTTGGCCATCGTGATGAACAATTCACCAGGACGACCATCGGGATACAGGCCGACGCAGAGGTAACCTTCATGGCCGCCGATGCTGAACTTATGCGTCAAGCTTTGGCGGGTATCCTGCAACCGTTCACGACGCGGCTTATAAACGATCTTCTCAACCGTTTTGGTGATCACTTCGGCGGCGGCCGCATCCTTGTCGCCATTCTTGGTATTCAAAGGCTGCGATTGCTTGCTGCCGTCGCGGTAGATCGCGATCGCCTTCAATCCCAATTCCCAACCCCAGAAGTACGCATCGGCGATGTCTTGTGCCGTCACATCGGTCGGCATATTCACCGTCTTGCTGATCGCCCCGGAGAGGAACGGCTGAGCGGCAGCCATCATCGTAACGTGAGCTTGCCAACGAATGCTGCGTACGCCGCCGGCCGGCTTGAACGCACAATCAAAGACCGGCAGGTGGTCTTCGTTCAACTCCGGCGCCCCTTCGATGGTGTCGTTTTCGTCGATGAACTTAATGATGTCGACGATCTGTGGCTCCGAGTAACCGAGCTTGCGGAGGCTTGCCGCGACCGTGCTGTTGACGATCTTCAGCATTCCGCCACCGGCCAACTGCTTGTACTTGACCAGCGCGATGTCCGGCTCGATGCCCGTGGTGTCACAGTCCATCATGAAGCTGATCGTGCCGGTCGGTGCCAAGACAGTCGCCTGTGCATTGCGGAAACCATGCTTCTCGCCCAACTCAAGGACTTTGTCCCACAAGTTACGAGCGGCTTCCTTCAGTTCCGGCGGACCATCATCGTTGATCTCCTCGACCGCTTCGCGATGCATCCGCATCACGTTCAGCATCGGCTTTTCGTTTTCGGCATAGCCATCAAACGGTCCGACCACGCCCGCCATCTCGGCACTGGTCAGGTTCGCGGTCCCGTGCAGCAGGGCGGTCAGCGAACCGCAAACACCGCGTGCCGCATCGCTGTCGTAAGGCAAACCGGCAGTCATGATCACGCTGCCAAGGTTGCTGTAACCCAGGCCGAGCGGGCGGAAGCGATGGCTGTTACCGGCGATCTCCTCCGTCGGATAACTGGCGTGGTCGACCAGGATTTCCTGAGCAATAAAGAATGTTCGGGCGGCGCTTTGGAAACGCTCGGCGTAGAACGTGCCATCGGCGCGAACGAACTTCATCAAGTTGATCGATGCCAGATTGCACGCCGTGTTGTCGAGGAACATGTACTCGCTGCACGGATTGGACGCATTGATCCGGCCACTATTAGGACAGGTGTGCCAATGGTTGATCGTCGTGTCGTACTGCACCCCTGGATCGCCGCAGTGCCAAGCACAATCGGCCATCTGGTTCAGCAGTTCCTTGGCATCATATTCCGGCGGCGTTGCATCGTTGGCACGTGCATCGATCCAGCGGGTTTGCCAACGCTTGCCATCGCGGACCGCGTCCATGAAGTCGTCCGTCACGCGAATCGATAGGTTGGCGTTCTGGAAACAGACCGACGAGTAAGCTTCGCCGTTGAAGTTCGACTCGTAGCCTTCACGGATCAACGCATGGGCTTTCTTTTCTTCGTTCCACTTGCACTGAATGAACTCCAGCACGTCGGGATGCCAAACCTTCAGCGACTGCATCTTTGCCGCACGCCGAGTCTTGCCACCACTTTTGACCACGCCGGCGATCGAATCATACACACGCATGAACGACAGCGGGCCCGAGGGCGTGCCGCCACCCGACAGACGCTCGCGACTCGAGCGGATGGTCGACAGGTCGGTCCCCGTTCCGCTACCGAACTTGAACAACATCGCTTCGCTGCACGCGAGCCGCATGATGTCTTCCATGTTGTCCTCGACCGCTTGAATAAAGCACGCCGAACCCTGCGGGAACTCGTAAGGGTTGTCCGGTTGATCGACCTGCTGCAGTTCGCGGTTCCAACGCCAGTTGCATTTGGCACCTTCGACATCGTACTGGTGGAACAGTCCCACATTGAACCAGACAGGGCTATTGAAAGCCCCGTGCTGTTGCACGCACAACCAAGTCAGGTCGCGATAGAAATTTTCGCCATCTTCGGCCGACTCGAAATAGCCGTCCTGCAAACCCCAGTCGGCGATGGTGCGTGTCACCCGGTGAACCAACTGACGAACGCTCCGCTCACGCTCGCCCTCCTCGTTGGGGTCGCCATAAAAATACTTGCTGACCACCACGTTGGTTGCCAGTTGCGTCCAACTGGCCGGAACTTCGCAATCGTTTTGCTCGAACAACACACGCCCGGTTTCATCTTTGATGGCCGCGCTGCGGAGTTCCCATTCCGTCGTGTCGAAAGGGCTATCGACATTCTCAGGGCAAAACTGCGCGGAGAACTTCATCCCCGGACGGCCGTCCCGCAACAAGGTTCCAAACTGCCGCCGAGCGTACTCAATGCCCTGCTGCTCCTGAAGCCGCGCATCAATATCGGCGTGGGCGGTGGTTTTGCTCTGAGTCGCCTTCGAATTCTGCGCAGCAGAGGAAATGACAGATGCCATGTATCAAGACTCCTAAAGGTTCGTCCGTGGGTTGAACGGCACCGCTATCACAAAATCTGCGTCTTGCAGAGCGAGTGTCGCCAACCAGTGTGTGTAGAAACAGCAATGCTCGCATGTCCATCTATTTCGCAAACGGCGCATCGTTACCGAGAGTGGGGCCAACGAAGGGAAAGTTCGTTTGGGGTTAGGGGATAACGTGCCGAATGCGAAGAGAGATTCCACTATGGGTAGTGCTTTCATTGCTCGCTTAGCACTACATGCGGGTTAATGTTCACTTTAGCGATCCTAGGGGACGTGTCAAACACAATCTTCACATCACGCTAAGGTGTTGGGCCGGGGCTATTTACGACCATGGGGTCGATCCCGCCGAAATGTTTCGGTGCTGAAACCCTTTCCCCTAAGTACTTTGCTGCGAATGGGTTAGGGGAAATGAAAACCATCGCTCCACCTGCTGGGGAAAAAGTGTCGGAAACAAAAAAGTTTCACACTCCGGTCGGCGAACTGTGGGAGCTGAGTCGTTTGCGGTCTGACTGCCGTTTACGGTGCCTCTGCGGTCGGCCTGTAACGCCTCGGTGACGTTCCATTCAGCAGTGCCATCGGTTGCCCACCAGGGATCGCTAATCTAACTTGCTGATGCCGCAAAGTAGATGTTTCCGCGGACCGGTTCACCCATTTAGTCGACACCATGGATCTGCCTTCCTACCTAGCGCTTGTTCCCGCACTCGGCATCTTGGCGCAGTGGATCGCATGGAAGACGCGGCTGCCTTCGATTCTGCTGCTGTTGCTATTTGGGATTGTGTTGGGGCAGTTCATCAACCCCGATCAGTTGCTGGAGAACTTGACCGGAGCGGAACGGTTGGCGGAGTTCACCGGCCAGCCGACGCAGGTGGGGCCAGCG
>Ga0102932_1002029_pt1 | contig 10382 bp, 8 predicted proteins | sample SalPonR1_C_D2_MG_FD_78212 | JGI IMG/M metagenome (GOLD analysis project Ga0102932, IMG submission 78212) | Salt pond soil microbial communities from South San Francisco under conditions of wetland restoration - Salt Pond MetaG R1_C_D2_MG | ecosystem: Environmental > Aquatic > Marine > Intertidal...
AGAACGGCGAAGGCGAGGGCGATGACAAGCCCAAGAAGCGCCGCCGCCGCCGTCGCCGCCGTGGTGGCAAGAAAACCAATGGTGGGGACGAGGCGCAAACCGCCGAGGCCAACGGCACCCAAGGTGCGGCAGAGACCGAGGCCAAGCCGGCCGCATCCGCCGACACCGCCGAGTCCGAAAGCGCGGCCGAGACCGAAAGCAAGACCGAGGTCAGCGCCACAACGGAAACCGGCGACAGCCCCGAGGCCGCCGCCGAGGATAAGCCAAAGCCCAAGCGCACACGCAAGCCACGCAAGAAGAAGTCGGACGACGACACGCCGACCTCTGTCGCGGAAGCGCCTGCTCAGTCCAAGGCCGACGCACCCGCACCGGCCGAGGCCACCGAGGAGGCCAAGGCCGAAGCCAAGCCCAAGCGCACGCGTAAACCCCGCAAGCCCAAGGCGGCTTCCCCCGAAACGGCCGAAGCGTCAGAAAAGGCCGAGACGGGCGAGCAGGCCGCGCCTGCGCCCGAACCCGCCGCCAAGGAAGAGCCCAAACCCTCCACCGAGCCCGAGCCAGCGCCCGAGCCGGCAAAAGTGACGGAAATGGCCGAGGCCGAGGCAAGCACCCCCGCAAACACTCAGCCCCGCGACAAGGCCGATGACAAGCCCAAGCGGCGCGGTTGGTGGTCCATGGGGCGCTGATTTAGCGCGTTTCGCGAAAATCCGTGTCTCGGGTTTTCGTTGAAACGCGCCAATCAACTCAAACAACAATCCAAAGGGCAGGCATTGCGATGTCTGCCCTTTGTCGTTACGCGGGCCGGTCCGTCGGGCCTGCCACCGCGCGCCGTCTTCATGGCTGGCCCAGACGTCCACCACCGACGCGATACATACGTGAATACCGACGTAATACCGACGTGTCGGTCGGCCCGTTAACCTTTGATTCGGTTTACTATCCGCCCGCCGCGATTTCGAAGGTCAAAACGCCCTCATTCTCGTGTGTTTCCAGAAGGGTGTGACCGGCTTCGGCACAGAAATGCGGCACATCTATCAGCGCCGCGGGGTCGTCCGCGATCATCGTGATGAGTGCGCCTTTGTTAAGCGTTTTCAGTCTCTTACGAAGCTTCAGAACGGGAAGGGGGCACAGAAGGCCGGTGGTGTCGAGTGTTGTTTCATCGTTCATGCGGCCAGTTAACCGCAACGTGACACTTAGTCCACAAACTTGTGACCGAAAGAACGATGACCTTGGCGGCCAAATACCCTATCTGTGCGTCATGTTCGGGATAGACATCATAGACGCCTCCCTCTTCCCCGCCATGCTCGTCGCGCTGGTGGCCGGGCTGCTCTCGTTTCTGAGCCCGTGTGTGCTGCCCATCGTGCCGCCCTATCTGGCCTATATGAGCGGCACCACCATTGCCGATCTGCGCGCTGCCGAGGCGGGCCGCAACAAAGCAATTGTTCCTGCTTTGTTCTTTGTCTTGGGTCTCTCGACGATCTTTCTCATCTTGGGATTCGCGGCCTCTGTGGCGGGGGCGGCTTTGTTGCAATATCAGAGCTATCTCAATGCTTTAGCGGGCATTCTTGTAATGGTATTCGGGCTGCATTTCCTGCATATTCTGCGCATTCCCTTCCTTGATCGCGAGGCGCGCATGGAAGCGGGTGATCATGGCGGATCGGCCTTTGGCGCCTATCTGTTGGGTCTTGCCTTTGCGTTCGGTTGGACGCCTTGCATCGGCCCGCAGCTTGGCGCGATCCTGTCTCTCGCGGCCTCAGAAGGTTCGGTTCCGCGCGGCACGGCCCTTCTGGCGGTCTATGCGGCAGGGCTTGGCATTCCGTTCCTCATCGTTGCCGCCTTCCTGCCCCGCATGGGCGGCTTCCTCGACTGGATGAAACGCCATATGGACGTGATCGAGCGGATCATGGGCCTGCTGCTCTGGACAATTGGTCTCATGATGCTCACTGGCGGCTTCTCGGCCTTCGCCTTCTGGCTGCTCGAACTCTTCCCGTTCCTCGCTCTCCTCGGTTAAGACTTACTCTGGCCCAACTCCTGCGCTAACTTGCGCGGCAGAGGTACGTCATGAGCAAACCGGTGTCCCGCAGGCGGGTCTTCTACATCCCCGGGTATGACCCGATTCACCCCCGGCGCTACAGAGAGCTGTATCGCAAGGAAGGGGCTGCGCAAGCTGCGTTAAGTGGATATGATATCGATCTGAAACCACAAGATAAAAGCGGCAATGCCAAACGTTATGGATGGCATGTCACGGGCGATATCGAGGGCGTGCGGACCGAGACCGATTTCGAAGTGCTCGTATGGTCCGACATCGTGCGCGACAGCATGGAGCAGGGTATTGTCGCGACCTATGCGCAATTGGTGCGCACCGCCTGGACCTACATCGCGTCGGGCGCGCTTTTTCGGCTGATGCGATTGCGCAAGGGGCCGGTGATTGCGGCGCTTTATCCGGTGGGGTTCCTTCTCGTGCAACTTGCCCTCGCATTGGGCGCCGCATGGGGGCTGGCGCAGCTTCTGGCCCTTGTCCATCCTTGGGCCGCGTGGGGCGGGATCATCATCATCCCGTTTCTGCTCAATTGGTTTCGCAAGAAGGACAACAAGTTCTTTGCCTATTACCTCATGCATGACTATGCCTATTCCGCGCGGTATCGTGGCGCCAATCCACCCGAGCTTGAGGCGCGCATGGCGGATTTCGTGGATGAAATAGCTACGGCTTTACAAGGGGATAGTGACGAGGTTTTGATTGTTGGTCACTCGTCCGGCGCGCATCTGGGCGTGTCGATCCTGGCTGATCTCGTCCGGGCGGGAAAAGTGCCGCGCGATGGCCCGACCCTGTCTTTCCTGTCCTTGGGGCAGGTCGTGCCGATGGTGTCCTTTCTGCCCGATGCGTGGCGGCTCAGGGCCGACCTGGCCTATCTGTCTGCCCGCGATGAACTGACTTGGGTCGATGTCTCCGCGCCCGGCGACGGGTGTGCTTTCGCGCTGTGCGATCCGGTCGCGGTCTCCGGGGTGGCACCCGAGAACAAGCGGTGGCCGCTGGTTTTGTCCGCGGCGTTCACCCAGACCCTCAGCCCCGCCCGCTGGAAAGAGTTGCGTTGGAGGTTCTTTCGTCTGCATTTTCAGTATCTTTGCGCCTTCGACCAACCCGGCGACTATGATTATTTTCGCATCACCGTCGGCCCGCAAAGGCTGGGCGAAAGGTATCGCGACCGACAGCCATCGAAAAGCCGTATCACCACCCCCGTCAACCGCTACGCGAGCATGACCCGATGATCCGTCCTCCGAAACCTCCGGCGCGTCAGGGTAAGACATCACTTCTGCGCTACATGCGGCTGTTTCGGAAGGATATTCTTTCGGCACAACCGGCGCGGCTATATCGCGCTTGGATGGCCGAGTTCCGCACGCCGTTCTTTCGCTCCTACCTGTGCAATGAACCGGATCTCGTGGATCTGGTGTTGCGGCGCAGGCCCGATGATTTCCCGAAGTCCAACCGCATCCGCGAAGGTCTCACACCGCTCCTTGGGGAATCGGTTTTCGTGACCAATGGCGAGACGTGGAAGCGCCAGCGCCGCATCATAGATCCCGCCTTTGAGGGGGGGCGCCTGCGAGATACATTTCCCGCCATGTGGCAGGCCGGGCAGGGCGCTGTGGCGCGTCTTGATCAATTGGCGGGAGGGGCGCCGATCGACATCGAGGGTGAAACCAGCCACGTCGCCGCCGACGTTATCTTCCGCACGCTTTTTTCGCTCCCGATCGAAGACCACCTCGCAAGTCAGGTGTTCGAAGCGTTCCGGGCCCATCAACGCGCGCAGCCGGTCCTCAATCTCGGGGCTTTCCTACCCTTGCCGCGCTGGTTCCCGCGCTTTCATCGGCGGCAAACCCGAGAGACGGCCCGCCATATCCGTGCCCTGATCACCGAGCTGACGACGCGCCGTATGCAAGAGATCGAAGACGGCACCGCGCCTGATGATCTGGCGACGAAGATTATGACCACGACCGATCCCGAAACCGGGGAGCGATTCGAGACATCCGAAATGGTTGATCAGGTCGCAATCTTCTTTCTGGCCGGACACGAGACAAGCGCATCGGCGCTTGCTTGGGCGCTGTATCTCATGGCGATCTTTCCCGATTGGCAGGAAAAACTCGCGCTCGAGGCTGACGACGCGATGGCACAGGATTTTGAATTCAAAGACATGAGCAAGTTACGGATTTCGCGTGATATATTCCGCGAAACGCTCCGTCTTTATCCGCCTGTTCCGATGATGGTGCGCCAAGCGGCTCAGCCCGAGACATTCCGCGACCGCGAGGTCCCCAAAGGCAGCCAGATCGTGCTTAGCCCATGGCATCTGCACCGTCACGAACGCCTTTGGGATCGCCCGGACGACTTCGACCCAACCCGCTTTCAGACCGAGAACGGACGGGCTTGCATGCGCTCCGCCTATATTCCCTTTTCCGCTGGTCAGCGCGTCTGCACGGGCGCAGGGTTTGCCATGATCGAAGGGCCGCTCCTGCTTTCGATGATCGCGCGCCGCTTTCGGGTCGAACCACTGGCCGAGCGGCCTGCGATGCCTGTTGCGCATCTGACGGTGCGGGGCCGCGATGGCATCTGGCTCAGGGTCACACGCCGCGGCGCGGCACCTGCCGCCTGAGCCAGTCGATAAAGATGCGTGCCTCGGTGCGGGATGCTCCAAGGGGAGTTGCGATATGATAGCTTCCCATTTGCGACGAGGGTGCGCTGGCGATTTGGCTCAGGGTGCCGCTGTCGAGTTCTTCCTCGATCAGGTAGCTGGGAAGAAGGGCGGCCCCCAACCCCTGCACGCAAGCCGCGATCATCAGCGAGAACTGATCGAATTGCATACCGGCCCGGCCCGGACGTTCGTCGCGTCCGATCTGCGTCATGAAATCGGTCCATGCGGTCGGTCGGGAGGTGAGATGCAACAGCGGCGCGGAGGCTATGTCCGCGCTGCTTTGAATGTCATGAGAGGTCACGAATGCTGGCGCCGCCACGGCCAGAAGATTTTCGGGACAAAGCGGCGTGAGCCGGGCACCGGGCCATTCCGCATGTCCGAAATGGATCGCCAGATCACATCTTTCAGATTCAAGATCAAAGGGTTCGGTGTGGCTGCTAAAGCTGAGTTCGATGCCCGGATTGGCGGCGCGAAATTCCGGCAATCGTGGTATCAGCCAACGTGATCCGAAAGTGGGCAGCACCGCGACCGACAGGATTTGCGCCCCGTCGCCCGCCGCCACGGCGCGTGCGACGGTCTGACGAAGGCGGTGCAGATCGCCATCAAGCTCGGCGGCAAAGGTCCGGCCTGCCTGTGTCAGTTGCACCGCCCGTCCGACGCGGCGAAAGAGGCGCGCCCCGATCAGTGCCTCCAACTCGCGCACCTGTCGGCTCACGGCCCCTTGTGTCAGGCCCAACTCTTCTGAGGCCAAGGTAAAGCTTTGATGGCGCGCCGCAGCTGTAAAGCTTCTCAGGATCGAGAGAGAGGGCAAATGGCTCATGGTGGGGCTTTCGTGAGTTTTGATCACTAATACCCGAGTTTTCTGTGTGTTTTAATACCTCATTTCCTCAAGTAGACTGTGCGCAAACGGATCACTTTAAAAAGGGGTAGGCATGAAACGCATCGCGGTCATGGGATTGGGCAAGGTGGGCCGGCTGGCGGCCGAACTTCTGGTCGAGGCGGGTTTTGAGGTTACGGGCTTTGATGCCGCACCGCGTGAGGCGGGCTTTGCGACGCGGGTGCTTGACTTGGGGGACACGGACGGCCTTGCCGCCGCGCTCGGGGATCAGGATGCGGTGTTGTCCTGCCTGCCTTACAGCCTCAATCAGGCGCTTGCGACGGCGGCGCACGAGGCCGGTCTGCACTATTTCGACTTGACCGAGGATGTGCCCACCACCAAGGCCATCATGGCCTTGTCAAAAACCTCCAAAGGCCTGATGGCGCCGCAATGCGGGTTGGCGCCCGGATTCGTCGGGATTGTCGGCGCGGACCTCATCAGTCGTTTCGATGAGTGTCGGTCGTGCAAGATGCGCGTCGGCGCGCTGCCACAGCATCCCACTGGTCTCATGGGCTATTCCTTCAACTGGTCGCCCGAGGGTGTGGTCAACGAATATCTCAATGATTGCGAGGTGTTGGAGGAAGGTCAGCTTAAGACGGTTTCACCGATGGAATGGATCGAAAAGACCATGATCGGCGGCACCGAACTTGAGGCCTTCACCACTTCGGGTGGGCTTGGCACCATGTGCGAGACCTATCTCAACCGTGTCCCGAACATGGATTACAAGACCATGCGGTATCCCGGTCACGTCGATCTCATGAACTTTTTCTTCCACGAACTTCTGATGCGCGAACGGCGTGAGGAGGCGGGGGAAATCCTCGTCAATGCGAAGCCGCCGGTGGCCGAAGATGTGGTTTATGTCCATGTCTCCGCCGAGGGGGTGAAAGACGGTCACCTTGGCCGCGAAGAATTTGTGCGGGCCTACAAACCCATCGAGATCGCGGGTGAACGGCGCACGGCGATTGCCTGGACAACTGCCTCGTCGGTTGTCGCGGTGATCGAGATGGTGCGCGACGGAAGCCTGCCGGGACAGGGCTTTCTCAAGCAGGAGGATATCCCCCTTGATCGCTTCTTCGATACTGTCGGCGGCCAACGCTATGCGACGCGGGGTCAGGTATGACCGGGACATTCCGCCGTGCCACACGCCTTGAGGGGCTGGAACTCTCTGAGATCGTGCAGGTTTCGGAAGCGGCCCGCGAGATGCGCGCCAAGGGTCGGGATGTGGTGGCGCTCAGCACCGGAGAGCCGGATTTTCCAACACCCGACCACGTGATCGAAGCCGCGCACCGGGCTGCACTTGCGGGGGAAACCGGCTATCCGCCGACGGGTGGCACAGCCGAGTTGCGCTCCGCAGTCGCCCATCGTGCCGGGGTGGATTCTGCCGAAGTGGTTATTTCGACCGGCGCGAAGCAGGCCATCGCCAATGCCCTTTTGGCCACACTGAACGAAGGCGACGAGGTGGTGATCCCGGTGCCCTTCTGGACCAGCTATTCGGATATCGTGCGCATGGCGGGGGGTGTGCCCGTGCTTGTCACCTGTCCGCTTGAGGCCGGGTTTCGCATGACGCCAGATCAGCTTGAGGGGGCGATCACGTCGCGCACCCGGTGGCTGATGCTCAATGCGCCGTCTAATCCGTCGGGTGCGGTCTATGACGCAGGTCAGATCGCCGCGCTCGCCGCGGTGCTCGAGCGTTACCCGGATGTCTGGATCATGGCCGATGAGATTTATGAACATCTAAGCTATGTGCCCTTCACCTCGTTCCGTGAGGCCGCGCCGACGCTTGCTGAGCGAACTCTGGTCATAAATGGCGTCAGCAAGGCCTATGCAATGACCGGCTGGCGTATCGGATGGGGCATCGGGCCCGCGCCCTTGATCAAGGCGATGACGGCTGTGCAAGGGCAGGTAACATCCGGAGCGAGTTCGATTTCGCAGGCTGCCGCCCTTGCCGCGGTGACGGGCGACCAATCGCTACTGGAGACGCGGCGCATGGTGATGCAGGCACGGCGCGACAAGGTGGTGTCCGCGCTTGATGCGCTGAGCGGTGTGAGATGCCCTGTTCCCGATGGGGCCTTCTATGTGTTCCCGAATATCGAAGGCGCGATGGCCGCTGGCGGGTTTGAAAGCGATGCGGATTTTTGCCGACATCTGCTCGAAACACAGGCGCTGGCGCTTGTGCCGGGGCGGGCCTTTGGTGCGCCGGGGCATTTGCGCCTGTCCTTTGCCTATTCCGAGGCGGAACTTGATGAAGGGCTGGCACGTATGGCACAGGCTGTTCAGGCGCTTGGCGGATAGGGGAAAACCATGGACAGAGCCCAGATCGTTCACGAAAATTTCCTGCGTCGCGTGGCGGACGGCGACCTGCCCGAAGGAAACGCCCCGTCAGGGCCGCTTGATCCCGAGGGTGCGGTAGGTATTTTTCGCGCCGGATGTCTGAGCCGTGCGCTCGACCGTCAAAGCCGCGCCATGCAGAAGGCGGGGCAGGGCTTCTATACGATCGGGTCGTCAGGGCACGAGGGGATGGCCGCCGTCGCCGCCTCCCTGCGCCCCACTGACATGGCGTTCCTGCACTACCGCGACGCGGCATTTCAGATCGCGCGCGCCGATCAGGTTCCCGGTCAGACGATCCTGTGGGACATGTTGCTGAGTTTTGCAGCATCCTCGGACGATCCGATCAGCGGCGGACGGCACAAGGTGCTTGGCTCCAAGGCGCTCAATATCCCGCCGCAAACCTCAACCATCGCCAGCCATCTGCCAAAGGCGGTCGGCGCGGCTTATTCCGTGGGTATGGCCCGCAGGCACCGGCCAGAACATGCCGAACTGCCCAAGGACAGCATCGTCTATTGCAGCTTTGGTGACGCATCGGCCAATCATTCGACCGCGCAGGGCGCGTTCAACACCGCCTCGTGGACCGCCTATCAAGGTGTGCCGCTGCCGCTTCTTTTTGTATGCGAAGACAATGGCATCGGGATTTCGGTCAAGACACCCAAGGGCTGGATCGCGGCAAGTTTCCGGGATCGTCCGGGAATGAAGTATTTCCACTGTGACGGGCTTGATATCTTCGAGACGTTCTGCGTCTCACAGGAGGCCGCGCGTTATGTGCGCACGCAACGCAAGCCTGCGTTCCTGCATATCCGCACCGTTCGGCTTTATGGTCATGCGGGTGCGGATATGCCCACCACCTATATGCCCAAGGCCGAGGTCGAGGCCGACGAGGCCAACGATCCGCTTTTGCATGCGGTGCGTTTGCTGAACGAATCCGGTGCGATGGGGCTTGATGCGGCGTTGTCGGTCTATGAGGAGACCTGTGACAGGGTCGCCCGCGTGGCCGATGAGGCCGTGACGCGCCCACGCCTCAAGACCGCGCAGGACGTGATGGCAAGTCTTGTCCCGCCCAAGCGTTCCTGCCGCCCCACGAACGGCCCGACGCCGGAGGCGCGAGAAAAGGCGTTCGGCGGCGATCTCAGGGCGATGGAGGAGCCGCAGATCATGTCGCGGCTCATCAACTGGTCGCTGACCGATCTGATGCTTGAACACCCCGAAATCGTGATGATGGGCGAGGATGTCGGCCGCAAGGGCGGCGTCTATGGCGTTACGCAGAAATTGCAGGCCCGGTTCGGTCCCGACCGCGTGGTTGACACCCTGCTCGACGAGCAATCCATTCTGGGCATGGGGATCGGCATGGCGCAGAACGGGTTCGTGCCAATTCCGGAAATTCAGTTCCTTGCCTATCTGCACAATGCCGAGGATCAGCTTAGGGGCGAGGCCGCGACTTTGCCCTTCTTTTCAAACGGGCAATACACCAATCCGATGGTGCTGCGGATAGCCGGGCTTGGCTATCAGAAGGGGTTTGGCGGGCATTTCCACAACGACAACTCGCTGGCTGTGCTGCGCGACATTCCGGGGCTTATTCTTGCCGTTCCGTCCTCGGGGGCGGATGCGGCGCGGATGATGCGCGAATGCGTGCGCCTCGCGCGCGAAGAACAGCGGCTTGTGGTGTTTCTCGAACCTATCGCGCTCTATCCGATGCGCGACCTTCACGAGGTGGGCGATAATGGCTGGATGACCTGCTATCCCGACCCGTCCGAGCGCATCGCGTTTCAGGAGGTCGGTATTGAGGGCGACGGCGACGATCTGGCGATCGTGACCTATGGCAACGGGCGTTATCTTTCGACACAAGCGGCCGGGAAGCTGAGGGATGAGGGGGTGAAGGCGCGGGTCATTGACCTGCGCTGGCTTTCGCCCCTGCCCGAGGCGGCGCTGCTTGATGCGGTCAAAGGTGCCAAGCGGGTGCTGATCGTGGACGAAACCCGCCGGTCGGGCGGTGTGGCCGAGGCGCTGATGGCGCTTTGTGCCGAGCATCTGGACGTGCCATTCGCCCGAGAGGTGGCGCGGGACAGTTTCATCGCGACGGGCCCCGCCTATGCGGCGACGATGCCCTCGGTCGAGAGTATCACCGGGGCGGCGCGTGCACTGATCGGGGGCAAACCATGACCAAGGCCGTTGTGATCTGTCCCGGGCGCGGAACCTATAACAAGCCTGAGCTTGGCTATCTCCACCGGCACTTTCCGGATCAGGATTTGCTGAGGTCATTCGACACGCAGAGAAGCGCACGCGGAGAGGCCCCGCTGACCGAACTGGATGGGGCCGACAAGTTCTCGCTCTCACGGCATACACGGGGTGATAACGCGTCTGGACTGATCTATGCCGCGACGCTGGGCGACTTTCTCGCGATTGACCGGGACGCGATCGAGATTGTGGCGGTCACGGGCAACTCGATGGGGTGGTATAGTGCGTTGGCTTTGGCCGGGGCGCTGTCGCCGCGTGACGGG
>Ga0102932_1002030_pt1 | contig 10380 bp, 9 predicted proteins | sample SalPonR1_C_D2_MG_FD_78212 | JGI IMG/M metagenome (GOLD analysis project Ga0102932, IMG submission 78212) | Salt pond soil microbial communities from South San Francisco under conditions of wetland restoration - Salt Pond MetaG R1_C_D2_MG | ecosystem: Environmental > Aquatic > Marine > Intertidal...
GAGCCTCTTTAGCGCCTTCTAGGTCGCCAAGATGACGCAGTACACCGCCCAGGCTGTTGAGAACAATAGCAACATCAGATTGATTCCCCCGGTCTTCCAGTATGCTAATAGATCGTTCCAAAGCTTCTTTAGCTTCGATGTGGCGATTATTAAGCCTTAATAGATTCCCTAAACTGTGAGATACATGGGCCTGCCCGATAAGATTGTTTACCTGTTTTGACAGTTCAAGGCTTTCCCTATAAGCATCTTCAGCTTTTTTATAACGATATTCTTTGCAAAATATCAGCCCTATTAAATGAGCGGCAACAGCAGCATCTTGAACGCTTTGATAAGTTCCACTTCTCCGCTTCCAGACTGGCTTTAAAAAATGCATAGCAGACTTGAAATCATTAATTTTGTATGCATAACTTCCCCGCATGAAATAGGCATTCTGAAGATGATCTGGGAGAATCTTAATATGTGAAATAGTTGATGATAGATTTTCATCAATATATAGATCTATTACTCTTAAGGTTTCATCGTTATTCTCATTAAAAAATTTTCTAAGCGCATTTATGCCTTTTTCTTGCTCATGTTCAACAGTCAGAGAAAGGCGGGCTAATTGGAGATCGAATTGTCTCAGATTGCCTGATTGTGATAATTCTTCAGGCTTGAGCCTAATTTCTTGCATAGCATTCAACACAGTGAGACGGATAGTCTCAGCCGAACCGTTGAGTTTTGAAAAGATATATTCTCTGACATCATCATCAATTACCCAACTTCTTCTGGTTTCTTCATGCCATATCGGAAATGAGCGAATTTCATTGATCAAATCAGATGCATTCCCGTTAGCAAGTCCTGATCTGACAAGCAGGTTCATTGCCACATCGTCGTTAAGATAAAAGGGGAAAGAGAGGAGATAAAGTGATTGACTTGCTTCCGGAGTTAAATCCTCAACAATGTTTTGAATGGTATTATTCATTTTAATATCAATTTTTTGTGTTTCGTTTTTTCTTCCATAAAACCATTTTACGTTTGAACTCACTGTATTTAACGGAATTCTTATCAGGGTTTATAACTCCGTAACAGAAATCCTCATTATCTGTTTCATTAAGAATGTCCTCAAATGTAAGTTCTTCATATACAGTTTCAATATAGTCCGTATCTAATTCTAACAGTTCATTTAAATCACCTTGATTTAAAATACAAAATTTGATCCGGCCACCTAAGCCACCTTGAGAAAGGGTTTTGCAAAATTTGTGAAACCACCGTTTGAAATCAGGCGTGAAGGATTTAAAGCCCAATTTTTTAAATTGAAAGACGAACAATGTCTGCAAAGAACAGCATGACTTTTTAAAATCTTGTAAAAAATAATCTAACAATTTCTGTATATTTCGTTCACGTAATTCTTCAAGAGACGGCAAGGGTGATATTTGAATAGCAGCTTGCTGTGTAATACTGCTGGCTTCTATCGCCCCATTTGAGCTTGCGTATTCGGCTACACCCTGCTTGATTTGAGGAATCAATTGGTGTATATCTTTATTGTATTCTTTATTAAAATCAGGAAATTTATCATTCCCTCCCAATTCGTCTGTTAGTTCCTTCAGCAATTCATTTTTTAATATAGGATAATCCGATGGATACGAGATCATTACTGGCAAATACGGCTCTGCGTTTTGTTCAATCCATTTTTTAATATCCTGCATCTCCTGAGTATCAAAAACTTGCACAAGCATGAAAGGATTGCTGCACTCTCTCCAAATACCAAAATTTTCTTTGACGACTGTTCTGTCACACCACTGAACGTTCATCATTTCTTCCTATTATTTTTGCTTAATGTTTCTGAATGACACCCCTTTTTCTGATTTTGCACCCTTGCCAACCGATTGTTTTATGTTATCAGCATGTTCGTGTGCAGTTTGTTCAATTTCTTCAAATTCAATATTTTCCTTGGCTTCTGCACCATCACCTATACTTTGGCCGAGTTCTAATTGTTCTGTGTTTTTATCTTCCTTTGTAAGACTTTTTATGAGGATTACAGTTATAATGATAGTCGATAGACTTGCAATCCCTCCCCATAAATAGCCGAAAGTTTTTATTAAGCCTAAACATGCTGCTGCGACAGCCAGGGCACCGGCAATGATTTTGAGTTTATTGTCCATAATTCCTTTCCTCTCTCGACGATCTAATTTGCCATTCACTCATCGGTATTGTTGTGCGCGTTTAACAATGATTAGACTGCCTAAGCGCTGTAAAATAAAACAGCTGTTAGGCATAACTTAGGGTAATATGCTTCAATTTTGGCTCCATATGACTCATTATATGGGTGATATGCAGCATTTTCGCTTGATATCAAAATATTTCCCCAGATGATATGCTTGGTATATGAACATCATTGGGGTGCTGAAATAAATATTCATTGCCCCATTAAGATTTTTGAAATTTGGGCGGTATTGATTCAGTCGCATTGGATCGGCTCCGGGGTTGACACCAAAAAATCTACCAGAGGATACAGCAATTTTTAAGTAGCATATGCTTATTATTAAGGGCAAAATTTTATTAGATAAAGGAGATATTGGGTGAGCCATTTAATACCGCCAGTTATTATAAAATCTACCTTTCAGGGCAGTTTCGGTATGCCTGACGGAAGGCCGAGTATAACGGCATTTCACTTGTGAAATAAATTTTATTGCCTTTGCGTACGGTTTGCCTAAAGCTTTGTAAGTGTTTGAAATATCACGATGTGATAGGGTTTGTTAGAGTAAACCAGATTAAGACGGGGTGGGGATTGGGATTGGATGCCGCAAGAAGCTGCGACAAAAAATTCGCGACTTAAAAAACTGAAACAGTCAAAAATCAACTTCCTTTTATTTTTTCCACCCGGCAAAGCAGCGCCTTGATCGGCACTGACCCGGTGACCGGGCAGAGCGGTTCGTCGTCTGTGATCATGTTGATGTTTAGACGTTTCCAGCCGTCTTCCATGCCGTACCAGAATCCATGAGGTGACTGGACAACACGGGGATCAATGGTTTCGGAATGCCGGGCGCGGATTTCGACCCGGCCTCTGGGGGATACCAGGTATACCCATTCCCCGTCTTGGATTTCCAAATTTTTCGCGGTTTTCGTGTGGATTTCGAGTTCAGGGTCCGGGGCGCGTTTTTTCAGGGGGGCGATATTCCGGTGCGAGGAGTGGTAGTAGACCAACAGCCGGCCGCCGGTAGTCAATATCAGGGGATATTCATGGTAAAGTTCCGGCTGGCTCACGGGGCTTTCTGAAGGCTCCCGGAAGATGGGCAGCGGAGATATGCCCAAGCCTTCGAGGTAGCCCGCATGCAGGGCCACCTTGCCGGTGGGAGTGCGGAACTTGCCTTTTTTTTCGTAGCTTTTATACGTTACCGGTGTTTTGTACCAGCCCATCTGTTTGAATGCGTCATAGGTAACATCCATATATGCCAGCCGGTCATCCAGCATTTCTTCAACGGTTTTGAAAAATCCGTCCATATTCAGTTTTTCTGCCAGGTCGATTAATATCTGCTTCTCATCCCGGCATTCGGGCAGCGGTTCCATGGCCTTGGGCTGGCAGAAGACGTGGCTTTTCATTAAAAGATCCTCCACGTCGTCGCGCTCGGTCCAGTGGGCCGGCGGCAGAATTACGTCAGCCAGCGCCGTGGTGGGTGTGTGGAAGTAGTCCACGGCAAACATAAAATCGAGCTTTTTATAGACCTCGCGCACCCGGTTGGAATTGGGATAGGCGCAGACGCTGTTGTTGGCAAACAGGCCCACCACTTTTACGGGATAGGGCGTTTCCTCGGCAATGGCGGGCCAGACGGTCTGCGGCGGCGATGGGATGGGGATAAAATTGATCAGCGGAAAGCGGTCAATGCCCAGTTTTTTCTGCGCCTGTTCCTTGGGCAGGTTTGAGAACGGGTCATGATCTGAGCCATAGCAGCTGCGCCTGTGAGTCGGCGGCGGGCACCGCAGGTTGCCGCCCGGTACTTCCAGGTTGCCGGTAATAGCGCTTAATATCGTGAGCGACCGGTTGAGATCAAACGCGTCGTTTGCCTGGCAGACGCCGCCCATGCCAGCGCCAACGGATGCGGGGGCGTTTTCGGCAAACGCAGCGGCCGCCGCCTTGATCTGTTCGGCGGGCACCCAGGTAATTTCCTCGGTCCTCTCAGGCGTGAATTCGGCCACATGATCTTGCAGCGCATCAAACCCGTCGGTCCAGTTGTCAACAAAGTGTTTGTCATAGAGGCTGTTTTTGATAATCACTTGTATGAAGCAAAGGGCCAGGGCCACGTCTGTGCCGGGCCGGATTTGGAGCCAGTGATCGGCTTTTTTAGCCAACCGCGTGCCTCGCGGATCCACCACGATCAGTTTGGCCCCGTTCTTAAGCCCGTCGTTGATATCATTCATGTACAGGCCCGGCCAGGAATTTTCCGGGTTGTGGGCCCAAAGCAGCATACACCGGCTGTTGGCATAATCCGGGTCCACTAGCCCGAATCCGCAGGTGGCGGCGCTGCCCATGACGATCGGCCCGCCGCTCATGTTGGAGGGCGCCATGAAATTAGGCGAGCCAAAGGCCGTCAAAAAACGGTTTAAATAAGGCGCCATTCCCCGGGTCGTGCCCGAGCCGAAGACCACTGACTCCGCCCCAAACTTTTCACGGGCATCATTCATTTTATCCGAGATCATGCTTACGGCATGATCCCAGGAAGTCTCGACGAATCCCCCGTTTTTCCTGACCAATGGCGTTGTGATTCGTTCCGGGTGATAGACGATTTCCGCATTGGCCGCCCCCTTGGGGCAGATGTAGCCCCGGCTGATGGGATGGTCCTTGTCCCCCTTGATGCCGGTCAGCCGTCCGTTTTCAATGCTGAGTACGACGCCGCACCGCGAATGGCACTCAAAACAAATGCTTTTTACGATTTTTGATTCCATTGTTTAACCGGATTTCTCTTCCCTGATTTTTTCTTTTAAATATGAAAATCCCGGTGTGATGGATTCATCCAGGCTCATGGGCAGCAGGGTTTTTATGGGTTGGCCGATGTTCATGTCCCCGCCGGTTTTGAAAAGGTTTTCGGAAACCACGAACAGTTGGGAAGCCGGCAGGCCTATGGCGAGTTCGTCCGGCGTGATGCCGGCAAAGGCGCGGTCACCCATGCCGGGGATGACTACCTGGGCGCGGCCGGTGATAAAGGGGATAAACGCGCCCTTGAAGCAGGTTTCCCCGAACCCTTCAAATGTTGACATCACCGGGGTTGTATAGTCATAGCACAGGGCCTGGATGATATGATGCAAGTGGGTGCCGTCGCCAAAAATGCTGACCGCATCCGGGGCCATGAGGGCCTGGTGCAGGGGGGAGCAGACGAACCCCTTATATTCCTTCATTTTCTGTAGCCGTTCTTCACCCTCCGGCCCGGTAAACAGCCCTTTTAAAAAATTGATTCGGTTCTGCTCGGCGGCCCGGTCCTTGTGCCATCCCTGCCTGACCTGGCTTTCAAGAAGGTCTTCATCGGAGATGTCCACCCATTTGTGGAAGGCGGATGACGGGACGCAGAAGTTATCAGCCGCTGTCATGGCCACATGCCAGCCGTGCCGCCGCGCATAGGTAATGGCCTGGCACAGGCTCCACTTCTGCCCCATGGCTGATGGCCGGATCGCCTGTTCCGGAATGTCCGCTTCCCGCTTGATATAGGTGATCCCGACCGGCCATGTGGGAAGGTGAAGGCTGTGGTAGAGTGCTTCGCCGGCTTTTTTAAATTGTTCCAAATCCATGACCCCTCCCTGCCGTCTTACTCTTAATCTTATCCTTACTTCTCCGCGATTATTGACCTTTACCGACTGTTAAAAATTTACGCGGAAAAACTGTCAGGGTCAAGCAAATTTTAACGACCGGTAAAATTTGCTTGACAGGATGACGCGGGGCAAGCAGAATATTTAATTATGACGACGCATTCAAAATTAACCGCCGCAAAGAAGACAGCATCTTTTGAGCGTCAAAAGGCGGCGCAGCAGAATCAGACCCGTGATAAAATCATTGCCGCGGCGACCCGGGTATTTGCCGATTACCCCTACCATTCGGCCAGCATCCGGATGATCGGAAAAGCCGCCGCGGTTGATCACCCGTTGATCAACTACTATTTCCCCACCAAGGCGGCGCTGTTTGAAGAGGTGCTGAAAAATGAGACCGAAAAATATTACCTGGCCAACATTTCATGGTTTGACGGGCTGGCCGGATTAAGCCCGGCAAAGGGGCTTTCCCTGTATATTGATCGCTTTTTCGGGTTCGCGCTGAAAAACCGCGCGGCCCTGCGGATCATCACACTCAACCTGGTCCAGGCGCAAAACGCCATGATTATTCCCGGATACGAAAGAATCCAGGATTTTTTTGCCAGAACCGCCCATACGTTTATGCAGGCGATTCCGCTGCAGGGCGCTGATACCGAAATCAAAATGTTTACCACCAATTTCAACACGCTGGCCATTAACTACCTGGGTGCTGACACATACTATGCCGGCATTATGGGGATGGCACCCGGAAGCCGCCGGTATTTGGAGTGGGTAAAGGAGAACCTGATGTATGTGTTTCTGCCCCAGCTCAAACAGATCGTTGGCGGACAGGATGCCGGGTAATTGTAATTGATTTTTTGGGGTCATTTTTTGGAGTAAGATTAAGAAGAAGAGGAAGAGGAGGAATCGTTTATGATTGCTGTTATTGCAAAGCTTCCCGTGCAAGCGGAAAAAAAGGAGGACGCCCTGGCGGCCGCCAAAGAACTCATGGCTGAAGTGGCAAAAGAGGCGGGCACCATCAGCTATACCCTCAATATTGATAAAAAAGATCCAAATACGCTGGTCTTTATGGAGCGTTACAAGGACAAGGCGGCGCTCAGCGCCCACAGTGCCACTCCGCATTTCAAGGAATTTATGGAAAAAGCGATGGCGTTTGCCGCCGGGGAGCCGGAAATCAACGTATTAAATGAGGTTGAGTCAATCTCAGGGTGAAAAACATGCCTGAAAAACCCATCTCGCGACGCGACGTTTTAAAGTTGATGGCAGGGGCATCCCTGGCGGGTGCCACGGGCCTGTTTCCGGGCCCCCTTTTTGCCGCCCGGCAGAAAAATGCCCTGCCGAATATCGTCTTTATCCTTACTGACGATCACCGAGCGGATCACCTGGGCTGCACCGGCCACCCCTTTTTAAAGACGCCCCATCTGGACCGGCTGGCCGGCGAAGGCGTGCTGTTTGAAAACGCCTTTGTCACCACCTCGCTTTGCAGTCCCAGCCGGGCCAGTTTTTTAACCGGCCAGTATGCCCATACCCATGGGGTTAGAAACAATTTAACCCCCTGGCAGAACGAAAATGTCACGTTTCTGGAGCGGCTCAAGCGGGTTGGTTATGATACCGGCTTTATCGGCAAATGGCACATGCCGGGGCGCCTGCCGCAGCTCCGGGGTGTGGATGAATTCGTGACCTTCACGGCAAGAGGCGGCCAGGGCCAATACTGGGACTGCCCCCTGATCGTCAACGGAAAGCAAACCCCTTCGAATAAGCGCTATATCACCGATGAACTGACCGACCGGGCCATGGCATTTGCCGGACGGGACCGGCAGAATCCGTTTTGCCTGTATCTTTCATTAAAAGCCGCCCATCATGACTGGCTTCCGCCGGAGGAGCTGAAGGGCCTTTACGCGGATGCAGCGCTTCCCCTGGCGCCCGAGGCCGATACCTGGGTCACCATGACCAACGGCGCCATGTTTGCCGGTACTGCCGGGCCGCTTCAATACCACTACCGAAACTATTGCCGCGTGCTGACCGCAGTCGATCATTATGTGGGCAGGTTCCTGGATTTTTTGGACAAGAAGGGCCTGGCCGACAATACGATCGTGATCTATGCCGGGGACAACGGCTATTTCTGGGGCGAGCACCGCCTGATCGACAAGCGGTGGGCCTACGAGGAGTCGATCCGGGTGCCGTTCATCGTCCGGGCACCGGGTTTAATCCGTGGTCCGGGCCGTCGGGCCGGCCAGATGGTGCTGAATATCGACCTGGCGCCGACCCTGCTTGAAATTGCCGGCATAAAACCCGGCCCCGCCATTGAGGGGCAAAGCATTTTGCCGATACTGAAAAGCCCGGGAACGCCCGGCCGTGAGGCCTGGCTCTATGAATACTTCTCAGATTTTCCATATAACGTTCCCGGTATAGATGCGGTCCGGACAAAAGACCGCATCTATATCGAATATCAGGGACGGTGCCCGCCCGAGCTGTATGATCTTGAGGCGGACCCGAGGCAGCGGAAAAACCTGATGGACCGGGTAGACGCCCGGGAACTGACCGGATTACGGGATATGCTGGCAACCCTTAAACGGGAGGGACGCTTATGACGGCGGTCGCAGGGTCAAAAAGGCGTCAATTTGGGTGCTGGATAGCGGGGGCTGCCGTCCTGTTGATGATGGCGGCGGCCAAGGTCCTCTATAACATGCCATGGCCGGAACTGGCTCCGGCTCTCCATCAACCCGCGGCATTCATTTTCGCCCTGCTGCTGAACGTATCCATCGTCTTCGGCCCGTCGGTGATCTATCCGTTGGGACGGTTCCGCGGGGCCGCGCCCCGAATCTGCATCATGGCGTGCCTGCTCACGCCGGTGGTCTGGAATATCTGGGAGATTATTCGTGTTACGGCGTATTTCAGCGTAGCGGAATCCCTGTATTACGGCCTTAACCCGCTTTTTCTGGGGGCTTTGGCTTTTACCGCCGCCCAAATGGGTTTTTGGGAGGCGGTTTATCGTGTCCGGCGAAAGGAACCGGGGGAAAAGGCCCATGCGGCCGGGCCGATATTTATCGTTCTGGCGAGCCTGGCGCTGGTCTACGTGTTCTGCTTCTGGGCCATGGGCCAGCACTGGTTCTACTTGTATCAGGCGGGCTACAAGGCGCTTTTTTAAAGGGAAACCAAATGAATCTGCTTGTTAAGCCTGCATCCTACCTTTGCAACCTGGATTGCAGCTACTGTTTTTATAAGCGGACGGAAGCGTTGTATCCCGGTTCCCGGCCCATGATGACCAAGGCGACCGCAGAAACCATGATTCAAAAGGCATTGGCCCTGGGGCACCCAAATAATTCGTTTTGCTGGCAGGGCGGTGAGCCGACGCTCATGGGGCTGGATTTTTTTCGAAAGGTCATCGATTTGCAGCAACGCCTGGCGGCTGACGGGCAGTCGGTGGAAACCTCCATCCAGACCAACGGGCTTTTGATTGATGACGACTGGGCGGGATTTTTGGCGGATAATAACATTTTAGTGGGGTTGAGCCTTGACGGGCCGCCGGATATCCATGACCGGCACCGCATCGACCGGCAGGGCCGCGGCTCGTTTGCGGCGGTAATGAATGCGGCCGAAAACATGAGCCGGCGCGGCGTGGCATTCAACATCCTGACGCTTCTAACCCCGGACAATGTGTATCGGCCGGCGGATCTTTATTCCTTTTTTTTAAAGCAGGGGTTTACCCATCTGCAGTTTATCCCCTGCGCGGACGTGGATCCGGCCACCGGCCGGCCGGCCGAACGCGCGGTTACCGGCGAAGCCCTGGGCCGTTTCTATATCCGGCTTTTCGACCTGTGGCTGGAAAACGGCTTTCCCCATGTTTCCATCCGCCTGTTCGAGGATTTACTCCTCTTCCTTATGGATGGCGTGCGCGCCTCCTGCCAATGGCTGCCGGCATGCGATTCCTACCTGGTGGTGGAGCACAACGGGGACGTTTACCCCTGCGATTTCTATGTGGATGCCCCGCATCGCCTGGGCAATATCCATCGGCAAAATTTCGAGTCACTGATGAACTCGCCTGAACGAAGGGCTTTTGCCGAGGCCAAGGCCGACTGGCCGGAAGAATGCCGGAGGTGCCGGTTTGCGGATTTCTGTCAGGCGGACTGCCCCCGGCATCGCATAGACGGGACCAGCCTGTTTTGCCGGGCCTGGAAGATGCTGTTTGCGCATATTGAATCCCATCCCGTGGACATACGGGCCAGGGCCCTGGAAGCCCGCCGGAAGCACCAGGAGGCCATGTGGGCGAACGTCGGCCGCAATGACCCCTGTCCCTGCGGCAGCGGCAAAAAGTACAAGCATTGTTGTATGGTATAAATAGTTTCCAAGGAACTTCAAGGTCGGGCTTCCTTTCTGCAAAAATACCGCGCCACCGGAATAAATCGCTTTTTACGAAGCCATCAGGGTTTGATTTCTAAAATTGCCAAACCCCAAATTATCGGTTATCATTTTCTATTATTTGTTGCGTTTAATTATAAGTTGGAGAATTCTCAGCCATGGAGCTTGCCAGCCGGTATCCGGAGAAAGCCCTGACAGCAGGCGAGGCGGTCAAAGAGATCAAAAACGGCTCAAGCGTTTTTATCGGTA
>Ga0102932_1002032_pt1 | contig 10375 bp, 7 predicted proteins | sample SalPonR1_C_D2_MG_FD_78212 | JGI IMG/M metagenome (GOLD analysis project Ga0102932, IMG submission 78212) | Salt pond soil microbial communities from South San Francisco under conditions of wetland restoration - Salt Pond MetaG R1_C_D2_MG | ecosystem: Environmental > Aquatic > Marine > Intertidal...
ACGAGGCGCTCAGCCGCGGGGAAGCCCGTGTAAAATTGCCGTCTGTGTAGTGCTGAAACCGGATGCCCGCATCGGCCGAATGATTCCCGGTTTGGTTTTCAAGACGGTATTCGCCGTAAAGTTCAGCCATCACCGGCCGCGTACGCTGGAAGAACTCCGAGCGGTTCAGAGAGTTCTCCCGGTAGGCGGCATCATACCAATTAATGGAAGTGCCTGCATGAAGCAGGCCCGCTTTCAGCTCAACATTGGCATAGCCGTGATTGAGTTCGCTCTCGTTTTCAAAGTCACTCAGAAGCAGGGGAGGGCGGTCAGGATCGTTCTGGGGTCTGGTGTACACATAATCTTCCTTGAGGTATCCGGTATAAAGGTAGCTGAACCCCGCTTGCACCTGCAGCTCCCGGTTTTTGTTCAGCCGCTGAAACCAGGAGACATTGGCGGAGCGGTTCCCCCATTCGTTGGAGGTCTCAAAATCGTCACGGTCAAACCGACCCGGCGAGCCGGTGGATGCCCGGATAATACGGTTGACGGTCTGCGAGGTGTTATCGCCGCCAAGGTAGCCGCTGAGCATAAAAATGCCCGAGGGTGAGGGTTCAAAAAACAGCTTGCCGTGGAGGTCATAGAACGAAACCGAGTAGCTGCCGGGATCCAGAATGCGCTCATTCAGATCGGTGGCATCTTCGTCAAGGGAGTTTTCACGGTCAATGCCGAGCCCCCACGAAACCATCTCCGAGCTGTTGAACAGATCGATGGTGTTCAGGATGGAGTGCCGCCCGGCAAGCATCCAGCTGGACCGGCCTTTCTGGATTGGCCCGTCAAGGCTTCCTTTCACTACAGAGTTGCTTAACCCAAAACTGCCGCCGTAGTCGTGGAGCGACCCCGTCTGCGTGACCAGGTTCAGCACGCCGCCCGGCGGGGCATGGTAGCGGGCGGGAGCCACATCGTAATAAAAGCTCCCGGTACGGATAACGTCGGGGTTGAAGCTGTCGATCAGCCCAAACAGGTGCGAGTGACTGTAGATGACCGATCCGTCGAGTGTCACCCGCAGCGCGTCGGAATTGCTGCCCCTGATGTATGACCCTTCGGAGAGCGACGCCCCGTGGCTGACCGAGGGCAGGATCTGAAGCATCCGAACGCTGTTCGATTCGCCGAGCGGACTGAACGTTCCCATGTCCAGAATCCCGCGATAAACAGAATCTGCCGGCGTGCTCCCTGATGCGCCTGTGACCACAATCTCGGAGATCTCTACCCGGGAAGGTTCAAGCCGGATGTGGAGCGGCGAATTGAGCTGTATGGACCCGGAATCAAATGTCAATTCGGCCCGCCGATAGCCCACATAACTCACGCCGATCGTCACATCCTCGCCGGTGGTTGATGACAGCATCAGCGAAAAGCGTCCGTTGATATCGGTTTGGGTTTGACGGATAGGCCGGCTGCCCGCTTTCACCCAGACGGTCGCAAACGGCAGGCGCTCACCCGTTTTGTTATCAATCAGGGTTCCCTCAATACGTGTGCTTTTTACCTGCGACGCATCACCCTGGTAGATGACCACCCGCTGCCGTATGTCATCAATTGAGGCGGCAAGGCCGGACCGGTGAAGCAGCTGATGAAGAGACGCCTGCCAGTTGTCGCTCATGGTAAAGTCGGCTTTTTTTCCAGCGATGATCGCATCGCGATAGAGAAATTTGTAGCCGGTCTCATTCTCAATGGTTTGAAAAATCGTATGAAGAGACTTATCCCGTTGATCCCGGGACGTCTCGGTTTGGGCCTGGGGCAAGCTCATCAAAAGCAGCAGAATAAGAGTGGCGATCATAATCTGACTCCTTTCTTAAGGCTCCGTCTCAAACCGGTAGCGGTTATCATCAACCCTCACAAATCTACCGTTCAGCGATAGTGCCAGGTCAGACAGCACCTGGTCCGATGTTCGCAGGTCGAGGCTGCCGGTCAGCCGTTCGTCCGCGATAGAGTCGGGTATGTCCAGCCTAATATTAAAATGGTGCTCAATCTCGGCTGCCACGTCTGTTACGGTTCGGCTGTTGAGCCTGAGCTCTTGTTCCAGCCAGCCGGTGTAAATCCGCCCGACAACAGCTGAAGGCTCTGAAATGGTTCCACCGGAGCTCTCGCTGAACTCGCCCGGATCAAGGCTGACCGACCGCGAGTCGTCGAGCGTAGAAAACCGGACGTTGCCCGATTCCAGGTAGACCCGCACGGCGGATCCCCAGTTACCCAGTGAAAATTCGGTTCCTGTTACCACTACCTTTGCATCGCCGGAGATAGCGGTAAAGAGACGGTCTCTGTTTTCGGCAACCTCAAAATAAGCCTCGCCATCAATTCTGTAGGTCTGCTGCGTATCTGTTTCTTTCAGCTCGTAGAGACTGCTGTTTGGGCGCAACGTTACGATGGACCCGTCCGGGAGTTCAGTGACTTGCTGTACTGCCCCGCTTTGAGCCAGCAACACCGGTTCGGCAGGTTGAAAAATTATGTAGGCCAGTGCAAGACCCGCAACTGCTAAAAAGACGGCGGCGATTTTCCAGAATGTGGAGACGAGCGTTAACTGTTTTGTTTCTCCAGCTTTCTCTTCTGATTCAATTGTATCAAAAATGGCGTTTCGGACAGATTTTGAAGGGGAGCTGTTGGTACTAAGTGAGGCGCTCTGTTTGTAGGCTTCGAGAACATCAAACAGCGGATCTTTCCCGGCAGATTGGGATGCACCGGTCTCGACGCGGTCCATGAGCCGGCGTGCGAGGTCAAGTTCTTCCTGACTGGGTTGATGTCTGTCTGAAGGGATCATGTGTGTTTGTTAGATCCTATGTGGTTAATTAAAAGAGGACACTCATTAAAACAAGCAGGGCAGGTTGCGGAAAGCGAACCTGCCTGCGTTGCTTTTGGTGATAATCAATTCCTGATTACTCGATCATTCCGTCTCTAAGTCTTACAAGAAACGTCTTTTTGAATCGATCGAAGCGAAGCAGTGCACTTCCGTCGCCGGTCAGTTCGATGGTACCGGAGAGTGATTTTTCTCTTGTGTCACCATCTTTGGTTTTTGTCATTTCCATACTGTACGTGATCAGCCCGGTGATACCCTCTTCCAGGTTCCCGTTCTCACGGACGATGGCTTTGTCGATCTGAATATTTTGAAATATGAACTCTACCTCGAAAGTACGCTCGCCGCTGCGCTCAAGCCGTGGCAGTTCTATAGACATTTGGCCTTCGCCGTTATGTTTGCCGTCGATTGTAAGGATGGCGCTTTCATTTGAGATGCCAGATGCGAAAAGTGTATCAGTTCGGGTAAAACTAGATGATCGCCGTTCTGTTTCAGCAGAGCCGGTTCTCATTCCTTTAAAATCGATAGTTTCAATCATTTCGCTGTCGCGCCGCGGAAATTCCAGAAACTCCTGGTCAACGTCAGTGAAAATGTATGTATTCAGCACGCTCATGCTTTTTTCCAGATTCGGGCCTTCAAATGAACGGTCAAAAGAGACGGTATGCTCACCTGTTTCCGGATTGTAGTCGACAGAATAGTTCTTTTCGCCGCCACGTCCGGGTCTGTCCATGGACCCTGCTGATGATTTTTGCATCGTCATATTTGGATCGGCATATGAGATTCCTGTTTGTGAGACATTAGAAAATGCGTCATATACAGATGAAAGCACGCCATCTTGTTCTTCGGAGAGAGACGCCCCAATGATTTCACCGGCAATTTCAAGTTCCTCTTCGCTAATGTCGGGCTCGGTGCTGTTTACTGTATTACATCCGTAAAACAGGGTGGATGCTGCAAGCGCCAAAATGATGAGATAATATTTATAAGTTTTCATAGGTTTGTTTGTTTTGTTACAAGTTGGTTCTGCCCCTTGTACACACCACTTCCGAATTACCCCCAACCCGGCGGTGAAAATTTCTTCAATGCCTCTCTGATATCCCTCAGAGCCAGTGCCATATGGTTTTCTACTGTTTTTCGGGTTACCCCAAGCGCTTCAGCAGCCTCTTTATAAGTAAATTCCTGTAGATAGCAGAGCTCAAATACATTTCTTCTCTTTTCAGGCATCTCTTTGAGCGCGGCATGCAGCTGCTGAATAGCCTCACGTGTTTCTGTAGACTCTTCCGGGTTTTGCACGTCTGATTCAAGTACATAGGCGTAATTCGAGACGGTATCTTTTCTGTCCCGAAACAGATTCAGCATCCGCCGGTAGGCGGTTGTAAAGAGAAACGACCGCAGCGATAGCTCCGGTTTAATCTCCTCACGTTTTTCCCAGATAATCAAAAATGCCTGCTGCAGAAGATCTTCCGCTTCCTGTTGGCTAAGTCCCTTTGAGCATAAAAAAGAGATGAGTGCCGAACTATGATTTTGATAGAAGGTATCGAAGGCGGCTTTGTCGCCATTCTTTATTTTTCGCGCAAGATCAGTCTCATCATCACCGTCAGGCCGGCTGAGCGACAGCGCGAGGAAGAACAAGAGTCCGATGAGTAAATCAGTCCGCATAGAAAATCAGGTATGGTTTAAAACAGGTAGATCAGCTGGTTTTACTGACTACCACAGATATCGAATGTATCATAATAATCTTAAATCCTGAAAGATGAAGTTTTTTGAGTTGGCGGTGAATCTCATCTCACCTCGAGGGGAGACTATTAAAACGGTACCATCTGTTTTTGATGTGAGGGGTGTTGGAAAGGCTTTATACTGCTAGGTGCATTCTTTGCTGACACCATGCTTTTTCAGATTCTTATACCACGCCGCCTTTCCAAATCCAGGGAATGTGGTCATCCAGACGCAAGCCCTGCGTTTTTCAGAGCGATGAGGAAGGATCTGTTAGGGCAAGGTCATTTTTTAAAACATAGGGCATTGTTTTTGAGAATACTCAGATAGTGACCACTCATGCGATCTCCCCTCTCGAGAGGGGAGGAAAATAGCCGCTGTTTTGAATGGCTCTGCGAACGAGGAGAGGTCTCGGCTCGCAAAGCTCGCTCGACATGACAGCCCTGTGCTTTTCAGGGCGATGCGTAAAGATCTGTAAAGACACTTCTTTTAACCATCAATGCCCAATACTCAATACCTCATCCCCAAAACCCTTGATTCACTTAATATTTTCGATGTTGTAAATGATTTTCCAATTACGTAAATATCTCTCAGCGAATGCTTTACACAGCTTTCAGTATATGCATTGCCCGCCGGGAGAAAGAATCGGGAGCCCGGTAGAAATATCAGCTTTCCACTAAACCCAAAAAATGTATTTATGAAAAAAGGATTAAAGTACCTGGCATATTTATTAGCAATCGTAATTGTAGCCCTGGTTTTTTTGATTGGCTACGTGTCCGTGATTCTGCCTAATGCAGAACCGGCTCCGGACATCACTGTTGAACCAACAGCTGAACGCATTGAGCGCGGAAAATACCTTGCAAACCATGTGATGCTCTGTATGGACTGCCACGCTGAACGAGATTTTTCAACATTTGCAGGCCCGCCAAAAGCGGGAACACACGGAGCCGGCGGCGATGTGTTTGATGAAAACATGGGATTCCCGGGAAGATTTGTCTCCCGGAACCTGACTCCGTCCGCACTTGGTAGCTGGACAGACGGTGAAATCTTTCGTGCCATTACCTCAGGCGTTTCACGTGATGGATCCGCACTTTTCCCGGTCATGCCATATACACAGTATTCAAAACTGGCGGAAGAGGATATCTACTCCGTCATTGCCTATTTACGGACGCTGGATCCTGTTGAGAGAGAAAATGAAACATCAGTGGCAAATTTCCCGGTCAATTTGCTGATCAATACGATGCCGGTTAAAGCCGACAATCAGCCCATTCCTTCAAAAGACGACCCAATTGCCTATGGCAGGTATCTAGTCACGGCTGCCGCCTGTATTGAATGTCACGTTAAACGTGATAACGGAGCAGTAGTGGGCGAGCCTTTTGCAGGTGGCAGTGAATTTGTGATGCCGGGCGGATCTGTAGTAAGATCAGCAAACATTACCCCACATGAGACGGGCATAGGCTACATGAGCAAAGAGCAGTTTGTGATGCGGTTCAAAATGTATGCAGACAGCAGCTACGTGCCGCACAAAGTGGCTCCCGGGGAATTTCAGACAATTATGCCGTGGCTCATGTATGCGGGAATGACTGAAGAAGATCTCGGTGCTATGTACGATTACCTCCGAACCATTGAGCCGGTTGAAAATCGAGTGGAGAGATTTACTGCGGCGAGGATGGAGTAAAGTAAAGTTAATTTAAAAGAGGATTATTCAGTGAAGTGCCCGTATGCTATATGATTGATCACCATACGTATCCCAATATCCAAAAAAACCCTGAAAGGGTCACATAATGCAGCCCAGGGCAACGCCCTGGGAATTTGGACGAGGAGAAGAAAAAATCCCGAGACGACAAATAGTATCAATATTGTAATGTTTATCGAGGGATAGATGCATCAATTGTGTGGGGCAAAACGATATTCAGCCACCAGTTGCAGGTATCGGATGAATCATCATTGTCTTATGTGTACACAAGTCTGAAAACGAGAGTAGCAATTCATTTTGTATCACGGTACGTTTATGAAGCCAAATGGATATTTAACTTCCTGACGTATATGAGTTCAACACCCGAGCCTGACAAACACCCTCTTAAACAGCTGCTCAGCTATATGAAGCCGTATCGCACCAAAGTGCGGCTGGCAACTCTTTTTTCTATTCTCAACAAATTGTTTGATCTCGCTCCACCTGTACTCATAGGTGCTGCTGTAGACGTGGTGGTTCAGGGTGAAGAGAGCCTGATTGGCCGGCTCGGCGTGACCGATCCGTTTGAACAGCTGCTGTGGCTGGCCGGTATTACAGTGATCGTGTGGGTGTTTGAATCGGTGTTTCAGTACCTGTTTGAAATATACTGGCGTGATCTGGCTCAGTTCACGCAGGACAGCCTTCGGAAGGATGCCTATAGCAATATGCAGGAACAGGAGCTGGCCTTTTTTGAAGACCGGTCAACCGGCGATCTCATCTCTATCCTGAATGATGACATTAACCAGCTCGAGCGTTTTCTGGATAACGGTGCGAACGACCTGATCCAGGTGGTGGTAACCGTGGTCGTTATCGGGTCGATATTTATATTTTCAGCTCCTGAAATAGGTTGGATGGCCCTGGTTCCCATGCCGTTTATTATCTGGGGATCAGTCTGGTTCCAGAAGAAACTGGCGCCTCGATATAGTAACATGCGGGAGCGGGCGGGAGAAACCAGTTCACAGCTCGTAAACAATCTTGGCGGGATGGCCACCATCAAGAGCTTTGGAACCCAGGAGTATGAAAACGAGCGAATAGCGAAGCTGTCGGACCGGTATAAGAAAGCGAATCAAAGTGTGATTCGTCTCAGTGCCGCCTTTGTGCCGCTCATCCGGATGCTGATTCTCGCCGGTTTCATCGGCATCCTGATATTTGCAGGATTTAAAACACTGGAAGGAAACATGGAAGTGGGTCTCTACAGTGTTCTTATATTTGTGACTCAGCGCCTGCTCTGGCCATTGACGCGCCTCGGTGAAACCTTCGATCTTTACCAGCGGGCCATGGCAAGTACGAAACGGGTGATGAGTTTGCTCAGGAAAGATGAAAACCTTGAAGATGGCACCGTGCCGCTTCCGTCTGATGAGGTGGAAGGTGAGTATAAGTTTAAAGATGTATCCTTCCGGTACAGAACAGGCGGAAAAGTGTTGAACGGGCTGAATATGACAATACCGGCAGGAGAGACAGTTGGAATCGTTGGGGCCACAGGGGCCGGTAAAAGCAGTCTGATAAAACTCCTGATGCGCTTCTATGACGTAACAGGCGGACGCATCCTGCTCGATGGCAGGGACCTCAGGGAGTATAAGATAGACGACCTTGTGAGTGCTGCGGGTCTGGTAAGCCAGGACGTATTCCTGTTTCACGGCACAGTGGCTGAAAATATCCGGTATGGTACATTTAATGCAACAGACGAGGAGCTTATCGAGGCCGCAAAACTTTCGGAAGCACACGACTTTGTGACGGACCTGCAGGATGGCTACGAAACGGTTGTCGGTGAGCGAGGCCAGAAACTCTCCGGCGGCCAGCGACAACGAATCTCCATTGCACGGGCCATTCTCAAAGATCCCCCGGTGCTGATTCTTGATGAAGCCACATCAGCCGTAGACAATGAAACCGAGGCAGCTATTCAGCGTTCATTGTTCAAAATCTCAAAAGACCGAACAACCATAATTATTGCCCACCGACTCTCGACTGTTCGCCATGCCGACAGAATTTTTGTACTTGATGAGGGAGAGCTTGTTGAAGAAGGGACTCATGAAGAACTGGTCAATTCTGAAGGCATCTACAACCAGTTATGGAAAGTTCAGTCGGGCGAGATGACAGTTTAAATAACATTGGTGGTAGCTACACTAATTGTATGAGAGAGAGGATGTTGAGCTAAGAATACTTTGGATCATCTAATTTCTTAATTTCACCCTCAACAAAAAAACCATTGCCGTCTAAAGCGAGCGCTTCGCATTTTTTTTAAGCGTCTGTTCACCCAAGATGGGGTTAATCCAGAGATTTTTTAAAACTGATTTTTAACGGGCAGATCTAACCTGCAGACCTACAAAGTTGAGATATCATCCTCTGTAAAATAATAAATATCAGATGTGAAGCGATTGATTAAGAAAAACGTCTCATCCGAATATACCATTTGCTGAAAAATCGCTGGAAATCCCTCGTCATCGACTAAAGATATCACATGCTCTACACTTCCATTTTTGTGGTTAAACACTATTATTTCGTTTTCTAGCCGGAAATAGATTTTATTTTTATTGATAAATAAATCACGGGTAATAGAACTTACAGAGACTCTTTCTTTTATGGATAAGGGGTTTAATTCTATATTGTATTCTTTCAGTTCTTTCTCTGGCCAAAAATCATATACACTTTTACTGTTTTGATCTAATCCTTCAAAAAAGATCAAAGGCAACCCATGATATGAATAAGCAAGAGTATTTTTAGAGTTATCAAAATCAAAATAAACACTGTTATGAGTAGCAGGCTGATATCCAATAGGTACAATGCGATTAATAAAGCTGTCCGTTAATTCTCCACTTTGATCGATGATACCCAGAACATATTTTTCATGATTCATTATGGGTACCAGATACGAATCATTTTCATAGGCAAGGATTCTGTTATTAAAAAAAACAGACAGAAGATGATCGTTACTTATTCTGAAAACTTCTTCACCTTCCAATGTAAACCGAAGGATGCTTTTCAGGCCGGAGTCCAGGACCAAAACCGTGTCGGAAAGTGAGGAATTATCTCCAGAAAAATGTATGGTTGCAGGTTGTTGCAGCTCTCCTGGTCCTTGTCCCTTTGTGGCTATAACTCGTAAAAAATTACCCTCTTCATCAAATTCGGCAATCTCACCTTTTGTGGGGTCTGAAACCCAGATATTATCATTAACTTTTTCAACCCAAAACGGGGTGCCGATAAAGTATTCCAATTGACCTGTTCCAGAGATAAGTAATTCTGGGGAAAGATCAACTCTTTTTTCTTCTAAGCTGCTTGCAGGAATAGCTGAGTAAGTAAACGATTCTATGTCAGGAATTTGGCTTATATATTCCGGCTTATTTTCATTACTGCAATTTGATAAAACAAATACAGTCGCCAGAATATATAAACCTATTATTGTTCTTCTATTCATATTTAAATAACCATTAATTGGCAATTTCCTACATAAGATGCGCCATCAGTGCGTCCTGTGTCAGTACTCCCATCCATACATTCTATATGCCAGTTAAATCCTTCACTATCTTCGATGACAAACATCGCGCAATCTTCAGTTTCTCTGCAAATATAAAAATTGCCAAATAGTGGTGATACATTTGTCATTGCTATGATGCAAAAAAGTAAAAATAGTTTTTTCATGATTGGACTCTCTCTGATTTGTTTATTGATGTTGTGTTCGAGAGTATGAGGGATAAAACATAATCACCTTACAGATTTTAATGCAGAAGTTTTTAGAGTAGGCCTTACATAAGTTGATTCGAATCAGATAAGATATGCTGGTAACTATAAATCCATGCCTGATCAATAGAACTATCGGATTGCAACTTCGTGATCAGCAGATATCAAACTAACAATCTAAAAATGAACTTTGCCCATCATTTAGCGGGATTGATTTCCGTCCTGTTGTCAAAGAGGAGAGTAATGTATTTTCACAGCCGGTATCCATCTGCTTTCAGGTGTAGTAGATTGTCCTCAATGAGCAAGTCACCGGTCAAGCTGAAATAATTGATATCACTATCTTAAAGAGGGTAAACCGGGTGTGTTTGCTTATTAAAAACCCATAAATATCAGGCCAGGACAAAATCGAAACGGCCATTGAGGGTTGCCGGATCGCT
>Ga0102932_1002034_pt1 | contig 10371 bp, 8 predicted proteins | sample SalPonR1_C_D2_MG_FD_78212 | JGI IMG/M metagenome (GOLD analysis project Ga0102932, IMG submission 78212) | Salt pond soil microbial communities from South San Francisco under conditions of wetland restoration - Salt Pond MetaG R1_C_D2_MG | ecosystem: Environmental > Aquatic > Marine > Intertidal...
CCCGACAGCTATTACGCCCGGATCCGCGAGATCTGCGAGGAGTTCGGCGTGCTGCTCATCTACGACGAGGTGATGTCGGGCGCCGGCCGCACCGGCGCCTTCGTGGCGGCGGAACACTGGGGGATCGTGCCGGACATCATCGTGCTCTCCAAGGGCTTCGCCGCGGGCTACATGCCGCTCGGCGCGACCGTCGCGCGCACGGGGATCGTCGAGGCCGTGCTCGACGCGGGCGGGTTCCAGCACGGCTTTACCTATGCGGGCAATCCGCTCGCCTGCGCGGCCGGATCGGCGGTGCTGAGCGAGATCGAGACCGCAGGCCTCGTCGCCAACGCGGAGGCGATGGGGACGCTCCTGAAGGGACGTCTCGAGGGGCTAATGGCGCGGTATCCGTTCATCGGCGACGTCCGGGGCAAGGGGCTTCTTCTGGCGTTCGAGCTTGTCGCCGAGCGCGAGACGATGACGCCCCTGCCGAAGGAGCTGAACGCCCATTCGCGGCTCGTCGACATCGCCTACGACCGCGGGCTCATCATCTACTCCCGCCGGACGCGCGGCGGTCTCGAAGGCGATCATTTTCTCGTCTGCCCGCCGCTCATCGTCACCGAAGCGCAGATCGACGAGATCGTCGGCGTGCTCGACGGGGCGCTTGGGCAATTCGCCCGCGAGATCGCCCCGGCGCTGCACGAACCGGTCTGAGGAGCCACGTCCCATGTCGAAGATCATCATCACCTGCGCGGTGACGGGCTCCATCCACACCCCGTCGATGTCGCCCCATCTGCCCGTGACGGCCGACGAGATCGCCGAGCAGGCGATCGAGGCCGCCGGGACAGGCGCGGCGATCCTGCACCTCCACGCCCGCGACCCCGAGACCGGACGGCCTTCGGCGGCGCCCGAGCATTTCATGGCCTTCCTGCCGCGCATCAAGCAAGCCTCGGACGCCGTCATCAACATTTCCACCGGCGGCAGCGCGGTGATGACGCTCGACGCCCGCCTCGCCGCGCCAAAGGCGGCCGAGCCCGAGATGTGTTCGCTCAACATGGGCACGATGAATTTCGCGCTCTATCCGGCGGCCGAGCGGATCACCGAGTGGACGCACGACTGGGAGAAGCCGTTTCTGGAGGAGTCGGACGATCTCGTGTTCAAGAACACGCCGCGCGACATCGCCCGCATCCTGACCGAGCTTGGCCAAGAGCGCGGCGCGCGGTTCGAGTTCGAGTGCTATGATGTCGGGCACCTCTACATGCTGCGTCACTTCGCGGACCGCGGGCTCGTCAAGCCACCGGTGTTCATCCAGTTCGTCTTCGGCGTCCTGGGCGGGATCGGGCCGGATCCGGAGAACTTCATCCACATGAAGCGGATCGCCGACAAGCTGTTCGGGGAGGACTACATGTTCTCCGTGCTGGCTGCCGGGCGTCACCAGATCCCGTTCGCGACGATGTCAGCGGCGATGGGCGGGCACGTGCGGGTCGGTCTCGAGGACAGCCTGATGATCGCCCGCGGTCAGCTTGCCGAAAAGAACGCCGATCAGGTCGCCAAGATACGCCGGATCGTCGAGGATCTGGGGCGGGAGACGGCGTCGCCCGCCGAGGCCCGGGAGATGCTCGGCCTGAAGGGCGCGGACCGCACCGCCATCTGAACCGTGACAGTCTTCCCCATCAGACCGGCCGAGGAAGGGGACGTCGCCGCCCTGGACGCGGGGCTCGCCGCCCTCTCGCAGGAGATCGGCGATCCCCACCGGGCGACCCGCCGGGAGCTGCGCGACGGGCTCTTCGGTCCGTCCGCCTGCGCCCATGCGCTCGTGGCCGAGGGCGACGGCGGCCTTGCCGGGCTCGCGCTTTTCACGCCGGTCTTCTCGACCGTGCGGGGCGGACCCGGCGTCTTCGTGTCCGACGTCTGGGTGGCGCGCGGCGCGCGGGGACGCGGGCTCGGGGCGCGCCTGCTCGCGGCCGTGTCCGAGGCGGCAGGTGACGGCTGGAACGCGCGCTTCCTCAGGCTGGCCGTGCATGACGACAACTCCGCCGCGCGGGACGTCTACGACAGGCTGGGCTTCGCGCCGGTCTCGGGAGAGACCGTGATGGTGGCGGAGGGGGACGCCTTCAAGCGACTTGGGAGACGGAGATGAAAGCGGTTTTCGACGATCGGCAGTGGAAACACGACCCTCGGCATTTCATGGCGAACGGCGTGGTGTCGCGCAGTCCCGAACAGCCCGGGCGCATCGCCGTCCTCAAGGCCGCGGCGGAGGAGGCGGGTTGCACCTTTTCCGCTCCGCCCGACGCGGGGCTCGGGCCGGTCGCGGCCGTGCACAGCGCCGAATACATCCGGTTTCTCCGGACGATCCATACCCGCTGGACGCGGATCGAAGGCGCCGCGGAAGAGGTCATTCCGAACATTCATCCGGCGAACCGGACCGACAGCTATCCGAAATCGGCGATCGGGCAGGCGGGGTTCCACCAGGCGGACACGGCCTGTCCCATCGCCGAGCATACCTGGGAGGCTGCCTACTGGTCGGCGCAGACGGCGGTCGCGAGTGCGGATCTGATCCTGGCGGGGGAGACGGCGGCCTATTCCCTCTGCCGGCCCCCGGGCCATCACGCGTTTTCCGACCTCGCGGGCGGCTTCTGCTTTCTGAACAACTCCGCTATCGCCGCCGAGCGGCTGCGCGCTGCGGGGCGGCGGCCCGCCATTCTCGACATCGATGTCCATCACGGGAACGGCACGCAAGGCATCTTCTACCGCCGGCCGGACGTCCTGACCGTGTCGATCCACGCCGATCCGGCCCGGTTCTACCCGTTCTTCTGGGGCCATGCCCATGAGCGCGGAGAGGGCGACGGTCTCGGATGCAACCTGAACCTGCCGCTCGCGCGGGGAACCGGCGACGACGATTATCTCGCGACCCTCCAACTTGCGCTGGACCGGATCGACGCGTTCGGCGCCGACGCGGTCGTCGTGGCGCTCGGGCTCGACGCGTCCGTCGACGATCCGTTCAAGGGATTCGCAGTGACCCGAGACGGATTCGCGCGCATCGGCGAACGGCTGTCCGGAACAGGCTTGCCGACCTTGTTCGTACAGGAAGGCGGCTACCTTTCCGATGGCCTCGGCGCCAATCTCGAACGCGTCCTTGGCGGGGTCTCCGCCCGTTGAGGGCGCGTCAGTAGCCGCCGATCACGGGGAGGATCTCGCCGGTGATGTAGCTCGAGCAGTGCGGCGAGGCGAGGAAGACGAAGGCCGGGGCCACCTCTTCAGGCTGCGCGGGGCGTCCCATCTTGGAGCCTTGCCCGAAATGGGCGACATCTTCGGCGTCCCGATCCGAGGGATTGAGCGGCGACCAGACCGGACCCGGCGCCACGCAGTTCACCCGGATGCCGCGGTCGATCAGGTTGCCCGAGAGCGCGCGGGTGAACGCGTGGATACCGCCCTTGGTCATCGAATAGTCGATCAGGCCGGCCGAGCCCCTGAGGCCGGTCACCGAGCCGTTGTTCACGATGGCCGACCCGGGGCGCATGTGCTTCACGGCCGCCTGCGCCATGAAGAAATAGCCATGGAGGTTGGTGCGGATGGTCAGATCGAAATGCTCCGGCGAGATGTCCTCGAAGTCCGACGCGTGCACCTGGAATGCCGCGTTGTTCACAAGAATGTCGAGCCGGCCCAGCGTCTCGAGCGTCGCCGCGACGTGGCGCAGGCAGGTCTCGCGTTCTGTCACGTCGCCCTTCAGGACGAGGCAGCGCCGGCCCTCGGCCTCGACGGCCTGCCGCGTCACGTCGGCGTCGGCGTCTTCGGCAAGATGGGTGATCGCGACATCGGCGCCTTCGCGGGCGAAAAGCACGGCGACGGCGCGGCCGATGCCGGAATCGCCGCCGGTCACGAGCGCGACCATGTCCTTCAGCTTGTCCGAGCCCTTGTAGAACGGCGCGTCCCACATCGGCGCGGGATCGAGTTCGGCCTCCGAGCCGGGCTTCGGCTGGTGCTGCTCGGGGAAGGGCGGCTCGGGATAGCGGCGCGCCCCGGCCTGAACGGCGCCTTTTCCGCCGTCGTGGTCGCGCCGGTCGGCGAGGGCGATCTCCGACTGGATCTCGCGCTGGCGGTCGACGGTGTCTTCGGGACGGTGGTCGCTGGTCATGTCGGTGCTTTCGGTGCGGCGTCCCTGCCAAACAGTCCGCGCGGCGCTTTGTTCCGGGCTGCCGGCGGGCCTCGCGCGGTCAGTCCGCCGACAGGTCCTGAAGCCTGTCGATCACCTTGTCGCTCAGCGTCTGCAGGTCGCCCTGAAGCGCGACCGCCGGACACGGCGCCGCGAGACGCGCCGTCATGTCGCCCATGCCGAAGCCGCTGGCGGACCCAAGTCCGCCGAGTTCATCCCACGTCACCGGCACGGCCACGGGGGCTCCCTTTCGGGCCCGGAGGGAATACGGCGCGATGGCGGTCGAACCGCGCTCGTTGCGGAGCCAGTCGACGAACACGCGGCCCCGGCGTTTGGATTTCGACATGGTCGCGGTGTAGCGGTCGGGAGACCGTTCGGTGAGGACATGGGCGAAGGTCCGCGCGAAGAGCTTCACCGTCTCCCAGCCGCGCGTCCGCCTGAGCGGCATCCAGACGTGGATGCCCTTGCCGCCGGTCACGATCGCGCCTGAGGCGAGACCGAGGCGGGACAGCGTGTCGCGCACCTCGAAGGCCGCATCGCGCACGTCGTCCCACGCCAGTCCTTCGTCGGGATCGAGATCGAAGACCAGGCGATCGGGGCGCTCCAGCCGGTCGGTCCGCGCGCCCCAGACATGAAACTCCACCGTTCCCATCTGCGCGGCGGCGACAAGGCTTTCGGGACGGGTGAGGTAGAGATAGTCCTCCGCCTCGCCGTCCTTCTCGACGATCTCGACCCGCGACAGCGCGTCGGGCATGCCGGTTCCGCCGTGTTTCTGGAAGAAGCAGGACTTCTCCAGCCCGCCGGGACAGCGGAACAGCGAGAGCGGGCGATGGCCCGCGAGCTCGATCATCCGCTCGCCCACCCGGGCATAATGGCGGGCGATGTCGAGCTTGGTGCAGCCGGCGTCGGGAAAGACCGGGCGGTCGGCGTTCGAGATGGCGATGTCGAGGACCTTGGCGTCCATGGGCTCATCCTTGGGCGTTTCGATGCCGACGGCCTCGGCGTCCTTGTCTTCGCGCAGCCCGAGGAAGCTGCCGTGCCGGACATGGCCGTCGGCGGTGAATTCGGTGAACTCGATCTCGGCGACGAGATCGGGTCGGACCCATCTGGCCGTTCGGGCGGCGTCGGCTGGAACCTCGTCGAAGGGCGAGGTCTTGCGCGCGGTCATCGCCTTTTCCAGCGTGTCGACCTCCCGCTCGCCGAAGCCGGTGCCGACGCGGCCGCGGTAGACGAGCCTGTCGTCCTCGTAGGATCCCAGGAGCAGCGAGGCGAAGGGCCGTCCGCGTTTGTCGGAGGGGCGATAGCCGCCGATCACGAACTCCTGCCGGCGCGAGCACTTGATCTTCCGCCATGCCCTCGTGCGTTTCCCGCGGTAGGGCGCGTCGAGGCGTTTCGAGACGATCCCCTCGGCCCCGCGCCGGCACGCCTCGCGGATGACCTCGGCGCCATGTCCCACGACATGGTCGCTGAGGCGCAGAGGCCCGTCCTTCGGCACCTCCGCCATCAGCTCGGCGAGCCGCCGCTTCCGGTCCTGCTGCGGGATCTCGGCCAGATCCTCTCCGTCGAGCGAGAGAAGGTCGAAGGCGTAGAAGACGAGCGGATCGCCCCGAGACAGCGCGGCCTGGAGAGACGAGAAGGCGGAGCCCTGGATCCTCGCCGCCATGACTTCGCCGTCGATCAGGGCCGCGCCGCAGGGGAGCGGGTCGAAAGCGCCTTCGAGCGCGCCAAAACGGTCGGTCCAGTCCTTGCCCGAGCGGGTGAAAAGCCGGGTGCCGCCCTTCCCCAGAGCGGCAAGGGCCCGGTAGCCGTCGAACTTGGTCTCGTGAAGCCAGTCGTCGCCCTCCGGCGCGGTCTCGTAGAGGGTGGCGAGCTGGACCGGGCGGAACGGCGGGCGCTTGCCCGTGCGGTTCCTCGCCTCCCTCGCGCCGCCCGCCTCGCCGCGGCTGATCTCGTCCATGCTGCGCCCGGTCGCGATGGAGGTGTCCGCGCTCTCGGTCAGCGCGTCCGGGTCTTCCTGCGCCGCGTCGTCGCGTTCCTTGATGAGGAGCCAGTTCTCGCGCTTCTCCTTGCCCCGCATCCGGACCAGCGCCCAGCCGCCCTTCATCCGGGAACCCTTGAGCGTGAACGTGAGCTTCCCTTTCTTCAGCCCGGCCTCGGGGTCGCCATCGGGCACCCACTCGCCCTGATCCCAAAGCATCACGGTGCCGCCGCCGTACTCGCCTTCGGGAATCGTCCCTTCGAAGTCGGCGTAGGACAGGGGGTGATCCTCGGTTCGCACGGCGAGCCGCTTCTCTGCGGGATCGGCGCTCGGTCCCTTCGTGACGGCCCAGCTCAGCAGGACGCCGTCCCATTCGAGACGGAAATCGTAGTGCAGCCGGCGCGCGTCGTGCTTCTGGACGATGAATCCGAGGCTTTTCCTGCGCGCCCGGCGCGGTTTGCCCTTGGGCTCGTCGGTGCGCCGGAAATCGCGCCGCGCGTTGTAGTCGGAGAGCCGGTCCGTCGAGGTCGCCATCACGACGCCTTCTTCTTGCGGCCGCCCTTCTTCTCCGTGGTCTTCAGGCTCTCCTTCAGCGCCGACATCAGGTCGACGACGTTGTCGCCACCGGCCGGCTTCTCGGCCGATGTCGTCACGCGCGGCGTCTTCTTGTTCTTGCGCTTGGCCTCGAGAAGCTCGCGCAGCGCCTCGGCATAACTGTCGGAATAGGCCTCGGCGTCGAAGGGAGCCGACTTGCGGTCGATCAGCGAGGTCGCGACCTCGAGAAGCTCCTTGTCCGCCTTGCCGTCCTGGATCTGGCTGAACATCGGCTCGGCCTCGCGGATCTCGTCGGCGTAGTGCAGGGTTTCCAGGAGCAGCCCGTCGCCGCAGGGGCGGACCGCGGCCAGATGCTCCTTTCCGCGGAGCGTGATCTGCCCGAGGCCGGCCTTGTCGTCCGCGCGCAGCGCATCGCGCACGACACGGTAGGCGTCCTCGGCGAGGTCGTCGGACGGGACGAGGTAGTAGGGCTTGTCGAAATAGATGGGCGGGATTTCGCAGCCGCCTACGAACTGGACAAGCTCGAGGGTCTTCTTCGTCTCCAGCTTGATGGCGTCGAGTTCCTCCGGCTCGATCAGCATGTATTCGTCGTCGCCGGTCTCATAGCCCTTCACGATGTCATCGGTATCGATTGGTCCGATCCCCGGGACGACCTTCTCGTAGCGGATCTTCTTGCCCGACGGCTTGTGGATCTGCCGGAACGAGATCTTCGCGCCGCTCTTGGTCGCGGAGAAGAGCTCGACCGGGATCGAGACGAGCGAGAGGCGGAGCTGGCCCTTCCAGAGCGCGCGCGGAGCAGCCATGTTATCCCTCCTGCGGCCGGGACAGTCCTGCCGGCCAATGTGATCTCTCTAGCATGCCTCGCCTCCACTCGAATTGACAGGCACGACCACGACGCGCGCCTTGTCTGCAACGCCCGGCCCCGCCGACGGCATCGGCGAGGCCGGATGTGTCCTCCGAGTCGCCGTCAGCCGTCTGAGTCGTCTTCGGTGTCCAGGGTGACCGCGCGGAAGACGTAGTTTCCGTTCCTGTAGAGCCGCAACAGCAGGGGGCGGTCTTCGTCAGCCGCCGCGCCGGCCGCCTCGCGAAGATCGCCCACCCCGGCGATGTCGGTGCCCGAGGCCGAGAGGATCACGTCGCCCTGAGAGATGCCGGCCTCCGATGCCGGAGAGCGCGGCTGGACCTGAAGAACCGCGACGCCCTCGATGTCGTCCTCGATGGCGAGCCGGCTGCGAAGCTGGTCGTCGAGAGGCGCGACCGAAAGGCCGAGCATCGGGGTGCCGGTCGTGTCCTCTTCACCGGGCTCGCCCATTGGGGCTGGTCCGAGAGCCGGTTGCAGGCCGACCGAAACGGTCTCTTCGACGCGTTCCCCGTCGCGGACGATCGTCACCGAGACCTCGGTGTCGGGATCGATCTCGGCCACGGCGAACGTCAGCTCGCGCGGATCGGCCACCTCTTCGCCGTCGAAGCCCACGATCACGTCGCCCGGCCGGAGGTCCGCCTCTTCGGCGGGGCTTCCGGCGGTGACGTCCGCCACCAGCGCGCCCATGGTGTCCTCGAGCGCGAGGGCGCCGGCCAGTTCCTCTGTGACCGGCTGGATCTGGACGCCGAGCCAGCCCCGCTCGACCTGGCCGTCATCGCGAAGATCGGCCACGATCTGGGCGGCGACCTGCGAGGGCACCGCGAAGCCGATGCCGATGTTGCCGCCCGTGGGCGAGAAGATCGCCGTGTTCACGCCCACCACGTCGCCGTTCTCGTCGAACAGCGGGCCGCCGGAGTTGCCCCGGTTGATCGCCGCGTCGGTCTGGATGAAGTCGTCGTAGGGCCCGGACTGGATGTTGCGCGACCGCGCGGACACGATGCCGGCCGTGACGGTTCCGCCGAGACCGAAGGGATTGCCGATCGCGACGACCCAGTCACCGATTTCCAGAGCTTCGGAAGCGCCCCATTCGACGAACGGCAACTCGCCGTCGGCATCGACCTTGAGAAGCGCGATGTCGGTCGCCGGATCGGTGCCGATCAGTTCGGCGGGAAGCCGGCGCTCGTCCTCGAGCACCACCTCGATTTCGTCGGCGCCCGCCACGACATGGTTGTTGGTGACGAGAAAACCGTCCGCGGAGATGATGAAGCCGGATCCCTGACCGCGCATCGGCCCCGGCGGCGGGGTCTGCGGTCCCGGCATGCCGAAGAAGTCTTCCAGGCCCGGCGGAAGCTGCGGGCCCGGCGTCTGGATCTCGGGTTGGTTCACGGTCGACAGGATGCCGACCACCGCCGGCAACTTGTCGGACACCATGGCCGAAAAGCTCGGCGGGGCGTCGTAGGGACCGTTCTGGGCTATGGCGGGAGCCGAGGCGCCGGTGGCCAGGACGGCGCCGGAGACAGCTGCTGCGGTGGCGAGTCTCGCGAGTCTGCGCATGTGGATTCTCCAATTCTCTCTGGAAACGGTCAGCGCCACAACTCGACGCCGCCTGCCGGGGTTCCAGATTGCCGTCGCGCTCGGGGCCTGGCCGGAGCGTCAGGCGGTGTCTGCCGGCCCCGTCCTGTCCCAGCCCAGCGTCTCATCGAGTGCGCGGTACGAGCTCTGGTTCGACAAGAAGAGCGCCGCCGGCCGGAGCGCATCGACGCTGTTGCAGACCGTCACGAGCACGATGACCATCGGCGTCGCGAGAAACGCCCCGGCCGCGCCCCAGATCCAGCCCCAGATCAGCAGCGAAACGAGGATCACGACGGGCGAGAGCGCGACCTCCCGGCCCTGGAGGCGCGGGTCGAGGAAATTGCCGATCACCTGTTCGATCACGAAGATGCCCGCGCCGATCAGGAGCGCGGTGCCGGGATCGAAGACGAGGAAGGTGTAGAGCGTGGGGAGCAGGCCCGAGAGGACCGAGCCGAGGTTCGGAATGTAGGTCAGAAGGAAGGTCAGTACCGCCCAGACCAGAAGCAGGTCCACCCCGAAGATGGCGAGCCAGCCGACGTAGGCGGAGGCCGAGACGACGCCCATGAAGGTGCGCACGAGGATGAACCGGCGCACCGTCTTGGCGACGGTGACGAGCACGCGGTGCCATCTCGCGTCCCCGTCGCGCGACAGCTCCGTCATCTTGTCGCTCCAGAGGTCGGCCTCGCTGATCATCAGGAGGACGAGGAAGATCACGATGACGGTCGCCGCGATCAGCCCGCCCATCATGTTGGCGAGCCGCTGCGCGAGCGTGGTCATCCCGTCGACAAGCCATCCGCCGAGCGTGCCGCCCGCACCGCCGACGAGTTCGCGCGCCATGCTCAACAGGTCGGGCGGACCGTCGTCCCCGGACGCCATGGCGGGCACCCAGTCCTGGAGCTGTTCCGAGAAGGAAGGCAGGTCGTTGATGATCCGCTCCACGGAAAGCGCGACGCCGCCGAGGAAGAGCAGGAGAACCACGAGAAGGATCGCGAGCACGGCGACAAGCCCGAGCCAGCGGAGGCTGTCCGGCAGGGCGCGGGCCATTCTCTTGTAGACCGGATAGACGAAGATCGCGATGAAGAGCGCGAAGACGAGCGGCACGGCGACGGCCGCGGTCGCCGTCAGCGCCCATCCCACGAGAAGCACGAGGACTCCGCCAAGCAGGACGAGGCTCACGCGGCTCCGGCGTTCCTGCGGCGTCTGTTGTTCGCTCGCCGGTGGGGTCATCGGGCACCTCCGCGATCCGGTGGATCCCGCTGACCCAACTCGCGC
>Ga0102932_1002035_pt1 | contig 10364 bp, 8 predicted proteins | sample SalPonR1_C_D2_MG_FD_78212 | JGI IMG/M metagenome (GOLD analysis project Ga0102932, IMG submission 78212) | Salt pond soil microbial communities from South San Francisco under conditions of wetland restoration - Salt Pond MetaG R1_C_D2_MG | ecosystem: Environmental > Aquatic > Marine > Intertidal...
CCGGCCCCCGTCGAAACGGTTGGCATGGCGGCCGCGCTGCATCCCTTCGACGACGAAGATGTCCTCCTCGAACACGGTTTTCCAAAGCTGGGAGTTGCGCATGCGCAGCCCCTCGTCGCTGTCGGGCACGGAGTAATAGAGATGGACATGTTCCACCGTGCGCTCGCATCCCTTGGGTTCGAGAATGATGGCGAAGGCGTGGTCGCGATGCGTGCCCAGAAGAACATTGGGGTAGACGGCGATATATTCCGCCTGTTCGTTCCACTTGGCGCCGACATCGGCGAAATCGGGGAAACGCTCGTCGTTTTCGTTGGTGAGTTGGCGATAGACCATCGTGCCCTGGCCGGAATACTGCCCCGGCTTCTCGATATGGTAGTGATCTTCCAGCTTGGAATAGCTGTTGAGGCCGGGATGAACCCAAGGCAGGTGATAGCTTTCGCAGTAATTCTCGACCGCGAGTTTCCAGTTGCTGGCAACCTCGAGCGTGAAGCGGCTGTCATGCCCGCCGTGATAAAGCGGCAGGTCGAATTCCCGCCAGCGTTCGATGACATCGGCCATGGCATCGGCGAAATCGGGGGCATCGCCCGAGACGTTGATCCAGACCACATCGCGCCAGACATGGCTGCGGATCTCGATCAGTCCCAACTCTTCGCGCCGGATCGACGGGTGGGTGTTGTGGCCGGGCCCACCCACATGCGGTGTGGCCACGAGGTTGCCTTTGGTCGAATAGCACCAGGAATGATAGGGGCAGCGGATCGCGCCTTCGATCTTTCGGGGCTGTTCCACGAGGATCATGCCGCGATGGCGGCAGATGTTCTGGAACACCCGGACAGCACCGTCCTTGTCGCGCAATAACAGGAGCGGCATGCCCAGAAAATCGAGCGGCACCGCGTCGCCCGGTTCGGGCACGTCGGCAGCTACCGCCAACCCTGCCCATTGCGAAAAGAGCAGGGCCTCTTTTTCCTCGTTGAAGATCATGGGGTCGATGTAATGGGCATTGGGCAGCCCATTGGCGCGTTCGACGCTGCTGCGGACGTTGGACAGGTCGGTGACGGGCTCAATCATGACTGGTCTCCTGATGTAAGGATACCCATTGCAAAGCAGGAAACCGACCTGTCGAACCGACGAATCGCGACCCGGTTTTCCTCAAGGCGACAGATTCAGCGGAATTCCCGGATTTTTTGCAGCATCGAGTGATGGTGCGCGCTGATGCCATCATCCTGTGCAAGTCCGGTTTCGCGCGCCGCGCGCAGGATCGCGGAGTGGTCGTTGCCCAGGTGCTGGTAAATGACGCGCCCGGCACGGCGGGTTTTCGGCTTCTCGCGTGCGGCGCGGGCGGCGAAGCCTTCCCAGAGGGGGGGTCGGTAAGACGCGCTCCAGCGTCAGGTAGGTGAAAGAGCATGACATGGAATAGCGGCGCATGGTGATCGCCATGACCCCTTCATCCTGGCGCAGGACCACGCCGCGGTATTCACGTTCACGCGGGGGCAGGCGAATGGCGTGGTTCAGCAGCGTTCTTGCGGGATCATAGCCGCGAATGAAAGTGTAACCTGAGCGCCGGGTGACGTGAACCAGACCGACAACGCAATGATCCTCGGAAAAGAAGCTGCCCCGGATGAAACGGTAAAAGCCGCTGGGAAAAAGGGCTTCAGGCACCTCGGCGGGCTGGCTACCGAAGAACGCCTTGATATGGGGGTGATCGAGGAGGCTTTCGTTGGGGTTACGGATACTGGAGACGGGTTCAAGAAGAATCCGCGCATCCACATCGAAAAAGCGGCATATCTTGTGCAGCACATCGGGGCGCGGGAAGCTCTCGCCGGAGAGGTAGCGGTTGAACTGGGTGCGGTTGATCCCGAGCTTGCGACAAAGCGCGGCGATCGAACGGTGTTCCTTGCTGAGGTGGCGCAGGTTCTGACCGAACACGGCGCGCAGTTCGGCCGGGTCCGGGGCGGGCGGGGTCTCGGGTTTGATGTGACGGGTCACCTGGCACATGCTCCATGGAACGGACGAATCCGGAGTGTTGCCAACCAGCGCTAATACACAACCCCGGAAATATCCAGTTTTTACTGGGAACACCTCAGGGATGTGACGCCAAATCGCGTCAAGTGACGAGTGTCGTGATACAAGTTGTTACCTTGTGTCCATGCGCAAGGCGTGGCCATCTGAACGGCAAAGACGCGCTTCCTTCGTTGAGTATTTCAAGGATATGATATGCATGGTGTAGTATTGTGGTCCGATCACCGGCTCAAGACGGCGGTCATCTGGTGCGAGGATCACGGTGATCTTGCGTTTCTGACGGCAGACGACGACGGGTTCGATGATGCGGATATCGCGCATGGCGACGTGATTTCATTCGATATTGACCCGCAAGGCGCATTCCGCCGGGCTCGCAATGCCCGTGTCGTTGACCCCGAGGCCTATCCGTTGCTGGCCCGCTCGCTGAAAGACGGCTTGGAATCGCAGCAGTGCAGCAAAGATGAGCGCGACCCGGGCGCCGGCACCGATCCGGCACTTTCAAGTGTCGTGAGCTTTGCGGCGCCCAGTGGCGCGAAGACCGAAGACAGGATGCGCCGGACCGGGCGATAGACGGGTCTGGCGCAGTGTCCGGCTGAGCCGATGTCAGCTGTCTTCGAGGCGGCCACGGGGCAGGGCGGCAACGCCGGTGCGTGCGATCTCGTTAAGACCAAGAGGGCGCATCAGGTCGGCGAAGGCGTCGATCTTTTCAGGCGTGCCGGTCAGCTCGAAAACGAAGCTGTCCAATGTGCTGTCCACTACGCTGGCGCGGAAGATATCCGCGAGACGCAGCGCCTCGACCCGCTTGTCGCCGCTGCCCTGGACCTTGAGCAAGGCCAGTTCGCGTTCGACCGAACGGCCCTCGGCGGTAAGGTCATGCACCTCGTGAACCGGCACGATCCGCCCCAGTTGCGCCTTGATCTGTTCGATCACCTGCGGGGTGCCGGTGGTGACGATGGTGATGCGGCTCATGTGGCCGGTATGGTCCACCTCGGCGACGGTGAGGCTGTCGATATTGTAACCCCGCCCCGAGAACAACCCGATCACCCGCGCCAGAACCCCTGGCTCGTTATCGACGATCACGGCCAGCGTGTGAGATTCGATCTCGTCCGAAAAATTGGGCCGCAGGTTATAGGCCGAATGCTTGGACGAGCCTTTCTTGATTTTCAGAGCCGACATGTGAGTCATTCCTTGTTCTTGTCGCGCATTCAGAAACCGGCGCCCGGCAAAGGGGCGGGCGCCGGCCACGGCGCTGGCGTCACACCAGCACCGCGCCGCCTTCCTTGATGGCGCCCTTGGTGCTGGCCTCGCCCAGAAGCATGCTGTTATGCGGCTCGCCCGACGGGATCATCGGGAAGCAGTTCTCGTGTTTTTCCACGAGGCAGTCGAAGATCACCGGCCCGTCGTGATTGATCATTTCCATGATCGCGTCATCCAGGTCGGCGGGATCCTTGCACAGGATGCCCTTTGCGCCAAACGCTTCGGCCAGCTTGACGAAATCGGGCAGGGCCTCGGACCAGGAATGCGAATAGCGCTCGCCATGCAGCAATTCCTGCCACTGGCGCACCATGCCGAGGCGCTCATTATTCATGATGAACTGCTTCACGGGCAGGCGGAACTGCACCGCGGTGCCCATTTCCTGCATGTTCATCAGCCATGACGCTTCGCCGGCGACATTGATCACCAGCGCGTCGGGATGCGCCATCTGCACCCCGATCGAGGCCGGGAAACCATAGCCCATCGTGCCAAGCCCGCCGCTGGTCATCCAGCGGTTGGGTTCGTTGAAGCCCAGATATTGCGCCGCCCACATCTGATGCTGGCCGACTTCGGTGCAGATATAGCGGTCGTGGTCCTTGGTCAGCTCTTCAAGGCGTTGCAGCGCATATTGCGGCTTGATCGCCTTGCCAGCCTGTTTGAAGGCGAGGCAATCGACCTTGCGCCAGGCGTCGATCTGCGCCCACCATTTCTGCAAGCCCTCGCGGTTCGTCTTGCGGCCGCGTGATTTCCAGACCTTGAGCACGTCCTCCAGCACATGCGCAACGTCGCCGATGATCGGGATGTCGGTCTTGATCACCTTGTTGATCGAGCTGGGATCGATATCGATATGGGCTTTCTTGGAATGCGGACTGAACGCATCCACCCGGCCGGTGATCCGGTCATCGAAGCGCGCCCCGATATTGATCATCAGATCGCAGTCATGCATCGCCATGTTGGCCTCGTAAAGGCCATGCATGCCCAGCATTCCAAGCCATTTGTCGCCGTTGGCGGGATAAGCGCCCAGCCCCATCAGGGTCGAGGTGATGGGCACGCCGCTGGCCTCGACCAGTTCGCGCAGAAGCTGGCTGGCGGCATTGCCCGAGTTGATCACCCCGCCGCCGGTATAGAGGATGGGCCGCTCGGCCACTTCGAGCGCCTCGACCAACTCGGTGATCGCGGCCATGTCGCCTTTGACCTGCGGCTGGTAATGCGCGGTGCGCGCCTTTTGCGGCGGCACATAATCGGCGCTGGCGAATTGCACGTCCTTGGGCAGGTCCACCAGCACCGGGCCGGGGCGGCCCGAGGTCGCCACGTGAAAGGCCTGATGGATCGTGTCCGCCAGGTTCTTGGTGTCGCTGACCAGCCAGTTATGCTTGGTGCAGGGGCGGGTGATGCCGACGGTATCGGCCTCCTGAAAGGCGTCGTTGCCGATCATGAAGGTCGGCACCTGGCCCGACAGCACGACAATCGGGATCGAGTCCATCAGGGCATCGGTCAACCCGGTCACGGCGTTGGTGGCGCCGGGGCCCGAGGTGACAAGCGCCACGCCGGGCCGCCCGGTCGAGCGCGCATAGCCTTCGGCGGCGTGAACCGCACCCTGTTCGTGGCGCACCAGAACGTGACGGATGTCATTCTGCTGAAAGATCTCGTCATAAATCGGTAGAACCGCGCCGCCGGGGTATCCGAATACGACGTCCACGCCCTGATCCTTGAGGGCCTGAACCACCATTTTCGCTCCGGTCATCTGACGTGTCATCGCATTGCTCCGTTCATGACGTCATTCATTGTTTTACGCACAAAAAAGCCCCCGGTTTGGCGGGGGCGCATGGGGTACCGTTATGGTGTCCGTTACCGGCCCATGCGCCATTTTCCTACAATGCCTACAAGCGTTGCCATTCGAGGCGACTCCTTTGATGCGTGCGCGGGACATTAGGTTGGGTGGCAGGGGGCGTCAACCACAATTCGGCGAAAAAATGTCGCCACCCGGGGGTGAATCTTTGCATTTGTTGCGCAAGATGCCCGTCGGGCCGCAATCGGGCCCCTGAGTGGCTGTCAGAGGCTGACGCGCGTGCCGCCCTGAAGGACGCCATGTTCCAGGGCGTATCGGGTCAGACCGGCGGTCGAACTGATGCCCAGCTTGCGCTTGAGGTTCTTGCGGTGCGTTTCCACCGTGCGCACCGAGATATCCAGCGCCGCAGCGACCTCGCGGTTCGAGCGCCCCTGTGCCAGCTGCAACAGGATCGTCTGTTCGCGATTGGTCAATTGTTCGCGTTTGGGGTCCTGGTAGGGCTCAAGCGAGCCGCGCGCGCCGGTGCAAAGATAACGCTCCCCGGCCATGACCGCGTCGATGGCGCGTTTGATCTCGTCCGTGGGCACGTCCTTGAGCACATATCCCACCGCGCCATGACTGAGCGCGGACGAGATATATTCCGGGCTGTCATGCATGGACAGGATCAGGATGCGCGTTTCGGGGCGGCGTTCCAGGATGATCTCGGTCGTCGAAAGCCCGCCGATCCCTGGCATGTTGAGATCGAGAAGGATCACGTCGGGTGCCAGCGTTTCCACCTGGTCGATGATGTCGTTGCCGTTCGCCAGCGTCGCGATCACCTCGACATCATCATAGCTTTCAAGGATCGCCTGGATGCCTTCGGCGACCATGGGGTGATCGTCGACCACGGCGATACGGATCAGGGCGGGACGTTTGCTCATGCGTTGGCTTTCGTGTTCGAATCAGAGCGGCCTTCTGGCGGCAGAAGATGCGTCAAGGGGACGGTGGCTTCAATCACCGTGCCGGTCGTGGCCGAGAGAATCCGCAAGCTGCCGTCCAGTTGCTCGACCCGTTCCTGCATGTTGCGCAGGCCCAGACCCGCGCCCGTCGATGGCGCGCTGCGGGTGGCTTCGATCCCCTGGCCGTCATCGGTGATGCGCAGGGTGGCGCCGCGGCTATGGCCGCGCAGGGAGATCGACACGGTACTGGCGCGCGAATGGCGCTCGATATTGGTCAGCGCCTCCTGGGCGACTCGGTAAAGCGCGATCTTGGCATCATCATCGAGCCGGTTGCGGAACACCACGGTATCGAATTCGGTAGCGACCCCGGTGCGCTTGCCGAAATCCTCGATCAGGGCCTTGAGTGCGGGGCCAAGCCCGAGATCGTCCAGAGCGCCGGGGCGCAGATCGCGGCTGATGCGGCGGACCTCGTTGATCGCGCCGGACAGGTGCGCGATGCCGCGATCCAGATCGCCCTGCGCGCGCTCGTCGCCATTGGCCAGACGACGCATGGCAATGTCGAGCGCATAGCGCACCCCCACAAGAATCTGGCTGATCCCATCATGCAATTCGCGTGCGACGCGGCCGCGCTCCTCTTCCTGGGCGTCAAAGACGCGCTGCGTCAGTTTCTTGAGCTTGGCATCGGCCAGGCGGCGCTCGCGGATGGTGATGAACAGTCCGCTGCCAAAGACCAGAAGCAGCGCCGCCAGCGTGATCGCCCCGATATAAAGGAAGGTGCGCTCGACGCGGGCCTCGACCTGATCGCGCGCGGCGGCGACCGTGGCCAGCACGTCATCCACGAAAACCCCGGTTCCCACCGCCCACCGCCAATCCTGAAAGCCGATCACATAGGTGATCATGCGCGCGATTTCCCCGGTCGAGGGCTTGGGCCAGTCATAACTGTGATAGCCCCCGCCCGAACGTGCGAGGCGGATCAGCTCATCGGTGATGGCGATCCCGTTGGGGTCCGTCAGCCCGCGCCAGTTGGCGCCGATCAGATCGGTTTGGCGCGGGCTGACCAGGTTGTTACCCGCATAGTCATAGACGAAGAAATACCCGTCCTGCCCATAAAGCATCGCCGAAAGCGTCTGAGTGACCAGAAGCTTGGCGGCCTCGTCATCGGGCGCCGCGCGGCCATAGACATTGATGACGGAATTGCGCGCGATCGAGATGTAGTTCTTCAACTCGGCGCGCTTGGCCTCGATCAGCTGGCGTTCAAGCAGATGAATTTCGCGCTCTGCCAGCTGGCGCGATTGCAGCGTCACCAGCACCGAGACCAGCACCGCGGCGGCCAGAAAGGGCAGGGCAGTGATCAGGAACAGTTTCTGCCCGTAATTCAGCTTCTGGCCAAAGCGCCAGCCGCCCGTGCTGCCGCGCAAGGGGTGAATATCGCGCAGTCGCGCCTTGGTAGTGCGCCTGAACCGCCAGCGCTGCGCGCTTTCGCCGCCCTTTTCGCGCCCCTTGGGGCGGTTTCTACGCAAAAGTAGGTATTTCCAACGGCTTTGCGTCACTGTAGCGTCCTGTCACTCGGAATGATCCAGATGCCGGGCAGTCTGCCCGCAATGGATGTATCTTGTAATGGGAGGATAATACATGGATCGTCGTTCATTCTTGAAGAATTCCGCTCTGGGCGGATCGGCAGCGGCCGCAACGGCGCTGGCGGCGCCCGCTTATGCACAGGGCAAACGCACGCTGACGCTGGTCACCACCTGGGGCCGTGGTTTGGCGGGCGTGCATGACGCCGCGCAATACTGCGCAGACCACATCACCGCCGCGACAGATGGGCAACTGACCGTCGAGCTGAAGGCCGCTGGCGAACTCGTCGGCGCGTTCGAGGTGTTCGACGCGGTTTCGGCCGGTCAGGCCGACATCTACCATGGTGTCGACTATTATTTCCTGGGTCAGCATCCCGCGCTGGCGTTCTTCTCGAACATCCCGTTCGGCATGACCTTCCAGGAATTCAGCAACTGGTATTATCATGACGGCGGCGCCGAACTTCAGGACCAGGTATCCGAGATCTTCGGCCTGAAGACATTCGCCGCAGGCAATACCGGCCCGCAATCGGGTGGCTGGTTCAACAAGGAAATCAACTCGCCCGCCGATTTCGAGGGCCTGAAATTCCGCATGCCCGGCCAGGGTGGCGAAGTGCTGGGCCGTCTGGGCGCATCGGTGCAGAACCTTCCCGGCTCCGAAGTCTACCAGGCGCTGGCATCGGGCGCGATCGACGGAACCGAGTGGATCGGCCCCTGGGCCGACGAAAAGGCCGGTTTCCAGGAAATCACCAAGACCTATTACACCGCCGGCTTCCATGAATCCGGTCCGAACCTGTCGCTGGCCTTCAACCGCGAGGTGTTCGATTCGTTCACGCCCGCGCAGCAGGCCGCAGTCGAGAATGTCTGCGCGGCCGCGAATATCTGGAACATGTCGCAGTTCATGGCCAACAACTCGGCGGCGCTCGAGCGTCTGCAGTCGGGTGGCGTCAAGGTCATGGAATTCCCCGATGAGGTCTGGGATGCCTTCGGCACCAATTCGGTCGAGGTGGTCCGCCAGCATCTGGACGATCCGCTCTACAAGGAAGTCTATGACAGCTATATGGCGTCGATGAAGAAGTCGGCCGCCTGGATCAGCCGTTCGCAAGGGGCCTATACGGCGCAGCGTAACCGCGTCCTGGAAGCGATGTAATCCACCTGTCGGCAATCTGCGCCCCCGGTCATGCGGCCGGGGGCGCAAGTCTGGACTCTGCTGAAACGGCGCCGATGAAACCACAGCAAGTGGGCCGCAGGCGCGAATTCAGGGCAGACTCCGTGCGAGGGGACCATGCAGCAAGATACGAGTATGACGATCCTTGATGTCCTGTCCGCGATTGGCGGCGGGATATTGGTGTTCTTTCAGAACATCGCCATGGCATTCTACAATCTGGGCTATGCGATCTCGCACCCGGCCCTGTGGCTGAATTGGTCCGACAATGAAGCGGTGATGCGCTTCGTCTATTACGGCGGGTCGGTCGAGTTTTTCTACGTCGTATTCACCGCATTCCTCGTGGCCACGGGCATCGGCTTGTGGCGTAACAGCGTGATGTGGGCCTATGTGCGCGTGCTCGAGGGGTTCGCGAACACGGTGGGGCGGTTCTTTGCCTGGGCCGGGTTGCTGATGGTGGTGCAGCAGATCGTCATCGTCTTCGTGCAACGCATATTCGCACGCCCCGATATCGTCATCGGGCTGGGGGTGCCGATCCAGCTGGATATCAGCTGGTGGTCCGAGGAACTCAAGCTTTACAACGCGATGGTCGTCTCGCTTTGCGCCACCTACACCTTTGTGCAGGGCGGGCATGTGCGGGTCGATCTGATCTATTCGGCAGTCCGCTTTCGCACCAAGAAGGTGATCGACATGTTCGGCTCGCTGGTCTTCATGATGCCGATGGCGGTGCTGATCTGGCTTTACGGCTGGTTCTTCCTTTGGCGGCACCTGATCGTGCCCAACCCGTCGGCCAGCGAGAGTCTGGACCGGCTGTTGATGAAATCCCGTGCGCTGCGCTGGAACGTCGAAACGATCGGCTTTTCGCCCAACGGGTTCAACGGATATTTCCTGTTCAAGGTTCTTCTGGTGGGGTTCGCCGCGATGATTTTCCTTCATGCGATCGCGTTTTTCTACCGCTCCCTTCTCGAGTGGAAGGAAGGCGAGGAGAGCGAAGGCAGATATCTCGACAAGGACAGTCTTGGCGAAGGCGAAGAAGCCTATGAAGGCACACATTAAAAGGGCGGGACACCATGCTATTCGGACTTGATGGCGTCGAGATCGGGCTGATCATCGTCTTCCTGTGCCTCTTTGGCGGCATTCTTTCGGGCTTTCCGGTGGCCTTTGCCATTGGCGGCGCGGGGGTCATATCCTTCGCGATCATCGCCGCGCTCGACAGTGCGGGACTGCTCATTCACCAGAGCATCGACACCGCCAGCGACGCCTATCGCGCGCTGGTGGCGGGCGGGGTGAAACCCGATGCGATATCCGTGTTCCGATACCCCGACCTGCCAAGGCTGGGCGAGCCGGTCTTCCCGCGTGGCTGGGAAGTGGCGCTGGACCGCAATGTCAGCTTCATTGTGAACCGCATCAACGAGCGCGTGCTGGCTGGCCAGTCGATCGAGACCCTGCTGGCGGTGCTGATGTTCGTGCTGATGGGCATCACGCTGGAGCGCTCGAAGATCGCCAATGACCTTCTGACCACGATGGCGCGGGTGTTCGGGCCGCTGCCGGGCGGTCTGGCCGTGTCTGTGGTCGTGGTGGGTGCCTTCCTTGCGGCCTCGACCGGGATCGTGGGCGCCACGGTTGTCACC
>Ga0102932_1002036_pt1 | contig 10363 bp, 3 predicted proteins | sample SalPonR1_C_D2_MG_FD_78212 | JGI IMG/M metagenome (GOLD analysis project Ga0102932, IMG submission 78212) | Salt pond soil microbial communities from South San Francisco under conditions of wetland restoration - Salt Pond MetaG R1_C_D2_MG | ecosystem: Environmental > Aquatic > Marine > Intertidal...
CGAGCGCCTTCAGCATCTTGGACAAGACCAGCCTGTTGGTCCTGTTGTCCTCAGCCGCGAGAACCCGCATTTGCCGGGGCGCAGCCGCCTCTGCGCTTGGCACACTCGGTCTAGAGTCTTGGTCCGGTGCGGTCTCGTCGCCGCGCCTTGCCCGAAACATGGGCACCGGCCCTTCATCAACCGCGACTTCGGCGGGTTCGGTCACGATCGGTGTCTTGGCCGTCGCATGCGACCGGAATTCCAGCTTGCCTTCCCCGTCCCGCCCAGATGGCGCGACACGCGCGCCCCCAATCGGGGCAAGCGCGCCCAGCGCGGCAAACAATGCGCGTCTCGGCACCGGCTTCTGAAGCACGCTTTGAACATATTGCCCCGCCGGTTCGGTGTCTGTGGCGCGCGCGGTTTGGCTCATTATGATCACGGGGGTATCCAGACCCGCCTCGGCCATTGCCTCGGCAAGCTCGAACCCGTCCATCCCCGCCATCTCATGATCGGCAACCACGAGGTCGATACCTGCGCACGCATGCTCCAATGCCTCTTGACCGGTCGCGCATCCCAGCACCTCAAGCCCTAGTTGGGCCAGTTGCCGCTCAAGGATGAGGCGATTGGCGCCTTGAGGGTCCACGATCAGAGCCCGGCGCATACCCGGCCCGAGCGAACAGGGTTCGGGATCAGGCATTTCGGCCACGGGCAATGTGACCGCGAAACCAAAGACCGAGCCGCGACCTTCCTCCGACTCGCACCAGATTTCTCCATCCATAAGCCGGATCAGCTTTTGCGAGATGGCAAGCCCGAGCCCCGTGCCCTCAAAGCGCCGGTTACGTTCATCGTCGATTTGATTGAACTCGCCAAATACGTGAGTCACCTTGTTCGCCGGTATGCCGATGCCGGTATCTTCAACCATGATATGCAGACGCAGATCACCATCCTCTTCGGTGATACCGACGACCCGGATCAGGACATGTCCCTCCATCGTGAACTTGACCGCGTTCCCGATTAGGTTGGTCAGAACCTGCCGTAAACGACCACAGTCTCCGATCAGAAGCGTTGGCAGGAACAGATCGTAATCCAGTAGGATTTCAATCTCCTGATCTCGCGCCTTGGGCTGCATCAGCATGATGATCTCGTGCAGACATCGCTCAAGATCGAACACCTCGGGGGTCAGGACAAGCTTCTCCGCCTCGATCTTGGAATAATCCAGAACATCGTTGATGATAACGAGAAGCGCCTCGCCGGAGTTCTTGATAGTCGTTGCATATAGCGCCTGTTCCTCGTCAAGGTCGGTATCCCTGAGCAGGTCGGCCATCCCGACCACGCCGTTCATCGGCGTGCGGATTTCGTGGCTCATGTTGGCAAGAAAGGATGACTTCGCGCGATTGGCGGCCTCCGCCTTGTGCTTGGCTTCGCGAAGCCGCTCCTCATAGTGCACCGTATCGGTGATATCGAGCGCAAGGCTCACCACATCCCCACCATGCCCGCGCTGATCGATAAGCTTGATGGAATGCCCGCTCCAGAGCTTGATGACCCGAGGAACCTGATCCTCGCTTTGCCACCGATCAAGCATATCTTCACGCCAGGCCGCCGGTGCTTGGTCGCCGATGTCCACGAGTCCCTCTTCTGTGGCGAACTGAAGGATCTCGACATAGCTGATGCCGGGCCGCACCGCCTCAAGCCCCTCGAAAACAGACAGATAGGCGTGATTTGCCGCGATCATGCGCCCATCCGCATCAAAAAAGGCAAAGCCGTCCTGAATGGTTTCAATGGAATGCCAGAGCCGCCGCTCTGCTACCTCGACCTTCTCGTTGGCAACCGTGAGCTCGGTTTTGACGCGCTGATTCTCGTCCTCGACATCGCGCACCTTCGCGCGCGTCTCGACAATCTCGTCCGAGAGTGCGCGCGCATGCTTGCCCAGCTTCCGGTTAGCGGCGTGAAGCTCCGCCTGCTTTTGTTCAAGAAGCCGCTCCGCCGCCAGTCGCCCACGGCGTTCCTCGGCCAGCTTGTTGGCAAGGCTCATGCCGTCCTCCGAAGGCGTTGCATGTTTCACGCCACAATCCACGATTATGGTGAAGAAATCGTTTTCAGCACCCAAAGGGCATCTGTCTTTGAAAGCTACTAATTTTGAGTTGGTCTGGAATCATGGACAGGTCGAAGCCCACATGTCACCATACCTGTGTTCCATGAATTTTCCGGGAGGGTGCCATGCTCGGCCGTCTTATTTCAGCAATTCTTTTCGTTCTCATCGCGGCTCAGGCCACTGCAGAAAATGCTGTGCCCGACCGGCGCTTTGTGGTGGTGCCCAACATGGATTTCTACGGGGCGGACCTGCAATCCATCTTCGACACCTCGTATGCCGATTGCCGCCTTGCCTGTTTCAATAACCCCGATTGCGTGGCCTTTACCTTCAATACCAAATCCAAGGCTTGCTTCCCGAAATCCGACATCAGTGACCGTGTGCCGTTCGAGGGGGCCTATTCCGCAAGAGCCCTCGCTACCGATCGCGACATTCTCGCAATCGCGGATGCGCGACAGTCCGATCTTTCCTTCGTGTCCAACTATGCGTTCGACCGGGCCCGCGATCTTGCCATCCGCATAGGAAGCGTTCACCCCGCTGCCGACTGGACCGCTGAACAGTTGCTTCAGGCGTCGCGTGACCGCGACGCTCAGGGTGACACGCTCAATGCAATGCGCTGGATGGGAGCGGCGGTCTCGCTCACGGACGCCTCCGATCAATGGAGTGAATACGCCCGGCTTTCGCTGGCTCTCGACCATGACAACAGCAGCGAGAAAAGGAAAAATACCCATCGCGCGTTCAATGCCTCGATCAATGCCTATCTGCGCGCACTCAATGATCCGGGACGGGTCAGCGCGCTTGTTGTCATGGCCAACGCCTTGGAACGTGACGGTCGCGGGCGTGACATGGTGCGCGCTCTGCGCCTTGCCGAGGATATTCAGCCTCGCGAAGACGTCATCGCCAGCCTTGACAAGGCCATTGCGAAATACGGCTTTCGCATAGTCGAACATCGTGCCGACAACGAAAGCGCCGCTCCGCGCATCTGCGCCGAGTTTTCCGAACCTCTGGTGGAAAGCGGTGTCGATTACACGCCCTATGTGCGCCTGCCTGATCCCGGTCTTGTCGTGCAAGCAGATGAAAGCCAGCTCTGCATCGACGGGGTTCAGCATGGTGAACGCTATACAATCACCTTTCGCGAGGGAATGCCCGCAGCCAGCGGCGAAAAGCTCATCAAGGACGTGGACATCTCGCTTTACGTGCGCGACCGCTCGCCACGGGTTGCTTTCCCGGGCCGGGCCTACATCCTGCCCCGTGCCGCAGATGCGGCCTTGCCTATCGAAACTGTCAATCTCGACGCGGTCGAGCTCAAGCTCAACCGCGTCTCGGACCGCAACCTTCTCCGCACCATTCAGGAGGATTTCTTCGGTCGCCCGCTCTCGGAATACGACATCAAGGACTTCAACAAGGAAATAGCCGAGGAGGTCTGGACCGGAACGGGCGATGTTCAGAACGAGCTGAACCAAAACATGACCACGCGCCTGCCCATGGGTGAGGTGCTGGCGGACATGGAGCCCGGAATCTATACCCTTCGTGCGCGCATGGACGGCGTGCCGCTCTATGACGATCCCGGCGCGACGCAGTGGTTCGTTCTAACCGATCTCGGGCTGACCACTCTCAAGGGTACGGACGGGCTACACGTATTCGCCCGCAGTCTTGCTGATGCAGATGCACTGGAAGACATCGAACTCACGCTTCTGTCGCGCTCAAACCGCGAGCTTGGCACGGTCGCGACTGATGCGCGCGGGCACGCCCTTTTTGAACCGGGGCTGACACGGGGCACGGGCGGATCCGCGCCCGCAATGGTGCTGGCTCGCAAGGGGGAACAGGATTTCGCGTTTCTCTCGCTTACTGATCCGGCCTTTGACCTGTCGGATCGCGGCGTCGAAGGGCGCGCTCCGGCACCTTCCATCGACGTCTTTCTTGCCACGGATCGTGGGGCTTACCGGGCTGGCGATGTGATTCATGCGACCGCCCTTGCACGTGACGGGGTGGCCAAGGCGATCCCCGGTGTGCCGCTCACCGCCATTCTGACCCGGCCCGATGGCGTGGAATACTCTCGCCACCTCTCGGCCGAGGATACAGCAGGCGGCCACGTCTTTGATATGCCAGTGGCCAGCACCGCACCGCGTGGCACATGGCGGCTTGATATCAAGGCCGATGTCGATGCCGAGCCACTTGTGACCAAAACCGTTCTGGTCGAGGATTTTCTACCCGAGCGCATTGATTTTGATATGTCGCTGCCCGAGACGCCCTTGCGCCCGGGTCAGACCGTTCCGCTCACGATCGACGCCCGGTATCTCTTTGGTGCGCCCGGTGCCGGTCTCGATGCAAATGGCTCGGTCAGGATCTCAGCCAAGCGCCGCCTTGAACAGTTTCCCGGCTATGTCTTTGGCCGCCATGACGCCAGCACATATCCTGTTTCGACCTATATCGAAGATGGCCCGACCGATTCACAGGGCCGCCTCGTGACAGATGTCGAACTCCCGGAATCCGAAGTGACAGATCGCCCCTACGAGGCCACATTCACTCTGCGGGTCCAAGAAGGTTCGGGCCGCCCGGTTGAGCGGCGCATGACCCGGATGCTTGCCCCGTCTGCAACGATGATCGGGATCAAGCCCGGTTTTGACGATGTCGTTGCCGAAAACAGCGACGCGGAACTCGATATCATCGCCGTTGGCGCTATGCTCGATAAACAGGAAGTACCGGTAAAATGGACCCTGAATCGCGTCAAAACGCGCTATCAGTGGTATCAACAATACGGCAACTGGAACTGGGAACCGATCACGACCCGCACCCGCATCGCCACTGGCGAAGGGCAGACGGGCAGCGACCCGCTGACCGTGTCGGCGCCTGTCGAATGGGGCCGTTACGAGCTTGTCGTCGAAAGCACTTCGGGTGACTACGTCGCGGCATCGCACGATTTCTATGCGGGCTGGTATGCTCCTGCCGATACGTCGCAAACGCCCGACACGCTCGAACTGTCGCTCGACCGCGATCAGTATGCACCGGGCGAAACGGCGCAACTTCGGATCGTGCCGCGATACGCGGGCACCGCGCTCATCACCGTGATGTCGAACCGTGTCATAGATATGCAAGCCGTCGACGTAAGCGAGGGCGAAAACACCGTGCCACTTACCGTGACGGATGACTGGGGTGCCGGCGCTTATGTCACCGCACAGGTCATCCGCCCAATGAACGTCGCGGCGGATCAAAATCCCGCGCGCGCACTCGGGCTCAGCTATGCCAAGATTGACCCCGGCGAACAGAAACTGTCCGTGTCGATCGACGCCCCCGATATGACAAGGCCGCGTGGCCCCCTTGAGGCGAGCGTTCAGGTTGATGGCCTCTCCGAAGGCGAAACCGGTTTCGTCACCTTGGCTGCGGTAGATGTCGGCATTCTCAACCTTACAGGCTTCGACGCGCCCGACCCCTCCGGCCACTATTTCGGCCAACGCCGCCTTGGCGTTGAGATGCGCGATATCTACGGGCGGCTGATCGACGGCATGAACGGCGCGCCGGGTCAGGTGCGCTCCGGCGGTGGCGAGGACGGCGGCAGAAGCCTTGAATCGCCTCCACCGACCGAAGAGCTCGTGACCTATTTCACCGGGCCCATCGCGGTTGCACCGGACGGCAAGGCCGAGGCGAGCTTTGATATTCCTGATTTCAACGGCACCGTGCGCCTGATGGCGATCGCATGGTCCTCCAGCTCTGTTGGCGAGGCAAACACAGATGTGATCGTGCGCGACCCCGTGGTTGTCACCGCATCGCTTCCGCGCTTCCTCGCGCCCGGCGACACAAGCCGGATGTTGCTGGAAATCGTCCATGCGGATGGCCCCACAGGGCGCATGGGTCTCGACATGTCGGCAAAAGGCGTGATGCTGGGTGGCAATACACCCTCGGGTGTCGAACTCGGGGAACAGGAGAAGGCAACATTCTCCGTACCCGTCACAGCCGGAGAGGTGGGCGACCACAGTATCCGCATCGCGCTTACCACACCGGATGGCAAACAACTGACCAAGATGCTCACCCTGCCGGTGCGCTCCAACGATCCGGCTGTCTCAAAGACGAGGCGCTTTTCGTTGGCTGGTGGCGATACGTTCACACTTGATGCGTCGGTGTTTGCAGGCTTCCGTCCGGGCACCGGCGAGGCTGTGCTATCGGCCGGTCCGCTCGCGAAACTTGACGCACCGACACTGCTTCAGGCGCTTAACCGATATCCCTATGGCTGCACCGAACAGGTGACGTCAAAGGCAATGCCCCTTCTCTACTTTAATCAGGTTGCAACGGCCCTCGGCCTTGGTAACGCCGACGAAATCGAGAAGCGCATTGATCAGGCCGTAGATCGCATCCTGACCCGGCAGTCGTCGAACGGTGCCTTCGGGCTCTGGAGAGCGGGGTCCGGCGATTTCTGGCTCGACGCCTACGTGGCCGATTTCCTGAGCCGCGCCCGCGCAGAAGGCCACGAGGTGCCGGACCGCGCGTTTTCGATGGCCATGGATAACCTTCGCAACCGCGTAAACTATGCCCCCGACTTCGATGAAGGGGGCGAAGATCTCGCCTATGCGCTCATGGTGCTGGCCCGCGAAGGCGCGGCCAAGATGGGCGACCTGCGCTATTATGCGGACGTGAAAGCCGATGATTTCGCCACGCCTCTTGCCATGGCACAGCTTGGTGCGGCGCTGGCATCCTACGGCGATCAGACCCGCGCAGACCGGATGTTCCGGCATGCCCTCGCCAAGATGGCCGAACCAACAGGCTCCGAAGGGCAGGTCTGGCGTGCGGATTACGGCACGCGATATCGGGACAAGGCCGGTGTCGTGGCCCTCATCGTCGAGGCCGGCAGCACCGTGGCCGGCTCCGCGGCATTGACCGACAGTCTCGGCAAGCAAGGCCCGCACATGTCCACGCAGGAAAAATCCTGGACTTTGCTCGCAACTCACGCGTTGATCGACAATCCCGGTAGCGCCGATCTTACCCTCAATGGCGACGCCGTCTCTGGCGCGCTCGTCACCAAGGTGGAAGAGAGCGCCATGTCGCCCCAAACCATCAGCAATACCGGCACCCGCGACAGTGATATCACCATGACCACCATGGGTGTTCCCGAGGTGCCTGAGCCCGCTGGCGGATATGGCTACACGATCGAACGCGCCTATTACGATCTCGACGGGCAGCCCGTGTCTCTCGATAATGTCACAAGCGGAACCCGGCTTGTTTCTGTGCTTACGGTTCGCCCAGCAGGCGAAAGCGAAGCACGCCTCATCATTGATGATCCGCTTCCGGCCGGCCTTGAGATCGACAATCCCAGCCTCCTGCGGTCGGGTGATGTGGGGGCGCTCGATTGGCTCAAGACGGTTCCCGCCGAGTCCACCGAGTTCAGGTCCGATCGCTTCATCGCGGCGGTCAACTGGCGCAAGGACGATGCGTTCCGCATCGCATATGTAGTGCGCGCGGTCTCTCCGGGGCGCTATCATCATCCGGCGGCAACCGTAGAGGACATGTATCGTCCGCAATATCGCGCGCATACTGACACTGGCTCCATGCAAGTGAGCGCGAAGTGAAACCGGTCGAGGTCGCCTTCGCCGAGTGGCGGCGCCTCGATTGTGCGGGGGATGAAACCTGCCGGCTCGTCTATGGGTCGTCTGGCTGGATGTTGATGGGGCATGCCCGCTTCAGCGACACACATTGTCCCGCCGCGCTCGACTATGTGGTTCGATGCGATAAGGGTTGGGTCACGACCAGCGCCGACATCTCTGGCCTGCTGGGCGGCGAAACCGTCGGGTGGCACATCAGTCGGGACACCCGTGGAGATTGGCACATGAACGACGAAATTTGTCCGGGGTTATCGGACTGTCAGGATATCGATCTGGGCTTCTCTCCCGCCACCAATCTTCTCCCGCTGCGCCGACTTGATCCCGCGCCGGGTATGGACACGCATGTCTCGGCGGCGTGGTTCCACTGGCCTTCGGCGCGGCTCGAACGGCTGGATCAGACCTATACACGCCGCGAGCCCCGCACAGTATCCTATCGCTCTGACGGGTTCGCGGCTGATCTGACTGTCGATGACAGCGGATTTGTCACCCACTACCCGGGATTCTGGGAGGGCGAGGTGCGAAATGCGGGCTGACCGACTTTGTATTCTCGCGGTTTTCTGCCTCTTCGCGTTGGCGCTTGGCCGCGATGTGGGCGACGATTGGGTCGCCCGCACGGAACTCCCCGCGCTTGTGCCGGACACGTCAACCGAAGTTCGCGACCGAGACGGTAAGCTTCTGCGCGTCTATACCGTGGCCGACGGTCGCTGGCGGCTCGCGGTCACACCCGCACAGGTCGACTCCACGTTCCTCGACATGCTCATCACCTACGAAGATAAACGCTTTTACCGCCACAACGGTGTCGACTATCGCGCCATGATACGCGCGCTGGCACAAGCAGCTTGGAACGGCGAAGTGGTCTCGGGCGGGTCCACACTGACCATGCAGGTGGCGCGCCTGCTCGAAGAAAGCGGCACCGGACGACTCAAAGGTAAGCTGCGGCAGATCCGTGTTGCCCTTGCGCTTGAACGCAGGTTGACCAAAAGCCAGATTCTCGAACTCTATCTCACCCACGCGCCCTATGGCGGCAATATCGAAGGGATTCGCGCCGCCACGCTGGCTTGGTTCGGCAAAGAGCCTACCCGCCTGACCCCTGCGGAATCCGCCCTTCTTGTGGCGCTACCGCAATCGCCTGTCGCGCGCCGCCCCGATCGGAATTCCGAAACGGCTCGCGATGCCCGCAACCGTGTGCTTGCCCGTGTCGGGCGCACAGATGCGCTCGAAAAAGAAGACGCTCTCGCCGCTCGGTTTGATCCGGTGCCGCATTCGCGACGGAGCTTTCCCGCACTGGCCCCGCATCTTTCGGACCGCGCACGCGCCCTTAACCCGGCCCAAGCGGTTCACCACCTGACTCTGAACGCTGAACTTCAGGCCAAGCTTGAGCATCTCGCAAGTGACGCGACGCGCGGTCTGCCGGATGCGGTTTCCGTGGCAATCGTTCTCGCGGATCATCATACGGGCGAAATTCTGGCCTCGGTCGGATCTCCGGGCTACGCGGCTCGCAATGGGCGTCAGGGCTTCGTGGACATGACCAATGCATTGCGCTCCCCCGGCTCGACACTCAAACCCGTGGTCTACGCCTTGGCGTTTGACCGGGGGCTGGCGCATCCACAAACCTTGATCAATGACCGGCCCGTGGCTTTTGGTGGCTATGCGCCACAGAATTTCGACGGCTCTTTCCGTGGCGAGCTGACAGTGACCGACGCACTCCGTCAGTCTCTCAACATTCCTGTTGTGCTCTTGCTTGATGAAATCGGACCCGCCCATCTTATGGAGGCGATGCGCCGCGCGGGCCTCTCACCCAGCCTTCCGGGGGATCAGGCCGGTCTCGCCGTGGCCTTGGGCGGCGTCGGCGTCACACTCACCGACATGACACAGCTTTACGCGACACTGGCTCAGGGTGGTGTTGCAAGACCGCTGCGCTGGCATGACCAAGAGCCCGCCGCGCCAAGGCGTCGAATGATCAGCCGTGCGTCTGCGTGGCAGGTGTCGGACATTCTTTCCGGTCTCGTGCCGCCAGCCGGCGCTCCGCGCGGCGCGCTCGCCTACAAGACCGGGACATCATATGGGCATCGCGACGCATGGGCGCTTGGCTTTGACGGGCGGCATGTGGCCGGCGTCTGGATCGGGCGGCCCGATGGAACGCCTGTGCCGGGGGCTTTTGGTGGTGACCTTGCGGCGCCCATTCTTTTCGAAGCGTTTCAAAGGTTACGCACCGAGGCCGCCCCTTTGCCACCGCCGCCACCTGAAACTCTTATGGTTTCGACGGCGGAGTTGCCTCAGCCGTTACGCCGTTTCAAAGGCCGCAACGCCGCTTTTGAGCCTGCTTCGGATGCACCCAAGCTCATCTTTCCACCTGACGGGGCGCGGCTCGAAATCGGCGCGGCGGCTCTTCCGGTCAAGGTGCGCGATGGCAAACCGCCGTTTACGTGGCTGGCCAATGGTGTGCCCATTCTCACCGGCGTGCGTCGGCGCGAAGCCGATCTTCCGGGCATCTCTACGGGGTTCTCCCAAGTGTCGGTGATCGACGCCAAAGGCCGCGCGGCCAGGGTCTCCGTTCGTCTGGATTAAAGGGTTTCGCCTTCAACCTGAGACATCAGCGAAAGACGAAATGCCCAAAGCCGCTATTACCTCAAGGCACGGGTGTGTCGGGGTCACGATCGGTTCGCAAAAGGCTTCAGCAGCCATTGCCACGCAGAACCACGAG
>Ga0102932_1002039_pt1 | contig 10351 bp, 9 predicted proteins | sample SalPonR1_C_D2_MG_FD_78212 | JGI IMG/M metagenome (GOLD analysis project Ga0102932, IMG submission 78212) | Salt pond soil microbial communities from South San Francisco under conditions of wetland restoration - Salt Pond MetaG R1_C_D2_MG | ecosystem: Environmental > Aquatic > Marine > Intertidal...
GAGCCGCGCTACTACGTCAACGAGACCGGCACCGGCAACACCGTCAACTTCGCCCATCCGCGCGTGCTGCAGATGGTCATGGACTCGTTGCGATACTGGGCCACGGAAATGCGGGTCGACGGCTTCCGCTTCGATCTCGCCACCTGCCTGGCGCGCGAGCCCTGGGGCTTCGACGCCGGCAGCGGTTTCCTGGACGCGGTGCGGCAGGACCCGGTGCTCCAGCACGTCAAGTTGATCGCGGAACCCTGGGACGTGGGTCCCGGCGGCCACCAGCTCGGCAACTTCCCGCCCGGCTGGAGCGAATGGAATGACCAGTTCCGCGACTCCGTGCGGCGTTTCTGGCGCGGCGACGAGCATCTCCTGCCGCATTTCGCCCGCGCCGTGGCCGGCAGCGCCGAGACTTTCGACCATGCCGGCCGCCAGCCGAGCGCCAGCCTCAATTTCATCACCTCGCACGACGGCTTCACCCTGCGCGACCTGGTGTCCTACGCTCATCGCCACAACGAGGCCAATGAAGACCCGCAGGACGGCCATGAAGAAAACTACTCGGCCAACTACGGCGCCGAGGGGCCGACGGACGACCCGGCCGTCAACGCCATGCGTGCCCGCCAGGCGCGCAACATGCTGCTCACCTTGCTGGTGTCCCAGGGCCTGCCGATGATGCTGATGGGCGACGAGTGCGGCCGCAGCCAGGGCGGCAACAACAATGCCTACTGCCAGGACAACAACATCAGCTGGATGGACTGGGAGAACCTGGCCGAGACGGACCACGCGCTGCTCGGGTTCGTGCGGCGACTGGTGCGCCTGCGCCATGATCATGCCGCGCTGCGCGCTGAACACTTCCTGCACGGCGATCGCGTCTCCAGCGAGGATATTCCCGACATCCTGTGGATCGATACCACGGGCGGCCCCGCGGGCGACGAGCTGTGGCGGGACCCGCTCGCCAAGGTCGTCGGGATCCTGTTGAACGGGCGCATCATTGCGCCCCGCAGCGAGCCGCCGGAGGAGATCCTGCTGGTGTATTTCAACGCTGCGACCAACGGCGTCGAGATCACGCTGCCCGAGTTCGAGGGCGGTCGCGGCTGGCTTCGGCTCATCGACACCAGCGCGCCCGATGCCCCGCCGGTCGAACTCCCGGCCGGGGATTCGATGATCCTGCCGGAGCACAGCGCGACGGTGTTTGCGTTCAGGAGTCACGGCGACCCGCCAGCGGAGCCGCAATGACGCGGCATCACCGCAGGCTGCCGATGGGCGCCGAACCGCGGGGCCAGGGCACGCGCTTTCGCCTGTGGGCGCCTTCGGTGGACGCCGTCTTTCTGCAACTGGGCGAATCGGAGCACAGGCTGCCGATGACGCCGCAGGAAGCCGGCTGGTTCGAGTGCGAAACCGACGCCGCGCCTCCCGGCACCGCGTACCGCTTCATTCTCCCGGACGGCCTGGCGGTCCCGGACCCGGCCTCCCGGGCGCAGCAGGACGATGTGCATGGCCCGTCGCTGGTCGTGGATCCCGGGGCCTACACCTGGTGTCACGGCGACTGGCGCGGGCGACCCTGGGAACAGGTCGTGCTCTACGAGTTGCATACCGGGACATACTCCGCCAGCGGCGATTTCGACGGTGTTCGCAAGCGCCTGAGGGAACTCGCCGAGCTTGGCGTGACGGCGGTGCAACTCATGCCGGTGGCCGATTTCCCGGGTCGCTGGAACTGGGGCTACGACGGCGTGCTGCCCTTCGCGCCGGACCGCCGCTACGGCGCACCGGAGGACCTCAAGCGGCTGGTCGACGAGGCGCACGGCCTCGGACTGATGGTCTTTCTCGATGTGGTCTACAACCACTTCGGCCCGGACGGCAATTACCTGCACGCCTACGCGCGGGAGTTCTTCGCAGCGGACAAGCACACGCCCTGGGGCGCGGCGATCGACTTCGGCCGCGAGGAGGTCAGCCAGTTCTTCATCGAGAACGCGCTCTACTGGCTGGAGGAATATCGTTTCGACGGCCTGCGCTTCGATGCGGTGCACGCAATCCACGCGGCCTGGCGCGGCCGCTTCCTCGCCACGCTGGCGGCCCGCGTGCGGGCGAGCATCAGCGACCGCCACGTCCACCTCGTGCTGGAAAACGACGCCAACGAAGCGCACTGGATGCGCGAAGGCTTTGCGGCGCAATGGAACGATGACCTGCACCACGCGGCGCACGTCCTGCTGACCGGCGAGGCGGCCGGCTATTACGAGGACTACCAGGGCGACGCGGTGGCGCTGCTGGGTCGCGCGCTTGCCGAGGGCTTCATCTACCAGGGCCAGCACTCCGCTCATCGCGACGGCGCGGCGCGCGGCGAACCGACCCGGGGGCTGTCGCCCGCCGCTTTCGTGAGTTTCCTGCAGAACCACGACCAGGTCGGCAACCGCGCTTTCGGCGAGCGCATCCATCAGCTGGCCGCGCCCGCCGCCGTGCAAGCCGTGACGACCGCCATGTTGCTCGCGCCGCAGGTTCCCATGCTGTTCATGGGCGAAGAATGGCTGGCCGACGCGCCTTTCCTGTACTTCTGTGATTTCGACGAAGAGCTGGCCCGGGCCGTGCGCGAGGGGCGGCGCAGGGAATTCCGGAGCTTCCCCGAATTTTCCAGCGAGGCCGCGCGCGCCCGCATCCCCGATCCCGGCGCCCGCGCCACCTGGGAAGCTTCGCGCCTCACCGCCCCGCCCTCCGCCGCGGGCCGACAGTTCCGCGACCACGTCGCCCGGCTGCTCGCCGTGCGTCACGCGCGGGTCGTGCCGCTGCTGGACGGCGCGCCGGGTTGCCCGGCTGAGGTGGATCGCTGGGGTGCATCCGGCCTGTCCGTCGCCTGGCGACTCGCGGGCGGCGCGCGCCTGTCGCTGGTGGCCAACCTGGGCGACCAGGCGGCGATCCCGCCCGCACTGCCCGCGGGCGAATGTCTTTATGCCTGGCCGCAGCCGGCGCCGCTTGCGGGGCAGCCCATGGCGCCCTGGTCGGCGAGCTGGTGGCTGGAGGCGGAGCGGCGATGAGCACGACCGCCGGCCCGTGGCAAGGCAAGGTGCCGCGGGCGACCTACCGGGTCCAGCTGCACGCGGGCTTCGACTTCGACGCCGCTGCAGCCATCGTGCCGTACCTGGCGAGCCTCGGGGTGAGTCACCTGTACACCTCGCCGATCACCATGGCGAGGCCCGGCAGCCAGCATGGCTACGACGTCGTGGATCACGCCCGGATCAATCCCGAGCTCGGCGGCGAGCCGGGTCTGGACCGCCTTCATCGCGCGCTGCACGGGGCGGGCATGGGGCTGCTGATCGATTTCGTGCCGAACCACATGGGCGTCGGCGGCGCGCACAATCCCTACTGGCTGGACGTGCTCGAATGGGGACGCGAAGGGCGCTACTGCCACTGGATGGACATCGACTGGCAGCCGGCCGAGGAAACGCTCGTCGGCAAGCTGCTGGTGCCCTTTCTCGGCGCGCCCTACGGCGAGATTCTCGAGTCGGGACAACTGCAGGTACGCTTCGATGCGGCCGAAGGCAGTTATTCCGCCTGGTACCACGAGCATCGTTTCCCGCTTTGCCCGCGCAGCTATGGCCTCGTGCTTGCCATGGCGGTCAGGCACCAAACCGGCAGAGACAACGGGCCCGCGACCGCCGCCCTGGAGCAGGCCGTTGCCCTCGCCGAGCGCGTGCGGCGCGCCGCCACGGCGGAGGCGATGGAGGCGGGCCGTGCGCTGAAGCGCGCGCTGGCCGGGCTCGCCGCGACGCCCGAAGGCAAGGCGCCCCTGGAGGCGGCGGCCGCCGCTTTCTCCAGTCCACCCGGTACGCCCCTGGGGTGGCAGCCGCTGCACGAGCTGCTCGAACGGCAGGTTTATCGCCTCTCGTACTGGCGGGCCGCCACCGACGAAATCAATTACCGCAGGTTTTTCGACATCAACGACCTTGCCGGCCTGCGCGTCGAAGACGAGGACGTGTTCGAGCAGGTGCATGCCCTGCTGTTCCGGCTGCTCCGGGAAGGCAAGGTGGACGGCGTGCGGCTCGATCACGTGGACGGCCTTTACGATCCCGCGGCGTACTGCGAGAAACTGCAGGCCGCCGCCGGACGGTGCCTGGGCGCCGAGGATCGGCGGCGGCCTGTTTACCTGCTGGTCGAGAAGATCCTGGCGCCCTTCGAACAGGTGCCCGAGGCATGGCCCGTGCACGGCACCACCGGCTACGATTTCATGGCGCAGGCGGGCGGACTGTTCATCTCCGAGGAGGGCGAACAACCCCTGACGCGGACCTACCAGCGCTTTGTGCGCGACGCGGCGGACTTCGAGACGGAAGTGGAGCGCGCCAAGCCGCAAATCCTGCGCAACAATCTCTCCAGCGAGTTCACCGTGCTGGCGCGGCGGCTCACCCGGCTGGCGAAAAACCATCCGCGCACCCGGGATTTCACCTACCAGGCGATCCGCGAGGCGCTCACGGATATCGTGGCGCGCTTTCCCGTTTACCGGACCTACATTGCCGACGGCGCGCCGTCACAGGCGGATGAGCGCTACATCGACTGGGCGACGCGACGCGCCCTCAAGGCGCCGGGACTCGTGGACGACACCGTCTATGACTTCATCCGCAAGGTATTGCTGGCGCGGTGGCGCCCGGACGACGGCCAGCCGCGCGAGGCGCCGGAAATCCGCGAGATCGCCCGCAGGTTCCAGCAACTCACCGGCCCTGTGACGGCGAAGTCCGTGGAAGACACGGCCTTTTACCGCTACACCCGCTTCATCGCCTTGAACGAGGTCGGCGGCGAGCCCTCGCGCTGGGGCTGCAGCGTGGCGGCCTTCCACCACGCGACCGCCCAGCGCGGCGAACGGGCGCCGGCGGCCATGCTGGCCACGGCAACCCACGATCACAAGCGCGGCGAGGACGTGCGCGCGCGTCTCGCCGTCCTCAGCGAATTGCCGGCGGAATGGCGCCAGAGCCTGCGCCGGATCACGCGGCTCAATCGTTCGCGGCGACACCTCCTGGCCGAAGGCGAGCCGGCCCCGTCGCGCAAGGCCGAGTACCTCTACTACCAGGCCGTGCTCGGGGCCTGGCCGATGGAACTCGCGCCCGAAAACGATGCCGCGATGGCCGACTTTGCCGAGCGCATGGACGCCTACATGATCAAGGCGGTGCGCGAGGCCAAGCTGCAGACCCACTGGGCGCGGCCGGATGCCGCCTACGAGGAGGGCGTCAGCCAGTTCGTGCGCGACACGCTGGATCCCCGCAAGAGCAAGGCCTTCCTGCGCGAAATGAAACGCCTGGTCGAGCGGCTCGCGCCGGCGGGCGCGATCAACGGCCTCGCGCAAGCCGTACTGAAATATACGGCGCCGGGCGTGCCGGATCTCTACCAGGGAACGGAATGCTGGGACCTGTCGCTGGTGGACCCCGACAACCGCCGCGGCGTGGATTACGGCGCGCGAGGCGCTTTCCTGGATGAAGCGCGCGTGCCTGGCCTGGAGCAACTGCTCACCGGCTGGCGCGACGGCCGCATCAAGCTGGGCGTCATCGCCGCCTTGCTGGATGCGCGCCGCCGGCGACCGGGGCTTTTTGCCGAAGGCAGCTATGAGCCGATGGAAATCCACGGCGCGGCGAGCGAGCGGCTGATCGCGTTCAGCCGCTCGCACGGCGACGAATCGATGCTGGTATTGCTGCCGCGGCTGACGGCGCATGCGGCGCTCGGCGACGGGGCCCTGAGGCTCGATGCCAAACAGTGGGCGGACAGTTCGCTCGGTCGCGAGGCGGAGGATTTCGCCGGCGCCCGGCACCTTTTCACCGGCAGGACGGCCGGGGACCTGCGGCCTTCCGCGCTGCTGGCCGCATTCCCGGCCTGCGTGCTGCTGCGCTCGCGCCGCGGAAAGGAAGAAGAAGTGTAATGGTGCCGGAGAGTGGAATCGAACCACCGACCTACTGATTACGAATCAGTTGCTCTGCCGACTGAGCTACCCCGGCACGAAGGGGCCCTGGAAGGCCGCGCAGTATAAGAGATGGCCGCCGCAGCGGCAACGCCGGACCCGGCTCAGGCGCGGTTGCGCACCCGGATGATGACGTCCACGCCGTCCTGTTCGGTGCCTTCGGGGGCCGAGGGCACGCCGGCAAAGGAAACGGCCTCGGCCGGGATGTCGATCATCTCGCCCGTGTCGACATTGTAGAAGTGGTGATGGGCGTGCACGGTGGAGTCGTAATAGACCCGGTCGCGGTCCACCACCAGCTCGCGCAACAGCCCGCATTCAACGAACAGGTTGAGGGTGTTGTAGACGGTCGCCTTGGATACCCGGATGCCCGTGGCATGCGCCCGCTGCAGCAACTGCTCCGCCGAGACGTGCTGCGGGCGCTCGAACACCAGTTCGGCCAGCTTGAGCCGCTGGGTCGTGGGCTTGGCGCCATGGCTGGTCAGTCGCCTGGCGATGTCTTGGTGGGTGCTGTCCATGAGCTTTCCAACCCTTTCAGGAGTTCGCATTATAAGCATCCCTGGCCCGCGCGCGCCAGCGCGCCGGCCGGGTCGTAGGCTGCCGGATCCAGCGGCGGCGCGGTGCCCGCCAGCAGCGCTTCCAGCAACAGGGCCGAGGCCGGCGCGAGGTTCACCCCGTTGCGGAAATGCCCCGTATTGAGCCACAGCCCCGGGCAGCCCGGCACCGGCCCGATGAGCGGAATCCCGTCGGGCGAGCCGGGTCGCAGGCCCGCCCACTGTCCCTGCGGCGCGAGGGTCCCCAGCAAGGGCACCATGGCGGCGGCGGCGGCGCTCAGCTCGGACCTGGCCTCCGCGGTGGTGCTGTCGTCGAAACCCGCCTCCTCTACCGTGCTGCCGACCAGCACCACGCCGTCCCTGCGCGGGATCAGGTAACGGCCGTCGCGCATCAGCACCTGGCGAAACTCGGGCCGCGGCAACAGGTACCAGAGAATCTGGCCGCGCACCGGGGCGACCGGCAGATCCACCCCCAGCGGCGCCAGCAGGCCCGCGCTCCAGGCGCCTGCGGCAACCACCACGGCCTCCGCCCGCAGGCGGCCGTGAACCCCTGCCGCCACTGTCACCGAGTCCTTTTGGCGCTCCAGCCGGGTTTCCCCCGCCTGTTGCAACAGCGTCACGCCACGGCGGCGCAGGTCCTCGGCGAGCGCGTCCAGGAAGCGCGGATTGCGGACCTGGGCGATGTCGGGGAATAGCAGCGAGCGCCCCTCCGTGCGCGCCGCGGCCGGCACCAGGGCCGCCAGCGCGGCGCCGTCCAGCGCCTCCGCCCGCAGGCCGCGGCGGCGCGCGAAGGCCATCGCCGCCTCAATGTCCGGGCAATCCAGGTAAAGCAGGCCGTCGGCGTGATATTCCGGGTCGATACCGGTGTCGCGGGCCAGTTCCGCCGCCAGGCCCGGCAGCATGGGCAATGAATGCGCCGCCAGCTCCGCCACCGGCTCGGCGGCCTCCCAGGGCACCAGCGGCGACATGATGCCGCCGCCCGCGCGGGAGGTGCCGCGTCCCAGCCGGCCCCGCTCCACCAGCGTGACCCGGCGGCCGGCCTGCGCCAGCCGGCGGGCGCTGAGCATGCCCACCGCACCGCCGCCGATCACGATGATTTCCGTCGAACTCGTCAACCGCCTTCTCCCTGCCTGTAGCTCGCACTGTAACCGGCCCCATATCGGCGCGAAACACGCAGTTTCCGCCACTGCCGCCGCCGGGCGCCCCCACGCATGCTTCGTGGCAAGGAGGACGCCATGGACAGGCACGCCGGCATCACGCTCATCGAGTTGCTCACGGCCATCGCGCTGATCGCGGTGCTGGCCGGGATCGCGGTGCCGGCGCTGGACCGCATCCTGCTCAATGCGCGGCGCAATGCAGTGCTTGAAGACGTCGCGCGCGCCGCCTGGCTGGCGCGCAGCGAAGCGTTGCGGCGCGGCCGGCCGGTGCTGCTTTGCGGCAGCCGCGACGGCCGGGCCTGCGCCGGCGAGCTGCCGGCCTGGGACCAGGGCTGGCTGGTGGTGCCCGAGGACGAGCCCGCGAGGGTGCTGCGGCTGGGCGCCGGCGCGGCCCACCCGCGCGGCCGGCTGCTCGCCAACCGGCACTCGTTCCGTTTCGAACCCGGCGAGCGGCGCAGCACCAACGGCACGCTGGCCTGGTGCGACGACCGCGGTGACGCGGCGGCGCGCGCGGTGGTGATTTCGCCCACCGGCCGCGTCCGGCGGATCCGGGGCGCCGGCTCGCTCGAGTGCGCCCCGCCATGAGCGCGCGGGGCTTCGTCATGACGGAGGTGCTGGTCTCCCTGCTGCTGCTCGGGCTGGCGGTCGCCGGCATGCTCGGGATGGCCCTGGGCGGTCTCGCCGCAACGGCCGAGGCGCGCCGGGCCCAGCAGGCCGGCATGCTCGCCGCGGATCTTGCCGGCCGCATGCGGGCATTGCCCGGCGTGGACTGGACGGCCCTGCCGGAGCCCGCGAGCTGTGCCGGCGGCTGCAGTCCCGAAGCGCTGGCGGCGCTGGAACTGAGCGAGTGGCGCGCCCGCCTCGAGCAGGAGCTGCCCGACGCCAAGGGCTCGCTGGCCGCCCTCGGTGCCGGCGTGATCGCCCTGGAAATCGAGTGGACCGCCACCGGCGGCGAGCAGCGTGCGCTGCGGCTGGGCCTCGCTCCGGGTGTGCCATGACACGGCGGCGGCGCATGGCGGGCGTGACCCTGGCCGAAGTGCTGGTGGCGATCTCCATCGGCGCCCTGCTGACGCTGTCGGTCGCCACCCTGCATGCGCGCATTCTGCGGCTGGCCACGGACACCGCCCGCGTCGCCGATGCGCAGGACACCTTGCGCATCGCGCTCGCCCTGCTGGAGTACGAGCTGGCGCATGCCGGCTACTGGGGCCTGGTCGCGGAAGCCAAGCAGATCGAGGGCCGCACGGGCGGCGCGGTGCCGCTGGCCGCCGGCGTGACCGGTGACTGCGGGTCCGGCTGGGCCCTGGAGCTGGAGCAACCCCTGGAGGCCTGGTCGTCGGGCTGGCCCCTGGCGTGCGCCCCCTTCGGCGGCGCCGCGCCTGCCAGCGGCGTGCTCGTGCTCAGGCGCGTCGAAACACGCACAAGCGCGCCGGAGGCGAGGCGGCTGCAGGTACAGGCGGACCCCTGGAGCGGGCGCGTGATCGCGGGCGGCGAAGCGGCGGGCCCCGGGACCGAGACGCGCAATCTCGTGGCGCGCGCCTACTACGTCAGCCCGCGCTCGACGGGCGATGCGGCCCGACCCTCGCTGCGCCGCAAAACGCTGCAACGGGGCCCGCGGGTGATCGACGAAGAGGTGCTGCCCGGGATCGCGGCGATGGAGATCCTGCTGGGGATCGACGACGACCCGGCCGGCACGCCGGGACACGGTCTCCCCGACCGCTTCCTCGCTCCCGAGTCCGCGACCGCGCCCGTGGTCGCGGTGCGCCTGTCGCTGCGCAGCGATGGCCCCCACGGGCTTGCCATGACGCGCACCGTGGCGCTGCGCAACGGGCCGGCGCCGTGAAGCGCGGGCGGCCGGCGAGCGCGCCGCAAGGGTCCGCCGGCGCCGTGCTGGTCGTGGTGCTGGTGCTGACGGCGGCGGGCATGGCCCTCGCGTCGGCGGTCGCCGGCACGGCCGCGCTGGAGCTGGCGATGGCGGAAGGCGGCATCTCGCGCCTGCGCGCACTGCAGGCGGCCGAAGCCGGCCTGTCAGCGGCGCGCGAGGCGCGCGCCTGGTCGGTGGCCGCGCCGTGGAACGCGTCCGGCGCCTTGCCCGGCGGCGGCACCTGGCGCGCGGAAGTGCGCCTCTTCGCCGCCCGGGTCGATGCGGCCAGCGGCGTGGTGGAGTGGCTGTTCGAAATCGAGAGCTCCGGGCGCCACGGGCCGGCCCGTGCAACGCTGCTGCACGGCTTCAGCGTTACAGGCGGTCTGCCGGGTGAACCTCGCCATCACTGGTGGCGCCAGCTGGAGCCCGCGCCGTGAAGCGGCGCGCCGGCTTCACGCTCATCGAGCTGATGGTCTGCGTGGTCATCGCCGCCCTGCTCGCGACCATCGCGCTGCCGGCCTGGCGCTCGGTCATGATCCGGGCCCAGCGTGACGATGCAAGAACGGCGCTCTATGCGCTGGCGACGGCCCAGGAGCGTTATCGCCTGCTGCACGGTCACTACGCCGCCGCGGCTGCCCCTGCGCCGCCGGCAGGCCTGGGCCTGGGTCTCAGTGCAAAAGGCTGGTACGCGCTGCGCATCGAGAGTGCGGACGCCACCGCATTCAGCGCTGCCGCGCGACCCGCCCCGGGGTCGCCGCAGGGCGCCGACGAGCAATGCCGCGTGCTTACCCTCGACCAGGCGGGCCGGCGCGGTTCCGCGCCGGCGGCGCCGGCGGTGTGCTGGCGCTGAGGGGACGGTCGCGAC
>Ga0102932_1002045_pt1 | contig 10327 bp, 9 predicted proteins | sample SalPonR1_C_D2_MG_FD_78212 | JGI IMG/M metagenome (GOLD analysis project Ga0102932, IMG submission 78212) | Salt pond soil microbial communities from South San Francisco under conditions of wetland restoration - Salt Pond MetaG R1_C_D2_MG | ecosystem: Environmental > Aquatic > Marine > Intertidal...
CATCCGCAACCCGATGCCGACGATCGTCTTCCTGTACGTCTATCTCACGCAGTTGCTCCGCCTCGGCGAGGAGGACGCCGCCGAGCGCATCTTGGAGGAGTTCGTCGACGAGGACGAACCCGAGCGCGACCCGCTGGTCGTCCCGCGCAACGGGACCGTCAGCGACGACGCCTGGCGCGTCTCGACGCCGGCCCGGATCGGCGACGACTGCCGGCTCCACGGCAACGTCCGCGCCGAAGAGATCACCGTCGGGGAGGACAACAACGTGTTCGGCAGCCTCCGAGCGCGGGAAGACGTCGTGATCGGATCGGGCACGCGCATCCACGGCGACGTGACGACCCGGAGCGGGACGGTCGCGATCGCCGACGGCGCACGCGTGCTCGGCGACGTGTCCTGCGAACATCTGGAACTCGAAGACGGCGCCACCGTCGACGGGACGATGCGCGCCAGCGGCGAGGTGAAGATGCAGCGCGACCGGCAACCGCGGGATCCGGAGTGACGCCGCTGGGCGGGACGTTCAGAAGGACGACGCCCTCGCTGTCGCTATGTAACTCTCAACAACTGATGCAGACGTGTGTTTGATCGCTAGATACAGGAGACGAGTCTATCACACACGCCGCTATTCAACAACCTCAAATGGAGCGGCGAGTGCGATGCCTGCATCGTGTTCGGAGAACCCCCAGTAGATGAACCGGTACGTGGCTGGTGTGTGTATCGTACACCGTTCGAACGGGCCTGAGAATTCGCGGACATTGAGTGTCATTTCCCATCGGAGTTCCTCGCCGGGCTCCAGCACTCGTTGCGACGGCGACCACTCGTACTCTTCGGGGACGCCGATGGTATTCCGCCACGTGCCGTCGGGGCTCAACCGCTGAATCATATATCGCGGTTTCCCCAGTGTGGTGAGTGGGTCGGTGGACTCGTTTGTGAGTGTCGCCACGAATTGCTCACCTGGCGCAATAGATTGTGGCACCGTCAACGATGCATACCGAAGATAGTCCACTATCGACCGCTTCGTGAACACTTCTCCGACGTCGCGGTAGCCCGAAGAGCAGACGTCCTGTTCACTTCCTGTAATGAAATCAAGGCATCCAGCGAGGGCAATTGTCCCAGCTGAACCGCCGAGTGCGAGAAGCCGACGACGTGAGAGGGGAGGGCTCATAGTAGAATCGATTGCCCCTCGTGGAATATCTTTTTTGTCTCTACTCTCCCGTTGAACTGACTGCTAGACTCGCACGTGTATTGAGTGCCTGATTTGCAGCACTATGAGCGAAATGATGAATTGGCGTTCTGGGTTGAATAAGATCAATCGAGACAATGGTGGTGCTTGGGGATCACGCGCTGGTTCCGGAAAGCCATCGGCCCTTATTAGAGTTGAAACTCGGGATCTGACCCTCCGCATCGACCGACGGGAACCTTTTGCAATTCGAGTCGCTCGGCATCGCGTTGCAATGTGACCTTAGATCGATCCATATCTGCGGTTAGCAGTCCGACCCGTGGATGATTCGATTCTAGGTATCCAATCGCCTCTTGCTGTGAGCCCTCCGGAATGGCGAGATAGACCTCCGAAAAGAGTTTGGAGTCACAATAGAGTGGGAGTTGATCGTCAAGTTGCGACCGTACACGGCCGTCAAATGATGCCTTGACCTCGATCCCTCGAATCGTGGAGGCGTATCTGAGTGGGTTGAACTCAGAATAGTCGCTAACCACGAGATCAGCCTGCTTCCGCTTTCCTTGTTGCCCTTTCCCCGCATGGTACTTGAGTCTGCTATCCGAGATGAGACGGTGTCGAGGCTTCGAGAACCACGATTCAGCAGCGACGAGGTCGTGAGTGGATTGATAATGGTCCCAGAGAGATGCTGTCAGCTGTGCCTCGCCGACTCGTTGCTCGAAATCGAACTGAATCGTCTCCTCACGCTGTGTTGCATCGATTGAGTAGTCTAGCTGCCCGGTGAATGGGTCGTAGTTTAGCCACCCGTCTTCGGGCGTATCATCACGCCACGGCAGTTCCCATCGGTCGCGGTCGCCTACGGCGAGCACCCAGACTTCATCGAAGACGTACGTCTCATCCGCCGACGTAATGACGTCACCAATGACCGCAGTTGCGCTGGTGAGATCCTGAACGGTCTTGTTTCGATATCCCTCGACTTGTGATTCGAGTGTGTGAGTTGCCTGCTTGAACTGGGATGCGGTCTTGATTTCGATACCGACGACCCGCTGGTCATCACTGCTCGTGTCGACCCAAACAAGATCGATCTGGTCTCGCCCGTCAAGCGAGACTTCGCAATAACATTCACCAGCCGAATCGAGTGCATTCGCAAGCTGATATTTGGTATTCGCTTCATCAAGCGGGCGGAGATGAAGCGGTATGGGGTGGCGCCGCTGGGGATAGGTCGGCCCGACCTGGATGGATCCTGACCCGGACTCTGGGAACACGAACGAGAAAACCGACTGTAGACTAATAATTGGTTTTACACATTGGCGAACTCAAAGGGTGGGTACTGACGACCACTATGGATCATCCCTCTGTCGAACTCAAACTTCCGCTCGACGGCAAAACGCACAGCGTCGAAATCCCACAGGCGACGACGCTGTTCTTCTGGAATGCCCTTGTGCCAGGCACAGCTGATCGGCTCAGTCCCGTAGAAAGTGATCAGGGATACAATCAGCTCTGTGTAGCAAGAGAACTAGTCGACCTCATCTCGTGGAGGATCACACTCCCAGACGATCACAAACCACTTCTCGATGAAGTATACCGACGAAACGGGTACAGGGGGTGTGCGTGGTGGATTGCGTGTGACCCTATTGAGCTCCCGGCGTCGATCGAGGTCACATTCGAGAGTATAGGAGAGTGCCCGACGATCGATGGGGAACCTGTTGTCCTCTGGACTACTGATGGAGAACCGATCGAGTGGGGCACAACCATCACAAGCACGATCGAACTTGTTCCCTCATCCACGCCGGCAAGCCAATTCCCAACGCGTCAAGAACGCCTCTGGAATCGGCATACCGTGTACGTGCCTAACTGGACGTCGACTGGTGAGAAGTTCAATCTTGAGTCTTCGTCACGAGAATCTCTCTGACCGAATCCGTGCGGCCTGAACAGCAAGTTGTCGTAACACCGGAGTGCGTCGTTGATGAGCGTTCTCGTACGCGACACAGGCCTGTATGGTCTCGGTGTCGGAGATCGAGACGATCCCGGCGTTGAGGAGGTCCACATTAGGAGGTTCGAGTCGTTGTTTCGGAGTCAGCTCGGACGATACAGTCGAGTGATCGCTATCGTTGGACACTGGTTATCGCCTCCGCCCGTCGAGGCGATAGAAAATCTGGGCTCGCCACACACTGTACTTCGTTCCAATAGCAGCCACCACCACATACCGACCCCTGGTGGATCGAAAGGGCGAGGGGCACTCGACAACCCCCGACGACGAAAGCACTGCAGGCCGCGGTGCGGTCGAAGCGCATGGTTCGAAAGAGCGCTTTGCGCTCTTTCGTCATCCCGAAAGACCACTGGTCTTTCGGGCGACAGCGAGTCGCGGGTGTCGAGCGTTTCGAGGGCTTTCAGGCGGTAATCGACACCTTCGTTCCACTGTATCATCCTCACGAACTCTTCGTCACCGCAGTACTCGACGGCGACGTTGCATCGGGACACCTCCTTCCCACGCTCGGCTGGGTGCTCGGATTACTCGTCATCGCGTTCGTTGCCTACGGGCGTGCGGCTGGGAACGGCTGGCTCACGTCGAACGGATGCTCAGCATGACCCGCGTCGGTGCCGCCCTCCGAAGTGGAGCAACGGAACTCCGTCGGACGCCGTTACTCCTCGCACTTCTCGTGTTCGCGCCCGCCTACGTCATTTACCTCTTCACGCTCGTCGCGCCCGAGGGAACCGCCGTTGTCCACCTTGGAGACGAGATCGTACGGACGCCGCTTGCCGAGGCATTCCCGGCGTTCACCACGCCGATGACAGCGGCGTTACTGTCAGGCATCACTGGGCTATTCCTGATGCACAACTCAGCGCTTGCGGACTCGCGGCTCGTTGTCGCCGGCTACCGCGCCCACCAGGTCGTCCTCGCTCGACTCGGGCTCCTGCTCGGCGTTGCGGCCGTTGCGACAGGCGTCTCCGTCGGCGTGATGCTCACCGCGTTCGAACCGGAACACCTCGGCTGGTTCGTCGTGGGTACCGGTCTCACGGCACTCGTTTACGGAATGGTCGGCGTGCTCGCAGGCGTCCTCCTAGCGCGCATCACTGGCGTGTACCTCATCCTCTTCGGCTCGATGATCGATCTCTTCATCTTCCAGAATCCCCTCGCAACCGACCCGCCAGCCGCCGCCCAATTCCTCCCCGGCCACTACCCGCTCCGTGTCGCAATGGAAGCTGGCTTCACTGGAACAGTAGAGATTGCGTCGATCGGATAGACGCTCCTCTACCTCGGCATCCTCACTGCCATCGCAACCTGGGCCTTCTATCGAGAGATGAACGTCACCTGATTCAGCACGCGATCACGAGCATCAGAGATTTCTGGGAGAAAATACGGCGCTAGGTAGGCACCTCTAATGAGTAATTGATGACTCACCGTTCTCCAAGGAGAAAACATCAGCAGAGCTATAAGATTGTCTATAGGATGTATATTCCATATAACTATAGACAAATTTAAGTAGGAATACAGGATCTATTTTCCCCATGACCGACGGACCGTCACTAGAGATACCGACGGGCCCGCAAGAGACGTACGACCGGGACTCGGGGATCGTTCCGCCACCATTGCCGCCCGACGACCCAGAGGCTTGGTACGCCCCGGATATCTGTGAACAGTATGAGTTACACCCCGGCGTAGTCGCAACAATCCGTGACTGCGACAAGGCGTTCGAATACGAGGTTCGCGAGCCGATGCTATCGTCATCCGATGCAACAGCACTGGCAGATATCAAATGCCACTTCAGTGATGCGAACCTGACGCGACCCCTGACTCGAGAAGGGACTGTCGAGCGCATGGCAGCCGGTTTCGATCCAAAGTACCAACAGGTTCTGGACAGACTACTCCAGTGTTCCTCGGCAGCTCGGCGACGGATAACCTACCATGCACTTCGGGAATTACGCTGCCTTCGCGATTTGACGCCACTGGCGCTAGACGATCGGATAGAAGTCGCCGATGTCGCCGAAGACAGGCTGACCGTCCACACTGAGGATTACGCACCGGCAAAGACGAAATTCGAGACGGACCCCTCGTATCTCGATCGGTTCGTCAGTGAGCGGTTGACGACATACACTGTTTCTTTCCAGGAGTTCGAGATCCCGGTCGTAATATACCGTGAAAACCTGCTCGGTCGCGACACGTTCACGACAAAGTATGCCGTTCAGGAACCCGACTTGCTGCCCGGCGATGAGAACCTCATCGAGGAGTGCAAAGATCGGATCTGGGAGTCGAACGTCGACGGATTGGTTGACGATCGAAACGCGTTCGTCCGTGAACGAGCCACCGTATTTCTCTCCCGTCAACTTACTTCGAGACGTACGAGGGCCTGGGCCGACGCCGTTCGCTTTCGCGTTACGAGCGCACTCGCAGAGTATGATTTAGCGGTGCCACCGGTCGATGGTCGCTACTCCGATGATCGACTCCTGGATCTGGTGTACTACGTGCTCCGCGACTACGTCGGCGAAGGGAAACTGACGATCCCGATCCGCGACCGTCACCTCGAGGACATCGAAGCCAATCGTGTCGGCGAACGTGTCAAGGTGGTCCCGCGCGGGAGCGTCGGCCACGACGCGCGAATACCAACGAATCTCACGTTCGAGGACGAAACGAGCTTCGTTAACGTCGTTACCCAGCTCGCAGCCGCGGACGGCACCGAGCTGAACGCATCGAATCCCAGCGCGAAGGTGAACCTCGCACCGGAGGGCGTCCCGGATGATGTGACGATTCGGTGCGCGGTGGCGCTCGGCGTTATCAGCGAGAATGGTCCGCATATTTCGATTCGAAAGCAATCGCCGGAGGCGATGACGCCGATCGACTTACTCGAACAGGGTAGTATCTCGACGGAACTCGTCGCGCTACTGTGGATGCTATACGAGCACCACGGCGTCGTCTTATTCTCCGGGGCAACTGGCGTGGGAAAAACCACATTACTCAACGCCCATATGCCCTTTATTCCCTTCCGCGATCGGCCGATCAGCATCGACGAGGGCTCGCGCGAGGTGCGTCTTCCCCACGAGACCGGCGTCTCGCTGACCACCCGCGAGCACGAGAGCGAGTACAAGCAGGTCACGATGGACGACCTGATGACCGAATGCAACTACCTGAACCCCGACGTCGAGGTGATCGCGGAGATCAACACGCCCGCGAGCTTCGAGACGTTCGCCGAGTCGCTCAACACCGGCCACGGCATCATCGGGACCACCCACGCCGAGGACGTCGAGAAACTGGTCAATCGGGTCGTCGAGCAGGGGATGGCGCCGTATCTGCTGCGCGAACTCGACCTCGTCGTGTTCCCGCGCCACGTCGACGGCGACCGCTACGTCGGCGACGTCGTCGAGTTCCTCTCGGCCGAGGAGTACGAGCGTGTCGAGGGAGACTGCGGTGTCGTCAGCAAGCACGGCGCCGACGTGCACTGGAATCGGGTCGGCGGCACCGACGAGACAGGTCGATTCACGTTCGAGTACTCCCACCCCGAACTGGAGACGACGCCCGACGAGCCCGAGCGGGAGTGGCCCGGACGCGATCGATCCTCCGTCCTCGACGAGACCGCCACCGAACGGGCCCGTACTGGCCGCGCGAGCGCCAGTCACGGCAACGGTGTGGCGGGCGACGGGCCGGACCAGTCGGACGGGCGTGCTCGAGCCAAGACCGACAGCGACGACCGGGAGTGCGACATGCGCGTGTTCCACCGGCTCGCAGAGCAGACCGACAGGCCGGTCGGCGCCGTCGAAGCCGAATTCCACCGGAAACACCGGTACGTCCGATATCTCCGGCGCGACGGCGTCGACGACTTCCGCGACCTGTTCGAGTTCCTCGCCGATCTGCGGACCAACGAGGCGGCCACGGTCGAGCGGGCCAGCGCGGGAGGGTTCGATGAGTAGCCCGGCGACCGTCGAAGCCGGTGCCGAGCGTTCGCCAGCGGGGAGCGGACCCGGCGCGGTGCTCGACCGCGCGCTGTACGCGCTGTTCGGACGCCACGCCGACGCCGGGCGTCACGACGCCGACCGACGGTTCTACCGCGGGACCGACGTCAGGGCGAGTTTCGGCGTCTACCTCTCTCGCGTGTACGCCCTGTCGTGGCTGGTGTTCGTCGCCGCGTTCGTCGGCACGTTTGCGCTGACGCTGGCGATCACGCCGATCGCGCTCGACGGAACGGCCTCTCCGGCGTCGGGCGGGGCGGCTGCCGATAGCAGTCCCGGTGACGGCGGAATCCCGTACCTCGCCGTCGGCGTCGCGCTCGCGGTCGCCGCCGTCTCGAAGCGCGGCGCGGTCTGGCTGGGGGGCCGATATCTTCGCTGGGTCGCCGACGCCCGGCGCACGGAGATCGAACGAACGCTGCCGGGCGCGGTGCGGTACCTGCGGGTGCTCTCGACCGGCAGCGACGACCGACGGGCGATGCTTCGGAAAGTCGCGGCCAACGGGGACGCGTACGGACAGACCGCGGTCGCGTTCCGGAAGGCGCTGAACAAGGCGACGCTGACCGGCAGCCTCAACCGCGGGCTGCGGATCGTCGCGCGGGACACGCCGTCGCGCGACGCGCTCTCGCCGTTCCTGCTGAAGTTCCGTGAGCACGCCGAGCAGGGCGGCGACGAGCTGACGAGCTACCTTCGGATGGAGAGCCGGATGCTGTCACACCGCCAGTCCCGCGCCCGCGAGCGGGCGGAGTCGTTTCTCGAACTCCTGTCCGAGCTGTTCATCGTCCTGCTGGTGTTGCCCTCTTTGCTGGTAATCGTCGTAACGGTGCTGAGCGTCCTTTCTCCGGGACTCTCGCGGCCGATCACGACGCCGCTCGGCGCGTTCACCGGCCGCGAACTGGTCGTGTACGGCAGCGTCGGGTTCGTGCTCGCGACGGGGTTGATCGCCGCGTGGCTCGTCGAACGGCTGCGGCCGCCGGATCACTCGGAACCGGTCTACGGACGGCCGGACAACGTGCTCGCGACGTTTGCCACAGCGGGCAGAAATCCCGCCAGCGCCGTCGTGATCGCGGCGCCGGTCGCGGGGGCGGTCGGCCTCGCGCTCGCGACGGCGGGCCCGAAACCGATCGACGTCCTGTTGCTGGCTTACGCCGCGTTCGCGGTCCCGGTCGGACTCGTCGCGGTCCGGCGCGCCCGGATCAACGACGCGAAGGATCGGGAGATCAAGGACTTCGTCCACGCCGTCTCGGGCCACGTCAGGCTCGGTCGTCCGTTCTCGGAAGCGGTCGAGTGCGTCGCCGCCGACGTCGATCTGGGCGCGCTGCAGGCCGACGTGGAGGACCTGGCGTTCAACGTGAATCTCACGACGACCGACGGCAATCTGCGCGCGTCGGCGCTCGATCGCTTCGTCGACCGCGTCGGGACGCCGCTGGCCGGCCAGACGATCGGACTGGTGACCGGCGCGCTCGACGCCGGCGGCGACTCCGAGGACATCTTCGAGACGCTCCAGACGGAGGTCGGTCGGCTCCACCACGAAAAGAAGGCGCTTCGTAGCGCGATGCTGGTGTACGTCACCGTCGGGTGGACGACCGCGCTGCTGGTGATCGGCATCGTCGTCGCGGTCGACGCGTACGTGATCGACGGGTTCAGCCAGCTCTCGTCGGTCGCGGGCTCGGCCGGCGGCGTCGCGCTCGATCCCGGCGGCGTCGATCCGGCGCGCGAGCGCTACCGATTCTACGTCGTCACCCAGGCGACGATGCTGTCGTGTGGGTGGTTCGCCGGCACCGCGAGCCGGGGCCGTTACGAGGCGCTGTTGCACTCCGGCGTGCTGGTGCTCGTCGCCTACGCCGTGTTCACGGTGGTGGGCGTGGCGTGAGCCGGCACACCGCAGCGTTCCCGACGGCCGCCGGCCGCGGGCAGTCGAACGTCGTCGGCGTCGCCCTGCTGCTCGCGATCGCCGTGATCGGGATCGGCGGGCTCACCGCCGGAATCGGAGCAGTCGTCGAGAGCAACGCGGCCGCCGCGGACGCCGCGAGCGTCGCCGACGGCGTCGACGCCGCGCTCCAGCCGACCGAAACTACCGGCCACCGCGAGGACCGGATCGCGTTCACCGGCGGCCGACTCGCAACCGAGGAGCGGACGCTGCGCGTGCTGAACGAGTCCGGCGTCGTGGCGACCGTCGCGGTCGACGCGCTGGTCTACGAGTCCGGCGACCGGCGCGTCGCCTACGAGTCGGGTGCCGTCGTTCGCGGGCGGGCCGGAAACTCGTGGCTCCACGACGCGCCGCCGATCACCGCCTCGGAGGGCGACGGCAGCGTGCTCGTCGTCGGCGCCGCGGCGCTGAACGCGAGCGACGGGACGACGACCGGAGCGGTCGGCCAGTCGGTCGAACTGTCGACGAACGTCACCCACGACCGGCGGACGCTCGGCAACGGCACGTATCGCGTGGCCGTCGAGACGACGACCCCCGGCGCCTGGAAGCGCCACTTCGAGAACAGCGCCGGCGTCAGCGCGGCGAACGGTCGCCAGTTCCCGGGGGACGACCACCAGAGCGTCGTCGCGACCTACCGGGGCGACCGGACGGCGTACCTCGTCGTCCACGAGATGCGACTGGAGGTGGGGCCGTGACTGACCGCCGATCGTCGGCTGGTGGACGCGGCTCGGCAACCCGGTTTCGCACCGATTCGCGCGCCGGGTCCGCCGTCGTCGGCAAGGCGCTGGAAGCCGCGATCGTCGTGCTCTACGTCGGCCTTCTGACGACGACGCTGTACGCCGGCGCGATTCCGGAGTATCGCACCGCGGCGGGACAGGAGGTCGCCGACCGGACGCTGGCCGACGCGAGCGCCGACGTTCGCGCCGCGGTGCCGCCGAACGCATCGTCCGTGAACGCGACCGCGCGAGTCGAGCTTCCGGCGACGATCCGGGGCGAGGAGTACGCGATCCGCGTCGACGGCCGACAACTGGTGCTGGACCATCCCCACGACGCCGTCGGCGGACGGACGCCGCTGGCGCTGCCTCGGACGGTCGACTCGATCGACGGCCGGTGGGAGAGCCGGGATGGTGCAGTCGTCCGAGTCCGCGGCGGCACCGGCGGTCTCGACGTGGACCTCGACGGGAGGCGGACCTGATGCGCGGGCAGGCCAACCTGCTCGCGCTCGCCGTCGCGCTGGTCGTGCTGTCCGGCGCGCTGGTCGTCGGCCTCGCGATCGCCGACGGCGC
>Ga0102932_1002047_pt1 | contig 10327 bp, 9 predicted proteins | sample SalPonR1_C_D2_MG_FD_78212 | JGI IMG/M metagenome (GOLD analysis project Ga0102932, IMG submission 78212) | Salt pond soil microbial communities from South San Francisco under conditions of wetland restoration - Salt Pond MetaG R1_C_D2_MG | ecosystem: Environmental > Aquatic > Marine > Intertidal...
CGCCAAGATCCTCGGCATGACAGGCCGCGCAATACTCCTGGTAGAGCTGTTCGCCCTCGGCAAATGTGCCGCTGCCCTCGGGCAGGCCTGTTCCATCGGGCATCACGTCGATGTCGATTGCCGCGATCTCTTCGGGTGTGGCGGGCTGGCCCACGCCGAAGACGAAGGCGTCCGCGTCGATGTCGCCAATGGTTTGCGCGCTTGACTGTGGCGGAGACTCCGGAGCCCTCTCACCGGTCTCGGGCAGCCGTTCGGGCACCTCGGCACTGGTTCTGGGGACCTCTTCGGTATCGCTCTGCTGTGCGGAGGAATGACCGGCGACGAGGGCCGCTGACAGGATGATGCAGAATTCACGCGTGAACATTGGTGACCTCCCCGTTTGGCGCGATGTGCCAATTCTGGATCGCATTCAGGTGGTAGACCGAATTGGTGCCCCGCACGTTGACCAGTTCCTCAAGCGTCGGTTGGACATACCCGGTCTCGTCGGTGACGCGGCTTTGCAGCACCGCTTCCTCGCCATCCCACACCCAGGGCAATCGAAAGCGCGTATGGCATTTCGACAGCACCGGTTCTTCCAGCGCAGCCTGCTCCCATGTCTCGCCGCCATCGGTGGAGACTTCGACCGTCTCGACCTTGCCGCGGCCCGACCAGGCGATGCCGGTGATCTCGTAATATCCCGGTCGTGGCAGCCGCATCGCGCCGGAAGGGAAGGTGATGACCGATTTCGCGTCCATCTCCATGGTGAACTGGCGCGCCGTGCCGTCCGGCATGAGGTCGGTGTATTTCGATGTTTCCTCCCGTGTCATGAACGGCTTGTCGCTGACTTCGAGCCGACGCAGCCACTTGATATGCGTATTGCCTTCGAAGCCCGGCAGCAGCAACCTTAGCGGATAGCCCTGTTCCGGCCGGAGCGCCTCGCCGTTCTGTGCATAGGCCAGGATGGCGTCATCCATGGCCTTGTCGATCGGCACGGACCGGGTCATGACAGCGGCGTCGGCTCCTTCGGCAAGGATCCATGCAGCGCCGTCCTGAAGGCCGGCCATCCGGAGCACGGTGGACAAGGGCACTCCGGTCCATTCGGATGTCGAGGTCAGACCGTGCGTGCCCTGCACGGTCTTCAACGTCGGCTCGGTCCATTCGGTCAGGGTGTTGCCCGAGCATTCGATGAAGTGCATGCGGCTGACCGCCGGGAGCCGTTGCAGGTCGTCCGTCGTGAAGCGCATCGGCTGATCGACCATGCCGTGCAGGGTCAGGCTATGTGTCCGCGGATCGATTGCCGGAATGCCGGCATGGTGACGCTCGAAATGCAGCCCGGACGGGGTGATGATGCCATGGCCCGAGGCCAGCGGTGTCATCGACCAGCTGGAATCGAGACTGGCCGTGGGGTAGCGCCAGCGCACCTCGCTCTCGAACTGCGAGCGCGAGCCATAGCCGCCATCATCCAGGATTGTGCGACCTTGCTCTTTCGTCGGGTCGGGTTGCACACGGTATTCAACGGCTCCTGGCGGAGCATCGGCACGGCCTTGACCTGCTGCAAGCAAGGACCCGCCAAGCGCCGCTCCCCCGGCCAGCAGATTGCGACGCGTCAGGCCCGGAAACATCCCGTCCTTGCAGTCGCATTCCTCTCCAGCGTCCTCTTCGAGCATCTGTCTTTCGATCTCGACCAGGCTTTCCGCCATCTGCCGCTCCGCCGGACCGTAGCGTGGATCCGAGAACCGTTCATTCTTGGCCATTGGTATCCCTCCCTGTCAGTTGTTTCGAGCATGGGGAGTGTCACGGCTTTTGGACCTTCCCATACGTCAACAGCTGGCGAGGCGAAGCGTTCCCGGACGCGTGAGTAAGGAGGGGGGCCAAAGCGTTCTGTTCCTGTCGCGCCGCGGGTGAGGCGGGCATGAGAGACAGGCACGGATGAAATCATCACCGCTGTTGCAACCATCCTCGGAGGCTATCTGTTGGCCTGCAGGTTTCTTCTGACACCATTGGAAAGCCCGCATGACAAGCTCTTGAACCAACCTGGAGATGATGTGCCTTTTGTCGCTGATCTTTCGCTTTGGACCAGCGTTGTCCTGTTCGTGGCCAGCGCAGCCGCGATTACGTTCGCCGGAACAAAGCTCTCCGGCGTGGCAGACAAGCTCGCGGTCCGCACCGGAATGGGAGAGGTCGTGGCCGGCGCCCTTTTCGTGGGTGCAGCAACCTCGCTGCCCGGCGCGATCACCTCGATGACAACGGCGGCACAGGGCGCGGCCGGGCTGGCGATAGGGAATGCGCTCGGGGGATTGACGGCTCAGACCGCCTTTATCGCTGTTGCCGACATTTTCTATCGGCGCGCCAATCTTGAGCACGCGGCCGCCAGCGCGGTTGGCCTCGCGCAAGGTGTTCTTCTGATGGCGCTGCTTGCGATGCCCCTGATCGCCGCTGCCGAGCCGCCCGTGACGGCGTGGGGCATTCATCCGGTTTCGATCCTGGTTCCAGTCTCCTATGGCTTCGGCCTGTGGCTGCTCTCCAGAATTCAGGATGACCCGATGTGGAAGCCCGTTCAAACTGACGAAACACGCGAGGAAATCTCCGAACCCGAAATCGGAGCGGATGCCGCTTCGGACCGGTCTCTCTGGATCCGATTTCTGCTCTATGCCGGGATTACGGCCGCGTCTGGCTACGTGATCGGCGCGGCGAGCATCGGAATCGTCGAGACAACAGCGCTCTCGGAAACCGCCATGGGCACGATCTTCGCTGCCATCGCCAACTCTCTCCCGGAGCTCGTAACGGCCATTGCCGCAGTGCGCATCGGTGCCGTCAGCCTGGCCGTGGGGGACGTCATCGGAGGCAACGCGTTCGAAGTGATGTTCCTGAGCGCCGCGGACATGTTCTACGACGGATCGATCTATGCAGCCATGACAGAACAGGATCGCTCCACTGGTCTGATCGCCATGCTGATGACCGCCGTTCTCCTCTTGGGGATGATCCGGCGACAGAAGTCAGGGCCAGGCAACATCGGTTTCGAGAGCGCCATCGTGCTTCTTCTCTACGCTGGCTCGGTTGTGCTGATCTTCCTGTAGTTCCGCGGCCAGCGGATTCCAGAGGACCAAACCCGGTGCCAGTCATCGAGACGCGAAATAATCACGACCTCAATCCCAACGAGATCCACTGAGATGAAAACTAAGCGGAGCGTATCGAGATGAGACCCAAGCGGCAGGATTGGCGATCGGTCAATCCTGTTTACCTTTGTCAATCCTGTTTACCTTTGTGATGTGACCCGAACAGGTGCTGGAAGGCAACGCTGCTTCCGTGCGCCACGAAGGATCATTTGCGAATCCGAAGTGTCTTGAGAGTGTCGGAGGTTATATGCCTACGCAATTTCGACAAGAGAACACGGGTGTTTTGTGTGATCTGTGCGATTGCTTCGAGCCGCCGCGCCATAATTATGACAATGTTTCGGACCAGAAAAGACGCATCGATTAAGGGGCCACCCCAAAGAACAACCGATGGATTTCGAAAGGACGTGGAATGACATTGTCGCTCGCTCAGACCCTGCTTTTCGTCAGTCAGCTCGTCTATGTTTCAGATCGTTGGCTGAACCTGACGAAGCAAAAGATTGAAAACCGGCGATCCGAACGCATGCGGAAGGTGGTCGACTGGAAGCGCCGTGAGAGTCTGCGTAAATGAATCCTCGGGCGGAAATCTCGACTTCGCAGCGTCTTGTCGCTGCAACAACCCGTTACCCGCGCACGATATACACCGAGCACTCGGCGTTGTTCACCACATGGCTTGCCGTGGTTCCCAGCGGGTAGTCCGAAATTTTCGGGTTAGCCGTTTCCATGACGATCAGGTCGACCTTGCGCTCGTCTGCCAGCTTGACGATCTGACGATGCACCGCCCCCTTGCGCACGACCGTCTCCACTTCGACGCCGGCTGCCGGGTTCTCTGACACAAACTTGTTCAGTTGGTCGGCCCAATATGCTTCGGAGTCTCGTATGTTCAGATTACGCTCCATCTCTGGTGCAACTGTTGCGACGAGAAGCTTTGTGTTGCGTCGTTGCGCCATCGCAGATGCCGTAACAGGGCGGGCCCCGAGTGGCATCGTTGTGCGTTGAATGACCGTTCGATGTGAGGTGTCGTTGCCCTTGGCACGCTGTGCGGCGTGTCGACGGGATCGTGCTGGGAAGCGCGTCCCAAGATTTTGGACAACGAAAGGGCAACGGCATGGAGTTGTATATCGGACTGGATGTCTCTCTCGCAAGTACCGCGATCTGCGCGGTGTCCGGGCGGGGCAAGATCATGATGGAAGCGACGGCGGCCAGCGAACCGGAAGAGCTTGTGGCAGCACTGAAAGCGATGCCGGGAGGGGTTGTGGCGGTGGGGCTGGAAGCGGGCCCGCTTTCGCAATGGCTTTATCGGTATTTGACCGATGCGGGGTTTGCCGCGGTCCTGATGGAAACGCGGCAGGTGAAGGGCGCGCTGAAGGCAATGCCGATCAAGACGGACCGGCGGGACGCGGAAGGCATTGCGCGGCTTTTGCAGATGGGGTGGTACCGACCTGTTCACTGCAAATCGGTCTCGGCGCAGGAAATGCGCGCGCTGCTGTCGGCGCGCAAGGCTATCCAGCAGGCGGCGATCAATCTTGAGCTGTCGATCCGAGGTGTGCTGCGCAATTTCGGGCTGAAGATGGGACGTGTTGCGAAGGGGCGCTTTGAGGCGCGCGTGCAAGAATTGACCGAGGGCAATCCCATGCTGGAGGCAGCCGCAAACCCGATCCTCGCCACACGGCGGACGCTGCGCCAAGAGCTGGCTGGTCTGGAAAAAGCCCTGCGCGATCACGTCAAAGAGGACCCCGCCTGCCGCACGCTCATGACAATGCCCGGGGTCGGCCCTGTCGTGGCACTGACCGTCAAGGCGGCCATTGATGACCCTGCGCGGTTCCGATCGTCCAAGGACATCGGCCCCTGGGTCGGGTTGACGCCGAGGCGTGAGCAGTCGGGTGAGCGCGACATTGTGGGTCAGATCTCCCGGGCCGGCGATGTCGGGTTGCGTACGGCGCTGTACCAGGCGGCGACGACCATGATGCACCGCGGCCGCAAAAACTGGCTGACCGCATGGGCGATGAACGTGGCAAAGCGGCGCGGGAAGAAACGCGCCACCGTAGCGCTCGCCCGGCGGATCGGGGTTGTTCTGCACCGCATGTGGACGGACGGTACAGACTTCCGCTTCACCCGCAAGGACGCTGCGGCAGCCGCGGCAGCGTAAGCTCACTTCCCGAGGCACCTCTTGTCGTCAAACACGAAAAAGAAGGAGTTTGGCCGCGCCCGATGGCGCTGGTTCACCGAGGTCCCAACCCGGGACGCGGTCCCCGATGATGCCGTGAAGCCGCTGGTTCCCAGACCCCCGTTCTGAGGACGTCGTCGGAGATAGGCACACGGGAACCGTTTCTGAACTTGGCATGATGTGGCGGCCGACGCGCCGACTACGGACGGAAGCATCACCCCGGTGCGGGACAACACTCGGTGGCCAAAGCAATCGGAAACGCAGTTTTTTCAAGAATACAACAATGACGCAGACCGCACTTGCAAATCAAACAAGTGGGGCAGTGGCTTCGTTTTGCATTTTTCTCTTGACCACAAACGCCCTGTTACGGAAGCGGCATCCTCCGGGAGCAGGGGGTCTTGGGGGAGTGCGGAACGATGACCCGAGCCTGTCGGGAGACGCCAGGGGGTGCAGGGGGAGTGGCGAACGACGACCCTGCCCTGGGTGTTCAGAGGGGCGGCGCGCTCTCTGGTCCGGCTGAAGGCCCTTGGCGGGTTCGGGAGGGCGGAGTGCCACCTGAGCGGCGCACCAGCGCCGCCGGGGTCTGGGGGCGTCAGCCCCCGGCGAACGGGTAGCTCGAGCACAAAGGCCCGTAGGGCCGACTGCGCGGGCTACTTAGTGAGTAGACACCCCTACGCAGCTATCGCTGCCGCAGGTTCTCGGCAGCCCCACCGTGGTCAAGGGGACGGTCGCTTCGTTGATCTGTGAAGGAGTCTCGACTCGGATCGCAGCGCCGGAGCCCGCGAAAATTTCAGCGCCGAGTCCGGTTGGTCCGGTAAGGTCCGAGACTGCTGATGAAAAGGTCTTCGAATTCGACGGCGATCATCGAGGACGGAGACAGGCGGGAGCGCAGGACGTCAAGATTATGCGTCACATTCGGAAAGAAGGGACGCGCAACCAGTCCGGTCCAGGCAAACTCTGCCGCATCGAGCTGGCTTACGATAGAGACGCCAACGCCCTCGGCGACAAGGCGGCATGCGGTGCCAAACTGGCGGGTTTCGACCACGCCGACGGGTTGTACGCCGCATTGCTCGAAAGCGGCCATGACTTCGACGTAGAATGGGTCGTCGCTGCGTGTATGGATCAATCGATCTGCGCGCAAATCGGTAGGCACGACCTCAGCCTTGTCTGCCGCGGGATGTCCCTGCGGAAGGATGCACACAGTGCGAATGGGCACCCGCGTTGCATCGACCGCCGGATGGCCTGGGAAATCCGCCGTCAGGCCGATGTCGCATTCCCCCGATACCAGCCAGTCGAGGATGTTTTCGGGACGATCCGGTTCGAGCGTGACCTCGATATTAGGCCGTTGTTTGAGAAACTGGCTAAGCAATCTGGGCAGGTGCACCGTGGCGAAGCCAGGCAGGCATGCGATGCGCAGCCGACCGGCCCGGCGTTCCGAGATGTCGCGCGCCATCTGCTCGAATCCGGCGGCGGACTGCAGGACGCGTCCCGCCTCCGTCAGCAGCAGCTTGGCCTCAGGCGTGGGGATGATCTTGGTGCCGTCACGCTCAAACAGCTTGACGCCGACGGTGTCGGACAGGGCCGCGAGCAGACGGCTGAGCGCCGGTTGGGACTTGCCCAACAGTCCCGCGGCGCGTGTAAAACTGCCCGCCTGAGCGACGGCCTGAAAAGCCTCAAGCTGCGTAAGGCTGATCGGTCTGCTGGCAAGGACTCGTTTTTCATCATTCACTCAATCTCTATAACATAACGTTATGAAAATTGTTGAAATAACTTCATTTGATTAATGGACGCCAAAGATGTTTTGTCTTTGCATCGCACCGCATCACGCGGCGACGAACTGTCATAGAATATCCGAAATTCGGGAGACAAGAGACATGACCCTCTACCGCACCACTACCGCCACCGCCGTGGCGGCCCTGATGGCCGCCGCACCGGCCTTCGCGCAAACCGAAATCCAGCTCTGGCACGCCATGGGCGGCGCTTTGGGAGAGAAGGTCGAGGAAATCGCCTCCGGTTTCAACGAGATGCAGGACGACTACACCGTGGTCCCGACCTATAAGGGCGACTACACCGAGAACATGACCGCCGCCATCGCCGCCTTCCGTGCAGGCGAGCAGCCGCATATCGTTCAGGTCTTCGAGGTGGGCACCGCGACCATGATGGCCGCCGAAGGCGCCGTAAGGCCCGTTCAGGCGGTCATGGACAACGCCGACATCGAGTGGGACTCCGAAGTCTATGTGCCCGCGGTGAAATCCTACTACACCACGCCGGACGGCGACATGCTGTCGCTGCCTTTCAACTCTTCCACCCCGGTCATGTGGTACAACCGCGACCTTTTGGACGAGGCCGGAGTGACCGAGGTCCCGCAGACGTGGGACGAGATGTTCGCTGCCGCCGAAGCGTTGCAGGCAAACGGCCACGACTGTGCCTTCTCTTTCGGCTGGCAGTCCTGGGTGATGATCGAGAACTACCTCGCGTGGCACGATCAGCCCATCGGCACGATGGAAAACGGCTTTGCTGGTTTGGAAACCGAACTGGTCTTTGACGAGTCGGACGACCTTACGGAACTGCTTCAGCGCATTGCTGACAGTCAGGAAAACGGAACCTTCCAGTATGGCGGTCGCCGTGGCGACTCGCTGCCGCTGTTCACCTCGGGCGAGTGCGCGATGTGGATGAACTCTTCGGCTTACTATGCCGGGATTTCCGAACAGGCCGAGTTCGAGTTTGGTCAGGCAATGCTGCCGATCAACACCGAAGCGGCAGAAGAGCCTCAGAACTCCATCATCGGTGGCGCGACCCTTTGGGTGCTCGAAGGTCATGTAGACGAGGAATACCAAGGTGTTGCCGAGTTCTTCAACTATCTGTCCTCGCCCGAGGTCCAAGCCGACTGGCACCAGGCTTCCGGCTATGTGCCGATCACCACGGCAGCATATGAGCTGAGCCAAGAGCAGGGTTTTTACGAATCCAACCCCGGCACCGACACCGCGATCAAGCAGCTGTCGCTGAACGAGCCGACCCCAAACTCCAAGGGTCTGCGCTTTGGCAACTACGTTCAGGTGCGTGACATCATCAACGAAGAGCTTGAGGACCTGTGGGCCGGCAACCAGACCGCCGCCGAAGCACTGGCCGAGGCAGCTGCACGCGGCAACATGCTGCTGCGCGACTTCGAAGATGCGAACGACTGATCTATTATCCTGAAAAATCCGGGGCGGCCTCACTGCAGGCCGCTCCTTTGTCTCATACGTCCGGAGCCCTGCCTTGCGCCCCAAAAGAGTTACATTCCGGCACCGCTGGCTGCCCTACGCGCTAATTGCGCCGCAAATCGTGATCACAATTGTCTTCTTTCTGTGGCCCGCAAGCCAAGCGATCTATCAATCCGTGCTGCGCCAGGATGCCTTTGGCTTGCGGACGGAATTCGTCGGAATGGCCAATTTCGGGCGGTTGTTCAGCGATCCGCTCTACCTTGAGAGTTTCTGGACTACGATCGCCTTCAGCGCCCTGGTGGCCAGCCTGTCGATGGGGATCGCACTGATCCTTGCCGTCATGGCCGACCGGGTCATCCGCACCGCGACCGCCTACCGGACCCTTCTGATCTGGCCCTATGCCGTGGCCCCCGCGGTGGCGGGTGTGCTGTGGTGGTTCCTGTTCAACCCGACCATCGGCATCGCCGCCTACGCGATGGACGCCCTTGGCTACGACTGGAATCATTACGTCAAAGGATCGGACGCGATGGCGCTGATCGTGATCGCATCGGCCTGGCGGCAGGTAAGCTATAACTTTCTGTTCTTCCTTGCCGGGCTGCAAGCCATCCCGCGCTCGCTGACCGAGGCAGCGGCCATCGACAGCGCCGGTCCCCTGCGGCGGTTCTGGACGATCCAGTTGCCGCTTCTGTCGCCAACCGTGTTCTTCCTGATCGTCGTCAACGTGGTCTACGCCTTCTTCGAGACCTTCGGCGTGGTGCATGCCACGACCAGCGGCGGGCCCGGACAGGCGACGAACATCCTTGTCTACAAGGTCTGGCGCGACGCCTTCGAGGGGCTGAACCTCGGCTCCTCGGCGGCGCAATCGGTGATCCTGATGGTCATCGTGATCGCTCTGACCGCGATCCAATTTCGATACATCGAACGCCGGGTGGAATATTGATATGGTCGAAAATCGCCCCCTTCTGACTTTCGTCCAGCACGCGGTGCTGATACTTGGCGCGGCGCTGTTCGTGTTTCCGATCTACCTTGCCTTCGTCGCCTCGACGCACGATCAGGTGACGGTGGCACGCGGCATCCCGCTTCTGCCGGGCGGAGAATTCTGGAACAACTACAGCCAGGTGCTGGGCGAGGGCATCTCGACCGCAGGCGCGCCGCCGCTGTCGCTGATGCTGTTCAACTCGATGGTCATGGCGCTGTCGATCACGCTGGGCAAGATCGCGATCTCGCTGCTGTCGGCCTTCGCCATCGTCTATTTCCGGTTTCCGTTCCGCATCCTGGCCTTCTGGACGATCTTCATCACGCTGATGCTGCCGGTCGAGGTGCGCATCCTGCCCACCTTCGAGGTCGTGGCCTCGCTCGGCATGCTCAATTCCTACGCGGGCCTGTCGATCCCGCTGATCGCCTCCGCCACGGCGACCTTCCTCTTCCGGCAGTTCTTCATGACGGTCCCGGACGAACTGACCGAGGCCGCGCGGATCGACGGGGCAGGACCGATGAGGTTCTTCAAGGATATCCTGCTGCCCCTGTCGCGGACCAATTTGGCCGCGCTCTTCGTGATCCTCTTCATCTACGGCTGGAACCAGTATCTCTGGCCGCTGCTCGTGACCACGGATGAAAGTTATTACACCATTGTCATGGGCATCCAGCGCATGGCCAATGCGGGCGAGGAAACACCGCAATGGCACCTGATCATGTCCACCGCGATCCTGGCGCTGCTGCCGCCCGTGGCGGTGATCATCGGAATGCAGAGCCTTTTCGTTCGCGGCCTTGTCGAAGTTGAGAAGTGAGAAAAATGAGTAATATTTCAATCCAATCCGTCCGCAAGGTCTATCCTGGTGGGGTCGAGGCGATCCCGGGCCTGAGCC
>Ga0102932_1002048_pt1 | contig 10326 bp, 9 predicted proteins | sample SalPonR1_C_D2_MG_FD_78212 | JGI IMG/M metagenome (GOLD analysis project Ga0102932, IMG submission 78212) | Salt pond soil microbial communities from South San Francisco under conditions of wetland restoration - Salt Pond MetaG R1_C_D2_MG | ecosystem: Environmental > Aquatic > Marine > Intertidal...
AGGCGATGCCGTCTTCGCGCAGCATGAGGCCATAGCGCACCTTGCCCACGGCCAGCGTCGCAAAGCCGTTGCAATAGACCTTGTTGAGGAATGCGCCCGCGTCGCGGCCCTGGATGTCGATCTTGCCAAGGGTGGTCACGTCGCAGATGCCGACAGATTGCCGGGTCATCAGCACTTCGCGATCCACGCTGTCGCGCCAGCCCTGTTCGCCGGGGCGGGCATACCATTGCGCGCGCAGCCAGTTGCCCGCCTCGACGAAGGTGGCGCCGTTGGCCTTGGCCCATTCATGCGAGGGGGTCAGGCGGAAGGGGCGGAATTCGCGCCCGCGCGCGCGGCCCGCCAGCGCGCCCATGGGCACGGGCGTATAGGGTGGGCGAAAGATCGTGGTGCCGGTTTCCGGGATCGTCTTGCCGGTGCATTCGGCCATGATGGCGAGGGCCGGAATGTTGGCGGTCTTGCCCTGATCGGTCGCCATGCCAAGGGTCGTATAGCGCTTGAGATGTTCGACCGAACGGAAGCCTTCCTGATGGGAAAGTTTCACGTCCTTCACGGTCACGTCGTTCTGCTGATCGAGCCAGGCGCGTTTGGTGCTTTCGCGCACATACCAATAGGGAGCGCTTTCGCGCGGTTCGTCCTGGGCGCGCGGGGCGGCGGCCCTGGAGAGTTTGAAGCCCAGTTCCTTGATCTGGGCATTGGCGGTGGCGCGGCCCTCGGCCAGGGACGCCGCCAGCGTCAGCGCGCCATTGGCGGCACCGGCCACGGCCATGCCGGGGGGCAGCGTGCCGCCGGGCACGAAGGCGTTGATCTCGTCGCGCCATGCGGGGCGGCCACGCTGATGGCAGGTGAGGTGGACATTGGGGTTCCAGCCGCCCGAGACCGCAAGGCCATCGACCGGGATCATCTGACCGTCGGTCAGGGTAATGGATTTGACCCCCTTGCGCCCCACGGTATCGGCCACGCCAGCGCCACGGACATGGCGGATACCGGGCAGGTCGATCGGGGGAAGGGCATCGCGGCTGTCGATCACGGCGGGCACGTCGATACCGGCGGCGGACAGGTCGGCGGCGGTGCGCCAGCCATCATCGTTATTGGTGAAGACGGCGATCTGCTGGCCCGGAGCCACGGCGAAGCGGTTCACATAGGCGCGCACAGCCCCCGCCAGCATGATACCGGGGCGGTCGTTATTGCCAAAGGCGATAGGGCGTTCGGTGGACCCGGCGGCCAGCACCGCGCGGCGCGAATAGACGCGCCAGAGGATCTGTCGCGGCTTGCCGCCCGAGTCGGGCAGATGATCGGTGCAGCGTTCCAGCACGCCATAGGTGCCGTGATCATAGGCGCCGTAGACGGTGCTGCGCGTCATCAGGCGCACATTGTCCATTGCTGTCAGTTCGGCGACGGCCTCGGCCGCCCAGTCTGCGCCGGGCATGTCGTCAATGGAGAGCGTTTCGGCATTGAGCCTTCCGCCGGGGGTGAAATCCTCGTCGGCGAGGATCACCCGTGCGCCCGCGCGCCCCGCCGCCAGTGCCGCCGCAAGCCCGGCAGGCCCGGCGCCGATCACCAGAAGGTCGCAGTGCAGAAAGCCCTTGTCGTAATGATCCGGGTCTTCCTGCATCGAGAGCCGCCCAAGCCCCGCCGAGGCGCGGATGACCGGCTCGTAAATCTTCTCCCAGAAGGCCCGTGGCCACATGAAGGTCTTGTAATAGAACCCCGCCGCAAGGAAGGGCGACAGAAGGTCAGTGGCGGCCATCAGGTCGAATTCGAGCGAGCCGCGATGGTTCTGGCTGGTGGCGGCGAGGCCCTCGAAGAGCTCGGCCGTGGTGGCGCGGGTGTTGGGTTCCTGATGGGCGCCCGAGCGCAGGTGGACCAGCGCGTTGGGTTCCTCGGACCCGGCGGTCAGGATGCCGCGCGGGCGGTGATACTTGAACGAGCGCCCGACAAGGCGCTGGCCATTGGCCAGAAGCGCAGAGGCGAGCGTATCGCCGGGATGGCCCGTCATAGGTTTGCCGTTGAAGGTGAAGGCGATGTCGGTGCCGCGGTCGATCTGGCCGCCATCCTTGATGCGGTGGTGCTGGGTCATGCGCTGCGCCCCCGGCTGCGGGCCACGTCACGGGCCAGTTCGACGGAGGTGATCTCATGCGTGGTGGTGTCTCGGGTCACCACCAGCCACGAGCGGTCGCCCTGCTCGTGATACCAGAGTTCCTGATGCGCCCCGGCGGGGTTGTCACGCAGGTAGCCGTAATCGTGGAAAGCGGCGAGCGCGTCGTCGGCCTGCCAGTCGGGGCGGTCGATCAGCGCGGGATCGCCGAGATAGACGAATTCGGCGGCGTCGCGGGGGCCAAGAAGAGGGTGGGGAATGATCATCGGTGATGCCTTCTCAATGCAGGTTGGGCTGGTTGCCCTGCCCCTTCTCGTCGATCAGGTTGCCGGTCATGAACCGGTCGAGGCGCATCTGGCTGGCGGTGGGATGTGGCACGTCGCGCGCCAGAAGATGCGCATAGCAAAAGCCGCTGGCGGGCGTGGCCTTGAAGCCGCCATAGCACCAGCCGCCGTTGAAATAGAGCCCGTCGATATGGGTCTTGTCGATGAAGGGGGAGCCGTCCATCGACATGTCCATGACGCCGCCCCAGCTGCGCAGCAGGCGCGCGCGCCCGATCATCGGCATGATCGCCATGCCGCCTTCGGCCACGTCCTCGACCACGGGCAGGTTGCCGCGCTGCGCATAGGTGTTGTAGCCGTCGATATCGCCGCCAAACACCAGCCCGCCCTTGTCGGACTGGCTGACATAGAAATGCCCCGCGCCAAAGGTGACGACGCCGGGCAGAACGGGTTTCAGCCCTTCGGTGACGAAGGCCTGGAGCACATGGGATTCGATCGGCAGGCGCATGCCGGCCTGCGCCATGACCCGCCCCGAGGAGCCGGCGACGCAGACCGCGACCTTGCGCGCGCGGATGGCGCCGCGGCTGGTCTGGACGCCGGTGCAGGTGCCGTTCTCGATGTCAAAGCCGGTGACTTCGCAGTTCTGGATGATATCGACGCCGCGGGAATCGGCGCCGCGGGCATAGCCCCATGCCACGGCATCATGGCGCACGGTGCCGCCGCGGCGCTGGAAAAGCCCGCCCTTGATGGGAAAGCGCGCATTGTCGAAATCGAGGAAGGGCAGTTCGGCGCGCAGTTCGTCGGCATCGGCCAGTTCGGCATCGGCCCCGGCGAGGATCATGGCGTTGCCGCGCCGCACATAGGCGTCGCGCTGCGCGTCGGAATGAAACAGGTTCAGGATCGAGCGCTGGCTGACCATGGCGTTGTAGTTGAAATCCTGTTCCAGCCCCTCCCAGAGCTTGAGCGAGAGTTCATAGAAGGGTTCGTTGCCGGGCAGGAGGTAATTGGAGCGGATGATCGTGGTGTTGCGCCCGATATTGCCCGAGCCGAGCCAGCCCTTTTCCAGCACCGCCACATTGGTCAGGCCGAATTCCTTGGCAAGGTAATAGGCCGTCGCCAGCCCGTGCCCGCCGCCGCCGACGATGACGACGTCATATTCGGGCTTGGGGTCGGGCTCGCGCCAGACGGGTTTCCAGCCCTTGTTGCCGGTCAGCCCCTCACGGAGGATGCGGAAAGCGGAGTAGCGCATTGGCGTGAATCCCATTGCTCGCGTTGCCTTCAGACTGACGGGAACAGGGGAAATGGACTTTTCTGAAATGGACGGATAGATAGACATAATGGACGAAATCGGCGCAAAACCGACAAAAGCCGCCCCGGAGGCGGCGATGCGGCGAATCGGCGTGCTGCCGGTCGCGGGCTTTGCGATGATGTCCTATGCGTCGCTGGTGGAGCCGATGCGCGCGGCGAACCTGCTGGCGGGGCGGACCTTGTACGACATGGTGAATTTCGGCACGTCGGCGGCGCCGGTCCCGAGTTCCGGGGCGGCGGTGGTGATGCCGCAGGCGGTGGTGGGCGATGCGCTGAAGCTGGATTACCTTTTCGTGGTCGCGGGGGGCGATCCGACGGGTTACGCGGACCGGGCGGTGATGAACTGGCTCGCAAGGCTTGGGCGCGAGGGCGTGCCGCTGGGGGGCGTGTCGGGCGGGCCGATCATTCTGGCACGCGCCGGGCTGATGGCGGGGCGGCGGATGACGGTGCATTGGGAACATGCCGCGGCGCTCGCGGAAATCTCGCCGCATCTGGCGATCGAGCGCACGCTTTACGTCATCGACCGCGACCGCGTGACCTGCGCGGGGGGCACGGCGCCGATCGACCTCATGCATGCGCTGATCACCCAGCATCACGGCGCCGATTTCGCCCGCCAGGTCAGCGACTGGTTCATGCATACCGATGTGCGCCCCTCGATCGGGCCGCAGCGCGCCGGGCTGGTGGAGCGCGTCGGCACGACGGCGCCCGCGATCCTGGATGCGGTGGCGGCGATGGAGGCCAATGTGGGCGAGCCGCTGACGCTGGCGCGGCTGGCGGGATTCGCCAGCCTGTCGCCGCGCCAGCTCAACCGGCTGTTCACCGACAAGCTGGGCCGCTCGACCATGCGCTATTACCGTGAGCTGCGATTGGACAAGGCGCAGAGCCTGTTGCGCAATTCACCGCTGAGCCTGACCGAGATCGCGCTGGCGACGGGATTCGCCAGTTCCTCGCATTTCTCGCGCGCCTATTCGGAGCGTTACGGGCGGCCGCCCTCGTCCTACCGATAGCGCAAATGCGGCAGCGCGCATGTGGTTTGCGCAGGCTGCCACGCGGGCGCTTGCCGCCGCATGGCCCCGGCCCTAGGCTTGACGAAACCCGAGCCGAAGGAGACCACGCATGCGCATTCTGGTCCTGCAACACGCCACCACCGAGCATCCCGGCATCTTTCGCAGGTTCCTGGCCGAGGATGGCCATGACTGGGACGCGGTGGAATTGGACAAGGGCGCGGCCCTGCCCGACATCGAAGCTTATGACGCGCTTTGGGTGATGGGGGGGCCGATGGACACCTGGCAGGAGGATGCGCATCCCTGGCTGGCGGAGGAGAGGGCGTTTATCCGCATGGCGGTGGAGGAGCGCGGCCTGCCCTATCTGGGCCTCTGCCTTGGGCATCAGTTGCTGGCCGAGGCGCTTGGCGGCGCGGTCGGGCCGGCCCAAAGCCCCGAGGTCGGGGTGATGGATGTGCACCTGACCGAAGCCGGGGCAAGCGGCGTGCTGTTTGACGGGCTGCCCGAAATGTTCCCGGCGCTGCAATGGCATGGCGCGGAGGTGACCGCACTGCCGCCGGGCGCGCAGGTGCTGGCGACCTCGCCCGCTTGCCCGGTGCAGGCAATGAAATGGGGCACGCGGGCCTATTCGACGCAGTTCCATGTCGAGGTCGAGCCCGACACGGTGCAAAACTGGGTGGCGATCCCGGAATATGCCGAGGCACTGGAAACCACGCTTGGCGCAGGTGCCGCGGAGCGGCTGAGCGCGGATTGCGATGCCCGGATGGAGCGGTTCAACGAGATGGCCGAACGGCTGTATATCAACTGGCTTCAGGCGACGGCGAAAACCTGAGAGGGATGCCGGGGGCGCTGCCCCCGTCGCCGCAAGCGGCGACTCCCCCGGAGTATTTCGGGCAAGATGAAGGGCTCAGTCCTGCGCCCAGTCGGCGGATTGCATTTCACGCAAGCGGCTGGCGGTGCGTTCGAATTCGAAGCTGCCTTCGCCTTCGACATAGAGATATTCGGGTTCGGCGGCGGCCGAGCAGATCAGGCGCACGCGCGCCTCGTAGAGTGCGTCGATGAGGGTGACGAAGCGTTTGGCCTCGTTGAAATTGGAGCGCCCGAGCCGGGGGATGTTTTCCAGCATCAGGACACGGGCGGCATCGGCCAGGGCGAGGTAATCAGCCGGGCCGAGCGGGCGGCCGCACAGATCATAGAAGCTGGCGCGCGCGACTCCGTTGCGAAAGGCGGGGATTTCGACCGCGCGTTTTTGCACATGCAGCACATGCGGCGGCGCATCCTGACCATCGGTGAGGTCCCCCCAGAGGGCCTCCATCTGCGCGCGCGTTTCGGGGCCGAGGGGCGTGAACCAGGTGGGGCTGCCCGCCAGCCTGTCCTGCCGGTAGTCGGTGGGGCTGTTCATTTCATGCACCACCATGCGGGTCTTGATCAGGTCGATGAAGGGCAGGAAAAGCTGGCGGTTGAGCCCGTTCTTGTAGAGATCGTCGGGGTGGCGGTTGGAGGTTGTGACCACCACGATCCCGGCATCGAAGAGCGACTGGAAGAGGCGCCCGACGATCATGGCGTCAGTGATGTCGGTGATCTGCATCTCGTCGAAGGCGAGCAGGTTGAGGCCGTCGGCGACGGAAGCGGCCACGGGCGCCAGCGCGTCTTCGACGCCTTTCTGGCGGGCTGCATGCATTCCGGCGTGGATTTCCTGCATGAAGGCATGGAAATGCACGCGCCGCGCGGGCACCGGGGCGGTTTCGACGAACATATCCATCAGCATCGACTTGCCGCGCCCCACCCCACCCCAGAGGTAAAGCCCCTTGGGCGGTTCGGGCGCGCGGCGAAACCAGCCCCGGCGCGCGGCCTGAGCGGCGAGCCCGTCGCGGATACGGTCGAATTCGGGCAGCGCGGCCTCTTGCGCCGGATCCGGGGTCAGATCCCCGGCGGCGGTCATGCGGGCGTAGAGTTCGGTCAGCGTTTCCATGGAGCGACGCATAGCGCGCCGGGGCGCGCAAGGAAAGCGGTGCGCGGATGGGAATGGAGGGCACCACGATGGCTGAATTGACCGGTGTCGGGTCGGCGGGGGAGGTTTTCGCCCCGCCAGTGGTCAGGGCTTCTTCAGCCGCGGGTATCAGCCGGGATTCGTGACCGCGCATTGCCCGGCCTTCGTGACCGAGATATGCGGGCCGATCGCGCCCGGACGGCGGCGGGGTTGATCGCGCATCCTTTTGGGCTGCGCTATATCGCGACGCGATACGGGGTCGTGTTCTTCACTCACCAGCTGGGCAGTTTCATGGGGCTCTGGCTGGGTGGGCGGATCGGTGACGTTTACGGGGATTACGCGTTGGTCGGGTGGGTCGGCTTGGGGGAAGTGCGCGCGACGCCGCCGCAACTGGCGGCGTGAGGCGCTAACGCACCAGAAGGATATCGAGCAGATCCACGACCTCGCGGTCATGCGTGTAGGCGATGGCGTGGCCGGCGCCTTCGATGACCTCCTGGCGGGCGTTGCGGTTCCATTCGGCAAGGCGGCCAAGGCCCGAGATCGGGATCACCTCGTCCTCGCGCGCCCAGATGGCGAGGACCGGCAGGTCGCAGGCGGCGATGGCGCGATGCGTGTCGCCCATGTCGCCCGAAAGCGCGTGGCGCAGGGACGAGAGCACCGCCGGGCGAAAGCCGCGCCAGCGCAGTTCTTCCTGCTGGCGGTCAACCACGTTGTCGATGCTGCTGTCGAGGCCGCGTTCGGATTCCGTGGCGCTGCGAAAGGAATGGCCATAGGCGAGCATGAAAAGCCAGCGCCCGAACCGGTCGTAATCGACAACCAGCCGCGCCACCGGCCCCAGATCATGCCCCATGCCCGCAGGTGCAAGCAGCACAAGCTGGCGCAGGCGCGCGCCATGTTTGAGCGCGAAGGCGGAGGCGATGGCGCCGCCCATGGAATAGCCGATGAGGGTGATCCGGCCTTCCACCCCGAGAACATCGAGCAGGTCTTCGAGCTGCGAGACGAAAAACGCCGTATCCTGCGCGCCCCGCGGGCGGTCGGAAAAGCCGCGCCCGTAGAGGTCGTAGATGAGGACGCGAAAGCCGAGCCGCGCCAGCCCGTCGGCAATCGGGTGCCAGACATAGGAGGGCGTGGTCAGGCCATGGACGCAGACGATCAGCGGGCCGTCGGCGGGGCCGATCCATTGGTAATGGGTCTGGCCGCCAGGAAGGTCGGCGAATTGCCCCGGTGCGGAGGCGCGGGCCGCGCCGCGCATGGCCGGGCGCAGGAGCTCGGCGAGGAAGGGCGCGGCGATGGGCGCCGCGACCGCCAGGATCGCCAGCGCCCACCAGATCATTGCGCGCTCTGCCAGGCGTCGAGGATGTAGCGGCTGGTCATGAGATCCAGATGCGCGCCGCCGCCGTTCTTGAAGAGCGTGATCTCGTCGTCGCTGGTGCGGCTGAAGCCCGAGGGCGAATAGTGATCGGCGATCAGGTCGTCGCGGGTGATGGTGCCGGCTTCGAGGGGGATCTTGATTTCGCCGATATGGGCCACGGTGGTGTCGTAGCTGTCCACGAAGATGCGCGCGCGGGTGAGCGCGGTGTCATCGACCTCGCGCATGTCGGGGCGATAGGCGCCGATCACGTCGATATGCTGGCCCGGGCGCAGCCAGTCGCCCTTGAGAACAGGGTCGGTGGACATGGTGGCGCAGGTCACGATGTCGGCGTCGCGCACGGCGCGTTCCAGATCGTCGGCGACGCGCAGGCCGGGGCAGGTTTCGGCCATGGCCTCGGCCTTGGCGCGGGTGCGGTTCCAGACCCGGAAACGGGCATTGGGAAAGACCGAGGAGTATGCATCGAAAAGAGAATGCCCGACTGTCCCCGCGCCCACGATCAGGATGTTCTCGCTGTCGGGGCGGGCCAGTTTGCGTGCGGCAAAGAGACTGTCGCCCGCGGTTTTCCACTTGGTCACGAGGTGAAAATCCACCAGCGCCGCCAGCGTGCCGCCAGCATCGTCATAGAGATTGACCGCGCCGTTGATCATCGGCGCGCCCTTGGCCGGGTTGCCGGGGAAGATCGTGGCGGTCTTGACGGCCATGCCCAGACCGTCGATCCAGGCGGCGCGATTGAGCATCGTGTCGCGGTCACGATAGAGGAAATTGTCTGCGATCTCGGCCTTGGGCAGTTTGTGCCCGGCCTCGAAGGCGTCGCAAAGCCCGAGCCAGTCGAGATATCTTTCGCCTTCGTCAAAGGGGATGATGGTGATGGTCATGCGGCCTCTTTCCTGGTCAGCAATCCGTGTTCGACCAGAGTGTGCGCCCATCCTGCCGGTCCGTCAAACAGGTGGGTGCGCCAGCCGCGCGCATGGGCGGCGGCGATGTTCTCGTCGCGGTCATCGGTGAAGAGGAGGGTTTCCGGGGCAAAGCCGCAATCGGTTTCCACCGCTTCGTAGATCGCCGGGTCGGGTTTGACGAGGCACATTTCGCCAGAGATGTAATGGCGGTCGAACTCGGAGAGGAAAGGGAATTGCGCGGCGCTGAGGGGGAAATTGCGCGCCCCGAAATTGGTCAGCGCGAAGACCGGCACGCCGCGCGCCCTGAGCGCGCGAAACAGGCGGACGCTGTGGGGAATCTCGGGGCGCGCGATCGCGTTCCAGTCATCGCGAAAGAGGCGGATTTCGTGCTGCCAGTCGGGATGGGCCAGTGCGGTTTGCTCGATCGTGTCGGCAAAATCTCCGCCCGCGTCGATCCGGGTCATCATGGCATGCACGTCGAAGGCCGCGAACAGCGAGGCGGCGCGATCCGCGCCGATGCGCTCGGCAAGGCGGCGTTCTGGTTGCCATTCGATCAGCACGTTGCCGATGTCGAAAACGACGGCGTTTATACTCATGTCTCTACCTTCTGCGGGGGGCCTTGGCGACGAGCGTGCGGCCCTTGGCGGATTCGCGCCAGAGCATGTAGAGTCCGGAGCCAACGATCAATGCAATCCCGATCCAGGCGGTCGGGGCGGGCCACGTGCCAAACACCGTGACGCCCCAGATGATCGCCATCGGCATCGCGATATACTCGAACGGCGCGGCGAAGGCGGCTTCGGACAGGCGGTAGGCCTGGCTGATGAAAAGGCCGCCGAACACGCCGGTCGTGCCCAGCATCACAAGGATCGGCCAGTCGCCCGGCGCGATCGGCCCCCAGGGGCGCAGGAGAAATTCGAGCGAGGGGTGGCCGGTGCCAGCAAAGCCGCCATGACCGAGCGCCGCGCCAAAGAGCAGGCTGGCGACGATGAAGGTGGCCTGAATGTAGAAGGCCATTGTCGCCGCGCTTTCGGTGCCGCCGATCTTGCGCGCGAGGATATGCATCAGCGCATAGAGCGTGGCCGCCGCGACGGGAAGAAGCGAGGCAAGCTGGAAGGCCGTGGTGCCCGGCTTCACGATCACCAGCACACCGAGGAAACCGACGCCGATCGCCACCCAGCGCCGCGCGCCGACGGTTTCACGCAGGAAGATCACCGAGAAGATGGTGATCACCAGCGGCGAGACGAAGAACACCGCGATCGCATCGGCGATCGGCATCGCCGCCAGCCCCAGAAAGAGGCACATATTGGCGAAGACCACGCAGAGCCCGCGCAAAAGATGCATCCCCAGGCGCCGCGTGCGGATCAGCGCAAGCCCGCCGCC
>Ga0102932_1002049_pt1 | contig 10320 bp, 11 predicted proteins | sample SalPonR1_C_D2_MG_FD_78212 | JGI IMG/M metagenome (GOLD analysis project Ga0102932, IMG submission 78212) | Salt pond soil microbial communities from South San Francisco under conditions of wetland restoration - Salt Pond MetaG R1_C_D2_MG | ecosystem: Environmental > Aquatic > Marine > Intertidal...
AAGGAAAGAAGTTAACCTGTTCCAGCAATATCCTTTAAAACTTTGAAGCGGTTTATAACGCCACTGTTATTGATAAACTTCATAGTCAGGATGCACTTCTGATCGGCCGTTTGAATATGGATGAATTCGCAATGGGATCATCCACAGAAAATTCAATTCACGACTCTACCAAAAACCCGCATGATGTATCAAAAGTCCCCGGAGGATCGAGTGGCGGCAGTGCTGCAGCCGTAGCTGCAGGAATGTGCAATGTTTCGTTAGGTTCAGATACAGGTGGCTCTATTCGTCAGCCTGCTTCTTATTGTGGCGTGGTTGGTTTAAAGCCTACATACAGTCGGGTTTCCCGTTACGGACTTGTTGCGTTTGCCTCTTCTTTTGATTGCATCGGACCGTTTTCTAATAGTGTGGAAGATGCTGCTTTGATGCTTCAGCATATTTCAGGTCACGACCCGATGGACAATTCGTCGGCAGATTTTCCTGTAGAAAACTATTCTAAAGCTATTCAGAATGATAGCGGGAAAATGAAGATTGGTGTTCCGGAAGAATATTTTGGTGAAGGATTGGATGATGAAATCCGGACGATGATTAACGACCAGTTGAAAGGCCTTGAGAAGGATGGAGCAGAACTGGTTCCCATCAATTTGCCACACAGTAAATATGGAATTGCTACTTACTATATCCTTGCTACAGCCGAAGCGTCGAGTAATTTGGCCAGATATGATGGTGTGAGATATGGTCACCGGGCGGATTTTAAAGAGATTGAAGAAGAGCTGGGCAAGGAGCGAGAAGCCATTGAGAAAGAGATTAAAGTAGCAGTGGGTGCCGGTAAAGAAGAAGCAATTGAAAGACTCGGAAAAGTAGACTCACCGTTGGTTCGTCTTTATAAAAAATCCCGTACGGAAGGATTTGGCAAAGAGGTAAAACGACGTATTCTTCTCGGTACGTACGTTTTAAGTGCCGGATACTATGATGCCTACTACGCCAAAGCTCAAAAAGTTCGTCGACTGATCAAACAGGATTTTGAAAACGCATTTGATAAAGTGGATGTCATTGTTTCACCAACGGCACCAACCACAGCTTTTGATTTGGGATCCAATCAGGATGATCCGGTGCAGATGTATCTAAATGATATCTATACCACTACTGCTAATCTTGCAGGTATTTGTGGGATAAGTGTACCTGCAGGGACTCACTCTAACGGTTTACCGGTCGGAATTCAGTTTCTCGGAAACAGTTTCAGAGAATCAGATATTCTGCGTGCAGGTAGGCGCATAGAACAGTTGAACGGATAAAAAATACAACTATGGCTTTTCACCGATTGAAGGATCAATGGGTTCTGATAACAGGGGCAACATCCGGAATCGGGAAAGCCTGTGCATTTCATTTTGCTGAGGCAGGATCAAATCTGATTCTTACAGGAAGAAGAAAAAATCGCCTAAAAGAGATTTCAAAAGAGATAGCTGAACATTATTCAGTTCAAGTAGAAACTTTTGCATTTGATGTTCGTGACAGGGAAGCGTGTAAAAAATGTGTCGATAGCATTTCAGAACCTGTAGATATCCTAGTTAACAATGCAGGACTGGCATCCGGAAAAGATCCCGTAGATCAAGCCGATTTTGAGGATTGGGACAAAATGATTGATACCAATATCAAAGGTTTGCTATCCATGACACGTTTTGTTTCTGAGCGGATGCGCAAGCACAACAGCGGCCATATCATCAATGTTGGGTCTATAGCCGGTCATGAATCGTATCCCAGAGGGTCTGTCTACTGTGGAACCAAGCACGCTGTGAAGGCGATTACACAAGCTACTAAGATGGATCTGCACGGTACCAACGTTCGGGTGAGCGCAGTGTCTCCCGGATTGGTAGATACTGAATTTAGCGAAGTTCGTTTCCATGGAGATAGCGAAGCAGCAGAAACGGTGTACAAGAATATGGACCCGTTATCCGCCGATGATATTGCCGAAATTATTCTGTTTACGGCTTCAAGGCCTCCACACGTAAATATCATGGATACCATTGTGCTGCCCACGGCTCAATCTTCATCAACAATGGTTCACAGGTCTTCCTAAAATGAAGCGACTACTATTAATTTGGATCATTACGCTATTGCTGATTTCCTGTTCCAATGATCAAAATGGGTTGCAGTTCAAAGATCAAGGAAGAGAAGTCCCTTCATTTAGTTCCGAAAATGCCTATTCATACATTGAAGATCAATTATCATTTGGTTCGAGAGTGCCCGGATCCGATGCTCATCGTGAAGCGGTAAATTATTTTAAGGATCATTTTTCTGAAACGGCCGGTCAACGTTCCGTATTTGTTCAACAATTTGAACAAGAAATTTATGGTGAAACCCTGCCATTTTATAACATTTTAGCTTCATTTGGAGGAGAGTATACGGATCGAGTAGTTCTTGCTGCTCACTGGGATAGCAGGCCGCGGGGTGAGTACGATACTGAAAATCCGGAACGGCCAATTCCAGGGGCAGATGATGGAGGAAGTGGTGTGGGTATTTTGATGGAGCTTGCAAATATCTTCAGTGAGAATCCACCACCAATAGGCGTTGATATCATTTTGTTTGACGGTGAAGATTATGGTGAGGAAGGAGATCTGGCCAATTACTTTATCGGTTCCAGATATTGGTCTCAAAATCCACCGGTGCCGGGTTATAATCCACGCTTTGGAATTCTGCTTGATATGGTTGGTGGGCAAGGAGCTGTTTTTCCCAAAGAGGGGCACTCTGTTAATTTTGCTCCTCAATTAGTGGATGAAATCTGGTCAATCGCAGCAGAGAAAGGGCATGAAGAGTTGTTTTTAAATGAGAGAGGAGGCAGGGTCGCCGATGATCATATCATCGTTGAGCAGTATACCGGTATCCCGATGATCAATATAATCCATCACCGATTGAATGAAACCGGTGGAATAGATTTTCCACCATACTGGCATACCCAACGTGATGACATCGACATTATCGATCAAAATGTGCTACAGGCAGTTGGAGATGTAATGCTCGAACTAATTTATAACAGAATTCCGACGGAGTAATAACTCAGATTCGTTAAATTTATTTCTTAAGCGGACGTTTGTTTTCAAAAGTATGTCCGTGTACGCCAATCTGTTTAAGTTTCCAAAACAATTTACCCAATCCGCTTTTAGGTGCCTTAAACTCAATTACAGCCTTTGATTTTCTTTCAATCAAATTATTGACATTAGCTTCATCCAGTAGGTCCAGGATAAAACCCGACTTACTTCCTTCAATTTTATTTAGCAGGTACTTCTCTTGCGGTGTTGCATATCTTCTGAAAGAGTATGTGTTACCTGTGTACTCTCCACTGAGAACATCACCATTGTTCAGATAAACAATTTCCCCACCTTTTAACGAATTAAAGAGCTCCTCAATATTTTCGTGTGTCTCTTCTTCTACTGTAGAAATTACATTTCGCAGATCAATTGCCTTTATTTCTGTATCACTTTTTTTAAGCTTACTGACGAGATTCTTTTTGTCGCCTCTGTTCTTTCCGGCCAGTACAATGAGGCTGCCTGACGGCTCTGCTTTAAACGCTTTGAGAATATCATTTACTTTATCAGACGTGTGAGATAATCTTTTACTTTCGATTGAACTGGTCATTTTATTATTAATTGATTATTTGATTCCTGAAATTGTGAATCGACTGAAATATAATGAATTATAAAGATTTGAATCGATCATAAGCCGCTCTATTCAGCATTTCCCGATGATCGGGATGAGAGATTTTTATAAGCTCTGATGCTCTTTCTTTTAATCCCTTTCCATACAAGCTGGCAATACCATATTCTGAAACTACGTAGTGAACATGCGCTCTGGTTGTGACAACACCGGCACCTTGTTTTAGAAATGGCACAATCCGACTGCCTCCATGTTTAGTTGATGAAGGAAGGGCGATGATAGGTTTTCCTCCTTTAGAAAGTGAAGCTCCTCTTATAAAGTCCATCTGGCCGCCTACACCGGAGTAGAGATATGTGCCAATTGAATCTGCACAAATTTGTCCGGTCAAATCAACTTCAATGGCGCTGTTAACGGCGGTTACTTTTGGATTTCTGCGTATTACTGCCGTATCGTTAACGTAGGCGCAATCCAGCATCGCCAGATTGGGATTGTCATCCATAAAATCGTACAGTTTACGGGTACCAACTGCAAAAGATGAGACCAATCGGTTTGGATGAATCTTCTTATTACTATTATTTATCACACCGGATTCAACGAGAGAAATGAGTCCGTCAGAAAACATTTCGGTATGAACGCCCAAATTTTTATGATTCGTAAGTGATGCCAGAACAGCGTCGGGAATGCTACCAATTCCCATTTGCAGTGCAGCACCGTCATCAACCAGTTCCGCACAATATCGTCCAATTTCAAGTTCAACCTCAGAAAGTTCAGCCGGAGCATGTTCGGGCAACGGATCATCTACCTCGATGGCAAAATCAATTTCGTTTTGGTGGATTATCCCATCACCGTGAGTTCTGGGCATGTTAGGATTGATTTGGGCGATTACCATCTTTGCATTATTTACAGCAGCTCGAGATGCATCTACTGACACTCCCAACGAACAGAACCCATGTTTATCGGGAGGACTTACCTGAATGACGGCCACGTCCAATTTGATAATTCCGCGATTAAAAAGATGGGGGACCTCACTCAAAAAAATCGGAATGTAGTCTGCATATCCTTCCTTAATTGCCTTCCGTACGTTACCGGCAACAAAGAAAGCACGCGTGTGAAATGAATCCTTATACTCGGGTTTTACATAAGGCGCTTCACCTTCTGTATGTAAATGGTAGATATAAACATCTCTTAATTCATTGTGTCGCGAAGTCATCGCTTCGATCAATTTTTGTGGAGCAGCAGCTGCAGTATGAATGTAGACTTTGTCACCCGATTTTATCCCCTTTACTGCCTCTTCCGATGATGTAATTTTCATAAGATTTATGTCCCGACGTTAGTTCATAGTTAATTCAACACATAAGATAAGAACTAAAGTGAGGAATTTTAAAAGAGAGTTAAACATCTGAAATAAATTTAAAAAAAATGAAAGTTGGAAAAGAGTTTTTTCGCATAGTAGAGTAGAAAACAAAGCTATTTTTAAAAGTAAAACATCGATTTCAAAATGCTTCAAACAATTTTATCCAGACAGTTAATATTCTCACTTCTTTTTAGTTCTATCTTACTTTTTACGGCATGTTCTGATGATACTGTATCGGATACTGATATAGAAGAACCCGAACTGCCTGATACAAACCCGGTTGAGGTTGATGTAAGTTACTATGAAGATGCAAACACTGAGCCAACTGAGGATTATCAAACATTTAACATAGCAGAAACATATGCTCAGTCATCAAATGGGGTATTATCTTCCTATGCGAGTCTTGGGCAATTTTACATGGGTTTTGGATCCGGAGAAGAAGGAGAGTACAGCAATGGAGTCTGGACCTGGGAATACACGGTTAATGGCTTAACCGTGCGAATGACTGCTGAGGATACCGGTCCCGGCATTGAATGGAATTTGTTTTTTGATGGAACGGATCCCGAAACCGGGCAGACATGGGATAATCAGAGATTTATGTACGGTTTCATAGACCATGATAATGAAAATGGAGAGTGGTCTTTTTATTCAGGTGATTCGGATTCAGAACCGGTTTTATTTTATGAGTGGGAGTATTTCTCAAAGAGTGATTACATGATCGAGTTTACAATGCAGGAAGGAGATTCTGGTGAAACAAGTCAATTAACCTATCTGAAAGAAGAAGCTATAAATACGATTGAATCATCCGGATTCTATGGAAACAGCGATACAGTTCTATATTGGGATTCGGATGCCGGTACAGGCTATCTGGATGAAAATGGAGACCGCATGTGCTGGAATGCACAATATATGAATACTTCTTGTACGGAATTGGGGTACTAAGCCAGAGGGCTTAATTGAGTGAACACCTAAAGTGGAGGCCGTATCTGTTGATAGCAGATACGGCTTTTTTTATGGAAAAATTACAGTTCCGGTAATCATTGTCTTCTCGCTATTGACTCTCACCTTTGATAACTTTGGCATCCACTAAAAAGAATTGTGAATTAAACTCATCCTTAGAAATTATCATGGCCGACAACGATTTTTTAAAACCCGAAGGTGATATTAAGCTGACAGACAAACAGCTGATGGAAGCACCCGAAATTGAAGAGATTGCAAAAGACGTAATTGAAACGCACAAAATTGAGCTTGGACCGGCTCAGATCGGATACCTGTTGGTATACCCCAATATCTCGAAGCAGCGAGCTGCAAAGTGCATGAAGGCCACCAGAGAGGTGAAACACTACTCCGGTAACGACTACCTGATTGAGGTTTCCGGCGATTTGTGGGATATGCTGGATACAGATACCAAAAAAATGCTTTTATATCATCAGCTCTTGCACGTCGATCCGGTATTTAAAGCGAAAAACCAAGAGTGGAAGATGAAATTGAGACGTCCCGATTTCTCCGATTTTTATGAGATCAATGACAAATTTGGTAATGAGTGGTATAAAACCATTCAGGCAACGGTATCATCACTTTATGATTTGGATCCCAAGCAAGAGAGTAAAGTGACGGTGTAATCAGAATTTACCCAAGAGGTGATGAATTGTTGATTTATTCACCTTTTGTTTTGCAGTTATTTCATAAAATTAATTTCAATGAACTATATCAAACTTGTATTCAGGCTTAAGGATCGCTATCAGGAAGCGTTTATTGCGGAATTGATGGAGATGGATTTTTACGGATTTGAACAGTTTGATGATCGCTTAATCGCTTATGTTGAAAAGCCAAGATATAACGATTCGAATAGGGAGTTGATTGAACAGTTGATCGGTGTTTATCCGGATGCCAGATTCATTGAAATGGAGGACGTTGAGGAGCAGAATTGGAACGAGGAGTGGGAAAAGACGATACAGCCTCAATTTATCGGCCAATTTTTGGTTCGTCCCACCTGGTCTGATTTAAAACCACCCAAGGGCCAAATCCTATTGGAGATAGATCCTAAAATGGCGTTTGGTACCGGCTATCATGCAACTACAAGGTTGATTCTGAATAGATTATCTTCCATAAATTTTAAAGGTAAAGATGTAATGGATGCCGGAACAGGTACCGGTATTCTGGCAATAGCAGCTGCTAAACTTGGCGCAAATAAAGCTATTGGTTTTGATGTGGATAAGTGGAGTGAAGTGAATGCTACGGAAAATGCTCTGATCAACGGAGTTAACGAGCAAGTTGAGATCAGGTTTGGCAGCACTGAACAGATCAAAGAGGATGAACTTTTTGATGTTAGCCTGGCAAATATCAACCGAAATGTAATCCTTGAAATCATTCCGTTTTTGGTTCAACATACTGTATTAGGTGGGGATATCTGTTTAACAGGACTACTCGATACGGATGAAGAGATCATAAGAGAGAGTCTAAATGAACATCCGGTGGAAGTTATCGGTAAATCCCAGGAAGATGAGTGGATTTTACTCCATTTGAAAAAGAAGTGAGATTTAAAGAAATGACTACAGCTGATCTAAAAGCTTCAATCGATATTGGTACAAACTCTGTGCTATTGTTGGTAGCCAAAAGTAGTAATGAAGATATCGAGGTTTTGGAAGAGAAACAGGCAGTGCCAAGACTTGGCAAGGGTGTTGATGCTGATAAAAATTTACATCCGGATAGCTGTGACCGGGTGGTTGAAGTATTGAAAAGTTATAAAGCTCATCTCATTGAAAATTACCCTACGCTTGTGAAAGACGTTGTAGTAACTGCGACAAGTGCAGTTCGTGATTCATCAAACAGAGAGGAATTTTTAAATCAGATTTTTCAAGAGACAGGATGGCGTGTTCAGCTGTTAACCGGTGAGGAAGAAGCTCAAACTACCTACAAAGGTGCTATATCTGTTTTGAAAGATCAGAGTGGAAATTTTGTTGTTTTAGATATTGGGGGAGGGAGCACAGAGATCGCGCTGGGTAAACAGTTGCAGCTGAGCAGCGGAGTATCCATAGATATGGGAAGCGTTCGATTTTCGGAAAGATATTTAAAGAGTGATCCACCGATTACTAAAGAACTTGAATCGTTGCGGACTGAAGTCAGAAGCTTGTTGAAGGCTAAAAGTTTCAAACTAAAAGATTGTCGGTTGGTTGGAGTAGCCGGTACAGTTACATCCATTGCCGCAATTGAACTTGGATTGGATTACTACGACGCTTCTCAGATTAATGGGTATATTTTAAAGAAAGAATCCGTTGAAAACTTTATTGAAGAGTTTTCTAAAATGAGTTCTACTGAGATTGAAAACAGCTATTCACCATTTTTGACTGGCAGAGGAGATGTGATAACGGGTGGACTCATCATACTTCATGAGTTTATGAATTATTTCAATTTTAATGAACTAATTGTCTCCACCGGTGGTATTCGCCACGGAATATTAACAAAATAAAAAAGGCGTCTACCTTCTGGTAAACGCCTGATTCTGTCTTGATAGCGCTAAATTTTATTTAATTGATTGGAAATCTTAACCCAACGGATATGACCAATTGATCAAAATCACTCAAGGCATATTTAATCTCAGGAGCCAATTTTGCAAAATCCAGATCATACTCCAGGCCGGCACCTATGTTTAAACCTATTTCTGAATTTGAAGGGTTATTCATGCCGTCAATATCGAAGCTTTGGCGTGCATAGTTTAAACCTCCCAAGGCATAAACAATTAAATCCTCTTCTTGTACAAACAGATAGTTACCGTTCAGGTTTAATTCCCAAAACGTAATGCCATCACCTGTAAAATAGTAGATGATGTCTGCTCCGGCTCTGAACTCTTCATTAATGACGTAAATTCCGTCTATTTTCAGCCCAATTTCTTCAATGTTTTCGCCGTAAGCGAGTCCGCCTCCCACGCTAATCTGAGCAGTGGCTGTCGAGTGAATCCCAATTGCCAAAATTAGTATAAATACAGATGCAAGTAGTTTTTTCATAGTGGTATTGTTATGTTTATTTTCAATCGATTATAGGTTCTTGGATAATGAATCCTTCTTATTGTATTAAGCGAAAATAGTAAGCTGTTTCTGTCATCGGCTCGGCTAAAATTTAATTTTCTTGATGTCAAACCAAGATAAAAGTACTGAATCAAAAACAACGCCCCGTGAAAATGCCTCAGCAAGTAGCCTTGAGGATGACAAGCTCGTAGCGCAAGCTGTAGCAGGAGATCAGGCCGCATACAAATCACTGATGGAGAAATATGAAACTCCACTCTATTTCCATTTGCTGAAAATGGTAAAAGACAAAGAGCAGGTAAGGGATTTAGTGCAGGAGGCGTTTATGAAGGCATTTGATAACCTGGAGTCTTATAATACCAATTACGCTTTTTCTACCTGGCTCTATAGAATTACAACCAATCACGCAATAGATTATCTGCGCAAGAAGAAACTCCAAACAACGTCTATTGATGAGCCGGTAAAGACAAAGGAGGGAGAGATGAATATCCAGCTTGAGGATGAGCACTCTGGAACAGACCGGAAAATCATTCGCAAACAGAGAAGTGATATTATCCATGAAGCCATAGAAGATCTGCCCGATAAATACAGAGTGGTGATTAAACTGCGTCATTTCGAGGAGTTGAGTTACGATGAAATTTCAGAGCAATTAGATCTGCCATTAGGAACCGTTAAGGCACACATTTTCAGAGCCCGGGAAATGCTGTACAAAGAATTGAAAGACCGCAGAGGCGAGTTTTAGTAGTTGGATTCAGTAAATACTGCAACTCTATATTTAATTTTAATTATTTCTAAAAATCTATACATCTTCCTGAGACCTGAGACCTGAGACCTGAGACCTGAGACCTGAATCTTATATATTTAATCTCAAGCCGACTATGTGCATCGATAAATTTCCAGAAGGTTCTTCAACGAATGCATAGTCGATGGAGGGATTGAATTGATCAAATGGTAAATGAATTGAGAAGCCTGCCGAGGGTTGAAGAATTTGCCCCTTGTTTTTGTCATTCCAAACGAGTCCTCCGCGTAGTGAAATTCTTTCATGGGGAGAGTAGTCAACTCCTGCCCTGAAAAAATGGGCAGTTGAACGTATATCTTTTCTCCTAATATTATCAAGTGATGATTCCCCATATTGATTTCGGACTTCATAATCTGAATGAAATGTAAGGTCATCTAGAATGAGAAAGGTTATACCGCTTAATATTCTCAGAGGTTGTTTCTCTTTTTTTAGTGCTGATTCAGTTCCGTACAGATCGGACGAATTTATCGACATGGTGGAGAGTAAATTTTGAACGG
>Ga0102932_1002054_pt1 | contig 10311 bp, 10 predicted proteins | sample SalPonR1_C_D2_MG_FD_78212 | JGI IMG/M metagenome (GOLD analysis project Ga0102932, IMG submission 78212) | Salt pond soil microbial communities from South San Francisco under conditions of wetland restoration - Salt Pond MetaG R1_C_D2_MG | ecosystem: Environmental > Aquatic > Marine > Intertidal...
AGCTTGACGATCTGGCGATGGACCGCGCCCTTGCGCACGATCAGTTCCATGTCGACCCCCTCGGCGGGGTGAGCGGCCACGAACTTCCTGAGCTCCTCGCCCCAATAGACATCGGAATTGTAGATGTTCATGTTGCGCTCGATCTCGGGGGCGACGGTGGCGATGATGAGCTTGGCCCCGCGCCGCTGCGCCATTTCGACGGCCTCTTCATAGGCGTTGTAATCGACCTTGAGGTGCCGGAGGTTGACGGGGCAGAGGATGAGGCGGGTCGTGCGGGGCATGGGGCACCTGTCTTTGCGGGGTGGGCCAGAGCGCATCGCCTAAACGATTCGCAGTCTCATGATGCCATCTATGCGGCAGTTTGGGGGCCGGTTGCGAAGCAGATGGTGGAAAAATCCCCGGAATCGTGTGAATTCGGCCCGAATTTGCCGATATTGCTACATGTAGCCGCGCACAAGGCTGTCGGCGATCAGGGTCCAGCCATCGGCGATGACGAAAAAGGCCAGTTTGAACGGCAATGACACGATGGCGGGTGGGACCATCATCATGCCCATCGACATCAGGATCGCAGCGATCACGAGGTCGATGATCAGAAACGGCAGGAAGATCAGGAACCCGATCTGGAAGGCGCGGGCGATTTCCGAGAGCATGAAGCTGGGGATCAGCACCGACAGCGGAGCATCTGGTCCGGTGGCGATTTGTGCCGCGTCGGGGCGCAGGGCGGCCATGGCGGCGAAGGTCTCGGGATCGAGCCGGTTGGACATGAAGCCACGGAACGGCGTGATCGCGCGGCTCAGGGCCTGATCGAGAGGCAGGGTCTCTTCGATCAGGGGGGCGATGCCGGATGTCCAGGCCTCGGTGAAGACCGGCTCCATCACGAAATAGGTGAGAAAGAGTGCAAGGCTGACGATCAGCATGTTGGGCGGGGACTGTTGCAGGCCGATGCCCTGACGCAGGATCGACAGGACCGTCACGATAAAGGGAAAGCAGGTGATCATGATGGCGATGCCCGGAGCGAGACTGAGCACCGTGATGAGCGTGATCAACTGGATCGTGCGTGTGGTGATCGATCCGCCGTCGCCGAGTGAGATCGAAATGTCCTGCGCTGCGACACCGCCTGCCAGCAGGATCAGCGGGATCGCGAGCGCGAGTGCCGCTTTCATGCGAGCCCGTCTTGCAGGTTGGCGACCTCGGTCAGGCGCACGGCGAGTTGACCGGCCTGTTCGCCCTCCATCTCTTCGAGTTGGCCGCGGGCGATGAGACGCTCTCCGATATAGAGTTCGACAGCGTCATCGACACGCCGGTCGAGCGGCAGGACCGCATCCTTGCCCAGCCGGAGCAGGTCGCGAATGAGTGGGCGAGCCTTGCCGACCGAGATCGTGATTTCGATCGGGACCGAGGAAAACGGGTTGGACAGATCCGGGTTTGCCCGGGGTTGCGGTGCCGCTGTTGTGTCGGTCATGCGATTGCCTTTCTGCTCTCTTCGAAAAAGCCCGAGACCGCCTGTTCAATCGCATCTAGCACTGATTTCAGGTCGATCTCTTCCTCAGCGTCGCCAAAGCGCAGGTAAAGCTGGCCGCGCGCCAGCGTGTCGTCCTGGCGCAGGGCGATCTGCATCTCGGGCAGGGCCTCGGTGAGAATTTCCATGCGCGTCATGTCGTCAGGTGCGGTCACGATCTCGAACGTCTGTTGGCCATGCTCCTTGACCCGCTCGCGCAGCAACTCGGCCAGTCGCGGCGCAAGGGTTTGCTGGCTGATGGTCGGCAGCACCGTTGCGATCATCTGTTCGAGAAGCGGGCGCAGGGATTGCAGCACGGCGGCATAGGCCTCTTCGTAGGTGAAGGTCAGATCCTGCAGGTTCTGGGCGAGATCGGCGGTGATGCTGCGCTGGTCTTCGGCCTGGGATTTCGCCGCGTCGTCCCAGCCCGCCTGATAGCCCTTCTCGAATGAGGCGAGCCGCTCTTCCTCGAGCGAGATATCGGTGATCGAGACCGGTCTGCCGCGCAGCGTGCCGCCGAAATCCTCCAGCAGGTGGGTGATGGACATCAGACTTTCTCCTCCTCGCCTTCGAGCCAACTGCGCAGGATTTCCACAGTTTCTTCCTGTCGGTGCCCGATCATGTTGCGCAGGCGTGCGACCGGGTCTTCGTCCGTGTGCCCGATCACCTGGGCGCGGTTCGTGGCGGCGTTGTCATCGCCGGAAACCAGTGAGAGCGTGCTGGAGTCGAAATCGCCGTCGTCGATTTCTCCGGTCAGTGGAGCGCGGTCCGTGGCATCGGGTGTCTTTTCGACACGAGCAGATGCATCGATTTGCGGGGCAGGCAGGGGCAGTGGGCGTGCGAGGATCGGGCGCAGCACGAACAGCCCGAGGATCAGTGCGACCACGGCAAGAACCGCGGCCTGTACAAGCGACATGGTGTCGATCGCGAGTCGGTCCAGAAGGCCGGGTGCGGCGAGCGTGCCCGACGGCTCTTGCTGCTCGAATTGCATGGTCTTGATCGTCAGGACATCGCCGCGCTCGGGGTCGAGGCCGACAGCCGAGGCCACAAGCTCGCGCAGGGCGTCGAGTTCGTCTTTCGGGCGCGGTGTGAAGGTCGGCCCGTCAGCGGCGTCGGGGTCGGAAATGCCGTTCACCAGCACCGCGACGCTGAGCCGCTTGATCGCTCCGGGGCCCTGGGTGATCTCACGTTCGGTTGTCGAGACCTCGTAATTGACGCGCTCGCGGGTTTCGTTGTTCTGACTGGAAGAGGTGTTGTCTGTCGCGGCGTCACCATCGGGGAGGTTGGACGCCACCGTGACGCCGCCGCCCTGATCCGAGGAGGTGTTAGTCGTCTCCTCGCTATCGGTGCTGATCGCCACGCGGCTTTCGGGATCGAAGCGCCGCTCACGAATCGCCTCGCTGCGGGTTATCGCCTCGAGCGCGACCTCGACCACGGCATTGCCGCGCCCTACGCGGGCCTCGAGCAGGCGTTCGGCCCGGTCGCGCAAGGCGGTGGCACGGTCATCGGGCGCGTTTGCCGGGGCTTCTTCCACGCCGATCAACCCGCCTTCGGCGTCGATCACCGAGACATCCTCGGGGGTGAGCCCGGCCACGGCGGAGGCGACGAGAAAGCGCAGCGCACGCGCATGTTTGGGGGTAATTCCGCCCGATTGGGCCGTGATAGAGACCGATGCGGATTGACGGATGTCGCGCTGAAACGGGTTTGAGCCGGTCGAGGCGAGATGGACGCGCGCGCTGCTGATGGCGGGATGCGCCAGGATGGTGCGTGCAAGCTCGCCCTCCTTGGCGCGCCAATAGGCGGCGTCGAACATCTGCGACGTGGTGCCGAAGCCCGAGAGCCCGTCGAGGATTTCATATCCCCGGGAGGAGGAGGTCGGCAGCCCCTCGCCCGCGAGGGTCATGCGCAGCGCATCGCGCTGTGTCGAATCGACGAAGATCGAGGTGCCGCGCACCTCATGGGCGACGCCGCGCTGTTCCAGGGCGGCCACCACTTCGCCTGCAGCGCCGTTTTCAAGCCCGGCATAGAGCAGCGTCAGGCTGGGTTCCGACGCCATGCGGGCGAGCGCAAGCACCGCCCAGAACATGGCCAGCGTCGCCACACCCACGATCACGCGGCGGCGCATGTCGAGAGATTGCCAGAGAGTCATGATCTGCTGCAATTCTTTGCCTCCTGATCTGCGGCGTTCTGCCGTTCGATGTGCTCATCATTCGCTGATCAGACTTAACAATCGGTTAGTTTCTGTCGGTCATATTGGTCGTGTCGCAATTCGAGGATGACAGCATGGCCGATACCGAAGAGATCGAGGAAAATGCGCAGGAAACGCCCAAGCGGTCGAAACTGCCCCTGATCCTCGGGCTGGTTCTGGGGTTGGCAGGCGGCGGTGGCGGGTTCTATGCCGCCTTTGCCGGGCTGTTGCCGTTTGGCATGCCGCAGGCGGCCAACCATGCCGAGGCGGCTTCGGCACCTGTCGCCGATTTCAGCGAGGTCGTCTTTGTTCCCGTGGAGCCGCTGGTCATTTCGCTCGCCGAGGGCGGGCAGACGCGGCATCTGCGGTTTCGGGCCGAGCTTGAGGTCGGGCGGGCTCATGAAAGTCAGGTGACGCAGATCATGCCGCGCGTGGTCGATGTGCTCAACACCTACCTGCGCGCGCTCAGTATCGCCGACCTGGAAGAAAGCACCGCCTTGATGCGGCTGCGGGCGCAGATGTTGCGCCGGGTGCAGATCGTGACCGGAGAGGGGCGGATCAACGATCTGCTGATCATGGAATTCGTGTTGAACTGAAGGGGAAAGGAATGGATCTGATTGCCGATATCCTGCTGGTTGCCGGTGCCTTGGGCGCGGGATTTTACTGTTACATCCTGGCGCGGCGGCTGAGCCGGTTCAACGATCTGGAGACGGGTGTGGGGGGGGCCGTTGCGGTGCTGTCGGCGCAGGTCGACGATCTGACCCGGACGCTGCACGCGGCACAGACTACGGCGAGCGAGTCGACGCAGTCTCTTGATGGCTTGACCGAGCGGGCGGAAAGCGTGGCCAAGCGGCTGGAGCTTCTGGTTGCCTCGATGCACGATCTGCCCGGTGAAGAGCAATCCCGCAACGCCGCAACGATGACGCGCGCGCCGAGGGACGGGCCGGTGTTCCATCGGCATCCGCGTTCGGATGACGCGGGGCGCGTGTCATGACGGCGCGCGCGCGCCGCCGCCTGCGCGGACCGGCACGCGGCACGCTCGTGCTGATCGCGGCGCTGCTGGTGACATCGGCCCTGATCCGCCTTGGTGGCGGGGCCGGTCAGGCGGTGGCGCGCGTCTCGGACGAGATGAAGCACGCCACAGCCTTGCCTGATGTCGATCAGACCTGTGAGCGTCCGGCGGATTTGCAGCTGATGCTGACCGCGTTGCAAGAGCGCGAGGCGCGGCTTGATGCGCGCGAGGTGGCGCTGTCGGATCGCATGCAGGCGCTGCGGATCGCGGATCAGGAGATCACCCGCAAGCTCGCCGTGCTGGAGGCCGCGGAGACGGAATTGCGGGCCACGCTCGAAATCGCGGAAACCGCCGCCGAGGATGATCTCGGACGGCTCACCAAGGTCTACGAGACGATGAAACCGAAACAGGCGGCCGCCCTGTTCGAGCAGATGGATCCGCGATTCGCCGCGGGCTTTCTGGGGCGCATGCGGCCCGAGGCGGCGGCTGAGATCATGGCGGGGCTCAGCCCGGAAGCCGCGCATATGTTCAGCGTGGTTCTGGCAGGGCGCAATGCCGATGTGCCGCAGGACTGACCGGGCCGCGCTCAGCATTTCTTAACCCGGTGGTGCAAGACTGCCCGAAGGCTGACTGGCGGAGAAGTTGATGATCGGTATCATTGGTATTCTGGTGATTTTCGTGATGGTGTTCGGCGGTTACCTCGCCGCCGGGGGCAAGCTTGGCATCATCCTGCATGCGCTGCCGTTCGAGATGATGATGATCGGTGGTGCGGCGATCGGGGCGTTCCTGATCAGCAATGACGCGGCAGCGGTCAAGCACACGCTCAGGGATATCGGCAAGGTGTTCAAGGGTCCGAAATGGAAGCCGGATGATTATCGTGATCTGCTTTGTCTGCTGTTCACGCTGATCCGTCTGGGGCGGCAGAATCCCGTGGCGATCGAGGAACATATCGAGGATCCCGGGCAATCGGCGATCTTTGCCAAATACCCGCGCATCCTTGCCGACAAGGAGGCGGTGGCGCTGATCGGTGACACGCTGCGCTCGGCCTCGATGAACTACGACGATCCGCATCAGGTGGAAGAGGTGCTCGAAAAGCGGATGGAGGCGAGCCAGCATCACGCCCTGCATTCGAGCCACGCCTTGCAGACCATGGCGGACGGGCTTCCGGCACTTGGGATCGTGGCGGCGGTTTTGGGGGTGATCAAGACCATGGCCTCTATCGACCAGCCGCCTGAGATCCTTGGCAAGATGATCGGTGGCGCACTTGTCGGCACGTTCCTCGGCGTGTTCCTGTCCTATGGTCTTGTCGGGCCGTTCGCCGCGAAGGTCCGCGATGTCGTGGAAGAAGATGCGCATTTCTACAAGCTCATACGCGAGGTTCTGGTGGCGAACCTGCACAACCACGCCGCCAATATCTGCATAGAGGTCGGGCGTCAGAACACGCCGCAGCACAATCGCCCCAGTTACGGCGATCTCGAAGACGCGCTTAAAAGCGTGAAACAGGATGCCGCATGACCCGTATCCTGATGACCGTTCTGCTGCTCTTGCTGCCGGTCTGCGCCGCGGCGCAGGCGGTTGTTGTGCGCTCGGGGGCGCATGAGGGATTCACGCGGCTTGTGCTCGACATGCCGGCCCGGGTCGAGTGGCAGCTTGAGCCGCGTGACGGGGGGGCCTCGGTCCGCTTTGCCGGGCCGCCGCTCGCGCTTGATCTCGACGGCGTTTTCGAACGGATTTCGCGGGACAGGCTGCGCGTGGCCTCTGTTGTCGATGGACGGCTGGAGCTGGAGTTCGCCTGCGCCTGCGAAACGCATGCCTTCTGGCACGGTGCGCGGATGCTGGTTCTGGACATTGTCCCCAAACCCCGACCCGAGCCCGAGACCATGGCACGCCCGAAACCGAGGCCGCTGGTCTTGCCTGGTGGGATCGTGCCGCGATCTCCTGCGCGGATGCCCCTGGCAAGGCGACTGGATGCGACGCTCGCGTCCGGTGGTGATCGGGTGGACGACATTGGGGATACCCCGACAGCGCTGCAGGGGGCGCCGGATCTTTCCGCCATTCGTACCGCGCTGCTGGAGCAACTTGGCCGCGCGGTAAGCCAGGGGTTGTTGACGCCTGCGCGCATGAACCGGGCGACCCGCGCCACTCCAGACCCAACGGGGGATACGCGCGAGGTGCGCGAGACCAACGCCCGGTCAGAGCCGGAACCGGAGGCTGTCTTGCCGCCGCATGCCGGCCATATCAACATGCGTGCCCAGAGCAGTATCGACCGTGAACTGGCCCCTGTGCGGCCACGATCGGCCATGTCGCCAGGGCAGGCGCATTGCCCGCCAGCGGATTGGGTAGACCTGTCGACATGGGCAGGCGAAGGCCCGTTTCACGAGGAGCTTGGGCGTCTCAACCGGCAGCTTGTCGGGGAGTTCGATCGCCCGGACACGGGTGTTGCCTTGCAGTTGGCGCGGCTCTATCTGCACCACGGTTTCGGGGCCGAGGCACGTCAGGTGCTTGCCCTGGGCGATGTTGCCGGCGCGCAGGGCGATGTCTTGCGTGAGATCGCCCATATCGTGGATCAAGGCGGTGATGGGCCGCACCCACTGCTCTCGCGGGCGGTCGCGTGCGAGGGGCCTGCGGTCCTTTGGGCAGTCCTGTCGATGGTGGCGTTTCCGGAGGATCTTGTCTTTGACCACAAGGCCTTGTTGCGGGCTTTTGCGTCGCTGCCGCAGGGGCTGCGCCGCGCGCTTGGCCCGGTTCTGGCGCGTCGGTTGTTGCAGGCGGGGCATATGGATACATCGGACGCGATCGTGCGAATGATCGAGCGTGCGGGGCGCGAGGATACGCCGGACGTGGCCTTGGCCCGGGCAGAGCTTGCGACAGCGGACCAGGATCAGGCGACAGCCCGCTCCGAGCTTGATATTGCTGTCGCCGGGAATTCGACGGCCTCTGCCGAGGCGGTCGCACAGCTGATCGAACAGCTGCTGGCGAAGGAAGCGCCAGTTCCGTTCGACATGGCGGAACTTGCCGGAGCCTATGCCTATGAATATCGCAGCACGCCGCTTGGTCACCGGATGACGCGGGCTTACCTCGCCGCGCTTGCGGCGTCGGGTGCCCATGCCCAGGCGATTGCCGAGTTCGACCGGCTTGGTATCGATCTCCACCCCGACCACACGCAGGATATCACAGAGATTCTCATGCATCAGATCACGCGCAATGCCGATGAGGTGACATTCCTGCGTCATGCGATGTCCGAGCGGCTTGGCCGTGTGCAGGTGTTCGCGCCATCCCTTGCGCGCGAGATCGCACGCAGGTTGGTACAGGCCGGGTTTGCCGGGCACGCCTATCGCTATGTGGACCCCGGGCTGGAGGGCCATGGTGAGCCTGCCTCGCGCATCCTGCGCGCCGAAATCGCCCTTGTGCAGGAGCGGCCGCGTCAGGCGGAGGTGGAGCTCCTCGGTCTTGATGGGCAAGACGTCAACGTGCTGCGCGCGCGGGCGCGCAGCCTTGCGGGAGACCATGTAACCGCCCGCGGCCTTTATGACGAGGCAGGGAAAACGGACGCGGCGGCGCGGGCCGCTCTCTTTGCCAGTGATCCGGTTGCCCTGTCGATGGTGGCTGACCCGGTCTTGCGCGATGTCGGTGACGTGCTGCGGCACGCGACGGTCGCGCCCGCTGCGGCCGAAGATGTTACGCTGGAACGGTCGCGTGATCTGCTTGATCAGGCGGGTGCGGCGCGGCGCGCGCTGGAACGCCTGCTGGAGGCCCGTCCGGCCCCGTCTGTGCCGGAGGGCTGAGCCTTCGGGCGCGTGGTTACCGAATCTCAACGCCCTGCCCGTAACGATGATGTCGAACCCTGTAAGCCGTGACCCAGAAAGGGCCAGACATGCAAAAACGCGGGCGTATTGCGCAACAGTGCTCCGGCAGAGATTTTCGCACCCTGGGCAAGGCTGTCGGTCTCTGGCTGATCGCCTGCTTTTGTGCAGACCCTGCCCGCGCGGCCTCGGTTTGTGATCTGGCCGCAGAACATGCCGCAGGTGAGACGCAGGTGCCGGTGTCCGTCTTGCGGGCCATCACGCGCACGGAAACCGGGCGCAGCCGCAATGGCCGGGTGGAGCCCTGGCCCTGGACCGTCAACATGGAAGGCAAGGGCTATTGGTTCGATACGGCGGATGCGGCACGGGCGTTTGTCTACAAGGAATTCCGGCGCGGCGCGCGCAGCTTTGATGTCGGCTGTTTCCAGATCAACTATAAATGGCACGGCACGGCGTTCCGCTCGATCGACCAGATGTTCGATCCTGTCGAGAATGCCCGCTACGCGGCGCGTTTTCTGGGCGACCTGCATGCGGAAAGTGGGGATTGGTCGGTCGCCGCAGGCAGCTATCACTCGCGGACGCCCGGCTATGCGCGGAAATACCGGGCCCGGTTCGACCGGATTCACGCGCGCCTTGACGATGGCCCCGTCTTGTCGACCAAAGGTGCCTATACCGATCCGGTGTTGCACCGGGATGTATCGGGTGCCAACCCATACCCGTTCCTGCACGGCGCGGGGCAGCGCGGCAGCGCCGGATCCCTCGTGCCGCTCGCTCAGGGTGCAAGATCCCCGCTCATCGCGATGGACGGCTCGCGGTGATGAAGCGAGGACTTGCCGCCAGTCAGGTCTTTCAGCCGACGGTGCTGCTTGCGCTGGCGCTCATGGCGATCATCGTGATGATGATCCTGCCGATGCCCCCCTGGGTTCTCGATGTCGGGCTTGCGGCCTCTTTCGCGCTCGCGATTCTCATTTTCACCATCACGCTTTTCATTGACCGGCCCCTCGATTTCTCGGCGTTCCCGACGATCCTGCTTGCGTCGCTCGTGCTCCGGCTTTCGCTCAACGTGTCCTCGACCAAATTGATTATCGGCCAAGGCCATACCGGGACCGATGCGGCGGGCGAGGTGATCGAGGGGTTTGCCAATTTCATCATGGGGGGCAGCGTTTTCCTCGGCCTCGTGGTCTTTGGTGTGCTGCTGATCGTCAATTTCATGGTGATCACCAAGGGCGCCGCGCGCATGGCCGAGGTGGGCGCGCGCTTTGCCCTCGATGGCATGCCGGGCAAGCAACTGGCCATCGACAGTGACATGTCCGCTGGTGCGATCACCCATGAAGAAGCCCGCGAGCGCCGCGAGCGCGAACAGCAGGAAACCACGTTTTTCGGGTCGCTCGACGGAGCGTCGAAATTCGTCAAGGGCGATGCGGTGGCAGGGCTTTTGATCACGCTGCTCAACCTGGTCATGGGGTTGATCATGGGCACGGTCGTCCATGACATGCCGCTTGGACAGGCGTTTGAAACATATACGATTCTTACCGTGGGGGATGGGCTTGTCACGCAGATCCCGGCGGTCGTCATCTCGATCGCCTCGGCGCTCTTGCTGGCCCGGGGTGGCAATCTGGGCGCGACCGACATGGCGATTTCGGTGCAACTGGGGCGGCATCCCGCGGCGCTGGCCACCGTGGCGGTTCTCATGGCGCTTTTCGCGCTAGTTCCGGGGTTGCCGTTCATACCGTTCATCGCCGGCGGGGCCGCCCTGGGCGCGGCGGCCCTGTGGATGCGACGCAAGGCGGCAGAAGCGGCGCAACAGGCG
>Ga0102932_1002065_pt1 | contig 10289 bp, 9 predicted proteins | sample SalPonR1_C_D2_MG_FD_78212 | JGI IMG/M metagenome (GOLD analysis project Ga0102932, IMG submission 78212) | Salt pond soil microbial communities from South San Francisco under conditions of wetland restoration - Salt Pond MetaG R1_C_D2_MG | ecosystem: Environmental > Aquatic > Marine > Intertidal...
CAGGTGGCATTTTGCGCCTGAACGACACGCCGGGAATCGGGATCACGGAGGTGCCCCCAGCGCTGGCAGAGTTCGAGACCTTGCGCCGCGACGTTTTCTGATGTCACCCACGAAGGAGCCCCCGGGCTATCAAATCCTTCTGGCGCGTTCAGAACGCGAAGAGCTATGGGGAATCTAAACTGATGCAGTGGAGCCCCCACCCGATGACATCCGCCAAGGCTGCCATGTGCGCGCTTGTGCGGCGCTGCCTCGCGCTGCATGAGGAAAGCCAGTCACACGACCAAGAGCTTGACCGTCTGGTCTAGGAGAAAGCACCCGATCTGATAAAATCGCATGGCTCAGCTGGGTCGATTGGTCAACAACCGCCGCCTGCTTGGTCCCATCGGGAATATTCCGCCAGTCGAGGTCGAAGAGAACTTCTATGCACAACGCGACATGCTCGATATGGTCGCATGATATGAAGTTATAGGTCTCCGATAAAACCGGGGCGACTTACTAACGCTTCTCGGTATGGTGGTGTTTGACTACGTCACGCATTGTCGCTTCCCGTGTCCGGAAGTTTAAGGTCCGACGAAAGCAGGCACATCCCAGCCATCTCGGGTAATGGCGAGTTCCACTCCTCATCCGACGGGTGGTTTTGTCTCTGGTGGGATCGGGCAGGTGTAGGGGTTTTCAGCCAGATGTGCCTCGTGCGCCTGTTTGGCGGCATCGCGGAGGGCGTCGTTACGGATCGCTTCGCGGGCGGTGGCGGCCATCAGCTTGGCAGCATGAAGCATACCCTTGTGTGCGGCGGGCACTTTGCCCTGTGCGGTCTGTTGCCAGGAGTGCAGCGCAGTGCCGATGGCACAAGTCGCGACGCGGGCCTGAACGGTGGGCACGGCCCAACTTACATCCCCCACGTCCGTAGACCCCATACCGCCCATGAACGTGCGATCGAGCGGCGCGATGAAATTGCACAGCGCCAGGTCGTAGTCGGGTTTCATCGCCAATCGGTCGAACGTGTCGCTGATGTCCTCGCGGCTCAGGGTCTTGCGGATGTCCTTTGCATAGGCTTCGTCCTCCGCGTCGAAGATCACGGGGCCAAGTGCGTCGAATTCGGCCTGCATGGCTTCAGACAACGGACGGTTGCCGGTCAGGTTGGACACTGCGGAAAATACCTTGGAGGTCACACTGGTGCCCGACATGAGCGCGGCACCATCGGCGACATTGCGCACCCGTTCGACCAATGATTGCAAGCCGCCGAGGCTGGTGCTCCGGATCAGATGGCGAACGGTGGCCTTGGCTTGCACCACATTTGGTGCTTCTCCGCCGGCGTCGAGATAGGCGTAATGTATGCGCGCGGCATCGGGCATGTGCTCGCGCAGATAATTGACGCCGATATTCATCAGCTCGATCGAATCCAGCGCCGAGCGGCCCAGCTCCGGCGCAGCAGCAGCGTGGGCCGCCTTGCCGGTGAAGGTAAAATCGATCCGCGTATTGGCGAGCGAGCGCATGTCATCGACTGCGTTGAAGCTGGCCGGGTGCCAGGTAATCGCGATATCAACATCGTCGAATAGCCCGTGGCGTACCATATAGGTCTTGGCTGCACCGCCCTCTTCGGCAGGGCAACCATAATAGCGCACACGGCCTTCGCGTCCCTCGGCTTTCAGCCAGTCTTTGACCGCCGTGGCCGCAGACAGCGCAGCCGACCCCAGCAGGTTGTGGCCGCAGCCATGCCCGAAAGCGTCGTCACCCACCTGGCGCGGCTCGGCGATACCAGGAATTTGGCTCAATCCCGGCAGAGCGTCGTATTCGCCCAGAATCGCGATCACCGGCCCCCCCTCCCCCGCCTCGCCAATCACGGCTGTGGGAATGCCTGCAACGGCTTCGCGCACGGCAAAGCCCTGCTCGCGGAGCATCTCGGTATGGGCAGCACAAGAGCGGGTTTCGGTATAGGCGACCTCAGGCGTGTCGAAGACGCGGTCGGCCAACCCGGTGAAGGCGGCGGCTTTCGCGTCAACAAGAGACCAGATCGGGTTTTCGTTTTTCATGACAAAAGGCTCCTTGTCAGGCAGATTGCGGGTGCCGGCGAATGCCGGAGCATGGGATTAGGCAGAGGCGGTGGAGATGGGCCGGCGCGGTGCGCCCTCGTCATTGAGATGGCAGGCTGACAGCCTCCCGGGCGCCACTTCTTTCAGCGCAGGCACTTCAATTTGACACCGCTCGTGTGCGTGCGGGCAGCGGGGGTGGAAATGGCACCCTGAAGGCGGGTTCATGGGTGACGGGATTTCCCCTTTGATCGCGGAATAGATTTTCTTGCCGGTCTCGAAGGTCGGGATCTCGCTGACCAGCGCAGTGGTGTATGGATGGTTCGGTCGGGCCAGCAGGTCTTCGGCCTCGCCCAACTCGACGAGTCGGCCCAGATACATCACCGCGATCCGGTCTGAGATATGTTCAACCACGCCTAGATCGTGACTGATGAACAGATAGGTCAGATCGAACTCCCCCCGCAGCTTCACAAAGAGGTTGAGGACCTGTGCCTGAATGGACACATCAAGTGCTGCGACGGATTCGTCGCAGACTAGGAAATCTGGGTTGACGGCTAGCGCACGTGCAATTCCGATCCGGGCGCGCTGGCCGCCCGAGAACTGGTGCGGATAGCGCTTGCCCGTGGCTGGATCTAGCCCCACCTCTTCGAGCAGGCCTTCGACATAGGTGGGAATTTCGGATTTCGGTTTGATCCCGTGCACGCGTGGCGCTTCGCCGACAATGTCGCGCACCCGCAAGCGCGGATTGAGCGACGACATGGGATCTTGAAATATCATCTGGATGCGCAGCGCCGCCTCGCGGGCCGCGTCTCCGGTCAACCCGGCAACATCGCGGCCTTTGTAAAGGATGCGACCATCGCTGGGGTTCAGAAGGCCCGCCACCATCCGGCCAAGCGTTGATTTCCCACACCCCGATTCCCCAACAAGACCCAGCACCTCACCTTGCCGGACATCGAGGCGAACGCCATCAACCGCATGTACTGTCACCGGTTCAATCGATGCGCCTAGCCTGTTGGCGGTTTGCTCAGCGATGTCCAATTGCTTGGTGAACCGCTTGGAGACGTTTTCGATTTCGATGATGGAGGTCACGTTGCAACGGCCTTTGATTGGGTGTCGGTATGGGGGTGGACACAGCGCACATGGCGGCCCGCCTCGATTGCTTCCAGCGGAGGTTCGGTCTCACAGGCTGCGGTTGCTCGGGGACAGCGGGGACGGAACTTGCACCCCTCAGGCAGGCGCAGCAGCGAGGGCGTCATTCCCTTGATCTGCGTCAGTAAGGCGCCGTGCTTCTTGCCAGTGGGCACACTCTCGATCAGGCCCTTGGTATAAGGATGCAGGGGGCGCGAAATCACCTTGGCGGTTGGGCCTTCCTCAATGATCCGGCCAGCATACATCACTGCCAGATTGTCAGCGAGGCCGGAGACCACGGCAAGATCATGGGTGATCCAGATCAGCGCAGTGCCGGAGTTTTCGCATAGCGACTGCACTTCCGATAGGATCTGGGCCTGGATGGTAACGTCGAGCGCCGTTGTCGGCTCGTCCGCGATGATGAGGTCGGGCTTGTGCAAAAGCGCGATGGCGATGGCCACGCGCTGCCGCATCCCACCCGAAAATTGATGCGGATAGGATTGCAACCGCTCGTCGGGCGACGAGATCCCGACCGAGACCAGCGCTTCGCGCGCCCGTTGCAGCGCCGCATCGTGCGAGACGTTCTCATGTGCCCGCACCGTTTCAATCATCTGGGTGTCGATGCGCAGAACCGGGTTCAGCGTCATCATCGGGTCCTGAAAGATCATTGCGATGCGCTTGCCGCGCAAGGAACGCAACATGCCTTCGCCACCGGCGATCAGGTCGGCGCCGTCAAACAGTATCTGCCCGCCGACAACGCGCCCTGGCGCATCTACGAGGCCGAGGATCGAAAAGCCGGTGACAGACTTGCCCGATCCGGACTCGCCCACCAGTCCGAGAATCTCGCCGCGATTGAGTGAAAAGCTTACGCCGTCCACCGCCTTGGCAACCCCGTCACGGGTAAAGAAATGCGTCTGCAGATCGCGGATTTCGAGAAGTTTCGTCATTTTTGCAGCCGTGGATTGAGAACATCGCGCAGCCGGTCGCCGACGACATTGATGGCAATGATGGTGAGCACCAGTGCGATACCCGGGAACAGGCTGACCCAGTAACGACCCGACAAAAGGTAGTCATAGCCGTTGGCGATCAGCAAGCCGAGCGACGGCTCTGTGATTGGTACGCCGACACCTAGAAATGACAGCGTCGCCTCCAGCGCGATGGCCTGTGCAATCTGCACAGTGGCGACCACGATCAGTGGCGGTACGCAATTTGGAAGCAGATGCCTGAACATGATACGCCGGTTAGACAGTGCGAGGCATTGCGCCGCGTCGATGTAATCCTTGCGCCGCTCCACGATGGCCGAACTTCGCACGGTACGCGCGTAATAAGCCCATTGTACCAACACTAGAGCGAGGATCACCTTGTCGACCCCGCGTCCCAGAAGCGCCAGCAGGATCAGAGCGATCAATATGGCCGGGAAAGACAGTTGCAGATCGACCACCCGCATGATGAAGGAATCGATCCGGCCGCCGAAATAGGCCGCAGTGACGCCGATGATCGTGCCGATGGTGATCGCCAGCCCAAGCGAGACGGATGCGACAAGCAGGCTGACGCGTAGTCCATACATGATCGCGGAGATCATGTCGCGCCCCTGTTGGTCGGTGCCCATCCAGTAGACATCGCCGGCAAAGCTGGTTTCTCCGGGTGGCAGGCCACCATCCATGATGTCGAGTTGCGCCAGATCGTAAGGATTCTGTGGCGCCAGCCAAGGTGCGGCGATGGCGATAAAGGCAATGGCAAGGAATAGCACCAGTCCGATCACTGCCACCGGGTCTTCGATGAATTCCTTGGCCACGCGCATGGCGGGGCTGTCGATACGGACCGGCGCTGCGGGTTCAACGCTTTGCGGAGCTGGCGTGTTGGTGGTGTTCGTCATCCCCTCATCTCCGACAGGCGAATGCGCGGATCGAGCAGTGAATAGATCACGTCTACCACGAAGTTGATCGTGACGATGATGAGCACGGTCAGCATCAGGTAGGCGACAATCACCGGGCGATCGAGCAGGTTGATGGAATCGATTAGCAGCTTGCCCATACCTGGCCAGGCAAAAACCGTTTCGGTTACGATGGCGAAAGCCAGCATGGAACCCAGCTCCAGTCCGATGATGGTGATGACCGGGATCATGATGTTCTTGAGAATATGCACCATCACCACGCGCCGCCCCGACAGCCCCTTGGCGCGGGCAAACTTGACGTAATCCTGCAGGACGACTTCGCGCGTATTGGCGCGAGTTAGGCGGATGATGAGCGACATCTTGAACAGCGCGAGGTTGATCGCCGGCAGGATCAGGTGTGACAGGCCGTCAAGCGTGAGAAAGCTGACCTGCATACCCAGAAATTCAGTTGTCTCGCCGCGTCCGCCGGCGGGAAGCCAGCCCAAGAGCACTGCAAAGACGAGGATAAGCAGCATCCCTTGCCAGAAATTCGGCAATGAAAATCCGAGGATCGAGCCCCCCATGATGGTGCGCCCGGCAATGCTCTCTGGGCGCAGCCCGGCCCAGATACCCAGCGGCACGCCCAGCCCCACTGAAAGCATGAGCGCGACAACAGCCAGCTCCAGCGTCGCGGGCAAACGCTCCAGAATGATGTTTAGCGCAGGTCGGCCGTAGACGAAAGAAGTGCCTAGATCCCCCTGCACCGCATTGCCGACAAAGATGCCAAATTGCTGCCAGAGCGGCTTGTCGAGACCCAGCCTTTCAGTCGTTGCTGCAATATCCGATTGCGTGGCTTCAGGGCTGATAAGCACGTCGACCGGATTGCCAATGGCATAGACCCCGACGAACACAAGGACTGCCATTGCGATGACAGCCAGAAGGCTTTGTCCGAAACGTCGGACGAGATAGACGATCATCGCGGTCTCCTCGGGAAGCCGTGCGCTAAAGGGTCAAAAGAAGAAACTGCTGGCGCCCGCGTGATGCGGGCGCCAGTGTGACGACATCAGTCTGCCGGTTTGACCTCGCGGGCCATCGTATACTGGTCGACTCGCGGTTCGTAGCTGAAACCCGGCTTCATCGCCCAGACAGTCTGCTCGTAATGCAGCGGGATGATGCCGTAATCGTCAAGCACCATGGTTCCGGCTTCCTGCAGCAGACGGTCGCGCTCGGCGTCGTCGATGGTTGACATCGCCTGCAACAGCACCTTGTCCATTTCGGGGTTGGAATAGCGGCCCGCATTGGTCGTGCCCATGCCGGTCTGCTGGTCCCACGTGGCGACCAGTGCCTTGAGGGGCGAAGACATCTCGCCCGACGCAGCTCCCCAGCCTGCCATGTAGATCGGGAATTCCAGCGCATTGCGCCGCGAGAAGAACTGGCTGGCAGTACTGGCATCAACGTTGATGACGATCCCGACTCTCGCCAGCATCTGCGCCACCGCTTGAGCGACTTGCTCGTCATTGACATAGCGGTCGTTTGGCGTGCCGAGTGTCATGGTGAAGCCATCTGGATACCCTGCTTCGGCCAGAAGCTCCTTGGCGCGGTCCGGGTCGTAGGCGTCCACGGCACGTCCCGAAGTGCCGAGCATCGGCGGCGGCAGCAATTCACCGGCGGGCTGAGCAAATCCGCCCATGATGCGGTCGGCGATGGCCTCGCGGTTGATGGCGATCGAGATTGCCTCGCGGACCTTGGGGTCCATCAACGGGTTATTGCCGTCGGTGCCTTCGATGCTCGGTGCACCCTCTTCGTGACGCATGTGCAGATAGATGATCCGGTTCGACAACGCGTCGACGATTTTGAACTCCGCCTCCCGAAGACGCGGGATGTCCTGGATGGGCGGGGATTCGATCATGTCCACGTCCCCGGCGAGCAAGGCCGCCACGCGCGGGCCATTGCTGGTGATCGGACGCATGATAACGCGCTCCCAATCGGGCATGCCGTCCCAGTAGTCACTAAAGCGCGATAGCACGAGTTCAGAGCCACGTGTATAGCTTTCCAGCTTGTAAGGTCCCGTGCCAACGGCAATTTCCGGATCATTGAAAGCCGGAGCTTGCGGGACGTCACCCAAGCCTGCGCAGGTGCCCTGAGGGCCAAATGTCACGTCATCCTCTGCGCCAAGCGCATCTGCGGAAACAATGGCGACGCTCCAGATTTCGGCTGGAAATAGCGGGTTGGTCTTTTCAGTCTTGAAGACGACTGTGTGGTCGTCCTCGGCGATGATATCGGTCACGCCGGCAGTGTAGATCGTGAAGGCCGAGGGCGAGTTTTCCACCTTAGGCACACGGCAGAAGGAGTAGATGACGTCGCGCGCAGTGAAATCAGAGCCGTCATGGAACTTGACGCCCTCACGCAGCTTGAAACGCCAAGTGGTGTCGTCCACCGCCTCCCATTCAGACGCAAGTCCGGGCCCGACCTTCTGCACGGAGTCTTGCATCGTCAGGGTCTCGAATACGTTCTTATGCACCTGAATGTTGGTGGAAAGCTGGTGGAACTGAGGATCCATTGATGTCGCTTCGGACTTCAGTCCGATGGCAAGTCCCTGCGCTAATACCGGCATCGCGCCAGCGGCGAGCAGCCCCGCTAAAAGTGAAAGTTTCGTTGTCTTCACTGGTCTGTCCTTCCTGTTGGTTGAGGTGGTCTTTTGTTTCGCGTTCCGGTCGGATGCCGGGAAGAATTTTTTTCTTGAACTAGTCATATTATGCGGTAATCAGATGTCAATTCAAAAATCCTATGCGTTTTTGGAATAGTAAATGAACCGGGTTGAAGCAGAAGACAACGAACGAAGCGGCATCACTTTGCGGGAACTCGAAGTGCTGCAGGCGCTTGTGCGAGCAGGCACTGCGATGAGTGCGGCGCGCCGGCTTGGCATTTCCCAATCCGCCGTCAGCCGCCGTCTGGCCCAGCTTGAGGACAGGCTTGGCACGAAGCTCTTCCTGCGATTGAGTGGGCGTCTTGTTCCCACCGTCGAAGCGCTTTCGATTAATGAGCAACTCGATCCTGTTTTCGACGCCCTCGCCCACATCGCAAGCCGCATGGATCGCTCTACCCAAGCGCACACTGGTGCCTTGACCATCGCCGCGCCACCCACAATCGCGCATAGGTTCCTGCCGAGCCGAATCGCCGAATTCAAAAAGAGCAATCCTGACCTTCACATTACCTTTGAGGTCATTGCCAGTGATGCACTGGTCACCGGGATCGCCGAACACCGCTTTGATGTCGCGCTGAGCGATTCAACACCAGCGCATGAAGGCATCCAGATCAAACCGCTGATCTCGACACAGGCAATCTGCTTGATCCCCAGTCCACATCCGCTGGCGCAGCGCGATTTGATCTGCCCGGAAGATCTGGATGGACAGCCCTTCATCGCCCTGTCGCGCCGCCATTCCAGTCGAGGCGTTGTCGGGCGTGTGATGGACCGCGCCGGCGTGACGCCACGCATCATTATCGAGACATCGACCAACGTATCGGCCGTAGATTTCGTGCGCGGCGGACTGGGCATCGCGCTGGTGAATCCGTTTCCGATCATCCACCAGATCGGTCCTGACGTCGTCGTGCGGCCCTTTGTGCCAGCGATCGCCTACAATACCGACTTTCTGCTAACGTCTAGCCACCCGCCCTCAGCGTCGACGCTGGCTTTCATCGAAGCCACCCGTGCGAGCCTGGATCTGGCGGCCTATCCTGTTATTTCCTGACCTGTTTCGAAAGAATCTACCCATGCCCCGACTGTCCAGCCGCGACATCCTTGCAAAACTAGTTGCATTCGACACCACCAGTCGCAATTCGAACCTCCCCCTGATCGACTGGGTTGAGGACTATCTGGCCGGCTATGGCGTTCAGAGCCGCCGCGTCTTTGACGCCAGCGGACAGAAGGCCAATCTTTGGGCGACGATCGGTCCGGCGGATATTCCAGGAATTATCCTGTCAGGCCATACCGATACCGTTCCGGTCGACGGGCAGGACTGGTCCAGCGACCCGTTCACGCTGGAAGAGCGTGAGGGGAAGCTTTACGGGCGCGGCTCATGCGACATGAAGGGCTTCTCCGCCTGCGCTTTGGCTGCGGTGCCCGATCTCGTGGATCGTCCGCTCAAGCGCCCCGTGCACATCGCCCTGTCCTATGACGAAGAGGTGGGCTGCGTCGGAGTGATTGGCCTCCTAGAAGCCCTGCAGGACGAACCGGTGCTTCCGGCTTATTGCATAGTTGGCGAACCAACATCGATGACCGTGATGACCGGCCACAAGACCAAGCGGTCCATGCGTGTGACGGTGCGTGGACGCGGCTGTCATTCTTCATTGGCGCCACAGGGTGTGAACGCGGTCAACTATGCCGCGCGGATGATTCTGCGTATGGAAAAGATAGCCAAGCGGTTGGCCGATGAAGGTGGGCAGGATGCAGCCTATGACGTGCCACACAGCACCGCCCATACTGGCATGGTTCAGGGCGGCACCGCACTCAACATCGTGCCGGACGACTGCATGTTCGTGTGCGAATTCCGAGTGCTGCCCTTCGAGGATGCAGACGCATTGGTCGCGGAACTGTGCGACTACGCCGCTCACGAACTGGAGCCGGAAATGAAGCGCATCGCCCCCGAAGCAGGAGTCGAGATCGAGGTTTACGCACAATTTCCCGGTCTCGATACGGACCCCGACGCCGAGATTGTATCCTTGGCCAGGCGATTTGCGGGCCGCAATGATCAGGGCAAGGTAGCGTTCGGCACGGAAGGTGGGCGCTTTTACGAAATGCTGGGCGTGCCCACGGTGATCTGTGGCCCCGGTTCCATCGTGCACGCGCACAAGCCGGATGAATATGTCGAGGTGGCCCAGCTGGATGCGTGCGACACCTTTATCAGTCGTCTGGCCGATTGGGCAGAATGCGACTAGGCAGGCGCGCAACGATAACTGAATCGGATCGTATGGTCGGTTCTGTCAAGCACGCTGCGCAGGAGAAGAACGGGGTCACGAAGGGGGTGGCCGGAGGCAGGCGGAAGGCGGGCAGCTATCAGGTGCTCGCACCCTGCAGGCTCTTGATGCGCGCGCATCTGGCGCTGAGGTCAGACAGATGCGGCAACGGCGTCAGCCCAAGGCGCCATGGTCTCGGTTGCGCCTGCTTGCGTGTCGCCTTGCGTCCAGACTGCCGAGGGAATGGCGAAGGGATAGGGTAGCAGCGAACGGCGCACGACCGATGTGGGCGCGACCGTGCGCAGAGC
>Ga0102932_1002076_pt1 | contig 10260 bp, 9 predicted proteins | sample SalPonR1_C_D2_MG_FD_78212 | JGI IMG/M metagenome (GOLD analysis project Ga0102932, IMG submission 78212) | Salt pond soil microbial communities from South San Francisco under conditions of wetland restoration - Salt Pond MetaG R1_C_D2_MG | ecosystem: Environmental > Aquatic > Marine > Intertidal...
AGCGGAGGCGAACGCGAACTGAACTCCAGCAATCTGAAAGGATCATCGAATGAAACGTCTCGAGGGGAAAACCTGTATTGTCACTGGCGGCAGCAAGGGCATCGGTAAGGCCACCTGCCTGCGCCTTGCCGAAGAAGGTGCGCGCGTCGCGGTGACTGACATCGCGGAGGATGACGGCAAGGCGGTGTGCGACAGCATTGCAGAGAAGGGCGGCACGGCAGCATTCTGGTCATTGGATGTGGCGGATGCCGCGGCCGTCCAACGCGTATTCGATGAGATTGCTGAACGGTTCGGTCAGATCGACGTTGTCGTGAACAATGCCGGGATTTCCGGGATCAACAAGCCGACCCATGAAATTGAAGCCGAAGACTGGCAGAAGGTGATCGATGTGAACGTGAACGGCGTTTTCTACTGCACCAAGGCGGCGGTGCCGCATCTGCAGAAGGCGGGCGGGGGCAGTATCGTCAACCTCTCGTCGATCTACGGATTGGTCGGGGCGCCGGATCTGCCACCCTATCACGCCTCGAAGGGGGCGGTGCGTCTGATGACCAAGACCGATGCGCTTCTTTATGCCAAAAAGGGCATTCGCGTGAACTCGGTTCACCCCGGCTTTATCTGGACCCCACTGGTTCGGGAACTTGCCGAGGAATCGCAAGAGGGCGTGGACGCCTTCCGCAAGGCGCTTGATGATCTGCATCCCATCGGCCATGTCGGAGACCCCGAGGATATCGCCGCCGGGATCGCCTATCTTGCGTCGGAGGATGCGAAGTTCGTGACTGGTTCAGAGCTTGTGATCGACGGTGGATACACAGCGAAATAGTGTTCCGCGAGGGTGGTTGCCTTTGCGGCCACACCACCGTCCCCGCGGGAGATAGCTTGGTTGCGGTATCGCCCCGGGGATGGCTTTGTTGACAACCTCAGATCATTGACGCCGCTCGGATAAGCATGTCGGGTTTCAATTCGGCATGGTTAAAGCTCACTATTTCCAACTCTTAAAGTCAGGTATTGATAAATCTGACATAATCAGTCAACTTCTGACCAGGCGCGGCAGACTCGCCCGGGGCTTTTCGATGAAGGACGACCATCCGGACATGCAGACCGTTTGCAGATACCAGCTTATTCGGCTGACCTTTATCGGCGTCGCGCGGTGGGGGGCTTCGAACTGGTTCTTGTTGCATCGCGCGTTGGGCAAAGTGCCCGGTGGCCCGGGCACAGCGCGTTATCCCGACTCAACCCACAGGACCAACACATGCTTCGCACCATTCTGACCACCACCATCCTTGCGACCGCTATTGCCGGAACCGCACATGCTCAGAGCGCCACCGAGGTGCTTGATACCTATGCTGATATTGCGGAAGCCAGTTATGCAGACAGCCTGACCGGGGCCGAGATGTTGAAAGACGCCGTGACCGCGCTTATTGCGGCGCCGTCGGCTAACACCCTGCAGGCCGCCCGCGCGGCGTGGCTCGAGGCGCGTGTGCCTTACCAGCAGACCGAGGTGTTCCGTTTTGGCAATCCAATTGTCGACGACTGGGAAGGAAAGGTGAATGCTTGGCCTCTGGATGAAGGCCTGATCGATTATGTCGAAGGTGCCTATGCCGGCCCAACCGACGCCAACCAACTGGCGGCGCTCAACGTCATCGCCAACCCGAGCTTCACGCTGTCGGGGACTACCATCGACGCGACCGAGATCACGCCGGAATTTCTCGAAAGCATCCTGCACGAGGCCGACGGTATCGAAGCGAATGTGGCCACCGGATATCACGCCATTGAATTCTTGCTTTGGGGGCAGGATCTCAATGGGCATGGCGACGGTGCGGGCAACCGCCCCTGGACCGACTACGCGCAGGGCGAAAACTGTACCCATGGCAATTGTGACCGCCGGTCCGAGTATCTGGCCGCCGCGACTGATCTGCTGGTGTCGGACCTTGAATGGATGGTCGCGCAATGGACTGACGGGGGCGCGGCCCGGGCCACACTGACGGAGGATGAAGAGGCGGGCCTGTTGGCAATGCTAACAGGCATGGGCAGCCTGTCCTATGGCGAAACCGCGGGCGAGAGGATGCGCCTTGGTCTGATGCTGAATGATCCCGAGGAGGAGCATTCTTGCTTCGCCGACAACACGCATAACGATCATTTCTATAACGGCGTCGGCGTTCAAAGCGTCTATCTCGGCTCTTATACCCGGACCGATGGCACGACCGTGTCGGGCCCGTCGCTGTCTGACATGGTGGGCAAGACCGAGCCTGCCCTCGACTTTGAGATGCGCGCACGGCTGGCCGAGGCGGTGCTCGCCCTCGGCGAGATCAAGACCGCGGCAGAAGCAGGGTTCGCTTATGACGAGATGTTGGCGCGTGGCAATGCCGGCGGCGAAGCTTTGATCATGAGGGGCGTTGACGGCCTCATCGCGCAGACCCGCTCGATCGAGCGGGTGGTTTCTGTGCTCGGTCTGGGTGGTATCGAGATAGAAGGTTCGGACAGTCTCGACAATCCTTCCGCCGTGTTTCAGTGATACCAACAGTGGCGACGCGGCTTCTGGCCGCCTCCCCTTCTAGATCGGTCGCCATGAAACGTAACTGTCACAAGCTGCTGCCACTTATCGTGATCTTGGCCGTGCCCGGTTTGGTGTCTGCACAACAGGCGAGTGAAACATCGTGGGCGGGGCTGAAGGATGTCCATCTCGATGTCATCCCCCGGACCGAGGATGAGCGCGCGCGGGTCGCTGCCGTGACGGCCCGTCCCAAAGATTTCTCTGGTCCCTGGGCGTTCGAGCAGAACGCTGGCGGCGCGCAGACCGTACGTGCGCGCGATACATCTGATGCCTTTTCCCAGCCTGCGTCCAATCTCACCTTCGACCAAGAGCTTGATTTCAAGGTCGGTAACGGAATGTTCCGTCGGATTTGGGTGTCGGCACCGGCATCGACCATCGCCTCGGACGGGCTGGGGCCGCTTTACAATGCGCGGTCTTGCCAGCGTTGCCACCTGAAGGACGGGCGTGGCCACCCGCCGGAGGGGCCCGAAGACAGTGCCGTCTCGATGTTCCTGCGTGTGTCGATCCCGGCGCCGGACGCCGATGCCGAGACGATCGAAAAGTATATCGTGGGCACCCACCCCATAGCCGCCGAGCCGACCTATGGCACGCAGCTTCAGGATTTCAGCCTGCCGGGGCTCAGGCCGGAGTACCGGCTTGGGGTCGAGTATACAGAGACCGAAATTACACTTTCGGGAAATCAGGTGGCCACGTTGCGCACCCCCGATTACACCGCCGCCGACCTGGGCTATGGGCCGTTGGACGCACAAGCCATGCTTTCGCCGCGTGTGGCCCCGCAGATGATCGGCATGGGGCTTCTGGAGGCCATCCCGGTGCAGGATATCCTTGTCTGGTCGGATCCGGAAGATGCCGATCATGATGGCATTTCAGGAAGGCCGCAGGTCGTCTGGTCGGATGTTCATGATCGTCCAATGTTGGGCCGGTTCGGGCATAAGGCGGGCAACCCTACCGTGCTGGAACAGACTGCGAGCGCTTTTGCCGGCGACATCGGCATTTCCAACCCGATTCATACCGCGGGGTCGGGTGAATGCACTGATGCGCAGACCGATTGCACTGCCGCGCTTCATGGTGGAGACGCGGAACAGGGTGGATACGAGATTGGTCAGACGGGCCTTGATCTCGTGACCTTTTACAGCCGGACACTGGGGGTTCCGGCCCGGCGCACCGTGGACGATGCGCAGGTGCTACGCGGGCGGAAGGTATTCTTTGACGCAGGCTGTGTCTCTTGCCATCGACCGACCTATGTCACGCATAGATTGGAGGGTGACAATCCCGCCAGTTTTCAGCTGATCTGGCCATATACGGACATGCTCTTGCACGATATGGGCCCGGGCCTTGCCGACAACCGCCCCGAAGGTCGCGCCAACGGACAGGAATGGCGGACACCGCCGCTCTGGGGGATCGGGATGACCGAGACGGTATCGGGCCACAGCTATTTTCTGCATGACGGTCGCGCGCGGTCGCTTCTCGAAGCGGTGCTATGGCACGGCGGCGAGGCGCAGGGCGTGCGGGATGCGGTTGTCGACATGCCCCCCGAAGACCGGGACGCTCTGATCCGATATCTGGAGAGCCTATGAAACTGCTTGCCACGCTCGCCCTGACCCTCGGCTTCGCCGCACCGGCCTTAGCCGGTGTGAACGAGGTGCTCGACCGGCACATTCTGCCTGGGGTAACCGGCTTCAGTGCGGCGACCGAGGCGCTTGCGCAGGAGGCAGAAAAGGACTGCCGGCCCGAAGCGTTGCGTCCCGCCTTTCAACAGACCTTTGACGCTTGGATGCCGGTCGCGGATCTGCGGTTGGGACCGTCCGAGGCTATGGCGCTCTCAATCGCCTTCTGGCCCGATCCGCGCGGCTTCACACCGCGCATGCTCGGCGGGTTGATTGGCCAAGAAGACCCGGTTGCCGGCGATGTCGCCGACTATGCAGAGGTGTCGATTGCGGCGCGCGGGCTATTTGCTCTCGAGATGCTGATTTACGACGCTGAATTCTCGGGATACGCGGTCGATAGTTACATCTGCCAACTGGTGACCACCATCGCGGTGGACCTGAACCGACAGGCCGAAGCCCTTGCTGCCACATGGAAGAACGGATTCGCGGTGACGCTCCGCTCCGCAGGTGAAGCGGGAAACACCACTTTTCTGACCAAGGATGAAGCTGACCGGGCTATTTATACACAGATACTGTCTTCGCTTGAGTTCACCGCTGATCGGCGGCTCGGACTTCCGATGGGGACATTCGACCGCCCCCGTCCTGCCCGGGCCGAGGCCCGTCGCTCAGGACGCAGCCTGCGCAACGTTGTGCTTGCGTCCGAAGCGGCCCATGGCCTTGCCATGGCGCTGGCCGATTGGGACTTGCCCGAAACGGATATGGCACTCGTCCGGGTCCTTGAGGCCGCCGAGCGTATCGAACACCCAGGTTTTCAGGGCGTGACGGACCCGCAACGCCGACTGCGCATCGAGGTGCTCCAACAGAGTGTCCGTGGTCTGCACGTGGCCATAGAGACCGAGATCGGGAGAAAATTGGGCATCGCCCCGGGTTTCAATGCCCAAGACGGAGACTGACATCATGACAACACGTCGAGGGTTTCTCGCGTCATTGCTTGCCGCCGGTGCCGCTCCGCATGTCGGGTGGGCTTCGGTCGGCAACCCGGCTTTCCTTGCGGCTGCCCGCGAGAAGGATGGCAGCTTCGCCCTCTACGGCCTGAGTGGGACCGGTTCCGCGACCTTCCGAGTGCCAATGCCGGCCCGCGGTCATGCTGGGGCGGGGCATCCGCGCCGCGCGGAAGCCGTCGCCTTTGCGCGCCGGCCGGGAACCTTTGCCCTCGTCCTTGATTGCGCGCGTGGCGAGATCCTGCACCGGCTGACACCGCCGGTGGGCAGACAGTTCAATGGGCACGGTGTCTTTGCAGAGGGTGGCGCGCTGCTTTTCACAAGCGAACAGGCGAGCGACACGAGTGAGGGCGCGATTGGCTGCTGGGACGTGAATGCGGGCTATGCCCGGATCGGGGACATGCCAACCTTCGGCATCGGGCCTCATGACCTGCGCCTGATGCCGGACGGCGAAGCGCTGATCGTGGCCAATGGTGGGATCGCCACCGATCCATCTGACCGCTCTAAACTGAACATTCCGACGATGCAGTCGAACCTGACCTATCTGAACCTGTCCGGCGCGGTCCTCGAACAGGTCGAAATGGAGGCCGACCTGAGGCGGAATTCGATCCGGCATCTCGCGGTCAGGACGGACGGGCTCGTCGGTTTTGCGATGCAATGGCAGGGAGAGCCCGGCGTCGCGCCGCCGCTTCTGGGATTGCACCATCAGGGCGCGGCCCCGGTTCTGGCGTTGGCGCCCTTAGCCGACGAAAGGGCGATGCAGGGCTACGCTGGCAGCGTCGCCTTCAGCGGTGATGGCTCGGAACTGGCGATCACTTCACCACGGGGGGGCCGCCTGCATAGGTTCTCGGATGAAGGCGTATTTCTTGGCGTGATGCCCCGGTCCGATATTTGCGGTCTTGCAACGCTCGGTCGCGGCTATCTCGCGAGTGATGGGTTGGGAGGTCTGTTTTCGGTCAGTCCAGAACGTGTTGACGCGCTAAACCGCTTCGATTGTGCTTGGGACAATCACATTGTCGCACTCTGACAGCATGGCTTCGCGCTTGGGCCGGGCGAGCATGGTTCCGGTTTCTTGGGCCATGCCGCTCACAAGTTCGGTGCGAACGTCATAAACGGGACCGACAAACTCTCCGTACAGTTGGGCGTATGACGGCCGTTGTCGTCTGTGGCTTAACAACGTCCCGGGCCCACGCGCTGATCGAAGCATTCGTGACAGTAAGCTTGCAAAGTTCAAGGTAACCGCCACCCACTTTTTTGCGACGGATACGTCAGCTTGTCACGTTTGCAGGCCGCGCAGAACGCTCGTTCCAAGAAAGGCGATAGCAGCAACGCAGACGATGGATGGTCCCGCGGGGGTGTCGAGTGCATAGGCCGATTGCAACCCGATCACGGCAGAGCCACTGCCAATGACCGCCGCCGTCATCGCCATCTGCTCGGGCGTGCGCGACAGGGGGCGGGCGGCGGCGGCGGGGATGATCAGCATGGCAGCGATCAGCAGGACGCCCACGACCTTGATCGCCACCGCCACGGTGATGGCCAGCGCCAGTGTCAGGATGAGTTGTTCGCGCCTCGGGTCGATGCCGCTGGCATGGGCCAGCTCTTCGCTGATGGTGGAGGTCAGCAACGCCGACCAGCGCCAGCCGATCAACCCGACGACCAGAGCCGCGCCGCCCCAGATCACCGCCAGATCGCCACGCGACACCGCAAGGATATCCCCGAAGAGATAGGCCATGAGGTCGATGCGGATGCCCGACAGGAAAGAGACGGCGACCAGCCCAAAGGCCAGCGCGGAATGCGCCAGAACGCCGAGCAGCGTGTCCATCGCGTAGCCACGCCCGGTCAGCAGCGTCACGCTCAGGGCCATGGCAAGCGCCACCGCCACCGCCCCGGCGAAGATGGATATCTGAAGCGCCAGCGACAGGGCCACGCCCAGAATCGCGGCATGGGCAGTCGCGTCGCCGAAATAGGCCATGCGCCGCCAGACCACGAAACTACCCAGTGGGGCTGCGGCCAGAGCAACGCCAACACCTGCCAGCGCGGCGCGGGTCATGAAATCATCCAGCATTATTCGGCCGCCTCGGTCTCTTTGTTCGACGGGGTGTGGTCGTGTCCGTCGCCATGGATGCAAGTGTCGTCGTGGTGATGATCATGCTCGTGCCGGTAAAGGGCCAGCGCGCCGCCGGTGCCTGTACCAAAAAGCGCGCGGTATTCCGGCGCAGCGGAGACGTTTTCGGGCGTGCCTTCGCAGCAGACATGGCCATTGAGGCAAATCACCCTGTCCGAGGCCGCCATCACCACATGCAGCTCGTGGCTGATCATCAGGACGGCGCAGCCGGTTTTTTGTCGCACCTCCTCGATCTGGAGATAGAAGGCGGCAGAACCGGGCTGGTCCAGCCCTTGCGTCGCCTCGTCCAGCAAGAGCAGGTCTGGCTCATTGATCAACGCGCGCGCGAGCAGGACGCGTTGGAATTGGCCCCCTGACAGGGCTGACATCTGGCGGTGCGACAGGTCGGGCACGCCGGCACGTTCCAGCGCCCGCGCGCAGGCCGAGCGCGTGGTGCCTCCGGGAAGGCGCAAAAACCGTTCCACCGTAATGGGAAGGGTCGGGTCGATGTGCAGTTTCTGGGGAACGTAGCCGATGCGCAGCCCCGGTTTATGCGCGATATGTCCGGATGCCGGGCGTGCCGCACCGATGAGCAACCTGAGCAATGTGGTCTTGCCCGATCCGTTGGGCCCGACCACGGTCACGATTTCTCGTGGCTCGATCGCGAGGGACACATCCCGCAACACCATGTTCGCGCCATAGCCGACGCTGATCTTCTCTGCTGTGATCAGGCTCATGCTTCGGCCTTCTCCGCGCAAGCGGGGCATATGCCCGTCGCCTCGACCACGGTCCGTTCGATCCTGAAGCCCGTGGCACGGGCGGCGTCTCCGAGTGCTCCGCGCGCCGGTGTTGATTGCGCCTCGGCCACCGACTGGCATGACCTGCAGATCATGAATGCGGGGGAGTGACTGGCCCCGGGATGGGCGCAGGCGATGAAGGCGTTGAGGCGTTCGATCTTGTGCGCGAAGCCGTTGGCGACGAGGAATTCGAGCGCCCGGTAGGCAACGGGGGGTTGCGAGCCGAACCCGGCATCGCGCAGTCGGTCAAGCATCTCGTAGGCGCCAAGCGCGCGGTGCTCCTGCAAGAGGATTTCAAGCGCCTTGCGTCGGACCGGCGTGAAGCGCAGGCCTTCGCTCTGGCAATGCGCTTCGGCCGTTGCGATACCCGCGCTGATGCAGAACGCGTGATCGTGTTTGTCAAATCCGATCGGATCGCTCGGGACGGTTTTTCCGGCTTCGGCAGGACTTGTCATGTTATCTCATTTCTTATACCAAAAGGTAACGTTATATAATCACATGGAGTTGGATATGTCCAGAAACCTCATTCCCCTGTCCGTTGCTGCGACGTTGCTCGGCGGGACGGCGTTGGCGGATGTGCCGCGCGTGGCGGCCGATATCGCGCCGGTGCATTCGCTGGTGGCGCGTGTGATGCAGGGGGTGGGCGATCCGTCATTGATCGTGGCACCCGGGGCGAGCCCGCATGAGTATAGTCTTCGCCCGTCCGAGGCCGCCGCGTTGCAGGACGCCGATCTGGTGTTCTGGGTCAGCCCCGGTCTGACACCGTGGCTTGATGGTGCGATCGAAACGCTTGCCCCAAAGGCGAATGTCACGGAACTCCTTGAGGTTGATGGGACGACGGAATTGCCATTCCGCGAAGGCGCGCTTTTTGAGGCGCATGCGCATGGGGATGAGGGCCATGATGAAGGTTATGATGGCCACAGCGAGCATGACCACGAGGATCACGGGGACGAAGAGAGCCACGTGAAAGATGCGGAGCATGATCATGACGAGCACGGCCAAGATGACGATGACCACGAAGAGCATGCTGACCATAAAGGCCACGACCATGGCGAACACGATCCACACGCCTGGCTGTCTCCTGATAACGGCGCTGTCTGGCTGAACGCCATTGCCGCCCAGCTTTCCAAAGCCGATCCGGACAACGCGGGCGCCTACTTTGCCAACGCGGCCGCGGGACGTGACGAACTGACTGCCTTGAGCGACGAGATAAACGGCATCCTCGATCCGGTTCGGGACCGCAATTTCGTTGTTTTCCATGACGCCTATCAATATTTCGAGACCGCCTTCGATATGCCGGCATCTGGCGCTATATCAGTGTCCGATGCTGCTGATCCCAGCCCGGCCCGCATTGCCGAGATTCAAGCGCGCGTGATAGACCAAGGGGTGACCTGCGTGCTGTCTGAACCTCAATTCGACCCCGGTATCGTGGCTGCGGTCATGGACGGCTCGGACGCGGAGACTGGCGTGCTCGATCCGCTCGGGTCCGATCTCGAGCCTGGCCCTGAGCTTTACGGTAACGTGCTGCGCAACCTTGCCACGGCTCTGGCGGACTGCCTCTAGGCGCAGTCTATCATGGTGTAACTGGCGGGTGTGGTGAAATTACGATTTTCGCCACACCACCTACGCTGTCTCTGCACGACATGCCTGTCTGCTGGTCGACAACTTGGTCCGCGGCTCCACGAGCTTCTGGACAAGGCCGGAGATGGCCCCTTCTTCGACCTGCTCGACCGACCCGCGCGGGGGAAAGTGATGGCGGGCATGTCTTGATCTCCTTGCAATATATTATGATATAACGTAACAAACATAAGCTTCAAATTGAATCAGGATCGAAGAGAGGGGGACGTCTCCATGGAGCGCCAAGATGACAGGGTGCCAGTGACCTTGCTGACCGGCTTTCTGGGCGCCGGGAAGACGACGCTGCTGAACCACCTGATCCGCGATCCGAATGCAGGGCGCATCGCGGTGGTCATGAACGAGTTCGGGGATGTCGGGCTTGATCATGACCTGATCGAGGAGGCGACCGAAGAAACCGTGCTGATGCAATCGGGCTGCCTGTGCTGCTCGATCCGTGGTGATCTGGCCAAAACGATGGCCTCGCTCATGGCGCGTCGCAAGCGCGGGGAGTTGGCCTTCGACCGTGTTGTTATCGAGACCACCGGGATCGCCGATCCGGGGCCGATCCATCATACGCTGATCG